>ENA-OSET01004954-OSET01004954.1-sediment-metagenome-genome-assembly--contig:-NODE-4954-length-11509-cov-3.050735_pt1 | contig 11509 bp, 9 predicted proteins | sample MGYA00237882_ERZ534229 | MGnify/ENA primary metagenome ERZ534229 (study PRJEB26408, sample SAMN06266212) | sediment metagenome | isolation source: Hudson Canyon methane seep mesocosm | place: USA:Hudson...
TATACCGCGTCGCTACCTGTCTCGCCGGTTCTGATACGAATAACTTGCTCTAAAGACGAAACAAAAATCTTACCGTCTCCAATCTTTCCTGAATTAGCGGCGTTAGTGACCGCTTCAATTACTCTGTCTAATAAGTCATCGCTAATAGCCACTTCTACTTTTACTTTGGGTAAAAAGTCGACTACATACTCTGCGCCACGATAAAGTTCGGTGTGTCCTTTCTGTCTACCAAAGCCTTTTACTTCGGTGACGGTGATACCTTGAACGCCTATTTCTGACAGTGCTTCGCGTACATCATCAAGTTTGAATGGTTTAATTACCGCTGTTACCAGTTTCATAGTTTTCTCCTATGGTACAAAATATATTTTTTAGAACGTAATAATATTAATATAGCGTGTTATTCATTGATTCCTAGCAGCTCTACGTCAAAAATGAGTACTGAGCCCGCAGGAATAGAGCCTGTAGCACGATTTCCGTAACCAAGGTTAGCGGGAATAAATAAACGTGTTTTTTCACCAACAACCATTAATTGTAGGCCTTCTGTCCAGCCCTTAATTACCTGATTTAAACCAAAGTCAATTGGCTGGCCTCTTGCGACAGAACTGTCGAAGACGGTGCCGTTGGTCAATGTTCCGTGATAATGAACTTTGACTCGGTCACTTGATTTAGGGTGTTCCGTGCCAGTTCCGGGCGTCAGAACTTTATATTGAAGTCCTGATTCTGTGGTAACCACGCCTTCTTCGGTCATATTTTTGGAGAGGTAATCGCTACCAATTACCAAATTTTCATTGGATACTTTTTTATTTGATTGGGTGCGTTGAATAACAAAAAAAGCGACAGCAATGATGATAATACCGATGATAATTTTTAACACGTTGGTTTCCTTCTCTCAATTAGGTTAATAGCTCAATTTATTGATAATATTTAGGTGAATGATCTATTGTTTTATTTTGTTCCAGGTCGTGCTGTATCCATAATTGGGCGCCTGTCTTTTCAACAAATGCTTCGATAAGGTCCATTGACTCTATGGTTTGTTCTTTATTGAAGTTAAAAGACGGAACACGCTTATGGGTTCTATTTTTAGTGAAATGGTATAAGTCACCAGAAAGGACTATTGGGCCTGTGTCTTCTAGGTTTATGTATAATACCTGATGGCCTGGAGTATGGCCTATTGCGCGTTTAATGACGACAGTGCCGTCGCCAAAAACATCATGATCGCTAGATATTACCTTAATCTTAGAACGATCAATTGCAGAATACGTATCTGGGCTAAAGCCCGACTTTTCTGGCTCAGTACCAAAAGCAGCATCGAATTCTTCTTGCTGAATGATCAGCGAAGCATTGGTAAATAAGTTGGCGTTTCCCGTATGGTCGCTGTGAAAATGTGAGATGCCGATGTAATTGACGCTCTTAGGATCAATCTGAATATCTGCCAATTGGGTGTTTAAAGGCTTGGTGACATTCATGAAAAAAGCCTTTTCCCATTTCTCGATTCCCTGTGTGCCCAATGAATCGCTTAAACCGGTATCCCAAATCATTGAACCTTTAGCATGTTTAATGAGGTAACAACTGTCGGTCAATTGTTTTACTTTTCCTTCGTCGACTCCAGGCGAAAATAACGCTTGATTACGTACTTCAATATTACCGCACTCAAAGACATACAATTTAGTACTCGGTTCATATAGCGACATGTTGGCACAACTTGCTAGCACTAAGCAGGCTGAAGCAAGCGAAAAAGCACGAGACTGATTTGCTAAGGTTGTTAACGAAGTTAGTATGTTCAATGTGGGTGGCCTTCATATACAGGTAGAAAAAAGTGTAGAGGGTACTATAAGCCAATAATGTTTCATTGAATATAGTAATAAGGAACTGATTTTTATATATTTAATGGGTGACAAAATGAAAAATTGTGAGAAGTATTTAGCCGAGTGTTGTGATTAGTTAATGTCAGTAGACCAAGCTCTAGGCAAGGGGGCAGTTATAGAAATAGTTCAAGAGCGATTTATTTCGAATTGTATGGATCATAAGCTGAAGGTCAATTCCCTTGAAACTATCCATGGATAACTTGATCATAGCCCTTGCGTACGCTATATTTTTCGAAAATATCAAAGCCTTATATAAGTAATCGTTACAGGTGAATTTTATGGTAACTATCATTAAAAAATTCTATTTTATTTTCTCGATTCTATTTATTGCCTCCTGTGGTGGAGGGGGTAGTAGTAGCACTACTGATGACGTTGCTGGTAGTGGCAATATCACCACTGAAACCGTGACGCTCAGTGGTAGCTTCACGTCTGCTGTGCTGACACAAGTTGACAGTGATATTAACGACCCTCAGGCAACGCCGAATGTCGATAATAGCGCGTTCTCAACAGCACAGGCATTATCCAACTTCGTGACAGTAAACGGATTTGCTACTGCATTTGGAACCCAGAGGTCAGGCTTTGGTGACCGATTTGAATCGTTAGCTGATGAGTGGGATGTATATAGTGTGACGCTACAGGCAAATCAGTCAATCCGTATGCAGGTCGTTGATTATCGACAGGGTGAAGATGTATTTCAGGGAGATCTCGACCTATATCTGTATAACGACGCACTAGAAGAGGTCGCTCGGTCTGAGGAAGAGCTTGAAGAAGAGGCTGAATTTGAAGTGGTGCAGGTGCCTTCTAGTGGGGAGTATTATATTGCTGTATATGCGTTTAGTGGCACGTCGAAGTATGTGCTGAACCTTGATGCTGTAGACCCAAACGCAAGCAGCTTTTCCGTCGCGCCTGAATTACGTGATAATGAAGCAATAGTGAAGTTCTCTTCGGCAGTGGCAGCGCGAAATTTCTCTGGCTCAAATGCTCAAGTTAGCATGTCGGCTGCGGGAGATAATCGAGCAGTATTGGTAAGTCAGCTTAATGGCTCTGCTCGTTCAGCAAGTGCCTTGTCTGCCGGACCGCTTATGTCAGACTTTTTATCGGAACTATTAGCGAGGAATCCTGCCAGTTATGAGCGGTTTACGACACTTGCGGCGATCAAAAAACTCAATCAACGGGATGATGTGATTTATGCAGAACCTAATTATGTTCGTCGGATTCTTCAGGTGCCTAACGATACACATTACGGTTTGCAGTGGCATTATCCTAGCATTAATTTACCGCAGGCTTGGGATGTGACAACAGGAACGCCGGCTACCGGTAGCGTGATTGTTGCAGTGGTGGATACAGGCGTGTTTCTGACACACCCGGATTTTGACGGGCAGTTAGTACCCGGTTTCGATTTTATTTCAGATGCATCTAATGCAGCTGATGGCGATAGTATGAATGGTATTGATGATAGGGATGATAATCCTGATGATCCTGGTGATAGTAATTTAGCCGGAAGCAGTAGCTGGCATGGCACTCACGTAGCTGGAACGGTTGCAGCGAAGACAAATAACAGTAGCGGCATCGCAGGAGTATCTTGGGGTGCGAAAATTATGCCTTTACGTGTGCTTGGTCGAGACGGTGGCAGTGACTTTGATATAGTGCAAGCGGTTCTTTTTGCCGCGGGCCTTCCTAATAACAGTAACACCGTGCCGGCACAAAAAGTCGATGTGATTAACCTAAGTTTGGGTGGTCCTGGCTTTTCACAGTCGACACAGGATGCATTTAATCAGGTAAGAAACGAAGGGGTTATTGTTGTTGCTGCTTCAGGTAACGATAACACGTCGAACCTTTCTTACCCGGCATCCTATGATGGTGTTGTTTCTGTTGCTGCCACAGGCTTTAACGGAACACGCGCGCCATACTCAACATTTGGTACACAAGTAGATGTAGCTGCGCCTGGCGGAGATATGAGTACTGATGCGAATAATGACGGTAATACGGACGGTGTGTTAAGTGCTTTGGTGGATGACTCCAGTGGGACACGCAAGCCAACATTTGCCTTCTATCAAGGTACGTCAATGGCGACCCCTCATGTGGCGGGCGTGCTGGCGTTGATGCGGGCAGTTTATCCGGAGCTTGCACCGAGTGATGTGGATACCCTGCTGGCCGCAGGAGATATTACCAATGATGCGGGAGCCGCTGGCCGTGATGATGAATATGGTCATGGTATTATCGATGCCCTGAAAGCGGTGATAGCAGCTCAGACTCTTGCCGGTGGCGGGGTATTACCAGAAGTGCCACCGCTATTTGTGGCTGTTCCATCCAGTGTAAATTTGGGCGGCACCTCGTCTGCGACAATAGTCATTTCGAACGAGGGTGGCCCTGCAACTGTTACCAGTGTCACAGATGATACCGGTTGGTTGACGATAGTTGCGACAACGGTGGATGGCAGTGGGCTTGGCACCTACACAGTGACACCCAGCAGGGAGGATCTCAGTGATTCGTCCTATTCTGGCAAAATCACGTTCAATTTAAGCACCGGAAAAACGCTAGAAGTTCGGGTATCTATGATAATCGGCAGCATGTCAGTATCAGGCAATGTGGGCAAGCAGTTTATATTATTGATTGACTCTGTTAGTGGTGAGGCGGTTGATCAAGCTACCATCGTAGAAGGAGTCAATGGTGAGTCGTCCTATCAGTTTGCAGAAGTTCCTGAAGGTACGTATCAGGTTCTGGGTGGTTCGGATGTTGATAATGATGGTCTAGTTTGTCAACTTGGTGAAAGCTGCGGTGCATTTCCGGTGTTAAATGCTATGACTGACATTGTCGTGACCAACCAGAATGTGACAGGTCTAAATTTTGTTGTTGAATTATTATCTAACCTGGGTTTATCTGGGAGCAGTAACTTTAGTGCTGAAGGAACAGGCTCTAGCGAGGCTCGGCCTGTGGGTGTTGCGAGAATACCCTCTGTAAAAAAGATAAGAGTGGAGAATTAACCTTATGATTTGGAAAAGAAAAAGGAATTTACTGATGATGGCTGGGGTGACATTGCCCTGGCTTGTTGCGTGCGGTTCTATGGCGTTGCCAATAGGAGATGTCTATACATCATCTCATTGTCATATAACGGAAGAGGGTGTGACCCCGATCCTTAACGAGCAGGCATTGGGTGACGTCATTAGAAAATCAACATCGGGCATGGTCGGTGCGAAAAGACTCGTAATACCTGAGGTGGAATTTGAGACAAGCATGGCGTATGTGATTTCAATGGGTAGCAAACCAACGGGTGGATATTCAATTCAACTGACAAGTAAGGACGCAGGCTATACAAACGGCGTGGTTGATTTGCCAGTCAAATTAATTGAACCCGGGCAGGGAATGACTGCCCAGATTATGACCAGTCCCTGTAAAGTGATTACCCTGCCGAAGGGGGATTATAAGCGAGTGGAAATTTAGTAATTAGTTGTTGGTAGCTATTCATGCTAGAAAATACCAGCCTCTAGCCCGGCAGCCATATACATGCCCAACGCTTCGCATTCTGTAATAAAGGATTCCTGAAAGTCTCCTTTACATATTAAGGGTTCGTGAACTTCTCGCCAGCGTAAGCCCGTTACAATCGACTGTGTTGCTCTTTTAGCGCCAGTACCATCTTGCCCTGCACGAATGTACAAACAGTATGGGCGTCCTTGGGTTTTTTCCAAGCAGGGGTAGTAACATCTGTCGAAAAAATCTTTTAAAGCGCCACTTAAATAACCTAGGTTTTCAGTCGTACCCAGGATGATTGCATCCGCATTCAATACATCGTTAGGTGTCGCTGCTAACGGTTCAATATGGGTGGCAGTAATACCCTCAATATCATCATCTTGAGCGCCTTTTAAAATGGCACCAACCATACGAGAGGTGTTGGGTGAAGGTGTGTTGGCTATGATCAGTAGGTTTTTGTTAATGCTCATGGTCAATAGCCTTTTGGAGAATAACGCCTTTGCCTCATTATTCTTTCCTCTGTGCAGGGCGAAGCTCCTTTTCGCCCATAGTGGTGCATAGCTTTTTAGTGCCTGACTTGATTACTATGCGTATGCTTTTTCTGCCCGCGTTAGGGCTTGCTCAGTATCGCATTTATGGCCCTGCTCATTTAATACAGCACCAAGTGATGCTAAGCAAAACATGACGTTCTCTTTACTGCAGGCATTACCCATTAGGCCTATACGCCATGCTTTACCCGCAAATTTCCCTAAGCCTGCGCCTATTTCAAGATCGTATTGTTTAAGCAGTGTAGAGCGTACTGCGGCATCATCTACGCCATCAGGAATTTTAACGGCATTGAGTTGCGCTAGGCGAATTTCTTTATCTACCATCATTTCAACACCCAATGACTCAAGACCCACGACGAGTGCGCTATGATGAAGCTCGTGACGTTTCCAAGCAGCTTCAAGACCTTCTTCCTGCAGAATAAGCAATGACTCATGCAGTGCATATAAACTGTTTACCGGGGCGGTATGGTGGTACGTTCTTTTGGCGCCTTCACCCCAATAATCCATGACAAGATTCAGGTCGAGAAACCAACTCATACATTTACTCGTACGATTCTTGATCTTATCAACTGACTTTTGACTGAAACTCACTGGTGATAAACCCGGAATGCAAGATAAGCATTTTTGAGTGCCGGAATAGATAGCGTCAATTCCCCAATCATCTACTCTTAACTCGCAGCCGCCCAAAGAAGTAACGGCATCGACGATAGTTAAACAATCATGCTGCTGCGCAATAGCACATAAGGCTTTAGCATCCGCTCTTACACCCGTTGAGGTTTCTGCGTGAACGAAAGCCAACATTTTTATATCTGGTTGCTGAGATAACAGATCATCGACCTGCTGTGGGTCGATCGTTTCACCCCAGTCAAAATCAAGCGTCACTACATGAGCACCGGCACGAGTGGCGACTTCTTTCATACGCATGCCAAACACTCCGTTGATACAGACCAGCACTTTATCGCCGGGCTCGACCAAATTCATAAAACAAGTTTCCATACCAGAAGAGCCTGGGGCAGACACCGGAATGGTTAATTCGTTTTTTGTTTGAAATGCCGATTGGAGTAATTCCTTTATTTCATCCATTAAGGAAACAAAGGATGGGTCTAGATGACCGACAGTTTGCTGAGATAACGCTTTAAGAACGCGTTCTGACACATCAGAAGGCCCTGGGCCCATAAGAATTCGGTTTGGAGCTTGAAAGGATTGCATGTAACGGTTGCCTATGTTTTGGTGATTTATGCTCAATATTGAAGGACATTATAGACGGGAGATTATTTCTGGGTAAATAGAATTTTAAGCAGAGATGAAAATCTTAAGATAATGCATACTATTTATTGGAGCATGAGAGCTTGTATGCACTATCTTTTAGGATTCTCTTTCACTATTTTCTTATAGCGCTAATGCTGGTTAAGAAGGTTTAGAAAAATTTATTTATTTCGCTTTATACTATTCTTGGTGAAATCACTACTTTTGAGCCCTGTTTGAAATTTATAATTACTCCAGATCAAATCAGTGCTTTTACCTGTTTGATGATTTTGCATAAACATTTCTGCAGGGCGCCAGAATTTATCCAAATATTGCTGGTAGGATTTAGACTCTAGTGTTTTAAGTAAGGACTTTTTACGATCATAAAATTCAACTTTATGGGTGCGGTACTCGCTATTATCTATCCAAGCAATTTGGCTGGTATAACCTGAGTTTTTATCGGTAGGAAAGCGTTTAACCACAAAGCAGGTTTCGGTTCCGCATGCTTCATCCTTTATATATTGATAAGTATATTTTTCGATTTCCTGTGAACTCAAATCTTCAAACGCAAACTCACTGCCCATGAAAGGACCGGATTTGTTTTTGGACGATATTTTTTTAACACGCTTTAACGCAGGTAAAAATAACCATTGATCGTCAGAACCTATTTTGTGTGAGAAGGTGAGTAGCGCGGTACCTTTAATATCTTTAGGCTGATCAAAAATGGTCATGCTTTTATCGCCATCATCAAGAATTTCGAGTGTTTTGACACGCAGAACTCTTATGCTCTCTTCTCCTCGTTTATTTCGCAGAGTCATCTTCATATCGGCGCTGGAATCTTTCCAGCCCAAGTTTCGTTTGTCGGCTTCTATGGCAATCTCTAAGCCTTTTTCTTCAGGTGTTTGGGCAAGTACTAGGGTAGAAAAAAGCGAAATCAGCGTGATAGAACTGATCACTTTCATAAAATTTGATTTACTCAAAATATAAGGTCTCCATTATGTGAAAAATAAATTGAGGTGCATTAGCTCTAAGTAATGATGTAACAGAGTCATGACACCTCAAGGTCTTAACTTATCACTATTAAAACGGTCTATACGATAGTGATCTTGGGAATGATCTTCCCATACTTGCTGAACGGGATGTCACTCTATCGGGAATGGGCAGATCTCTCAATAGTCCCTGTTATGTATATACCTGAATCTGTCAGTTGTTCTTGTCTTTTTTTCTTGCTGCCGACCAAGAATAGTAAAAAAGGTGGGAGGAAGAAAAAGTCCACTATCAAGGCCACTATGATCGTAACAGCCGTCATAAGACCCATGTCTGAGTTCATTGAAAAGTCAGAAAGGGCCAGTATGGCAAAGTTAGCAAAGAGAATAAATGTTGTGACCAGAAGGGCAACTCCTACAGTATCAAATGCATAGCGAATGGCGTCTTCAGTTGATAATTGATTTTCACGTTTTGCTCTAAGAAACTTACTCAAAAAATGCACCGTATAATCAACTACAATTCCGAGTGTCATACCAAATACGACAGACAAACCAATACCTATTTGTGCAACCAACATGCCCCAAATGCCGAAGGCGACAAGGGCAGGAAGCAAATTTGGGATAAGGCTAATCAAACCGTAATAGCATGATTTAAGGCTGATGGCCAATACAATAGAGATAATAACTAGTGCAATAAAAGTACCTTCAAGCATTGATCGAATATTTCTTTGGCCTATATGAGCAAACATGATGTCACTACTGGCGCCAGGTGATACTTCAACATTTGGTATGTTTGATTTAAACCAATCGGCTGCACGTTCTTCCAGCGCTAATAATTGCGCAGTGGATGTTTTGCGTAAAGAGCCGGTTAAGCGAGTTTTAGATTTATTGATATCGATTTGATTGTTCAAATCTAGTCCGTAGGGAAGTGACATTTCATATAAGAGAAGATACTGGGCAGCGAGCTCTGCATTTTCAGGTAATTTATAGGCAGACTGTTTGTCACCATTTAGGTTTTTATTCAAACGTTTCATAATGTCTGTAAAGGTTGATACGTGCTGTACTTCAGGTTGTTTCCTTAACCAGTCTGCAGCTTTTTCAAGGTCTATTAAATAGTCGGCCTGGTTAATACCGCCTTCTTCACCGGCATTCACAATAAATGAGATATTACCTAAGCCGGTCAACCTTTCTCGCGTGAAATCTGCCGCCTGTCGTTGTCGCATAGATGGGTCAAAGTATTCAACCCACACGTCATTTAATTCATTTTGTGGAAGAAATGCAATACACGCCAACATGATAACGGTCGTCGTCGCCAGCGCTTTTTTAGAATGCGTAATGACGAAATTGGCTAAGATAGTTGTCCAGCCTTCTTTAGACTGCTCTCTTTGTGTGACTCTAAAAGGTAGTGACATGACTAAAGCGGGTAATAATACAATTGAGAACATCCATGCTCCGATGACGCCCAGTGCGACAATGTTACCCAGATCCTGAAAGGGAGGAGAGTCACTGAAGTTTAATGATAAGAATCCAATGATAGTCGTTATACTTGTTAAGAAAACTGGTTGTTGATTTATTCTTAGACTTTCAATCATAGCGGCTGCTTTTTGTTTGCCGCTTTGCATTTGTTGGAAAAAGGTAGCCATGATGTGGATTGAATCGGCAACAGCTAATGTTAATATCATGGTGGGTGCATTAGCAGAAGCCGTTGTGATATCTATCTCGAACCATGCAGAAATACCTAGCGCAAATAAGATAGACATAATAATGACGGTTAAGGTAATGAATGTGCCAGACACTAAGGTAACAACACTCCCGCTTGCTAGGTACATATAGATTGCTATGCACAATAGGGCAATGATAAATGCGAGCGGAACAATGTGGGTTAAATCATAAACAGCTGCATCTTTGAAGGCGTTGTCGGTAATAATTTGGCCTGTTAGATAAATATCCATGTCGGGATATTTATCTATAAAAGCGGTTCTGATCTCGTATGCGGCAAGCGATACTTCCGGTGTCTCACTACTAGGGTTCACACCCGGTAATTCCATTGAAATATTAATTGCTGTGACATCTGCTTTCGTCGAGATGAGTCTATTCAGTATTGACGGTTCAGTAAGCGCGACTTGTTTGGCGGTTTCTAGCTCAAGGTCAGTACGGTTTAAAGCATCAGAAACTAAGTCATCAACTAATAAGTCATCTTCCTCAGCAACGGTATGCTGGTAATTAGTAATAGAGTCTACTCTTATAGAGTAAGGTAGCTGCCAGGCAGCTTCAGTAAGTTCTTCTACTATTTTTAGGTTGTTCTGGGTGAAAATACGTTCGTCTTTAGGTGCGAGGACGAACATAACATTATCAGTTTTTGTGAAGGTCGCTTGTAGCTCTTCAAAGGCTTTTAGTTGAGGGTTATCATCACTGAAATAGATTCTGTAGTCTGAACTGAATTTACTATTTTGAAGGCCCGATGCTGAAGCTATTGTAATTAGTAAGGCCGCCAAAATAACAAAGGCTTTGTATCTGATAATGAAGTGACTAACTTTTTCAATCATTGTAATACCGCAAGTTTTAGTTAAAAAAACCAATTCAAAGTTGATGCGATCCATTGCGGGTGAAATCCTTATATGTTTCGTGACTGCCAGTCACAAAGAGATTCTACGAATTTTTTGGTCTTTTATCAAGTGCCCAAAATAGGTATGAGTTAGGTATAAGCTTCTTGAGTTGTTTAGGTTATTACAAAAAATTGAGGGTTGAAAATAAGTAATCGCGCATATTCTGAACTGGATTTTTCCAATGTTACTGATTCGTTAGAAGTAGCCCTAAAGGCTATTTCTAACGAAGGTTTTCTTAGCGGTACCTACAAGTAGAAGATAGGTGCGCATTATCGAGACCTCAAAATAATGCCATGACTATGTCCGGTAGAAGATGCGGCTTCTAATTGGCTGAATTCGGTTTGGTTAAGCACTTTTGTCCAGGCAATGACTGCATGGCAAGTACCTGCTTCTAAAGCTTTTTTACTTAAATCGAAGGCTGAGTTTTGCTCGCTGGAACGCAGGATCATAATTTCTTCAGTAGCAAGTTCATTGTGACTTTTTCGCCATTGCTTAAGTAATTGAATAGGGGGATCTATCCAGGCTAACCAGCGTTTATCTTGATTCAGCTTAGTGAGCATTGGTAGCAGTAACTGAATGCTGTCGACTTTGTCTTTTGCGATAATTATTTCAGTCACATTGGCTTTATTTACCGGTTCAACTTTTAGTGCCGTACTATTGTAACTTTGCAAAGACATCGGTTCGAAAGGGTTAATGTCTTGTGCGTTTAGATTTTCGAGATAGTCTGTTTCATAGATAGATAATTGTTTCATTGCAGGTTCTCCTTACGAATAACGCCTACACCGAGGCCT
>ENA-OSET01004955-OSET01004955.1-sediment-metagenome-genome-assembly--contig:-NODE-4955-length-11507-cov-12.043132_pt1 | contig 11507 bp, 8 predicted proteins | sample MGYA00237882_ERZ534229 | MGnify/ENA primary metagenome ERZ534229 (study PRJEB26408, sample SAMN06266212) | sediment metagenome | isolation source: Hudson Canyon methane seep mesocosm | place...
GTTAATCAAGCACCTGCAGCAGTTATGACTAGCTGGTTAGCAAAAGATGCCCTTTTACCTACAGGCTTTGAAGCAGAGGCTGAGTGCGAACTACGTGACCCAGGTGAAGAAGGTGGTGTAGTACGCTGTAAAGGCGTTGAACTAGATAGCGAAGAAATTAGCACTCACCTGGAAGCAGGCAAGCAAGTTGTTAAATTGGCAATGACCTGGGAAGAAAATATTTCCTTCCTTTTAAATGAAGATCTTTCTATCAAACGTCTTAAGTTTGGCGATGTAATGCAGGAGCAATTAGACGACTCTGGCGCTGAAGATGCCGCCAGTAAATTTGATGCAAGCTTCGCTATTATGTCAATGGAGTTTGCCAAGCTGCTTCCAGCGGTTCTAGATGCATTTGGTGGCGAAGACAAATCTGCGATTATTGAAGAATAGAAGTGATAAGTGACAAGTTAATTTCATTTTTTATTTACTTGTCACTTTCAACTTGCCACTTTTTTCTAACAAACTAAGAGACCGTCGTAGCACGAATATTACTGATTATTTGTTCGAAGTAGTGCTCTATCTCCTCTCGAGAACCGAATGCCTGAATAACGCTTGCCATACCGTTCTCAACCAGCTTCATGACACTTTTTTCCTGGTCATCATCTAACGCAAGTAACATAATTTCTTCTGATAGTTTCAAAATTAAGTCTTGGGAAAGCTCAACCGCTACCGATTTTTCATATTTTAGTTTTTCGTCAATTTCATTAATGGCTTTCTGGGTATCAACAAGCAACTCACTTAGCTCTTTTTCACGTTTTGTTACTTGGTTTTCATAGTATAGCGCCAGTACTTTAGCTTCAGCCCCCTCCATAACTAAACAAAGGTGGTCCCGCAAGCGGCCACAACGATCAGGGTCATCTAGTGGCATATTTTTAACCAGCAGCGATATAGAATTGAAATTGATGATCATTCGCTTACCGTACTGAAAAATCCGCCCTTTATTGCGTGTCACTTCTAGCAACTCAGCTTCCACAGGTTTATAAACGCCATGTGAATCCATAGTGATTCGTCCACTCTTAGTTGTCACTTGGCCTGTACAATTAAGTCCAAAGTGCCTAACGGCATCGAGCAGTAGTTTAATAAGATCTTCATAACTCGTGCAGCTAAAACTCTGTCGCATAAATAGGGTTACATTACCGAGCTCACTCGAGTCAGTCATGACCATATTGATCATACCCTGGGCTTCATTGAGGTCTTGCTTAAGGCTCAACCTAGCATCAATATAGCCCTCCATACTTTTTACCTTGGCTAGCAGCTCCTGTATCTCGAAGGGCTTCACCAAATAGTCATCACCACCCGCATCATAGCCAGCAATTCGATCTTCAAGCGAACCTCTGGCTGAAACAAATAATATCGGAGACTGAAAACCAAGTTCTTCTTTTAAACGGCGACATACTTCATAACCATCCATGTGAGGCATCGCTACATCTAATATTATTAAATCAGGCTTTAGCTCCTTAACTTGGCGCAGGCACTCTTCTCCAGACAGCACACTGGTAACAATATAATCGTCCTCAAGTACTTCTTCCATAAACTCAACATTAAGGGGCTCATCATCAACAATTAGAATTCTTTTTGCTTCACTCATTACATGCTCTATATAAAATCTATCTGGAAAATCCCGTGGGATTGGTTACAGTAATAACTAGTATAATATAGACCTACCGTATTAAAAGGCAGAATTCAATGGGGCAAGATGTATCAACTCAACCAGTTACCACCCAGACAGTTACCCCCAAATTATTGAGCCTTGCTTTCAAGGATTGGCCCATTAGGCGAAAATTACTAACCCCCACCATTCTATTCCTCGTACTCAGCTGTACTGTTTATATTTTAGCTTTCTTTTTTTTATTAAATCATATTCGAGACGAGGCAATCACAGCACATAAAGCACTTCTGAGTATTGAGCGGCAGTTTTCCAGTACAATAAACACCATAGCTCAATGGTATATTTCCCTTGATCAGGTTAAGCAAGAATTGATAGAACTTGAGCTGCAAGTTAAACATTATCAATCCTCAACAGATAGCAACCAGAGTATATTAGTTTTAGATTCATTAATTCAAAACATCCATAGATTGAATAAATTAGCTGAACTGAACGTACTAGTAAAATCGCCTGATAGCACTCAATATAGGTCTCTGGTTCTTCAATTAGAACAAATAAAAACCGAACTTCAAACGTCTATTCATAAAATTCAACAAAGGCTAGCCGACAACACAACAACCAAAATAAATTTCTTAATGTTGTTTGTTTTATTAAGTGCATTAATAGGAGCTGGGCTAGCTATTTACGGTGCAAATATTATTGCCAACAAAATCAGCACCCCTATTCAACAGTTACATACAACCGTTGTACAGTTCAGGCATGGTAAAGATACGCAGAAGCTCACTATTGAGCAGGATGACGAAATTGGTCAGCTCACTAAAGACTTTAACAGCATGATAGCTGAAACCACCTTCAACAAAGGAAAACTTGAACAAGCTATTAAACTAGCGCAACAAAGTAGTCATGCAAAATCCCAATTTTTGGCCAACATTAGCCATGAATTACGAACCCCTATGCTGGGCATTATCGGTTTTTCTGATTTAGGCATTGAGAAAATTGATAATGCCGATAAAGAAAAACTGCTCCGTTATTTTCAACGAATAAAAAGCAGTAGTAAAAGGCTCTTAGACTTAGTTAATGATCTTTTGGATCTATCAAAACTGGAGTCAGGACAGTTAGAGCTTCACCTTGAGCGTTTCGACCTCAGCGTGTTAGCAAAAGAAGTCATTGATGAAATGAGATCACTCATCAAAGACAAGTCAATTAATCTGTCTATGGAAGATCACAGCATAGAAACCCTTGCAAACATTGATAGAAAACAAATTCATCAGGTTATTTACAACCTGCTATCCAACGCGATTAAGTATTCTGAGGTCAATGGTAATATCCGTATTACTATTGATACCTGCACCTTGCGCATAGAACAGAATAACAGGCTCGTTGAGATTCCCTGCTTGGCTTTTACCTGTGCAGATGAAGGCGTCGGCATCCCCGAAGATGAGCTAGATGTTGTTTTTGATAAATTTACACAATCAACTAAAACAGTAACTGGCGCAGGCGGCACAGGACTAGGGCTAGCCATATGCAAAGAAATCATTGAAGCCCACCAGGGACGCATTTATGCTACAAACAGGCGTTCAGGGGGCGTTCAGCTGACCTTTGAGATCCCCGTATAGTCAACTTGAAGTGACTCCATACTCAAATCACTTCAAGCGCTCTTTTTGCCACTCATCTACCGGTACATTAAGCGGTAGCCGAAGCGCCATCACCTCTTCTTCTGAATCCCATTTTGATTCAAAACCCAGCTTATCAGCCAAGCTAAGCATCGGTTTATTGTCTGGTAATACCGAGCCAATCATCTCTACGGTGCCTTTTGATTTACAATAAGCAATCATTTTGTTCATCAAGGTGAAACCCAGACGTTCACCTTTAAGATCATCACTGACCATCACCGCGAACTCACACTGAAGGTTATCGCTATCCGTCCACACCCTAACCGTTCCAAGGGTTTCGTTCCCAGATCCATCCTCTTTAGGAACTGATGCAATAAAAACCATTTCCCGGTCATAATCAATCTGAACCATTTGAACCAGTTCTTCATGAGTGTAAGACTTACGATAATGGAAGAACCTAAACCTTATAGACTCTGGTGACTGCTTTAAGTGGAATGCAATATGAGCAGGCTCATCTTCAGCCATGATAGGGCGAAGCTCTACCCGTCGTTTAGATTTAGGCATCGTTATCCATTCACGATGCTGCTCAGGATATGGTTGTATAGATAGCTTGGCTGGCAAGCCTAGATCTATCGCTACATCAACCGCAACCACCCCGTCTTTATTAAATAACAAAGGTAGAATTTCCAAGCCTTTTATCTCAGGTATATCCACCACAATTTGAGAAAGCGTTATTAAGGTTTCACAAACAACTTTTATATCCTGAGCAGGGCGATAGCTGTACTCTTTTAGCAGCTGATACATGTAAGTCTGGCTAAGGAGATCTTTAGCAAGCACCATATTTAAAGGCGGCAACGCAATACGTCGATCAGTCATAACATTTACGCTGGCACCTGCAGCACCGCACACCACCAATGGACCAAACTTTGGGTCACGTGTAATGCCAAGACTAAACCCTAAACCACCTATGTGAAGATGTGAGCGGTGCACCGAATAACCAAGGAATCCACTATTTGGAAAATGCTCTTTGTACTGCTGAAATAGCTGCTCACAAGAAGAAATAATCGTATCGTCTTCGTTTAATCGACGAACCGTAGTCTTATAACGCCCCCGCCCTGTTTGCTCTTCAAGAAAGGGGTGGCTACTCTGCTCATGCAGCAAGGTGATATTAATGGGGCCACCCTGCTCATTGAATACATCAATAACTTCTTCAATATCATCACAATACCAAGTTTCAACAGTGGGTACACCATAGTCAGCAATAATCTGCCTTGCTTCTTGGTTTGACAGGTGATTTCGGCCATTCTGCAATGCCTTCTGTACGATGTTTCGAGCATCAGAACGATCAACCGTATGGTCGCTATATGACGAAGGAGTTTCCTTTAGTAGTCGCTGGCTGCGTTGATGATTAACCAAGTGCATAAAGGCCTTAATGGCTTTTTCAGGAGAAAAAAACGTAGGTATACCGGCTTCAAAAAACGCCTCTCTGGCATCAAGAATCGTACTTTGACCTAACCAACACGTGAATACATTAAGTCGGGTCTTTTTGGACTGTGTAATAACAGAATCTGCAATTTGCAGGCTATCTTCTGTTAGTGAGGGTGCATACATCGCCAATACATTAGACACGCCTTTATCTTTTGATAATATTTCAATGACCTTGGCATAGGTTTCAGGTGTTGCATCATAGTTAAGGTCTATAGGGTTTTTTCGTGTCCAGTAGGGAGGCATTAACTCTGCAATGGCGTTAATAGTTTTATCTGTTAATTCTGCTAGTTCTCCCCCCAAATTAGCCAACCTATCTACAGCTAGTACGTTGGGGCCCAATCCATTACTTATTATCGCTAAAGTTTCTTTTTTAACGGGCTTCATTCTAGTGAGCGTTTCAAGGGCGTCGAACATTTCGTCAGCGCCATTAACCCTTAGTACACCTGCACGCCTGAAAAGCGCATCAAAAACAGCATCACCATTAGTAATACCGTCAGCCAGTGGCACTGGTTCCCACTGAGACTCAGGCACTCGGCCACTCTTTATAGCAATAACCAATTTCCCTCGAGATGCTGCACGCACCGCAGAAATAAATCTTGAAGGATTGGGGATCATTTCAATGTGAAGCAAAATAGCCTTGGTGTTTCTATCTTGAGCAAGGTAATCAATAAGATCATCAGGGTCGATATCCATACTATCGCCCAAGGTTAAGAAGTGGGAGAAACCAACACCACGACTAAACGCCCAATCAATAACCGCACTAGCGATGGTGCCAGATTGTCCAATAAAAGCAATTTTACCTGGTAATGCCCCCATATGAAGATAAGTTGCATTGACCTTATTTTTAGGTGCCATAATACCAATTGTATTTGGCCCTAAAATTCTAATACCTGCGGCCTTAGCGGCATCCCGAACGGAATACATCAGTGGCCGACCACTTTTGCTGTGAGTTCGAGACAAGCCCCCGGTAAGAATCATGGCTGTTTTAACGCCCTTTTGCCCAAGTTTCTTAACCGTTCGAGGCACAGACTCTGGTGGAGTACAGACAATAGCCAAATCTGGCGTAAATGACATCTGACTTACTTTTCTAGTACAAGGTATGCCATGGACATTATTGTATTCATTTGGGTTAACAACCAGCAGTTTACCGGGGTAGTCTGAAGACAGCAGGTTTCTTAAAACGATTCCCCCAAGATTTTGGGAGCGCTCAGATGCACCTAAAACAACAATAGATTTGGGGTTAAATAAAGCATCAAGATGTCGAGTGCTCACTGCCTTCTCCTAGACAAAGATCAATAATAGTACTGATTTATAATACATATCGTATTATCATAAGGATAGTTCTTGTGTGTCTTTGATTACTGTCAACATGGGGTTTGTGCTAACACACTAAAATCAATTATCTAAAATAATAATGAAGTTTGTATTATGAAAACGGCTTATATCAGTCATCATGACTGCACCCGTCACAATATGGGACCTGAACACCCTGAAAGTCCAGCTCGGCTTATGGCTATTCTCGACCAACTGCAAGATACACGTCTAAATCAAGAGCTGGATTTTTTTCGAGCTGAATTAGTAAGCCCTGACCATGTTAGGCGTGTTCACCCTGCAACCTATGTTGAACAACTCGACTTAATACAGCCTAAACAAGGCCGGATATACGCCGACCCCGACACTATCATGATGCCCGATACTATGCGAGCGGCAAAACTAGCAGCAGGCGCCGCGATTCAAGCGGTAGATTCGGTGATGTCTGGTCAAAATAAAAATGCATTTTGTGCCACCCGCCCACCAGGGCACCATGCTGAGCGCAATAAAACAATGGGTTTCTGCTTCTATAACAATATTGCTATAGCTGCAAAGCATGCCATGGATTTTCATGGCTTAGAAAGAGTGGCCATTATCGATTTTGATGTTCATCAGGGCAATGGCACAGTAGATATTTTCCAAGGAGATCCAAGAGTATTAGTCTGCTCCAGCTTCCAACATCCCTACTACCCTTATAGTCACTACGCCATTCAAGAATCTAATATTATTAATACCCCGCTTGAAGCGTATACTCAAGGATTAGGATTCAGAAACAAAATTGAAAATGCATGGCTAAATGAACTTCAAAAACACAAACCTCAACTTATTCTGATTTCAGCCGGATTTGACGCCCATAAAGCAGACAAAATGTCCGATATAGAGCTCGATAAAACAGATTACCGCTGGATAACTGAAATGCTAATGGATGTGGCTAAGTATTATAGTAAAGATAGAATTGTTTCTATTCTTGAAGGTGGGTATAACTTGAAGGCTTTAGCTGAGAGTGTTGAGCAGCATTTAGAGGTATTGGCTGGGGTTTGATTGGTAAGCAGTGGCAAGTTAAAAATTAAAAGCAAAAAACCGGACATTGTCCGGTTTTTTTTATTAAAGCTTACTTAAAAATTACAGCAAACGGCCTTTCTCTGCTGCTATTCTCAAGCGAAGAGCATTCAGCTTAATAAAGCCTGCTGCATCTTTTTGATCGTAAGCACCTTCGTCTTCTTCAAACGTTGCGATTTTCTCATCGAACAATGAATCATTTTCAGACATACGACCAACAACAATAACGTTGCCTTTGTATAGCTTCAAACGCACCTTACCGTTAACATATTTCTGAGTATCATCAATCAAACCCTGAAGCGCTTCACGCTCTGGAGCCCACCAGAAACCGTTATAGATAAGCTCTGCGTATTTAGGCATTAAGCTGTCTTTTAGGTGAGCTACCTCACGATCCAAGGTAATAGATTCAATAGCACGGTGTGCCTTCATCATGATGGTGCCACCGGGTGTTTCATAACAACCGCGAGACTTCATGCCAACAAAACGGTTTTCAACGATATCCAAACGGCCAATACCGTTTGCTCCGCCTATTTCGTTCAGCTTCAATAAAGTTTCATGAGGCTTTAAATGTTCGCCATCAATAGCAACAATATCACCATTTTCGTAAGTCAGTTCCATGTAGGTTGCTACATCTGGAGCATCTTCAGGTGATACAGTCCAACGCCACATATCAGCTTCTGCTTCTGCCCATGGGTCTTCAAGAATATCACCTTCATAAGAGATATGAAGTAAGTTAGCATCCATTGAATAAGGAGACTTACCTTTCTTCTTTTCTACTTCAATACCATGTTCATCACAGTAAGCCAACAAAGACTCACGAGAACTCAAGTCCCACTCTCTCCAAGGAGCAATAACCTGAACACCTGGCTTTAGAGCATAACCACCTAGTTCAAAACGAACCTGATCATTACCTTTACCGGTTGCACCATGCGAAATAGCATCTGCATCGGTTTCGTTAGCAATTTCAATTAGGCGACGTGCAATAAGCGGTCTGGCAATTGACGTTCCCAGAAGGTACTCACCTTCATAGATTGTGTTAGCTCGAAACATCGGGAAAACATAATCACGTACAAACTCTTCACGAAGATCTTCAATAAAGATTTGCTTAACACCTAAAGCTTCTGCTTTAGCGCGTGCAGGTTCTACTTCTTCGCCCTGCCCTAAATCTGCTGTAAACGTGACAACTTCACAGTTATAGGTTTCCATCAGCCATTTAACAATAACTGATGTATCAAGGCCTCCGGAATAAGCCAGAACGACTTTATTAACCTTAGACATACCGATGCTCCAGATGAAAAAATTACAAAGGCGGGTATTTTACTTGCTGGACGCACTAAATCCCAGCACGATTTTAATATTTATCGCGACAGGATGATTTTAAGGTGGCTTTTGAGCCATTTTTTAGTGCTGGAGGATGTGAAATTCACTTTAACGTAGCACTAAATATAGTAATAAATGTAGTACTAGCCTTCTGGAGACGTGCCAGCTTTAGCGTTGGACGCAATGCGCCTTCCGCGTTCAAGGCGGACCGTTGTACGTCTGTTCTTAGCTTTATTTCGTTTATTCGAATTTTTGACAACAGGATAACGCTCACCATGGTAACGCGTGGTAATCATTTCTTCTGCAATACCATTTTTTATAAAGTACGAACGAACAACTTCAGCTCGGTCTTTTGATAATCTCCGGTTATATATCCTTCGGCCACTGCTATCTGTATGGCCATCTATAATGATTGAAGTAATCGTATTGTCCGCTTTCAGATAAATAACTACATTCTCAAGCAGAATCCTATCCTGATCCGTCATCTCAGCTTTATCGACCTTAAATAAAACTTTAGTCCGTTGAACTTGTTTAAAATTAACAGGTAATAAAGCAGCTACGCAACCTAGATAATCATTATAAAATTCAGGAAAGTTAACAGACGATACTCTTACACGTACAGAATCATCGCTATACCATGCTTTTCGTGTAAAGGTTGGGGTCATGCCATCCATTAACCCTTCCATCATGTTTCGGGCATTTCTCCGCGCTACAACAATAGGTTGACTTGAATCAGCAACAGGAACAAGGCCAAGATTCTGAACACCATTACCAGGCCGCCACTGTGGCGCTTCTATAACTAAAGCGGCCTTACCTGATTTCATAGGGTTTGCATTAGCATCGAGATAAAACTTAAGCTTTTCACCCGCCTCATGATAAAAAACGCCTTTACCATAGCGAGGAATGGGGTGCGTTAAACTACATTCAAAAATTGAAGCCGATAAATACCACTGGCTATTAGATAGGTCTGCCGAATATGTTTTTGCCCACGCGTCTGTAGAAAGAATAGCAATGAAAAATAAGGCAAATAGCGCATGTACCCGCCTAGTGCTAAATACACACTTATCAACAAGGCTACGCATTATGGACATCCTTTTATTTGATTTAATAATCTCACCAGTAACTGTGGTTGATGACAAACCTTTATATCCCCTTACGAACAAGAGGCTTTCTTACAACTTACCCATGTTAGCGTCCGATTTATAAAAAACTTTACCCTAATATCGCACACTGTCTGATATACTTTGCGAAAATTTGTATCACTTTTGTAAGTGAGGAAAGAAAGAACAATGAAAGAATTAATTATTACCCGTCCTGATGACTGGCACCTACATCTTCGTGACAATGAATACCTCACTCAAACCGTCCCAGCTTCCGCACGTTATTTTGGCAGAGCCATCATCATGCCGAATTTGGTTCCCCCTGTTACCAACGTGGATGAGGCCATTGCTTACAAAAGTAGAATTCTTGCAGCGACTCCCTCTTCAAGCCAATTTAAACCCTTGATGACGCTCTACCTTACAGATAATACAACACCGGAAGACATTCAAAATGCAGTAAACAGCGGAGAAGTAGTTGCATGTAAACTTTACCCAGCTGGAGCAACTACAAACTCAGATTCAGGTGTTACTGACATTAATAAAATGACACCTACACTAGAAAAAATGGCTGAGCTTGGGTTACCTTTGCTGATACATGGCGAAGTCACCACTGATGATATTGATATATTCGACAGAGAAAAAGTATTTGTCGATAAGACACTTGCACCACTCATTGAAAATATCCCCTCGCTCAAGGTGGTGCTAGAACATATAACCACTAAACAAGCAGCACAATTTGTAAAAGATGCACCCGAGCGCGTTGCGGCCACCATTACACCTCACCATTTACTTTATAACCGCAATCACATGCTGGTCGGCGGGATAAGACCTCACTTATACTGTTTGCCTATTTTAAAGCGTAACGAGCACCAGCTAGCACTTCAACAAGCAGCCATTAGTGGTAGCCATAAGTTTTTCTTAGGCACTGACTCAGCACCTCATGCTCAAAACAGAAAAGAAGCTGCTTGTGGATGCGCAGGGTGCTATTCAGCGTTTGCTGCAATTGAACTTTATGCAGAAGCCTTTGAACAACTTAATGCCTTAGACAAACTAGAAGGTTTTGCCAGTCACTTTGGCCCAGACTTTTATGGCCTTCCACGGAACAGTGACACAATTACTCTGGTGAAATCTGAATGGCAGGCACCTGATGCTTTAACGTTTGGTGATACTGAAGTCATTCCACTAAGAGCAGGAACATCTCTTAGTTGGAAAGTCGCTTAAGTCGTACTACCCCCATGCAACATTTTATAGAAAAGAAAATAAAGGATTCTCTGTGCCAAATTATTCAAATGATGACGACCTAGCTAATAAGAATCCGATGTCTTATCGCTTTCGTGGATTTTTACCTGTCGTTATTGACGTAGAAACCGCAGGGTTTAACGCAAAAACAGATGCATTGCTTGAAATTGCAGCGGTGATAACAGGCATGGATAAAAAGGGTAACCTCTACCCAAAAGAAACCATTAGTTGCAATGTTGAGCCTTTCAAAGGCGCCAACCTGGAAAAGTCAGCACTAGATTTTACCGGCATTGACCCTACTTGCCCCCTCAGAAATGCAAAAACAGAACTAGTCGCACTGGAACGCATATTCAAAGCCGTAAGGCACGAAGTGAAAGAACAAGATTGCACTCGTGCAGTTTTGGTTGGGCACAACGCCACCTTTGACCACAATTTTGTATTTGCTGCGGCAGAAAGAGCGGAAATAAAACGAAACCCATTCCACCCCTTCTCAACCTTTGACACAGTAACCCTTGCAGGCTTGGCCTATGGGCAAACGGTATTGGCAAAGGCTTGTGCAGTGGCAGGTATTGAGTTTAATGGGAAAGCTGCTCACACTGCGCGCTATGATACTGAGAAGACAGCTGAGTTGTTTTGCAAGATTGTTAACCGTTATCGAGAAACAGGGGCTTGGCCTTGTTAAAGCCTTAACAGGTCGGTCAACCGTACAAAAAAAGCCCCGCTAACTTTATG
>ENA-OSET01004957-OSET01004957.1-sediment-metagenome-genome-assembly--contig:-NODE-4957-length-11503-cov-11.707772_pt1 | contig 11503 bp, 8 predicted proteins | sample MGYA00237882_ERZ534229 | MGnify/ENA primary metagenome ERZ534229 (study PRJEB26408, sample SAMN06266212) | sediment metagenome | isolation source: Hudson Canyon methane seep mesocosm | place...
CTTCTTTAATTCAGCAGCAGTTATCACACGAGCTTCTGGCTCTAACATCACCGGAATATCATCTTTAATAGGAAAGGCTAATTTATCAGCTTTACAGATTAATTCCTGTGCCGCTTTATCGTGAATTAACGGGCTTTTACACAGTGGGCAAGCCAATATATCCAATAATTTACTATCCATTTATCTCTCTTAAGTTTCGTTACAATAAAACTAGCATTTTACGCTATTTTTGATAAAAAATAAGGATTTAGATTAGACACTGCTAATGTGACAGTGATAAAATTGATGTCCGTTTTATTTTTGGAGTTGTTATGACGAATGCATTGGCTTTACCTATTTCATTAACCTCAGCGAATTTTGATTCTTCTCTGAATATTATAGGTCAAACTGATAAATTAAATGCTGAACAAGAGCGTGCTCTGGCAGTGCGTTATCGTGACCATGAAGATCTCGATGCTGCCAAACAGCTGGTGATGGCAAATCTGCGTTTTGTTGCCCATGTTGCACGTGGCTATAATGGCTATGGCTTAACTATGAGTGATATTGTTCAGGAAGGTAATATCGGCTTAATGAAAGCCGTGAAGCGTTATAACCCAGATGTAGGTGTCCGTTTAGTCTCGTTTGCCGTGCATTGGATTCGTGCAGAAATTCATGAATATGTGATTAAAAATTGGCGTATCGTTAAAATCGCCACCACTAAATCACAACGTAAAATTTTCTTTAATCTTAGAAAATCCAAAAAGAAACTCGGTTGGCTATCTAAAGATGAAGCAGAAGCGATTGCTGAAAATTTAAATGTCGATTTAAAAACCGTTTATGAAATGGAAACTCGCTTAGATGGTAAAGATATGGCATTTGATTTACCAGAAAACACCAGCAGTGAAGACTATAGTGCGCCTGTCGCTTATTTAGAACACGGAGATGCTGACCCTGCTTTATTGCTCGAACAATCTGACTGGAAAACGCATAAAGAAACCTTATTGAGTGATGCGCTAAAAAATCTAGATGAACGCAGCCAAGATATTGTGACTAGTCGTTGGTTAAGTGATAAAAAGCTAACTTTGCATGATTTAGCTGCACGTTATAATATTTCAGCGGAACGCGTTAGACAACTAGAAAAAAACGCGATGAAAAAAATCAAAGGGGCAGTGAGTTTTGCTGCTTAAATTAACGCGTTAAATATTGAGTCATCAGTGGGTAATGCTTTTTGCACTACCCATGAACGCACACTCAATTTTAATCACTATCTTTTTTAGTCTCATCTTCTTCAAAGATAAAATCCGTCTCTAAATCATCAATCGATATTTCCTCATTATCAATTTCAAGCTCTTTATTTTCATCTTCACCAATAAAGCCAAAATCATCTAGACTTGAAGCACTTTCATCTTCAATTAAAAGCTCGCCTTCCAACTCTCCCATTTCTGAAAAATCAAAATCATCTAAACTGGAGGCATTATTATTGTCACTGACTTCAAAATCAACCTCTAAACTTTCTATATCATTAGCCACTTTTGAAGGAATAACCGCCGCTACTTCATCCTCTGACTCTAAATTATCAAAATTAACTTCTAAACTTTCAACATCACTAGCTACTTTTGAAGGAACAACCGTCGCTACTTCATCTTCTGATTCCAAATCATCAAAATTAACATCCAAAGCCTCTACATCACTAGCTGATTTCGGTGAAATAAGGGTTTCATCTTCTAATTCTAAATCATCAAAATTAGCATCTAACATTTCTATATCACTATCAACTTTAGACAGCTGCACACTTTCTTGCTCCACTACTTTATCAGGGTCAGTTAATGCATTGGTTATATAGTCGTCTACATGTGATAAATCAGCACCTAACCCACCCCCTAGCGGTGATTCGTCTAAAGGCATTTCTTCTAAATCTTGTTCAGAAGCATCTAGCAAAGAATTGATTTCAATATCTTCCAACCCTTCCAACCCTTCCAACCCTTCTAAATCTTCTAATTCTTCGTTCTCTTCTTCATTTTGCTCTGGCTCTTCTACAGTATCTTCATGTGGATGAAGTTGAATATTATCTTGCATCTCAACTTCTAATGCTTCAACCTCAGTCCAAAAGTCACTATCCGTAGATTTTCCTTGATCTTCTAACTGCTGCTTATAAGTCGCAAAACCTTTTTCATTCTGAGAAACACTAAAAATTCTTAAATACTTTAATTGATATTCTTCATTATCAGGTGATTCTACCATGGCTTCCAATAATATTTTTTCAGCCTCTTCATAGCGTCCATGTGTTAAATACACATCAGATTCAGACACTAATAAATCAATATCATCATCTTCATCGGCAAACATATCAAATTCATCTAATAAATTATTGGTATCAATGTCCAATGCATTATCTTCAATACCAAAATCACTGTCGCTTAAATTTTCATCAAAAATAATATCATCATTAATACTTTCGCCATCTAAAATAACATTTGTTTCTACATCATTTTTCTTAGGCTTACGTTGTCGCCATACAAACCAACCACCCGCACCTAGTCCTAATAATGCTAAACCGCCTATTGCAAAAAACAAATACGAATCAGGTTCTGGTTCATTCGTCACCACAGTCTGCGGTTTTTTATTTTCAATCACAGCCGGTGTTACTGGCGTAATCTCAGGTTTAGCTACTTTTGCTATTTCAGAGTCCAAATCAGTTGTTTCATTTTCAGTAGGATCGCTGACTACCGCTGTCTCTATTGAGGTATTTTCAGTTTCCGAATCTTCCGACTCTGGCAATAATGATTCATCTAAATCATTATCTTTCACATCCTCTTTTAAGTCTGTTTCATCAGCTAATTCAGCATTATTAGCTGTTAATACTTCTTCTTTGTTATCTCGTAATACTTTTAATTCACGTTCTTTTAATGCCAGCATATCCTGCATAATCGTGAATTTTTCTTCTAACCTCTCTAAACGCTGTTTTAATTCTGTATTACTATTATCACTGACTAACTCATTACTTAATTGAGCATCTGGAGCAGTTAACGTTAACTTTTGTTCTGAAGCTTGACTCGCTATTTTTTTATCGACAACCTCAGTCTTTTTAGTAATTTTAGTATAGGTGTCCTGATTTCCTGCTGAGGCCGCTTGATAAAACTCACTTTTTGAAGATTCTCGACTCAACAAAGTAATCTCTTCGGTACTCGGTATCGTCAACAATGTACCAGAAATTAAACGATTAATATTATTCTTATAAAAAGCATTCGGATTTGCTTTATACAATGCCATCACAAACTGATATGTGGATATATTAGCATCGTTATTTAACTTTTTACCAATTGACCACAAGGTATCATAACGCTGTATACGTGTGACTTCATTGCCTACTAACTGCGTAGCATTATCTACCGAACGGACAGCAGGAGCTGTATTATTAGTTGTACCACTACGCTGTGCAACTGTGTTTATCGCAGCAGATGAGGGACGCGGATCAAAGAGTAAGGTAAATTCTTTATAGGATGTGCCACGCGTCCCTCCAACTTCAAGTAAAAAATTTAAAAAGGGTTCTTTCACATATTCATTAGAATATAGCTTAATAACAGCCTGTTGCTTTCCTGCCTGTCCAATCGTCTCAAACTTAATATTTTTAAAGAAAACATTCCAAGTAAGCCCTGATTCTATAAACTTTTTAGGCGAGGCTAAACTCACTTTTAAATCAGCAAGCGACTCACCTTTTGATAAAATAATCGGGATTTCAGCACGCAATTTCTGATGTAAAAAAGACTGATTTTTTATCTCTTTAATGCCTAAAGCACTTGCCGTTAAGGGCACTGATAATACCGATACCATTAATAATTTTTTAGCGAATATTTTCATTATCCTAACGACCCTTTTCCTTAAAGATTTTTTATCTGAATTAAATATACTCTTTGATTAACACTTCTGCAATTTGTACGCTATTAAGTGCTGCACCTTTGCGCACGTTATCGGCAACAACCCATAAATTAATACCTTTTTCACATGAAATATCTTCACGCACTCGCCCGACAAATACATCATCATTGCCTGATGATTCTGTTACTGCTGTCGGGTAACCACCATCAATCCGCTCATCAAGTAACGTAATCCCCTCAAAATTCGCCAACACCTCACGTACTTTTTCTACACTAATTTTATCGCGTGTCTCAATATGCACCGCCTCTGAATGCCCATAAAAAACCGGCACACGCACTGCGGTAGGATTAACCATAATTGACTCATCCCCCATAATTTTATGCGTTTCCCAAACCATTTTCATTTCTTCTTTGGTATAGCCATTTTCTAAAAACACATCAATTTGCGGCAATACATTAAAGGCAATTTGCTTAGGATACACTTTGGAGCTAATCGGCTTACCATTCAGCAGTTGAGCCGTTTGGCTAACCACTTCTTCAATGCCTTCCTTTCCTGAGCCCGATACTGCTTGATAAGTACACACATTAACCCGCGTAATCCCCACTGCATCATAAATAGGTTTTAACGCAACTAACATCTGAATCGTAGAACAATTCGGATTAGCAATAATGCCGCGTGTTTTATGCTCAGCAATCGCTTCAGGATTGACTTCAGGCACCACTAACGGAATATCATCGTCATAACGAAACTGTGAGGTATTATCAATCACCACACAACCCGCAGCAGCAGCCTTAGGTGCATAGTCAGCTGATAAACTCGCCCCCGCAGAAAACAAACCAATTTCTACCTTTGAGAAATCAAAATCCGATAAAGCTTCAATGGCAATACTTTGACCATTAAATGAAATCCGCTTGCCAACTGAACGCTCACTGGCTAACGCATATAATTTATTCACAGGAAATTTACGTTCCTCTAAAATCGAAATCATGGCTTCGCCAACCGCACCGGTCGCACCCACAATCGCTACATTATACTTTTTAGTCATTTTATACACCTGCCTTTAAAGCATTAACCACTGCATCGCCCATTTCAGAGGTGCTAACACGCTGTGTACCTTCAGAATAAATATCAGCCGTGCGTATATTTGAATCTAATGCACTATTAACCGCTGCTTCAATTCGATCAGCTGCATCAGCTTCATCAAATGTATAACGCAGCATCATTGCTGCCGATAAAATGGTTGCTAAAGGGTTAGCAATGCCTTTGCCTGCAATATCAGGTGCCGAACCATGAATCGGTTCATACATACCTTTGCCATTCACATCTAATGAGGCAGAAGGTAACATACCGATTGAACCCGTCAACATAGAAGCAGTATCTGATAAAATATCACCAAACATATTCGTTGTGACCATCACATCAAATTGCTTAGGTGCGCGCACTAATTGCATTGACGCATTATCCACGTACATATGACTTAATTCGACATCTGGATAGTCTTTAGCGACTTCATCCATCACTTCGCGCCACAATTCTGTACATTCCAATACATTGGCTTTATCAACAGAACACAATCGTTTATCGCGTTTCTGTGCAATATTAAACGCAGAATGAGCAATACGACGAATTTCAGATTCAGAATACACTAAGGTGTTATACCCTTGTTTTTCACCATTATCTAAGGTTCTTACCCCGCGAGGCTGACCAAAATAAATACCACCGGTTAATTCACGCACAATCATCAAATCTAAACCTGACACCACTTCAGGTTTCAGCGTTGAGGCATCAGCGAGTTGCGGATATAAAATAGCAGGACGTAAATTAGAAAATAACTGTAATTCTGAACGCAAGCCTAATAAACCCTTTTCAGGACGCACTGCAATATCCAGTGACTCCCATTTATACCCCCCCACTGCACCTAATAACACGGCATCAGCCGATTTTGTTAATTTAATCGTCGCTTCAGGAAAAGGCGAGCCAGTTTCATCATAAGCTGCTCCGCCGATTAAACCGTGTTCAAAATCTAATTCTAATGCCATGTCTGTATTTAAATACTCTAACACTTTAAGTGCTTCGACAACGATTTCAGGGCCAATACCATCACCAGCTAATACGGCAATTTTATGTGTCATAGTTTTACTAACTCTCTTTAATGATTAAATTTTAATTTATTAGGTTGCTGATTAGGCAAATAGCCACGGTGCTCGTTCTTGACGTTCCACTTCATAAGCCTTAATGGCATCTGACTGTAATAAGGTTAAGGCAATATCATCTAAACCATTATAAAGCCGGTACTTACGCGTTTCATCAATGGAAAAATTTAAAACCTCGCCCTTCTCAGGGGTGATACTTTGCTGTTCTAAATCAATGCTTAATTGATAACCTGCCGTTACTTGTTTAAAGAGTGAATCAACCTGTTCTGCCGATAAAACAATCGGTAAAATACCATTTTTAAAGCAATTATTATAAAAAATATCTGCAAAACTCGGGGCAATAATCGCTCTAAAGCCATAATCTTCTAATGCCCACGGAGCATGCTCACGCGATGATCCACAGCCAAAATTTTCTCGGGTTAATAAAATCTCTGCCCCTTGATAATCAGCATTATTTAATACAAACTCAGTTTTTAAAGGGCGATTAGTACAATCCATTTCAGGCTCACCCATATCTTGGTAACGCCATTCATCAAATAAATACGGCCCAAAGCCAGCACGGCGAATCGATTTTAAAAACTGCTTAGGAATAATCGCATCGGTATCGACATTCGCTCGATCCAGTGGCATCACTTTAGTGGTTATTTTGGTAAAAGCTTTCATCATTTTCTCCCTAATTCCATTCTCTTACATCAACAAAATGGCCAACAATACCTGCTGCAGCCGCCATTTCAGGACTCACTAAATGCGTACGCCCGCCATAACCTTGTCGTCCTTCAAAATTACGGTTTGAGGTTGAGGCACAACGCTCACCGGCCTCTAATTTATCCGCATTCATCGCAAGACACATTGAACAGCCTGGCTCTCGCCACTCAAAACCCGCCGCAATAAAGATTTTATCTAAACCTTCACTTTCTGCTTGTTGCTTCACCAGACCTGACCCTGCAACCACCATTGCTAAACTCACATTTTCTGCTCGTTGTTTACCCTCCACAATCGCGGCGGCCGCTCGTAAATCTTCAATACGTGAATTGGTACACGAACCAATAAACACTTTATCTATTTGAATAGAGCTGATTGGCTGCTCTGCTGTCAAACCCATATATTTCAAAGCATTCTGCATACTTTGTTGCTTAACGGCATCAAATTCATCCAATGGATTAGGCACCGTATCATCAATTGAAACTACCATTTCTGGCGAAGTTCCCCAAGTTACTTGCGGTTTAATAGTCGATGCATCTAATTCTAAGGTTTTATCAAATACTGCCTCGTCATCAGAGTGTAATTTCTGCCATGCCCGTTCTGCAATTAACCAATGGTCGCCTTTTGGTGCATAAGGACGACCACGATAATAATCCAACGTAGTATCATCAACGGCAATCAAACCCGTTCTCGCACCCGCTTCAATCGCCATATTACAAACGGTCATACGGCCTTCCATACTCAGCGCTGCAATGGCCTCACCAGCAAACTCAATCGCATAGCCTGTACCGCCAGCGGTTCCAATTTCACCGATAATAGCGAGTACAATATCTTTTGCCGTTACCCCTTTACCCACTGAACCATTAACCTTAATCAAGAAATTCTTAGATTTTTTCTGGGTTAAACATTGTGTCGCTAAGGCATGTTCCACTTCCGAGGTACCGATACCAAATGCTAAAGCACCTGATGCACCATGCGTGGAAGTATGGGAATCACCACAAACAACTGTCATCCCCGGTAAAGTCGCCCCTTGTTCAGGGCCCATTACATGCACAATCCCTTGACGTATATCACCCATATCAAATTCGGTAATACCAAATTCCGCACAGTTTTTATCTAAAGTTTCAACTTGTAATTTTGCCACAGGATCAGTAATGCCAACACTACGTTCAGTGGTCGGTACGTTATGATCTGCTACCGCTAAATTACAATCAATACGCCAGGGTTTTCTATTGGCTAAACGTAAACCTTCAAAGGCTTGCGGTGAAGTCACTTCATGAATAAGTTGCCTATCGATATAAATCAATGAGGTGCCATCATCTTCGGTCAGGACAACATGGTCATCCCATAATTTATCATATAACGTTTTTGCTGACATTTAACTATACCCGTCTAAATTATTAATTTTATTTAGAAAGTTCCGCAACTTTCTTCTCTAAGCTTTTTAAGCGTGACCAAACTTCACCCAAACGCTGAAAAATCGCAATATTTTTAGTATATTTTCTAAAAGGCTGAGCGGGACCATAAGCATAAATACCCGATTCTTTAATGCTACTATGCACCCCTGCACGATGTAATAACATGGTGTCATCAGGTATATTTACATGATCAAGAATCCCAGTCTGCCCAGAAGCAACCACTCGTTTTCCAAAATGACTCGAACCCGCAATGCCTGTTTGTGCCACTAAAATACAATCTTCCTCAATAACAACATTATGGGCGAGATGGCACTGTGCATCAATAATCGTGCCGTCATGTACTTTGGTCTCAGTATAAGTGGCTCTATCAATCGTGGTCACTGAGCCAATCACCACTTTATTACCAATCACCACGCGTCCTGTTTGCGGAATACGATGATGATGAAAATGTTCATCTTGTGCAAATCCCTGACCATCACTCCCAATCACACAGCCTGCTTTTAAAATGCATTCCGCGCCAATATGACAATCATACGAAATCACACAATTGGGATAGATAACGGTTTTTTCACCAATGATAACGTCAAATTCAAGCACTGAATTTGCCATAATCACCACCGCAGCACCTAATTGCACATTAGCCCCGATCACCACGCCAGGCCCTATTACGGCATCATCTGGCACAACAACTGATTCATGAATTACCGCAGAGGCATGAACCCGACCCCATTCTGAATCATACACATTACGATCGGTATATTTTTGACGTAAATACGCCATCGCCATGCGTACATTCGGAGCAATCAATATCGCAACAGATTCTAACTTTATTTTATCCGCAATCGCTTGCGTAGTGACAATCGCTGCACACTGGCAGTCTGATAAGGCAGGCAAATATTTTTCATGTTCAACAAAGATTAAATCACCGTTACCAGCCATCTCAACAGGCACAATATTAGTCACTTGTTGAGCTATTCCCATATGATTGACTAATAAACCTTGGACTTTAAAATCTTGATAAATCTCTGAACTTAAAATATCCACCTAAATCACCTCTATTTTTCCAATGCTTCCATCACTTTAGTCGTAATATCGACAACAGAACCTAAACCAACAATACTTGAAAAATCGACAACGCCTTCATCCGCCATATTTTCATAAAATTCAACTAAGGGTTTTGTTTGTTCATGATAAACCTCTAAGCGTTTTCTTACTGTTTCTTCTTTATCATCATCACGTTGAATTAATGGCTCGCCTGTATCATCATCAATCCCTTGTGTTTTAGGCGGATTAAATACCGAATGATAAGTACGTCCTGAATCTAAATGCACCCAACGTCCACTCATGCGTCTGACAATATCTTCATCTTCAACTTGAATCTCAATAACATAATCGATTTCAACACCAAACTTAATTAAACCTTCTGCTTGGGCAATAGTACGTGGAAAACCATCTAATAAAAAACCATTCACACAATCTTCTTTAGCAATACGCTCTTCAATTAAACCTAAAATAATATCATCGGAAACTAAGCCCCCCGCATCCATCACTTTTTTCGCTGCAAGTCCCAATTCCGTGCCTTCCTTTACGGCTGCACGCAACATATCACCTGTGGAAATTTGTGGAATATCATATTTTTTAGTGATAAAACGGGCTTGAGTCCCCTTACCAGAACCAGGACTTCCCAAGAGGATAATGCGCATATAAACTCCAAACAATGTTTGCTATAAAAAAGATAAAAAATAATGTGCTTATTTTAACACACCGCTACTGAACTTTAAGGCTTAACTCCGTGATTAGCGTCTCAGTTGGGGAATCTAATAACACATCGCCATCTAAAATAAATAATCGACTTTGTTTAATATGCCCTTGCTCTAATAAATAACGTGCAATATTTTGTGCACGAGACACCGATAACATGGCTAATTTATTGGCATCTGGCTTAATCATCGCCGTCAACATATTATCTGCAACCGTATAAAATTCACCCATATCAGGATACGTCAATTCAGGCGTGCCAAAAAAAGAACGTTTCGCCAACTCAGGAAAGGTACTGATAAATAAATCGGCTAATAAACGCTGATGCTCTTTTTCAGATAATTGAATATATTCAGCTAATTCAATTTTTCCTTCCGCTTTTAATTCATTCGCTCGTAACTGCTTTAACTGAAATAATAACGCATCTGCATTCATTTTTGGCCAATCTTGATTGGTGAACGCCCGTCCTTTAATTTCTAAACTTAAATTAGGCTTTTGCAATAGCGCCTCACTTAATTTATCTAGTTTAGCTATTTGCAGCACAGTTAAGTTTGCCTCACCCGCTAAAAAATCCACGATACTTAAATCATCTTCACCCTCGAATAACGCACCTAACATTTTAAACGGCGAGGCGACCGCTTTAGTCACTAGATTTAAAAACGTATCCCATAGTAAAGGGGCGACACTAAATTCAGGATCATCTAAACTGCCTTGTAACGGCATATCAATTTTAATTTTGCCATCTTTATCTTTCAATAATGCAATCGCTAAACTTAAAGGCAAATCTACTGCATTAGGGCTTTCGACCGGTTCGCCTAACACTAACTGGTCAATCAAGACATTATTACTTGCACTCAATTTTCGCTGTTGTATTTGATACAGTAAATCAATCGACATTTTACCTTTTTCAATTTTATAACCGGCAAATTCAGCCATATAAGGCGATACTAACGGCAATGGCAAACTATTAAAATATAAACCAATATCCAAATCATCTAAATTAGGCTGCAATTCCCCTTTAATCTTTAAAGGCGATAAATCAAACGCTTTACCGACAATATCTATCTTCATCTTGGAACTTTTATGCGATGAAACCTTATTGACCTTGCCATCTAAATCATTCATTGCAACCACAAACGGTAGCACTAATGAATAATCTGAAAAATCAGCCTGCCCCGATGATAATTTAATTTCACCAATATTATAATTAATAGCTTTTGATTTCACGGGTTTTAACTTAGGCTTAATAGCCTGTTTAGCCGTTTTTTTAGCGGTGACTATCACATCACTGATATTGGTGGTTTTATCTTTTTTAATCGTAAAACGCGTATAAGGCGCATCTAAATGAATCTGTTTTATTTTTACGCTTAAAGGCTGTAAGTTAAAATCGATTTGTTTAAAACTAAAATTTTTCCATTTCAAAAAATCTTGATTCAAAATTTGATCACGCGTATGCAAACTATCAATATTAAAATCACCTTGATAACGCAACGCCAATGCCGCTTGTTGCTGCACCGCCAACTTACCCTGTAAATTTAAATTACCTTTGATAATATCCAGCCGCACAAAAGGTTCTGCATAAGCTTGAAAATCCGCTAAAGCAATTTCATTAATGAC
>ENA-OSET01004958-OSET01004958.1-sediment-metagenome-genome-assembly--contig:-NODE-4958-length-11499-cov-3.967694_pt1 | contig 11499 bp, 10 predicted proteins | sample MGYA00237882_ERZ534229 | MGnify/ENA primary metagenome ERZ534229 (study PRJEB26408, sample SAMN06266212) | sediment metagenome | isolation source: Hudson Canyon methane seep mesocosm | place...
ATGGCTCATCAAGCCATGCACCTGCTTCGCATTACGCCCCGACTTCCTTGTTGGCTACTTTATGATCATGTAAACTCTCTATAACTGTATCGAAGTGTAACTTTTTATATCTAAATGTAATTAGTCGCCCGAACTCAAATGTTAATAAATAATCGTTTATTGTATAGGCTTACTATGTTGTACCCAGCACGCCATTTAATCGTTTCATTGATTTGTTTGTTTCTATTAACCGCCTGTGGAAGTAGTGACGATAAGAAAAAAAATAATAAAAGTGAGGATGAAAATATCAAGACGGGCGTTTTTATTGATAGTCCGGTCTCTAATTTAAGTTATCGTACTGAGTCTCAATCTGGCAAAACAAATGTATTTGGTGAATTTGAATACGAGGTTGGTGAAACCATAATCTTTTCAATCGGAAACTTTGATTTCCCGAGTGCATTAGCAAAATCACTTCTGACCCCTCTAGACTTGGTCGGTACTTTAGATATAAATGATCCGACGGTGATCAAGCTTGCTCGTTTACTTCAATCTTTAGATTTAGATGGCAACCCTGAAAATGGCATTGTTATCCCCGATGACGCGCACATTATTTTGGGTACGGTGCAGCTAGAACTAGACTCTCCTGACTTTTACGATGATGTTGAAAGTATCCTTTCCGATAGTGGTTCAAGTAACGACAGTTTGGTGGATGAATCAGATGCGTTATCACACTTACAAAATACCATTGATATCGCTAACGATACGACCCTTCCTGTCATAACGTTGGTAGGCAGTAGTCAAGAAACCATCACCCAAAACCAAAGCTATACCGAGCAAGGTGCAAGTGCCACTGATAACTTAGATGGCGCTGTTAATGTGACCATTTCTGGAAGCGTTAATACCTCAACGGTGGGAACGTACACCATTACTTATTCAGCCACCGATAGAGCAGGCAATACGTCAACTGAAACACGCACCGTCACAGTGAATGCTCTACCAGACACTGAAGCACCCGTTATTACATTAACGGGTAGTAGTAATATCACCATATCTCTAGGAGATGAATATACTGAACAAGGTGCTAGTGCTCTAGATGCCGTTGATGGTGCTATTGATGTCGTCACAACGGGACAAGTAGATACGGATACAGAAGGTACATACACTGTCACTTATACCGCGACGGACGAAGCCGGAAACTCTGCGTCGGAGGAAAGATCTGTTGTTGTGCAAACCCTTATAACAACTGAAACAATAGGCGTGATTGTTGGTTCTGTTGAGGGTCATACGGCAGAGTTAAATTCTGCCGCTGTGTTTGATGTTGTTTTAGAAAGTCAGCCATCAGCTGACGTAGTTATTCCACTTAGCTCCTCCAATGAATCTGAAGGCCTTACTGAGCAGACTCAATTGACCTTTACATCGGCAAACTGGGGTCAATCGCAATCTGTGGTTGTACGTGGCACAAATGCTGCTGTATTAAATGGAGTGCAGGACTACACGATTATTCTTGATGCAATCCAATCCGACGACTCCGGATATTCAGGTCTGAATCCAAACGATGTTTCAATGAAGGGAATTTATCTTGTAATTTCTGTTGAAGAAGAATCTTATAATTTTATCGCAAGTATTGATAATAAGATCGAAATTTCAACAGATTATACAGGGTCAAACGATCTGGTTTATACCTTAATCGAAGGCGCACCTACTGGTTTAGAAATAAACGATACATCCGGTGCTATAACTTGGACGCCAGGTCCTGATAATGAAGGTAACGAGTATGTAATTAATGTTCAGGCGACTGATGGCTCTTTGATTAGTACTAACAGCACGTCTGTCAATGTGATGCCCTCTGCTTCAGTAGGGCTGGATATTACACCCACTCTTGTAAACGTAACAGATACAAATACAAACCTTAATGGTTTGTCTTTCACTGCCGTTGGCAGTGAAACCTTTCCAACAGACTTCTCAGTACAGCGGGTTCCAAATACCACAAACCTAAGTGTTGATGAAACCATAACCAAGCTGAGTGACTTCTTTGTTATCGAAGGCAGCATTGATGGCGATGTAACCGTTAACCTGCCTTTGAATGGTGACCTTTCAAATATTCCCCTACATACAATTCATTTATATAGATTAATTGAGCACGAAGGTAACAACTTTTGGAGTCCTGTAGGGTATGACTTTGACTATCCGGTCGATCAAGAGTCACCTATTGTGACTGTAACGTTGACGAACCTGTCTGGTGTATTCTTTGTCGGGGCCGCCAATGAAACTAACACATTAGTTCAGGCTGCAAGTAGTCGTTCAGTAAGTATGTTTAGTTCTGCATTACCGACTTCTAATTCAAATTTCCCAGATATATTATGTACACTAAATTCAAACCCTGACGTTAGCTATCATCAGCAAAAATGTCGTAGCAGTGCTGTTGGTAAGGGCAACATTGAAATAACGGTAAAAGGATTTGGACCTACTACTAAATGGGGCACTGTGACCGTCGAAGAATTGGTATCATGGGTTGTAGAAGCTCAAAAAGGATTTGATCTCTTAGACCTTGATTATTCAAATTCTTTTACAGTTTATGTTCATGCGTTTCCTAAATCTCAGGGTTATGTCTCTATCCGAGACAAAAATACTCTTCACTTGAATAGCTCTCCTTCGCTTAGTCGGGAAGACATACGTGCTACGAGTGTCCACGAATATATGCACCATGCACAGATAATAGAGTTTGATAACACCATAGCTGTATATAATATGGCCCTTCTTCTAACAAAACCACGATGGTTAACGGAAGGTGTTGCTCAATGGTTTGAGGACTGGGAAGAGCTTAGCTTTACAAAAACTGATGGAACGATGGGATCATTTGATGACATAAACAATTATAATGATTATTTAAAATATCGAGGTAGACGAATATTTGAGACAGGTTTGGCTCCAAAAATACTGGATAATGATTTAAGAACTGACCCTTATCAACGTTTTAGCTTTTTTAAACTTCTGATGTCTAAATGTGAGAACTTTAGAGACTCAGGACTTGATGACCTGTTCTTCGTAACATCACTCTCATTAACCATTTCAGATAGAGTCGAATTATTAGAGCGAAAAATACGAACAGGTTTATGTGAGTTTGATAATATATTAGGAGCTGGCGTTCAAAATGATACATTAGCGTCAGCTATAGCCTATTACCAATACGCAACTCAGCTTGAAGGGAAGATGAGCTTATTAGACCCGAGTGAACCAGATTTTAATTCCAACAATGGAATGAAGTTTGACAAACCCTTGAGCAAATTTCAACACACTGAAACAACAGTCACTAATTGGTTAAATAACCACTCTCCAAGCTACAAATCGTCTCTCAAATTTACCCCTAAAAATTCTGTACCAGCTGCTGGAGCAATATCTTTTGTTGTACCAGAACTGGAATGGGATGGCGCGTCGATAGCATCGCTCACATTTAAATCAAATGGACCGCTTAATATCTCTGTTGTTTCGAATAACGTAAATTTTAATGGCCAATTACTTGATAATAGTTATAAGGCTCGCAATTTCACAGTAGATGGTGAGTATAAGCTCTTTTATACCAACTTAGTGAACAGTTCTGATAGCGTGCACCAAGTGCCAGAATTGTTTATCAGCTTGATAAACTCCAGCCTTGACACCCCTGTTAATGACATCGTTGTTGACTTTGAAATTTTACCTTATCCACTAGATATGCTGGCGGAGCAAACGATATCTTTTACAAGTCGAATTATACCCGAAGACAAAGAAGTCACAGGATTTCCGGGCAACTACATAGTATGTGGTGATGAAGACAGCGACGAGGATGTAGGTGATGAGGAAGATTATCTGGAACGCTGGGAGTTGGACGTTGAAAACGAATCTGTATTTGTGACTTCCGCTGAAGACGATGAGTTTTATGAACTTACCGGTAGCTATAGCCCTGTCACCCATACAATATCCATTATTGATGAGGAACCTAGGCGGCTCGCTGATTGTGTAACGCCTAGCTGTCATAGTAATTATTCTAGTTTTGTTGAGGCTGTCACTGAAATCGAGGTAAGTTATGATGTTGAAGAAAGCGGAATCGCTGGGTCAGCAGTATTTACTGGAACCGGTAGTGATATTCGCACTGTATCAACAAGCACCGGTGACTCCCTTACTTGCACTTGGAACTTCGATGTAACGGTTCAAGCTTCAAACTGGGATGATTGATGCTTAAGTAACTATAATAATTAGGGAATATATTATAAAGGCTTTAACAAACCCAAACTTAGACGGAGCGCGGAGCTCCGTTTTTTGAGGCTGCCTATAAAAGAAATAGTTCGTTGATTACTTTATAAATCTCAAAAGGAAATTAGCAAAAAAAAGTATCGCTTTAACTTTTGCATTTTTAGTAGTTGTCGGCCGCCTCAATCGATACATGCGGTTGACGTGACTCTGATGGTTCGGGTAGGATTCCCACGAATAGGGCATGTGTTTCGCCTATACTCAAATTTTATTTTACAATCCCTGAATAATATTTACAGCATTTTCATGGCCTAGTTCAGCAGCTTTCTTCATCCAATAAAGAGCCTTCTCAGTGTTCTGCTCAACACCGTCACCATCAATTAACTTCCTAGCCAAAATAAATTGAGCATCTGAATGATCATTTTCAGCCGCCTTTTTTAGCCAAAATAATGTTTTTTCAGTATTTTCCCGCCTATAGTAGAGCATACTGAGTTTGTACTGAGCTTCAATATAATTTTGCTCGGCAGCTTTTTCCATCCATAGAAACCCTAGCTCAACATTCTGTTGAGCTCCTTGCCCATTAAAATACATCATCGCGAGATCATATTGGATACTTGGATTATCATCTTCCTCTGCACGTTTCTTCAGCCAGAACAAGGCTTTCTCATAGTTCTGACTAACTCCTTCTCCTTCTTTGTACCACCTGGATACATTGTGGTAAGCCTGGATAACCCCTTTCTCAGCTGCCTTTAACCCCCAAAAGAATGCTTTTTTTGCATCCTTATTAATACTGTATATTAAGGAAAGATTGAATTGAGCATCGCCATTACCTTGCTCAGCTGACATTTTCGACCAGAAAACTGCCAGTTCGAAATCTCCAAGCTCGCCAATATCTGTCCAGTACAACATACCAAGATCTTTTTGGGCTTTTACGTGACCCTTATCCGCAGCTTTTTGATACCATTTTAGAGCCTCGTGATTATTTTTACTCTTTCCTCTTTTCCCCCAAAAATAATCCTGACCTTTCTCGAACATTTCATTTATCGATAATTCTCTTGATTTATTTGCGTATGCCAAAGCAAGGTTTTGTTTGTCTTTCTGCTTCGTACTATCAGCTAAGGCGTTTTTTAGTGCCAGCATTTCCGACCTCAACTCTTCAAAAGCTTTGGCACTCAGATCTAGTTGTTTTTTTAGTTCAACATTCTCTTTATCGTTCAAAGATAGATTTTTAATTCGCTTTAATATGTCTTGTGGGTCGGCAGCCATCTTGGCTTTAATATAGAAATTGTAGCCATCCCACTTCTCTTCCAAAACATCTACTTTGACAAAACCAGTAGTAGTCGCCAGAATTTCTTGTTTGAAGTCTGTTTCACCTTTTGAATTTTGTGATATTTCAATTTTTGAATAAATGTGCGTTCCAATTTCACTGAGTAGCTCACGTTTAACTTCCTGCATAGCCATTTGCCTTGCAGAAATCTTACTGTCCGCCTCTCCTGCTATATATGTATAATCACGTACGAACTCTTTCGTGTCCGCCATTGTAGTGATCGTATAAAACATAAATACGGTTACTATCAGCAAGTATTTCATTTCAGATTCTCTTCAGGTGTAAATTATTTTATTTGTTGCAAGTATACGATCAATGGAGTCGGGGTGGTTAATTTATTATCAAGTATTAGCTAGGACAACAAACAACGGTTGCACCATATATAATTGTGTCAACTTAAAGCCTCTTTCATTAGCATTTCAGGGAAATTATAAGCTTAAATAACCGCCTGTTATTTTGAGGATGTTTACCAAAGAGTTTTTGGTTGTCCCGCTCTTCTTTAAGGACGTCTGCTACATCAATGTCTGCAAACCGCTCAACTATGCCGGTTCAATATGATAGGTTTACAAATATTGTACTTTGTTCCATTGCCTCAAATTAGACAGTATTTGATCAATTTATAGGGTCAGATAGCGGCTTCTCTACATACCAATAAGGAACGCTGATGCTCAATAAATGGCCTAACGGTTGAGCTCGTTAACTTCACTGTACCAATAGCGCTAGCAGGGTTGACAGTCGGCCAAGTAGAGAATCAAGTTGAAATAAAAATCACCGTAAATGCGGATGGAATTAGTAATAAATACCTAGCAAACCTTAAACTGAACATTCAAGGAGCAATTGGCAGCGAATCAATTGCGCATGGCGCTATTGATCAAACACCGGCTCATGGTGTTTACACTGTGTTTGAGTTAGGGCTTGAGGTCGATATTTATAGCGACTTTACTAAAATTTCCTCAACAGGCGAAGATCTACCCATTTCAGCCAACCAATGGTCATGCGTTAGAGACAACGATACCGGATCTGTATGGGAAGTGAAAACGGACAACGATATTGGTCTGCACGCTAACAACAATTTTTATCGCTGGGGTGGCATTGGCGCGGAACAAGTGGGCACTGAGTTTTATGACGATTGGGATGTGCTAGTGAATGGTAGCCAAGGCCTCTGCGGATTTAATGACTAGCGCGTACCCAGTAAAAACGAACTTATCTCAGCCTCACAATCAGGGACGCGTTCTCCTATCTTGATGCATCTATATTTTCCTTATGATCTTTTGATCTTTTGATCTTTTGATCTTTTGGTCGACGTCGGAGTCTCATTCGGTCAACGGAGGGGAGTATATCGATTACAAAAGTGGCAATTCAAACGCATTCTTTCGCTACGACGAAGCTCCTGTGCGACTTTTGCGAGGCGGACAGTGAGTTTTCCTTTCGACATATTACAAGGTAGAGCTGTGTGATGAAGTGGTAATCTCTTCTAATTTTGCGGGATGCGAACTAATGTGTCGTCAATTAAGGGGCTGGTAAATTCAAAATATCCTCAACATAAATAGAGTAGAGGACTAAGGAAAAAAAGATGATCATTAAAAAGTCTGTGAATAAAGATGCGGTATAGCGAAGCGGCTTTTCATCTCTTTTGAACTCAAGTTGGCCAGACGAGAACCGACGAGTGGTAGTAGCCTTTCCATTTATGAGGCCGTTTTTTAAGTTAAACAATGAATTTAAAATCATTACCCCTAAGATTAGACCGACTAGGTTGGTAACATCTAGATAAATGACATAGCCGATAAGAACTATAAAAAGAGAACAACAGACAATAATAAATAACCTGCGGCGTGAGTTGTCAGACAGCATAGCAGCTCCAGAATATGCCTAGCATAAATGCATTTATCAAATGAGCTAGCATAACAAATTGAGGCTACCGTAGCTAAAAATATGGCAGTATAAACCAGAAACAGGCGTCCTTAAGCGCCAGCCTTAATATCCTCATATTATGGTTAATACTAACGCCTATGTCCCTCCTTAATACTTTGAAAAAGGTTCGCTTTAGGTCAAGAGCTAGCGGTTTCCCTACATACCAAAAGGGTTGGCTTTTGCTCACGAGCCTTGGTTAATCAAGGAAATCATGGCCAATGACTTAAAACGCGAGCACCCTCAAAATCAATCATTTCTTAAAAGATAAATTCGACGTATTTATGAGACACCTCACGTTTTTCATAATATTCAGACCTGATGTCAAACAAAATCAAATAGAATAAATATCCTATTAAACCCGCAAGACAAATAAATATGTCTACTTTTTGTGGGTCAGACCACACCCCGATAGAGACTGGTGTATGGATAAGAAAAAATACTATCAATTCATTAAGTCGAAAAACTGGGACGAGGTGTTCTTGATGCTAGAAGAATACCCAGATGCACTCCTACAACCTATTATAGGGAAAACTGTCTTAAATTTTGCTGTGATTGGTGAGAACGAAAATGTTATAGACAAAATATTAGCGCTGGGATACCCAATCGACTTTTGTGAAGGTTGTCCTACGGCCTTATCGACAGCGCTAGATACTGAAAGTGTCAAAATTGTTGATTTGTTGTTGCGGTCTGGATCTGACGTAAATCTCCCCCTGAAAAAGCACTATATTTTTAATGCTATACAATCAGATTCAATCAATCTGGTAAAGTTGTTGATCGAATCTGGTGCCAATTTGAAGTGCTCTTGGGAAAGGTGGGATTCGCCCTTAGAACATGCGATATGTATCGGTAGGAAAGATATTGCTGCATATATTGCGGCTGTGACAAATATTTCGAAGTCAGAATACGAAATAATTGAAAGTAAATATTTGATTAATAATAACGAATCCTATCCTTTAAAGCTGGATGAAGAATCACTTAAAGAGGTGGAAAGTGTATTAGGTCTAAAAATACCACCTTTGTACCGGGAGTTTCTGTCTAAGTTTCCTTCTGATTTGGTCACCGGTGGCGATGAAGGGATATTCCATTCTTCAGATTGGATCATAAGATCCACTCAGGGAGCCAGAAACTACAAGGAAGAGGATTGGGCTCAACCATTTCCTAGTGACCTTATTGGTATAGCTTGGAATGGCGGCGGTAGTGTTTACTGTATAAGAGAGGGAGAGAGAGGAAATTTCGTTTATCTTTTTAGTCATGAGATGGGTGAAATTGATCCGGAAGAGACTTTGAGCTTAACTAAATTAATTGAAATATTTACGCCTAAAAATGAATAGTAGCGGCAATGTGCTAAAAAGTGATGGACGGGCCGAAGGGCCCTGCCATCGCACTGTTAAATGTCAAAAGGGAAATTAAACTTGGAACAATCAACTAAATCTTCTGAATATTTTTATATTTTGGCTGCTATAGCAGGCCTTATTTTGACTTGGTATTTTAATATTCAGTTTATGATTGATCATGGCGGTTTTTCATTAATCACGTTTTTAACAGAAACGTTTGCTACAAATGGTTCATCATCTATCGCAAGTGACTTCGTAGTTGTCGGGTTAGTGTTTCTGGCTTGGTCTTTTAAAGAAGCTAAGCGTTTAAATATACGCGGGTGGTGGCTTTTCTTTCTAGTTACTTTTGGTATTGCATTGGCATTTACAATGCCATTATTTATGTTAATACGTGAGCGTCGTATCGCGGCATTAGCCAATGAAAACATTTAAAAAGTGATGGACGGACCGAAGGGTCCAGCCATTACCCTGTTAGAAGTCATATGATCCGATACATCGCACTTATATTGATAGTACTTATTAGTTCAGCTCACGCCGAAGAATTCGGTGAGTGTGGCTATATTCCGAAACGTACAGAACAATATCAATACCCAGAATGGGAAGTATTAAAAGACTGTGCATTCTACGAAAATGGTGTGCTTAAAATTTCCAAAGAGCATATGGCCAATTTAAACTTCGGTGAAATTAATACAGTTCGATTCTTTACATCCGGGCAGCATTTCTACGTTAAGCCCGATGGTAAATTTCTGCCAGTAATATTTTACGACAATGGAGCGGACTCCTATCAAGAGGGGTTAACTCGTTCGCTACTGAACGGAAAAATTGCATACTATAATGTAGGTTTTGAGCTTGTTATCGCTCCAGGCTATGATTGGGCTTGGCCCTTTCAGGAAGGCAGAGCATTAGTCTGCAAAGGCTGCGTTTTAACATCAGTCGAAGATGGTCATAAAACCCTTGAGGGCGGAATGTGGGGCTTTATAAACAAAGAGGGGAAAGAAGTTGTTCCAGTTAAATACACGGCAGCTGATGTTTCTAGCAAGTAAAACTTCTAAAAAGTGATGGACGGACCGAAGGGTCCAGCCATCACCCTTTTATACGTTAGGTAGGCTATGAGAATTATTGCTCTAATATTGATTGCTTTTGCTGGTTTTGTTTCAGCGAATGAACTGGTAATCCCTGAAAAAGCACCAGTTGGTATTGAGGCATTGGTAACTCCAATACATACTCATACAGCACCCAAAAGCAAAGGTAATCATGGGTTGGTTGAGTATTGCTACAAATCAGATAGCTATGTTGTCTACAGTGCAAACTTACTAGGTTTTGGCTATAAACTTACTGAGGTAAAACCAGAAAATTTACAATGTGTTTCTCCAACGACTGAACTCATAGCTAAAAATAAAATAGGCATGCATGTTGGTATGTCAAAACAAGAAATTGAAAAATTAATTGGCAATATTCAAATTAAAAATGAGCAAAATTTGGTTTGGCAAAGTAAGGTTATGGTCAATGGTATTAACTACGACCTTCAAACTTACTCTGAGCTAAAGTTTAAAAACAATCGGCTAATGTGGTTATCTGTATTTACAACGGAGACCAACTAAATACGTATAAAAAGTGATGGGCGGACCGAAGGGCCTAGCCATCCCCCTGTTATGGTTCGAATGAAATAGTGAGTAACTTGAAACTATGATCAAAAGGATTTCAATGTGGCGCTTACAGGACAGTGCCGAAGCAACCAATATGAAAGAGCTACTACTTACCATGGATGGGCAAGTTTCTTCGCTTCAATCAATTGAAGTTGGTATTAATACTTCATCCCACAAGTCAGCTTATGATATTGTTTTTATTGGTACATTCCTCAATAAAGAGGCAATAATGGAGTTTGAAAACGACAGTTTTCATAAATCTGTTGGTGTGGTTGTAGGCAGTTTAAAACAAGAAAGGGTTGTCGTTGAGTATGAGTTTTAATAAAACTACAAACCATAACCAGTTGAGCAATGCTCGCCCACAAGAGTGGTGAGGGTTCAGTCCGTTAAAAATAATGTTAAATGTCAGTAAGAGCTTATGAGAAATAAATGGATTTGCCTAAATTGTAAAGCTATAAATGACTCTTCTAAACATACCTGCAATAAGTGTAATAAGATCAAACTTTTCAATGGCGAAGATGTTTACAAAGTAGAGAATGGTAGTCAGTCTACTTATGTTAGAAGTCCCACCATTATGGGGCGTGATGTGGTATTTCTTTCGAAGAGTAGGTTTGCCGATACAAAATGCACAGCATGCAATAAGATTATTTGCGCAGGTGATGACGCTTGCATTCATTGTCATCACTTTTTCACGCCAGAAGAAAAAAATCGCTTAACCCCGATTAATAAGTTTAGTGGTAATTTCTATTTAAAAAGTGCATTGGTGTGGGTGGTGATTTTTACTTTACTGGTGTTGCTTTTGGACTAAACATTTAAAAGTGATAAACGGACCGGAGGGCTCAGCCATCACCCTGTTAAAATATATCGCTTTCGGGGTAGAGCGAACATGAAAAATGAACATGTTAAGGGTCCGTTCAGGATCTAAACCACATAAGCCGTATGATCGCTTTTGCTCACGAGCCTTGGTTAGCCATTTTTAGTTGCAGGAAATTCTGGCCAATGACTTAAAACACTAGCAAAGGAGTTAAATGCAATCACCTACTCTTCCCCTCCGAACAATGGACCAGAAACTGTTTTA
>ENA-OSET01004961-OSET01004961.1-sediment-metagenome-genome-assembly--contig:-NODE-4961-length-11496-cov-22.801822_pt1 | contig 11496 bp, 12 predicted proteins | sample MGYA00237882_ERZ534229 | MGnify/ENA primary metagenome ERZ534229 (study PRJEB26408, sample SAMN06266212) | sediment metagenome | isolation source: Hudson Canyon methane seep mesocosm | place...
ACTTTGCCTAACTGTTCTTCTGGGGCATAAAATTGAATCAATGCATTTAACGGAATGATTAATAATGAGCCGCTGAGTCCAAACATAAAAAAGATGAATGCTGCGTTAGATAAAGATTCGATATCGACCAATAGAATTAAACTGATAGCAAAACCAATAGCCCCAATAGGTACTAAACCAAGGTTAATATGGTTGCGTGAAAGGTAACCCGCAATCATCGATCCAGCCATAATGCCTATTCCAGCTAAAGCCATAATCGACTGGATCACAAAGGTATTGCTTTCACCCATGGTGGATTTGGCATAGGCAGGAAAGACGGCTAGCAATACTTGGCTGACGGTCCAGAATACGGAAATAGCAAAAATAGAGTGAAGTATGCTTTTTTGAGACCAGAGTTCGCGAATATTCTGTCGAATTAGCTGACCCTTGAAATAGGCCGATATATCAAAGGTTTGTTGTGCGTTACCAGCCGGTGTATCGGGCAAGCGCTGTGCAAACAGTGCTTCAATAGTGGTACCGAGCACTAATAACCAACCTAATGGTGCAATCATCTGAATGATAGTGCTAGGTTCAGCATTGACGATGTGGTGATCCGCTAAGATATTTTCAAACAATAATGAAAATATAACAATGCCACCCAGAATAGCGATCATCGATATCGATTGTGTCCAACCATTACCTTCGCTGAGATGGTCACTTCCTAACAAGTCACGAATGTACCCATATTTGGCAGGGGAGTAGAGAGCGCTTTGCACGGCAAGCACAAAGGTCATAGCAAAGGCGAGATAAAACCAACCTTGGTAATAACTGAGCGTGATGATTAAGGCAACGACGACGGCTGAGCGGGCGGCCCATTGCATAACGATGGGCTTTTTAAAGCGATCAGAGATGAAACCGGCGGGGCTAAACAACAAAATAAAGGGAATTAATATTAAGCCGTTGACGATCGCAGTTAAAACAATTAATTCGGTACTATCGTAAGATTTGAATAAGGTATTTTGAATGATGATCTTATGGCCTAAATCTACAAAAGCATTAATAAACGCCACGGCAATAAAGGCAAAAAACCCCTTTACTTTAAATAGTTTAAGCATGCTGCTCTCCTTGAGTTGTCCAGCCTAGAATAAAGTTGTTCATCAAACAATCTACCGCGCTTTCAGCAGCATGCAGATCACCTTCAAATAATTTCCCTTTTAACATCAATACGGTGATGCCATGAATACCGCTCCATAGTGAATTGGCGGCAATAGTAATTTCTATATCAGAGCTTGTGGGTTTAAGCTCACTTAATGCGTGTTTCACTAAGGTGAATAAGGCATCAATATTATTAAGTAGTTGTTGCGGACGTTGTTCTGAGTTTACTGCACGGTGTTCAAATAATAAATGCCAAAGTTCAGCTTGATGATAAGCAAAATTAAGATAGCAGTAGCCATATTGTTTGAGGCGGTTTTTGGCATCGTAGCGTTGTCTTTGTGTCATTTGCAGTTGAAGACGACTTAAAGTGCGAGAATTTAACTGTAGAACAAGATCATCCAAATTATTAAATACTTGATACAGCGTGCCAGCTGAGTAGCCAATTTCACGTGCTACTTTTCGTGTAGACAGGGCATCGATACCCTCTTGATTAACGATAGACTCACTCGCCACTAAGGCCATTTCTTTTAGTTGTTCACGCGAGTGATCATTACGTCTAGCCATAAGCTAAAACCCCATCCAATTAATCAGTGTTTAATTTAAATATTAAACAGCGTTCAAAATAATAATTGAACAATGATTAATTAGCAAGGGTTAATTGCCTATATTAGATTATTATCAATAGCTTATTGTTTAATTGGCTTTTTTGAGGAATTTAGTGAGCAATACGATTCGAGTGCCATTAACGCGCCCTTCAATTTGCTCTGGGTTGTCGTTTAATGAAATATTTTTGACTACGGTGCCACGCTTTGCAGTAAAACCGGCACCTTTTACATCTAGATCTTTTATTAAGGTCACTGTATCGCCGTCTAATAAAATGGCACCGTTACTGTCTTTTACGGTTGAAACAGATTCTGCTTCAGTGGACTCAGTGCTTTGAGCCCAAACTAAGGTTTCTTCTTCTAAATAGAGAATGTCAAGTAAATCTTGGGCCCAATTTTCAGTCTGTAATCGTTTTAACATGCGCCACGCCATCACTTGCACGGCTGGAACAGGTGTCCACATGCTGTCATTCAGGCAGCGCCAGTGATTTGTATCTAATTCATTTTTACTATCAATTTGTGAATGGCACAAATCGCAGATCAAAATGGAATGGTCAGCGTCGGTTGTTTCAGCAGGCGGAACATCGTAAACACGTAATTCACTTTCAGAGCTGCAAAGCTCACATTTAGATTGACTACGTTGCTGCAATGTTTGTTCGACGCTCATTAGGTTTTGGCCTTGAAATTAAAATCTTAGAGGAATGTTGTAGGCCGCATTATCGCATAGCGCGCATGATTTACGTATATACCTACGCTACTTGGGTATATGCCGGGTGAAAACCAAATGTTATTATTAGCGCACAAATAATACGTAATTTATGGAGAACTTGGAAAATGAACAGAAAAAAAGCAACGATCGCAGTATTAGTACATGTGGCATTGGCTGTTGTAGTGATTGTTGCCATCTGGCCTTTCTTGAAGGGTGATGATGCTGGTTATCACACAAAAACCATCGATGATGTTAAGCCTGTGGCACCCATTGTGGTTGAGCCTGTTGAAGTTGAAACGGCAGAGATAGAGCTTGTTGTTGAAGAGGCTCAACTGGAAGCTGTAGAAGTCGTCGAAGAACAAGCAGTAGTCATTGAGGCTGTCACCGAAGAGGTTGTAGTTGAAACAGCTGCGGTAGTTGAAGAGGCACCCGCTGATAGCCAAGTTCATATTGTCACAGCACAGGGATTGAAATATGCGCCATTAGTGATTGTCATTGCACCTGGAGATACTGTTGCTTGGGAGAATATGAGCAGTCATGATACGCAAGCAATGGAAGGTTTAGTGCCTGAAGGTTCAGAAATGTGGCACTCAGCAATGGGTGATAACTTTCAGCGTACCTTTAATCAACAAGGTATCTATATTTATAAGTGCACACCACATTTTGGTGCAGGCATGGGCGGTGTGATCATTGTGGGTAAACCGGTCAATCTAGAAGCAATTAAAGCAGCCACAGTAAAAGGCGCAGCTAAACGATTGGTTAAAAAAGCGATTCAAGCAGCAGAAGCGTTATAAATAAAAACAAATAATTATTAGGGTTAACCCTCCAATCTATTTAGCTTGGGGGGTTAATTTTTTATGGGTGGGGCGATGACTGAAAAAACATATATCAAAGGCAAAGACAGCGATTTAGAAACAAGTATTTCGACAATGCAGGCTAAGTTGAAATCATTTGGTTTCGATATTGAAGAAGCGTCATGGTTAAACCCTGTGAGCAATGTGTATTCGGTACATATTCGCGATAAAACTTGTCCATTGATGTTTACTAATGGCAAAGGTAGTACTGAGAAGGCTTGTCTTGCGAGTGCATTAGGTGAGTATTTTGAGCGCTTAAGTTGTAATTACTTTTTTGCCGATTTTTATTTAGGTGAAAAACATAGCAATAGTGATTTTGTGCATTATCCCAATGAACGTTGGTTTGATTCTACTGGCGAGAAAATGCCTGAAGGTTTGATGGATGAAAGCCTGTGGGCACATTTTGACCCAGATAATGAACTGACTCCCGCGATGTTGTTTGATATTAATTCAGGTGCGGGTGAGCGCGGCATTTGTGCTGCTCCCTATCATCGAGTCCGTGATGATAAGGCGATATATATTCCAATCAATGTTATTGGCAATATCTTTGTTAGCAATGGCATGTCGGCAGGCAATACCAAAAACGAAGCACGAGTTCAGGGTTTGTCTGAGGTGTTTGAGCGTTATGTCAAAAACAAGATCATTGCCGAAGCCATTTGCTTGCCAGAAGTGCCAGAAGAAGTCATCGCTCGTTTTCCAAAAATCCAACAAGCTTTAAATGAGCTGGAATCTCATGGGTATGCTTTGCGTGTTGCCGATGCCTCATTGGGTGGTCAGTTTCCGGTGATGAGTGTGACCTTGATTAATCCTAAGGATGGTTCGGTCTTTGCGTCCTTTGGTGCCCACCCTAGCTTTGAAGTGGCTTTGGAAAGAACGGTCACCGAATTATTACAAGGTCGTGGTTTAGATCAGTTAGATGTCTTTCATCCACCTATTTTTGATTTGGATGAAGTTGCTTCACCACAAAACTTAGAAATGCATTTTATTGATTCCAGTGGTTATATTTCTAATGATTTTTTCCGTAAGACAGCTGATTTTGAGTTTGTTGATTGGGATCATGACGAAGCGACCGCCGATGAGTTCGAATATTTATCAAACAAAATTCATGATTTAGGGTTTGATATTTATATTGCCGATTACGAACATTTGAATGTTTATGCATGCCGTATTTTGGTGCCTGGCATGTCAGATATTTATCCAGTTGATGAATTGGCATGGGAAAACAATAATGAAGGCGCCTTGTTTCGTGAGGATTTATTAACGCTAAAAGATGGCAATGTCGAAAAATGGCAAGATATCTTAGATCGCTTGGAACAAGGTGGTTATCACGATCAAACTTTGGTTGCCCAGTTTATCGGTTTAGCTCCTGATCCAGATACTTTGTGGTCCCAAGTTCGCTTAGGTGAAATCAAAACGATGTTATGCCTAGCTCTAGAAGATGAGCAAGCATTAGAGTGGATAGACTGGTGTTTGGCTTTAGATCAGGGCAGTGAGGCATCGGCAAAACTCTATCGTTGTTTGAAAGCCCTATTAGATATTAAGTGGCATGATGATCGTGAGTATGCTGATTATGAGCAGGGTTTGGCTTTAATGTATGGTCAGCAAAATGTGATCGATGGCATTGCTATCGTTGAAGGCAAAACCGTTTTTCATCAGTTACATTGTCCGGGTTTGGGGCTTGAAGGTTTTGAGCGTCATAATAAATTGCTTGAAGGTTATGAAAAACTGCAAGCGGCTAAAAGAAATAACTGGCAGTAAATCATTATAAAATAACAAGATTTTCTAGCTTTTGAAAATATCACTAACACCGCAATAAAAATTACTGTATTCTTCTCGCTTCTTCAGGGTTCGGGTGTTTTCTAATGCCTTGCTTGAAGTGGTGTGGAGCGGTAGTTCAGCTGGTTAGAATGCTGGCCTGTCACGCCGGAGGTCGCGGGTTCGAGTCCCGTCCGCTCCGCCAATTTTTCTTTATAACGCTATCATTTCTTTTAGGTTTATTGACCGAACCGTTTCTAGAGTTGTGACAGCTTGTTTGTCTTGTTGTGTGTTATATCCCCAATCAGCAAAAAACAGTTTTATTGCATCTAGCTGCCCATCGTTGATGACATTGATAAGGGTTGGCAAGCGATCTTCAACAAACAAAATTTCACTATCAGAATGCTCAACTAACAAGTCCTTTAATATTTGTTGTTTGCTGAGCTTTCGATCCAAGCCATAAATTCGTTCGGCAGGAAATTCAATATTATTGCTAGCAAAAATCTGGCTAACAAAACGTTCTTGTTTGGTGGTAATAATGTAGGTCGTTGTCGGATCTATTTGCTGCAATTTATTAGCAAAACCACCAAAAAGCGGGTTCATCGCCATCCAATCTTCAAGATCGTGTTTTATCCATTGATCACGGGTATCGCCAAATCGCTGTTTTAGTTTGTCTGTGTTGAGTTGATCTCGATGAATTAGATGTGCAAGCTGACTACTAAAATTAGTTAATAAATGCTCAGTAGAGACACCTTCATATAACGCTCGCATGATTAATATTGCTTCATAACCGGTTTCCATTACCGGGCGAACTTCACGAAAGAGTGTAATTATTTCTGGTGGTGTTTCAACTGGCATATTAGACCAGATCTGACCGGCGACTTTCCAGCCTGTCATTGCTGTTTCGATGGCGCTATCACAGATAACGCCATCAAAATCAAGAGTGTAGATTCTTGGCGGAGCCATTAATCAATTAAATAAGCAGTGTTGTGCATACGTTTTGGTCTCATTTGCTGTCCAGTCACCTTTCGGTTTTTCTTTCATCGTGCCACACCAGTCATCGCTTCCTACTTCAGGCGAACAGGCGCTAAGAGTTAGGGTAAATAATAATGCAAGGACTGCCGAAATAATTTTATTAGTTAGAGACATAAAAATTCCTTGTTAATTAAAGTAGATGAAAGTGAAAGGTTTATGGTTGCTGAAAGACGGTATTTCCTTGAAATAAAGTATGGCTAACTCGGTTGTTAAATAACCAGCCAGAAAAGGGACTATTTTTGCCGGCACTTGCAAATGAGCTAGGCTGACAATCGTATTGTGCTTGAGGGTTAATAATGCAGATATCTGCTTGGCCACCGACCTTGAGTCGCCCTGCTTCAATGCCTAATATTTCGGCAGGTTGATGGGTTAAACACGCAATTGCTTGAGGTAAGGAAATTTCATCATCATCAACCAGCTTCATTGTTAATGGAAGCAAAGTTTCCAAGCCAGAAATACCAGGGATCGTTTCTGCAAAGGGACCTAGTTTGGCATCATTATCTAAAGGTTGATGGTTAGAACTGATAGCCGTGATGATGCCGTCGCGCAAGCCTTGTTGTAATTGTTCTCGATCTCGGATGCTGCGAAATGGTGGTAATACATGACTTTGACTGTCGTAATTTCCTAGATCATGCTCACAAAGATGGAGGTGATGAGCGCTAACATCGGCCGTTACCGCTAGGCCTTTATTTTGAGCGTCCTGAATCATCTTCACTGCACGACCAGTTGATATGTTATGGAAGTGAGCACGTACTCCTGTTTGTTCTATTAATAATAAATCGCGCGCGACCGCGATGGTTTCTGCTGTTTCAGGAATGCCGGCAAGGCCAAGTCGAGAACTTACTGTGCCTTCATGCACACAACCTTGATCTTGTAGGAAGGGATCAAAGGCATTAATAAAGACAGTAAGATCTAAGGTGGCGGCATATTCCATTGCTCGTCGTTGAATAAGACTGTTTTTTATTGGCGAAAAACTATTGCTGATGCCGACAATGCCTGCCGATTTTAAGGCGGCCATTTCGGCAAGTAATTCACCTTTTAGATTTTGAGTTAAAGCGCCAACGGTAAGCACCAAAGTTCGAGCGGCTTTTTTTGCCCGATCTTCAATAAATTCAATAACGGCAGGTGTGTCGATTACCGGATCGGTATCTGGGGGAATTGCCAAGGTAGTAATGCCGCCCGCGGCAGCTGCAAGTGTTTCACTGTCGATAGTGGCGGTGTGTTCTTGTCCCGGCTCGCGTAATCGCGCGCAGAGTTCAACAATGCCGGGACAAACAATTAATCCACTTGCATCAATGGTTTGATCAGCAGTGAAATCATCATGGTTTTCGGTAATGGCAACGATTTTTCCATCATTGATTAATATATCGTGTTGAGCATCAAATTGGCTGGCAGGGTCAATGACTCGACCATTGGCGATACGAAGCTTCATGCATGAACCTCTTGTAGTTCTGATTGCGCGCCAAGCGTCATTGACATAACGGCCATTCGTATCGCGATGCCGTGGGTAACTTGCTCTAAAATGACAGATTGTGGTCCATCAGCAACGGTGGAGGCAATTTCAACACCTCGGTTAATCGGTCCTGGATGCATAACAATTGCATCAGGTTTTGCTAGTTTTAGTTTTTCGTCGGTTAAACCAAAACAGTGAAAATATTCACGTGCGCTGGGCAATAAAGCGCCTTGCATGCGTTCGTGTTGCAAGCGAAGCATAATAACAACGTCCACACCTTCTAGTCCGGCATCCATATCGTGATATACGTGCACACCTAGCGTTTGAGTATCAGATGGAAGTAATGTTTTAGGTCCAATGACACGGATTTCAGCTACACCTAGGGTTGCCAGTGCTTGAATTTGAGAGCGAGCAACACGCGAGTGCAAAATGTCACCGACGATGGCCACTCGCAAATCGTGGAAGTTTTCTTTATGACGGCGAATGGTAAACATATCCAGCATGGCTTGTGTCGGATGAGCATGGCAGCCATCACCGGCATTAATGACACTCACGTGTGGCGCAACATGTTGTGCAATAAATTCTGCAGCGCCACTTTGGCTGTGCCTTACAACAAACATATCACTGTGCATTGCTTCGAGGTTGTGCAGGGTATCAAGCAGACTTTCACCTTTTGAGGTGGCGGAAGTATTGATATTAAGGTTTATTACGTCAGCGGAAAGTCGTTTGGCGGCTAATTCAAACGTGGTACGTGTGCGGGTGCTATTTTCAAAAAATAAATTGAAGATGGTTTTTCCACGCAACAGGGGGACTTTTTTGACTTGTTGATTTGAAATACTGGAAAACTGTTCGGCGCGATCCATGATCGCGGTCAGTAAAGGTTTTTTAAGACCTTCTATCGTAAGAAAGTGGCGTAGTTGTCCGCTGTCAGTAAGTTGATTACTGGTCATTAACCGACTCCAGGAGTGTTGATTTCTAATTTTAACCCATTATGGTTAATTAGTTTTATATGTTGTTCTTCAGAGAGCGTAATTTTTTGGCCAATAATATTCGCCTGGATAGGTAATTCACGGCCATTTCGTTCAACTAATACGGCTAATGTGACGCTGGCTGGTCGACCATAATCAAAGATTTCATTCAAAGCGGCACGAATGGTGCGGCCACTTTGCAAGACATCATCCACCAATAATAAGTGACGATCATCAACCGCAAAGGGCAAATCGGATGGGCTCACTTGTGGGTGCATGCCGATGCGAGTGAAGTCATCACGATAATAGGCAATATTTAATGTGCCCAGCGGAGCGTCAAAGAAATCGGCGCCTAAAAGCTTGGCAAGTTGCTCAGCGACCCAAACACCGCCGGTATGTATGCCGACGAGCAATGGTTTTTTCTGGCCTAACTGTTGTTTAATGTCTGTTGCCATTGTTGCTAAAAGTATTTCAACATCGGCATGGGTAGAAGGAATAGTCATTGTTGATTCAACCATGATTGAAGTATAAGTTGGGCAGAGATGCGATCAACATCGCTACGGTGTTTGGCCTGCATTTTGTCACGAATACCGAGTTGTTCCAATGCTTCATAGGTGCTTAGACGTTCATCTTGCCAAACGACAGGAATATGAAAGCGACCATTGAGCCGATTGCCAAATCGACGTGCGGTTTTGGTCATTTCTTGTTCGGTGCCATCCATATTAAGGGGCAAACCGACAACCAGTAATTGAGGCTGCCATTGTTGTATTAATGTTTCGATATTATCCCAATTTGGAATGCCTTCACGAGCCTTGATAACGGTGAGTGGATTGGCGCTATTGGTAAGTTCTTGGCCGACAGCAACACCAATATTTTTTAAGCCAAAATCAAAGCCAAGTATTGTTCTCGCTTGGCTCATGCGTGCCCCGATGAGTTTGAGATTAAATTAATATCTATGCCTAACAGCTTTGCGGCAGCTTTCCAGCGCTTGTCGGGCGGAGTATCAAATAAAATTTCATCGGTAGCGGCAACCGTAAGCCAGCTATTTTCGGCTAATTCTTTTTCTAATTGACCTTCACCCCAACCGGCATAACCTAAGGTGACGAGTGAGTGAGTAGGGCCTTGCTCAGTGCCCAGAGCTTCTAATATATCGGTTGAGGTGGTTAGATAAATGCCCTGGGCGACTTCGACACTGGTTTTCCAGTCGGCATGACTATTATGAATAACCATGCCTTGGCCTTTTTCTACCGGGCCACCAAATAACACTGGCGTTGTGCGGAGGTATTCTGACGGGTTGCTAATTTCTAAGTGTGAAACCAAGTCGACTAACATGACTTGTGTTGGACGATTAATGATTACGCCCATCGCACCTTTATCATTATGGTCACAGATATACACCACAGAATGATAAAAGAAGGTATCGACCAAAGATGGCATGGCGATAAGAAAGTGATGTTGTAATGATGATTCCATTTTCAGCGCATTAGAAAAAGGTAAATCCAACCTGAAACAATTGTTCTACCTCAGTAATGTAACGTTTATGGATTAAAAATAAAATGACATGATCTTCAGCTTCAATCACCGTGTCATGGTGGGCAATGATCACTTCTTCGCCACGGACAATAGCGCCAATGCTGGTCCCTGGAGGTAAATCAATTTCGTCAATTCGACGGCCAACAACCATCGATGAGGTTTTATCGCCGTGTGCCACTGCTTCTAAGGCTTCCGCTGCACCGCGGCGTAAAGAATGCACCGCGACAATATCGCCGCGCCGAATATGAGCTAATAAACTACCGATAGTAGCCTGTTGAGGTGAGAGCGCGATATCAATGCTGCCACTTTCTACCAAGTCAACATACGCTGCGCGGTTAATGAGTGATAAGACTTTGCCTGCGCCCAAGCGTTTTGCCAGCATGGCAGAAAGAATATTAGCTTCATCATCATTGGTGAGTGCGCAAAATAAATCGACTTTGTCGATATCTTCTTCAAGCAATAATTCTTGGTTAGCGGTATCACCTAATAATACGATGGTATTGCTGAGTTCTTCAGACAGCGCTTCAGCACGGGCCGGATTCGCTTCGATTAATTTTATTTGATAATCATTTTCTAATGCTTTGGCTAGGCGAGCTCCAATATTACCGCCACCTGCTAACAAGATGCGTTTATATGGCTTGTCTAAACGTCGCAGTTCTCCCATCACGGAACGAATATCTTTGGTTGCGGCGATGAAAAATACTTCATCATCAGCTTCAATGATAGTGTCGGCTTCAGGAAAAATAGGACTGCCATCACGGAAAATAGCGGCAACGCGAGTATCTGTTTTGGGTATATGGTGACGTAATTTACTTAGTGGATTGCCAACCAATGGACCGCCATGAAAAGCTTTTACAGCGACAAGTTGAACTTTCTCTTCGGCAAAATCAAGTACTTGAAGTGCATTTGGGTGGTTGATAAGCCGTTCAATATAATCGGTAATGATTTGCTCGGGGCTGATTAACATGTCAATGGCAATGGCTTCATTGTTAAACAAAGCTGGTTGCGACAAATATTCTGGACTGCGAATGCGGGCAATTTTGGTCGGTGTTCGATAGAGGGTGTGACAGATTTGACAGGCAACCATGTTGACTTCATCACTATTGGTCACCGCAAGGAGCAGATCGGCATCTTCTGCGCCAGCTCGAGCTAAAACGTCAGGATGTGAAGCATTGCCATGAATGGTACGAATATCATAGTGATCTTGGAGATTTTGTAGGTGTTCATTATTGGAATCAACGACGGTAATGTCATCATCTTCACGAGCAAGTGTTGCTGCTACGGATGAGCCGACTTGACCTGCGCCAAGAATAAGGATTTTCATATTATCGTCCTAAACCTGTTTAGTATCGATGCCTAATGATCGTAGTTTACGATACAGATGTGTGCGTTCCATACCTGCTAGTTTAGCTGCTTTACCGACGTTGCCGTCAGTTTCTTGTAATTTTTTTAA
>ENA-OSET01004962-OSET01004962.1-sediment-metagenome-genome-assembly--contig:-NODE-4962-length-11494-cov-3.006832_pt1 | contig 11494 bp, 13 predicted proteins | sample MGYA00237882_ERZ534229 | MGnify/ENA primary metagenome ERZ534229 (study PRJEB26408, sample SAMN06266212) | sediment metagenome | isolation source: Hudson Canyon methane seep mesocosm | place...
CTGAAAGCTCACAGCCCGCACCGATACCACTGACAACGTCGGCGGCAACATCAATATTCAACTTGCCTGTTGCGTAATAGTCCAGGAAAAACAAAGGTTCTGCGCCCGCAACGATCAAATCGTTCACACACATGGCAACCAGGTCGATACCAATGGTATCGTGTTTGCCAAGGTCCATTGCCAGTCGCAATTTGGTTCCCACACCGTCTGTACCAGAGACCAGCACAGGCTGTTTGTAACCTTCTGGCAGTTCGCACAGGGCGCCAAAACCTCCCAGTCCAGCCATGACTTCTGGCCGACGGGTGCGCTTGGCCACCCCTTTTATTCGTTCAACGAGGGCGTTGCCCGCGTCGATATCAACGCCTGCATCCTTATAGCTTAAGGAAGGGCTGGTTGATGAAGCTGCGTTAGAGGTCGCAGTGTTGGGGGTGGAAGGCTTCTGTGTATCACTCATGGCGGTTGTCATCTCGCGTGGCTGGCGGGTGCATGGGGCTAAAAACGGCGTATTCTACCAGCTTATTATTGCCCGTGCAGGCCGCATTTGAGCTGAATTTGCTTTGTTTTGCACAATTGCGCTTTGCAGTTTTCCGAGGGCTGTTACAATGGGCCTCATTTTTACAGGGATCGCTCGGTGACATTCTCAATTCATACCGGAAAACGGTGCATCAGTCAGCTTTTGTGTTTGTGTGTACTGATTGTCATGGGGCAGGGTACTACCGCCGAAACCTTGACCGATTTATACGAAACCCGCTCATTAGTTCCCGCTCAGACAGCTTCCGTCAGGGCCCAGGCAGCCAAAGAGAGCTTGCTGAGTGTGTTGGTGAAAGTGAGCGGGCGCCAATCCCTTGATCAGAATCTGTTTGTTCAGCAGGCCCTCAAAAGCGCTCAAGACTACGTTCTGCAATTTAGCTATGAATCGACGGATGAGCGGATTGAATCCGATGACGGGGGATCTCTGCCGGCGACAACACTGTTGCTAAAGTTTTCCTCTCAGTCGATTGAAACACTGTTGAGAGAGGCAGGGTTACCGCTCTGGCCGGCCAATCGCCCCGCCGTGTTAGTGTGGCTGGTGGCTGATGACGCAAGGCAGGGTCGCTACACCGTGAGCGAACCCCAGGTGTATGAGCAATTGTCACTCACAGCGGACGAGCGTGGTTTACCCCTGATTCGCCCCCTGTTTGATTTGCAGGATCAAATTGCGCTCGACCCCGAGGCGCTCTGGAATCTCGACGAAGACACAATCCGGGCCGCCTCTGAACGTTATGCCGCGGACGCTGTATTTGTGGGTCGGTATACGGAGTTTTCAAATGGTCGATGGCGCGGTGATTGGCGGCTTAGCCATAAGAGTGGCACGACATTATTTCAGATTGACGCGGCCTCTTTGGAGGAGCTGTTGAGCGACGGAATCCATCAGGCAACCGGACGTTTCGCGGAATTATTTGGCATCGTGCCCAGCCGAACGGGCACGGTGCCTGTTTACGCGGAGGTGTCTGGGGTTGAATTGTTTGCCAATTATAAACAAGTTCTCGATTATCTGGATGGTCTGGACATGGTGCGCAGGGCCGAACTGTTGCAAATAGAGAAAGACAAATTGACTTTTAGTCTCGGTATAGAGGGTGGTCTACCTTTGCTGCAGGATACCATCGCGCTCGACAAGGTATTGCTCGGCGGCGCTGATAACACACAACATCGTCTGCCCGGTAATCGTTACATTCCTCTGGGCTTTAAAGAGAACCCTCTGCAATATCGCTGGTCGGCGCGGCGGTGATTCCTGTGTCTGAGCCACGCCAACTATCATTGGGTTTATCGCTGGATGACGACGCTACGTTTTCGAATTTCTATCGAGCCGTTGGCAGTCGTAATGCCCACATAGTCGCGGCACTAGAGGCACAAACGGCCGGCGAGGGAGAGCCTTTTATTTTTCTATGGGGTGCTTCAGGTGTCAGCCATCTACTGCAGGCGGCTTGTCACTCCGCCGATGAGCAGGGTTTGAGAGTGCAATACCTGCCTCTTCAAGAGCTGGAAGAGTTTGAGCCGGGTTTATTGCTTGATGGTCTGGAGTCCCAGCAGTTGATTTGCATTGATGGCCTTCAGTGGGTCGTGGGGAACGCGGATTGGGAAGAAGCCCTGTTCACCTTTTTCAATCGTGTGAGAGATTCCGGTGCCCGTTTGTTAATGGCCGCAAACGCCAGCCCCAACGAAATGCCCATTCTGTTGGCTGATCTGCAGTCCCGACTAAACTGGGGTTTGAGTTTGCATATTGCTGCACTGAGTGATGAAGAAAAGTTGGCGGCACTTCAACTCCGTGCCCGGGCGAGAGGTTTACAGCTTTCGGACGAGGTGGGGCTGTTTATCCTGCACCGCGCCCCCAGAGAATTGAGTACTCTGTTCCAAACCTTACACCAACTGGATAAAGCTTCCCTGGCAGAACAACGCCGTTTGACAATTCCCTTTGTCAAACAGGTATTGAATTTCTAGTCTCAGGGCGCTTTGCACCCCGAACATTGCGCGTAGACACCCCGAGGGTCTGTCATGTTGCTCATGTTCAAAAACGGTTCAATGACAGGCGCCAATGATTGCCGCAGGGCGATCGGGGCAAAGCTGTCGATGAGGCTGGAAGGGACTAGTGCAAGACCTCCGCCTGAAAGTTGCTGCAAAAATTGTTCTTTGGGAGACAAGGTCTTTCGAATGACTTCAACTGAGTAGTTATCTAGATCAGCATGTGCCGCTGCCGCAGCAATCACGTCGTTTAAGTTTCCGAGGTGGTCAACCAGACCCATCTCTTTTGCACGTTTCCCGCTCCATACCTGTCCCTGAGCTATCTGATGAACATCATCCATGCTCTTGCCTCGGGCATTGGCAACCAATTGAATAAATTGTCGATAGGAAAACTCTACGCCTTGTTGAATCACGCTGTTGGCAATGGGGGAGAGATCCCGGTCTAGCCGCATATCGCCTGCCAGTGCCGTGGTGCCCACGCCATCGGTGTGTATTCCCAGTTTGGCAAAGGTTTTTTCAAGGGTGGGAAATGCACCAAATACACCGATCGAGCCGGTGATTGTCGTGGGAGTGGCCCAAATTTCATCGCTGGCCGTAGAAATCCAATAACCGCCAGAGGCGGCAACACTGCCCATGGAAATGAAGACTGGAATACCCGCTTCGCGGGTGAGCTTCAGTTCGTGATAAATGACATCGGACGCAAATACGCCGCCCCCGCCACTGTCGACCCTTAAGACAAGTGCCTTGACGTCCTTGCGATCCCGGGTTTTGGCCAGTAGTGCAGACACGCTGTCACTTCCGATAGTGCCTTCAGGGTGATCACCCGCTACGATAACGCCACTGGCAACAATCAGTGCGACCTTGTCACGGTGAACGGGTGTTTCTTCATTCAGGAACTTGAGGTAGTCCCAGTAGTCCAGGGTTTTTGCTTGATGAGACTGGCGATCTTCCCCGAAGCGCTGAACCAGTTGTGCGCGCAACTCTGTCTGTGTCAGGAGTTTGTCGACCAGGCCGGAATCCAGCGCCAGTTGGGCACTGTCGCCCGCGGCCTCTGCCAATTTCACATCGAGATTATTAATGTAATTGTCGATCGCATTGTTGGGCAGACCACGCAATTGTTCAACGCGACCGGTGTAGACAGCCCACAGATCATCAAGCCAGCGTCGATTGTGTTCCCGGCTGGCCTCAGACATGTTGTCTCGGGTGTAGGGTTCAATGAAGTCTTTGTAGGTGCCCACTCGAAAGACGTGAAAGTTAAAGGCAAGTTTGTCCAGAGCCGTTTTGTAATATTGGCGATAACTACTGTATCCGGTGAGAATGACCGACCCCATGGGGTTCAAGATAATTTCATCGGCATAGCTGGCGAGATAGTAACGTGCCTGGGAGTAGTTTCCCGCCATGGCAATCAGGGGTTTGCCACTGTCTTTAAACTGATCCAGCGCTTGACCCACTTCCTCCAGTTTACTAATGCCGCCGCCGTGAAAATTGTTCAGGTCCAGTACCAGGGCGGTGATTCGGGAATCGGTGCTGGCATTTTCAATGGTGCGCACCAGGTCGAGTACCAGGGTCTCTCTCTCTTCGGGGCGAGTACCGTCTAAAAGCTGGGTCATTGGGTCGACAAAACTGCGCTGATCCACCAAAAAGCCGTTTGGTGCCACACGCAGTGCGGTAGATTCCGTTAGAGGGACCGTTTTCTCAGTCTGTATTGCGGCGAAAAACATCAACACAATTGCGAGAAAGAGTAGATTGAGCACGGTGATTCTCAGCCAGGTGAGCCCGAACCAAATGCCCGCAAAAAAACGACGGATGATGCCGGGCTTTTTCTTTTCTGTAGTCTCTTGCATAAGGTGTCCTTAGGACGGTTGTGTTTGTTGGTACTGCCAGTGCTGTAACCAGCGGCTGGTCAGCATAGCGCCGATAAACATTATAACAGTGAAGCTGAGCGCCGTGGCGTCGGTCCAGGTAAACAGGGGTGAGCCCACCTCTACCACATAGGCGGTAAAGTACAGCAACAAAATAAAACACAGCCAGCTATAGCTTTTGTAGCGCTGCTGGACAATGCCCGGCAATACCAGAAGCAGTGGCAGGCATTGCATGACCCAGCGGGTGATTGAGCCTGTGTCTGCGGTAATATTGATAAGGGTAAACTGTATCAACAGCGCGGCATAGGCGATCAGTGTAATGAGCCTGGCGGAGCGCATTTTTGTTTCCAAGTTCTTAATAGTGGCAATGTCTTTCATAGTATTATTGTAGGCCTTCAGGCCCCTTGGTGCAGCTTGTTTGCGGTTTCTGCCAGGCGTTTGCCCAGCGCGAGGCACAGGGCGCCCTCGTCTTCACTCAGGGGCTGATCTGAGTTGGAGCCGGCTGTGTGGGAGGCTCCGTAGGGCGTCCCTCCCGATTGGGTGCTCATGAGTCTGGACTCGCTGTAGGGCAGGCCCACCATTATCATGCCGTGATGCATGAGTGGCAACATCATGGATAGCAGTGTGGTCTCCTGGCCGCCATGCAGGCTACCGGTAGAGGTAAATACTGCGGCGGGTTTGTCGATCAAGTCCCCACTGAGCCACTGGCTGCCGGTGTTGTCGATGAAATACTTCAAGGGCGCTGCCATGTTGCCAAATCGGGTTGGACTGCCCAGCGCAAGCCCAGTGCAGCCTTTGAGGTCTTCAATCGAGCAATAGGCATCGCCAGACGCGGGAATGTCCGGCTCACTGGCTTCAGTGTTGGGGGAAACAGCGGGCACCGTGCGTACTTTCGCTTCCATGCCGCTGAGCTCTATTCCCCGGGCAATTTGTTGCGCCATGCCGCGTGTGGCGCCATTGCGGCTGTAATAGAGTACCAATACGTAGGGTGCACTCATATCAAATCAGGTCCAAAACGTTTTCGGGAGGACGTCCTAACACCGCATTATCACCTTTAACGACAATGGGGCGCTCTATCAACTTGGGGAACTGGTTCATGGCGATGATGAGGTCTTCATCCGATAGCGCTGGGTTCTTAAGGTTGTTGTCTTTATAGGCGTCTTCCCCTTTTCTTAACAAGTCCCGGGCTGAGATCTTGAGTTTGGCGAGCAGGGATTTCAGTGTTTCTGTTGTTGGAGGATTCTCTAGATAGAGTACAATCTCCGGTTCCTGGCCTTTACTTTGCAGTATTTCCAGTGTCTGGCGGGATTTGGAACAGCGTGGGTTATGATACATAGTAAGCATGGTGAGAAAGAATCCTGTTGTTGACCACTTCCGCCTATTGTAAACGGATAAGGCTGCCGCTAAAAAGCCTAAATTAGAACGCAATGGTGCGGCGTGTGGTCGTGTGCCAAACACCTTAAACAAGGCAAACCCTATGAGCTGGCGATTTATCCCCTTTGTACTGGCACAATTTGTCGCCAAAGAGTGTCAGAAGAGTGCGGCAGCGCTCACGTATATGACATTGTTCGCCATCGTGCCATTGATGACGGTTACCTATTCTATGTTCTCTGTGATTCCGGCTTTTCAGGGGCTGGCCGATCAACTACACACCTTTATTTTTGCGCACTTTATGCCCGACACCGGTGAAGAGGTGCAGCAATATCTCGGTAACTTTTCCAATCAAGCCCGCAGTTTATCCGGGTTTGGCGTGTTGATGTTGGTGGTCACTGCCTATTTGATGCTGAAAAACATCGAGAAAACCTTCAACGCCATTTGGGGTGTTAGAAAAGGTCGAAAGGGCTTGTCCAACTTTTTACTCTACTGGGCTATCTTGAGTTTGGGCCCCTTATTATTGGGCGCGGGTTTAGCCGTGAGTACCTATCTGCTTTCCCTTAAATTTCTGGTCAAAGAATACGACTCGCTGGGTTTGCTACCCTGGTTCTTGAGCCTGTTGCCCTGGCTGCTCACGTGGTCGGCCTTCACCTTGTTATTTGCCGCGGTGCCAAATTGTCGAGTGCCTATAAAACAGGCGGCTTTGGGCGGCTTGTTAACGTCTTTGTGTTTTGAGGCGCTCAAAGCCTTGTTTGGCTTTGTGGTTGCTAAAACCAGCATCTCAGCTATTTATGGCGCCTTTGCATTTGTCCCTTTATTTCTGTTGTGGGTGTATTTGTTATGGATGATAATTTTAGCCGGTGCCATTCTGGTGCGTACGCTCACAAGCTGGCAGACCAGCGCCGACGGCCTGGACTACCCGGATTTGATGGCGGCCTTGATCGCCTTGTGGGAGTTTCAACTGCACCTGAAAGAGGGTACTAGCGTCAGTGATACTGACCTTTCAAAAGCGGGTGTTGGTACTGAGCAATGGCAACGGGTGAGAGACGCGCTGATAGCTAATCGGGTAATATCGGTCACCGGGGAGGGCGACTATGTTTTGTGCCGCGACTTGAGTGTCGTGAGTTTAAGAGACTTGGCCGATGTGGTTTCACTCCCGGCTTACATGCCGGGTGTGTCTAATTACCTGCAGGAGTTTGACTGGTTTCCCCGGGTGGCTGAGCGTCTGATTTTAATTGATCAATTTATTGAACAACAATTTGATACGCCATTAAGTGAGCTTTTTCACAGCCCCGCGACGCGGTCTGAGGATGAAGTGAGCGAAGACGATGCCGGGCTAGAAATGATAAGGGAAGCGTTGGAAGAAGATGAAAATAATTAAAACCGCTCGAAGGAGTTTGTTGGCTTTTGTTTGTATTTTGCTATTGGCTTGTGATTCCCAAACTGCGGGCAAAGGGGCTGGGCTGAACCTGCCCGAACTGAAAGGGCAGTGGGTATTAATAAACTACTGGGCGGAATGGTGTAAACCCTGTCTTCAGGAGATTCCTGAACTCAATGCTTTTGCCCGGGATCAGGCCGGTAAGGTGCGCGTGTTTGGTGTGAACTTTGACGGCGTGGAGGGTGAAGCCTTGAAGGCGCTGGTTCAAAAATTTGATATTCAGTTTACTGTTCTGGAAACAGATCCGGCGTCATCACTCGAACTCAGTCGCCCCGAGGTCTTACCCGCTACCTTTGTTATTGACCCAGAGGGGCGCATTGCACAGCGATTAATCGGCCCGCAAACTCGGGAGGACCTTGAGCGTGTGACGGCGCTGAAGTAAATGGCTGGGGATATATTGTCGAATTCTGTCTATAATTAGCCGGAGATCGGTTTGATCATGGGGCTTGAGCACACTCAATCGAAGCGCCTAAAATGAAAATATTGAAAGGTTAAAATACGATTTATGGGAATACCTCTCTTAATCTGCGACGACTCAAACATGGCTCGCAAGCAAGTTACCCGCTCTTTACCCGACGGCTGGGATGTTGATATCACCTATGCGGTCAATGGCGTGGAAGGCATTGACGCCGTACGTCAAGGTCACGCTGAGATGTTGTTTCTCGACCTCACCATGCCGGAGATGGATGGCTATGAAGTGCTCGAACTGATTAAGCAGGAAGCACATAAAAGCATAGTGATAGTGATTTCGGGTGACATTCAGCCTGAAGCTCGAGAGCGAGTGTTAAAGCTTGGTGCGCTTGAGTTTATTAAAAAACCGATCAACAAAGAAAAACTCGCCAATGTTTTACAGATGTATGGACTAATTTAGTGCGCTATTTAACACCTTTAACGGAAGACCAGCGAGATTGCCTGCAAGAGATAACTAATGTTGCTATGGGAGCCGCCGGAGAGTCATTGGCGGCGTTTACCGATACCTTTGTTACGCTCTCCATTCCGGTTATTCGAGCTTTTGAGCCGGAGCAGTTGGCCGAGAGTTTGTCACACCTGAAAACCGGTGAAAATGTATCGGCAGTGGTTCAACCATTTCAGTTTGCAGAACATGAGTGTTTTGCACTAGTGGTGATTACGGAATCCAGCTTCACGGATTTGGCGCAGTTTACCGGCCGCTGGGTAGACAATGAAACCGTGGCGGGCGAACTGCTCGGAGACCTGGCCAAAACAATCAACCGTGTTTGCCTCGAGGGTTTGAGCGATACGATGGATATGTCACTCAGGCTCGAAGAGCCGGATGTCATTGCCATGAATACGGTGCTGGATGAATTAAGGTTGCAGGATATTTCGGGTTGGGATCAAGCGATGTCGGTCGAAATTAATTATCATTTGGAAGACCACCCTTTTAACTGTGACCTGTTGTTGCTATTCCCCGATCTGGCGATCGAGGATATTCGAATGGTGCTCGACAGTATGATCGACATGTAGTTTGGTCGACCTATGGGTTGAGTGAAAATCACCTTCAGCGATGCGTGCCACCGCTGAAGGTTCCACACTTCTTTAGAACGCTGAAACTCCGCCATCAATGGCGATGGTCTGGCCATTCATGTAAGTATTGCCGGGTGACAGTGTCATCAGCATAACATTCACAATCTCCTGCGGACGCCCAAGGCGTTTCATCGGCGAGCCTCTACCCAGAAAAGCCTCCAATTCTTCAACGTTGCCCCCGGGGTTCATGTTGTTGCCGGTGACCATGGGGGTGAGCGTAAAGAAAGGGCAAATCGCATTGACACGAATACCTTTGCGGGCATATTCCACGGCAGCTGTTTTTGTCAGGCCCACGACGGCATGTTTTGCCGCCGCGTAAGAGGTGACTTTAGGGGCTCCGCCCAACCCCGCCATTGAGGCGACATTGAGAATAATGCCGGCTTCCTGCATCGCGGGTATTTGGTGTTTCATGCCAAAAAAGACGCCCTTCACGTTGACATTAAATTGCTGGTCCATCATGGCCTCAGTGGTGTCTACTAGAGACATCTGTGCCGGCGCAATACCTGCATTGTTAACGGCAATGTCTAGTCCACCAAAGGTCTTCACGGCCAAATCAACTTGTGCCTGGCAGTCGGATTCTTTTGATACATCGCAGGCGCTGGCTACAAGCTCTATGCCTTTGGCTTTTAAGGCTTCACCCACTTTGGCGACCCCTTCTGCATTAATATCAGAGATAACCAACTTGGCACCACGGGTGCCAAGCTCTGCGGCAAGCAGTTCGCCAAAGCCGCTGGCGGCTCCGGTAATGAGGGCAACCTTGCCGGTAAAATCGAGCAGAGAGTCCATGAAAATTCCTTACTTATTAATCGGGTAGAAAGATTTAGGCGTACATGCCGCCGTCGACAACGATGCACTCGCCGGTTGTGTAGGTGCTGGCATTGGATGCCAGATACAAAACCGTGCCGGCCATTTCTTTTGGTTCGGCGTGTCTGCTCATTGGAATAGACTTGATGGCTTCCTGATAAAATTCATCGTGGGTGAACAGGGCTCCGGCAAACTTTGTTTTGGTCAGACCAGGCAGTAGCGCATTGCAACGAATGTTAAAAGGTGCACACTCGCGCGCAAAAGTTTTGGTCATGTTGATGACTGCGGCCTTGGATATGGAGTAGATGCCCTGGCCGGGACCCGGGTGCATGCCATTCACAGAGGCGGTGTTAACAATTGAACCGCCGCCGTTTTCGCGCATCAACTTACCCGCTTCAATAGACATGAAGAAATAACCGCGGATATTGACCTCAACCGTTTTGTTGTAAGCGCCAAGATCAGTGTCTAATACGTGGCCAAAATAGGGATTGGCTGCCGCATTGTTGACAAGAATATCGAGTTTGCCGTGAGTGTCGCTGATGTATTGAAAGGTGCTGGTGATGTCTTCCATATTGCCGACGTGACAGGCCAGAGCCTCTGCACTGCCGCCTGCACTTTCAATCTCTTCAGCAACACGCTGACAGTCGTCGACTTTGCGACTAGATACAATCACGTGGGCTCCCTGCTCACCAAATAACTTAGCAATTGCCTCACCAATACCACGGCTTGCACCGGTGACCAGGGCGACTTTGCCGCTTAAATCAAATAAATCTGTAGCCATTGTTCTGTCTCCGAACCGCAGTTCTGTCAGTTGACGGGTTTAAATTGTTATGAATTTTTTTCTTCTTCGTTCTTAATCGTTAAAAGAGCCATCTCTGCCAAGGGTGCAACAAAGTTAGCCATTTTAGCGGCATCTTTATTCGAGGCATTGCCATCGACCGCCCGTTTAGCAACACCCTGTACGATTGCCGCCAGACGAAAGAAGCTGAAGGCCAGATAAAATGCCCAGTTGTCTATCTTGTCGATGCCGCGACGCTGACAATAGCTGGCCACATATTCTTCTTCAGAGGGAATGCCCAGCGCCTCCAGGTCCAAACCCAATAAACCCTGCATACCTGTACCTTCTGCGGGCATTTTAAGCCCCATGCATTGGTAGGCGAGGTCTGCAAATGGGTGCCCAAGGGTAGAGAGTTCCCAGTCCAGCACGGCAATCACTTCGGGTTTGTTTGGGTGAAACATCATGTTGTCGAGACGGAAGTCGCCGTGTACCAGTGAGACCTGACCATCGTCTTCCGGCATGTTGTCGTGCAGCCAGGTCATCAGGGTTTCCATGGCATCAATGGTGCCCATTTCCGAGGCGCGATACTGACTGGACCAGCGGGTATATTGGCGATCAAAGTAGTTTCCGGGTTTGCCGTAGTCACTCAGGCCGACTTCGTCGATATTGACGCTATGCAAGGCGGCTAATACACGGTTCATTTCGTCGTACATGGCACCGCGCTCTTCTTTATCAACTTCCGGTAGCGCGCTGTTCCAGAGTATGCGACCTTCGCAAAACTCCATGATGTAAAACATTGAACCAATCACCTCCCGGTCCTCACAGAGGTGGAAGACTTTGGGTATTGAATACCCGTGGTATTGATTATCTCGGTCAGTACTGTGAAGGAAACTTTCCGGTCGGGATGAATGAGGATTCAGGTCATCTGTTTGACGAGGATGCATGGCTTAGAACGATCACTGGCAAACGGCCACCAGATCTCAGCGATGTTAGCCAACGTTTGGCCAGTTATGGCGTGAGCGCTGTTACCGATATGACGCCGCAAAATGACATTCGGGTTGCGGAACTGCTGATACAGCAACAGATAGAAGGTGGTTTGCGCCAAGACGTGCTGATGGCTGGCACGCTTTATCCAGAATCCGCGTTACCGATAAGCGATAAACCTAGCAGCTCGCTGAGGGTCGGTCCTTTTAAAAT
>ENA-OSET01004963-OSET01004963.1-sediment-metagenome-genome-assembly--contig:-NODE-4963-length-11493-cov-21.566048_pt1 | contig 11493 bp, 10 predicted proteins | sample MGYA00237882_ERZ534229 | MGnify/ENA primary metagenome ERZ534229 (study PRJEB26408, sample SAMN06266212) | sediment metagenome | isolation source: Hudson Canyon methane seep mesocosm | place...
AATCACACGATCATGAAGGGGACGAATATTCATCAATGTATCCTCTAAAAAATAGCTATCAAAAAAATGTACTCCCCATACGTGGGGGTGCAAAAGTAAACTTCAAGGGAAAAGCAAAAATTTATCGCAATCGCTCATCGTCGTTATCAACAATCTCACCTTCTATTACCGATGAGTCACGATAACCGCCTTGCGAATGAGTTCGTGTTGTCTGCCCGTACATAGAAAACTGACCTCTTGCCAAGATATGTTTAATCATGGCTTGGCGAAACATCGGTACTAATAAAATAAACCCGACGGTATCCGTAAAAAAGCCCGGTGTGAGCAACATGGCACCACTTAATAATAAAGCCACGCCTTCTAACATCGCGATGGCAGGCAATTGACCTTGGGCCAGTGATGTTTGTGCACGTTGCAATGTATTAAACCCTTGCCAACGTAATAAACCAGCACCGATCACCGCTGTCGCTACGACTAAAAACACGGTCCAGGCCGCGCCAATCACGCTGCCGACTTGAATCAAAAAATAGATTTCTATCAATGGCACTAATAAAAATAAAACAAATAAAGAACGGAACATTTTCCTTCCTAGATTAATGGTTGGTGATCGTTATATCGGGGTGACGATACACTTTTTCAAGTCACGTAATGGTATTTAAGTCATTGCACAAAAACAACAAAAATTCATTTTAAGCCCATTGTCATAAAACTGTAATAAAACTTTCATCATAGTGAAATGTTTACTGGTTATTGTGTGCAACATTCGTAATTGATACGACCCGAAACTATTTTAATTAACCAAGAGGATAGTCCCTTGAAACTTAAAACAACATCTCTAATAATTGCTGCCACTTTATTAGGATCAGCTGTTATGCCTGCACACGCTAGCAATGAAGCCATGCTTGATTTACTTAAAGTCTTACGTGACCAAGGAACGATCACTGCAGAAAATTATCAACTTTTAGCTAATGCCGCTGCAGCAGATAAAGAAAAGTCTGAAGCAACAACTGCCGAAGTTAAAGCCGAAGTTAAAGAAGCAACCAAAGATATTCCTAAAATCACAACCAAAGGCAAAATTAAAGTTACTAGCGGTGACGGTAACTGGGAGTTCCAACCTATCGGTCGTGTGATGTGGGACTACATCAATACTAATGAGGATGGCTCTGATACAGATGACTTCACAGGTACTGAGTTACGTCGTGCTCGTTTGGGTTTCCAAGGCAAAATTTATGACTGGGGATATAAATTTGAAGGTGACTTTGCCAAAGACGACACTGCAATCAAAGATGCCTATGTCAGTTACGGCACTAACGTATTAGATGACAAGAAACTTGTCGTGAAAGTAGGTCAATCTCATATCCCATTTGGTTTAAACACCGCTATCAGTTCTAAATATATGAGCTTTATGGACCGTCCATTATTTGCTGATACTAATATCTCTCCAGCTCGCCAAAGTGGTGCCATGGTGCGTTTGACTGCTGATGATTACAAATGGTCTGTTAATGCAGGTTATACCATTGGTGAAATCGACAATGGTTCATCGGACAAAGACGATACCGGTGACACTTTCTCATTACGTGGTTCATTTATTCCCTATATGGCTGATAAAAATCACCTAATCCAAATCGGTGCAGGTTATATGAATGTCAGTGATGATTCTGATGATTTTCGTTTCAGACAGCGCTTAGTAAGCCACAAAGATAGAACGCGTCACATTAATACAGAAACCATTTCTGGTTATGACGGTTCAGATGCGTTCACTTTAGATGCAATGGGGGTTTATGGTTCATTCCACGCAATGGCTGAATACCTTGATTACACAGCAGAGTTTGATTCTGCTAGTGATGTAGACATCACAGCTTATGCAGTTGAAGCAGGTTTTTTCCTAACAGGGGAATCTTTGAAATGGAAAAAAGGTTATACCTCAGGCATCAAACCAAAATCTAAATATGGTGCATGGCAAATTGCTGCACGTTTTGAAAATCTTGATGTTGATGGTGATACCACAGCAACAACGGATGAAGCTGATAAGTGGTCTGTTGCTGTTAATTACTACCCAACACAAAATACACGTTTGATGCTGAATTATGACCATATAACGGATCTAACTAAAAATGATGCCGATGCTGACTTTGATCCATCATCACTTAAGTTTAGAGCACAAGCTTACTGGTAAAGAACTGAGTTAGCATTTTAGTATCTCTTATAACAAGCCCTGCTAGCCTAGTTAGTGGGGCTTTTCCTTTTTATAGGCTCACTGAATAAAACACAATAAAGAATGTCGACTAATTCAAAAAAATCCTGGCCATCTGATAGAATGCTGACTTAATTTATCCGTTATATAGAAGCATAAATGTGAAAAAACTACTTACCCTCGCACTTTTGATCTTGCCATTACTAATTCCCCATCTTAGTTTTGCTGAAACAACTCGGTTTGTATCAGACGAATTAGAAATCACCATGCGGAATGGCAAAAGTGTAAAATTTGCCATTCGTAAGATGCTCTCTAGTGGCACAAAACTAGATGTAATCGAAACCGACCCGACTGGTTACTCTAAAGTACGTACTGAAAACGGTACTGAAGGTTGGGTATTAACTCGCTATCTAGATAACCAACCAAGTGCTCGTGAGCGCCTTGCAGCTAGTGAACAAAAAGCCGCTAACCTTGAATTAGAAATCGCACAATATAAAACCGAAATCGAGGCATTATCATCACAAAATAGTGATACTGGCTCACAGAACCTGACATTGACAGAAACGTCTCAACGCCTCAGTAAAGAACTAGAAAATCTTCGTAGAACAGCATCAAATGCGATGGCTTTAGACACTGAAAATCACAAACTCAAAGAGCAACTGCAAGAAGTTGATCATCAAACCCAACTTTTAATCATCGAAAATAGCGGTTTAAAAGACAATAATGCCAAAACGTGGTTTTTAGTGGGTGCAGCGGTCTTAATCGCGGGTTTATTATTAGGCCTGATTATTCCACGCCTACGCTTCCAAAAGAAAAGTTCTTGGGGCAGTTTCTAGAGTTCAAAATCACTCACTATTACTGTCTCATCAATTATTATGATGACAAGCTGAAATCGTTCGCTATTAAATAAACAAAGAGATCATTGATGACTGTACGTGTCGGAATTAACGGCTTTGGCCGTATGGGAAAACTAGCTTTACGTGCTGGCTGGAACAGTGATGAACTAGAGTTTGTTCATATCAACGAAATTGAAGGTGATGCCCATTGCCATGCTCATTTATTAGAATTTGATTCCATTCATGGTCGTTGGGGTGAAGATAAAAACATCTCAGCTAGCGGTGACTCCATTCACGTTGATGGAAAAAACATCAGTTTTAGCCAACATGCTTCGCCTGCCGAGGTTAACTGGCAAGCACTCGGTGTTGATATTGTATTTGAATGCACGGGCAAATTTAAAACCGCAGAACAACTTCAAGCTTATTTCGACCAAGGTATAAAAAAAATGCTGGTCTCAGCACCCTGCCCAGAGCCTGCATTGAATCTCGTTTACGGCGTTAACCATGCTCGTTACGCTCCAGAACAACATGATATTGTCACAGCTGCCTCATGCACCACCAATTGTTTGGCACCATTGGTAAAAGTGATGCATGAACAGATCGGCATTAAACATGGCAGCATGACAACGATCCATAACATCACCAATACCCAAACTATTGTTGATAAAGGTCATAAAGATTTGCGTCGTGCTCGTGCTAGCAGTAATTCGCTAATTCCGACAACGACCGGTTCAGCAAAAGCCATTACCAAAATCTTCCCTGAGTTAGAAGGAAAGTTAAACGGTCTTGCTGTGCGTGTTCCATTACTCAATGGGTCGATCACCGACTTTGTATTTGAAGCTCAACGTAATACTGATGCCGATGAAATCAATGATCTGTTTCAATCAGCCTCACACGAAAATTTAAAAGGCATTTTAGGTTATGAATCACGGCCTCTAGTCTCAGCTGACTACACTAACGATCCACGTTCAAGCATAGTTGATGCACCTTCAACTATGGTGATTAATAATACTCAAGTGAAAATTTTGGCTTGGTATGACAATGAATGGGGTTATGTAAATCGTATGATCGACATCGCTCATATGCTGGCTAAATCTTTATAGCAATGAATGTCAGCATAAAAAATTATGCAACCATAACGGCCGGCTACTGGGGCTTCACCTTAACAGATGGAGCCATTCGCATGCTGGTGGTTTTATACTTCCACCAGCTAGGTTATACACCGCTCGCCATTGCTAGCTTATTTTTATTCTATGAGTTTTTTGGCATTGTCACCAACCTCGTTGGTGGATGGTTAGGCTCCCGAATTGGCCTGAACAATATCATGCATATCGGCATGGCATTGCAAGTTGCAGCTTTAATGATGCTCACCGTGCCAGTCGAATATCTAACGGTCATTTATGTGATGGCAGCCCAAGCTTTATCCGGCATCGCCAAAGACTTAAACAAGATGAGTGCCAAGGCCAGCGTCAAATTGTTTCTGCCCAGTGACGGTAGTCAGCAATCATCAAAAACCTTGTTTAAATGGGTCGCCGCCCTTACCGGTTCTAAAAACACCTTAAAAGGTATCGGTTATTTCTTAGGTGGTTTGTTATTAGCCTTATATGGTTTTCAAAGTGCTCTGTATATTCTTGCTGGCAGTTTATTTGCTGTGCTGATTTTAACTTGGCTGTTATTGCCTGGCGATTTAGGCAAAACAAAAAACAAAGCCAAATTCGGCCAACTTTTTTCTAATACCTCGGCCATCAATTGGTTATCCGCTGCACGCTTTTTTCTATTTGGCTCACGTGATGTTTGGTTTGTGGTCGCCCTGCCTGTTTATCTCACCGCCAGCTTGGGCTGGGATTATCAACAAACCGGCAGCTTTTTTGCTTTATGGATCATTGGCTACGGCATCGTACAAGCCTTGGCACCTAAATTACTCAAAAACCATCACCCCACTGGTGCCACAGCATACTATTTAGCATGGGGCTTAATACTATTTCCAGCAGGTATCGCTTTGGCATTGAATCAAGGCTTTGAACCCGTGCGGGTAATTATTGTTGGCCTTAGCTTATTTGCCGTTATTTTTGCTATTAACTCCGCGGTGCATTCCTACCTTATTGTTGAATGGTCAGACCACGATAAAGTCGCAATGAATGTTGGTTTTTATTATATGGCTAATGCCAGTGGTCGTTTGGCGGGCACAATCTTATCCGGTTTAGTATTTCAGTATGCAGGCTTAATCGGTTGCCTGATAACTTCATCACTCTTTATCGCCGCTGCGGCAGCGCTCTCCATTAAGCTACCTCAGAGAAATTGATTATCACTAGGAAAATAATTAATGGGAATATTTGAACGCTATTTATCCTTGTGGGTCGCCTTATCAATTATCTTCGGCGTCATTACTGGCAGCCTCTTCCCTCATATTTTCGCACTCGTTGCTCAACTAGAATTTGCCCATGTGAATTTGATTATTGCCATCTTAATCTGGTTGATGATCTATCCAATGATGGTACAAGTTGATTTCCATGCCGTTAAGAATATCGGCAAACAACCAAAAGGAATCGTGCTCACACTCATCATTAATTGGTTGATAAAGCCATTCACTATGGCCTTGCTAGGCTGGTTATTTTTTAGAGTATTTTTTGCCAATTGGGTCGAGTCAGAAACGGCCAACCAATACATTGCAGGCATGATTTTATTAGGCGTGGCACCCTGTACCGCAATGGTATTTGTCTGGAGCCAATTAACAAAAGGTGATCCCAATTACACCTTAGTTCAAGTCTCCATCAACGATGTCATTATGATCTTTGCCTTTGCCCCCATTGCAGCCTTCCTATTAGGCATTAGCGACATCGTTGTGCCGTGGCAAACATTATTACTCTCTGTTGCTCTATATGTTGTATTACCTCTAATTGCAGGTATTTTGACTCGACATCGATTAGAAAAAAATGGTGATGAACGGAAATTGACTGAATTTCTAGCTAGAATAAAACCTTGGTCTATCGCGGGACTTCTAGCGACCGTCGTATTATTATTTGCTTTCCAAGCGGAAGTCATTCTCCAGCAGCCAGAAGCTATCCTACTCATTGCCATCCCACTGCTTATTCAAACCTATGGGATTTTTGCTCTTACTTATCTTGCAGCAAAACGACTTAGACTGGCTCATAACATTGCCGCCCCCGCCTCCCTCATTGGCTCTTCAAATTTTTTTGAGCTAGCTGTTGCAGTCGCCATCTCTTTATTTGGTCTACATTCTGGAGCAGCATTAGCAACCGTAGTGGGGGTGCTCGTCGAGGTGCCAGTCATGTTATCTCTGGTTTATTTCTCAAACCAAACCCGCCATTGGTTTGATTAAAAATTATTCGGATCAATCACAAACGCAGGAATGGAAAATTAATCCTCAAGCTGCATCCGTAGACTTTTGCCTGACCCTTTGTTGAGAAGACGCATGAGCAAGCAGATACATAATGAAAGAATGAATAAGGTAGTGCAGCACATCGAAAATAATTTGAGTGCAGGCATTAATATCAGCGATCTAGCCAAACTAGCTTGTTATTCTGAATTTCATTTTCATCGCCTGTTTCGCTCCTACATAGGCGAAAGTGTCTATGCATATAGAAAAAGATTGTTATTAGAACGAGCAATTAAACTGTTGCTCTACAGCAGTGACAGCATTACTGATATTGCTTTTAAAAGTGGTTATGACAATCAGGCTTCGTTTAATAAAGCATTCAAAAATCTGTATTCATGCACACCTAGCCAAGTTCGAAAACAAAGTGTTGCACTTCAACCCTTAAAAATTGAACTGAGGCAAAACATGACTATAAAACCAGAAATCAAAACCATTGATAACATCAATGTAATTAGCGCCAGAGAAACCGGCAGTTATCCCGAAGCCGCACCCAAAGCATGGGGACGCGTAATGAAGTTTGCTTATAGCAACAGACTAATGAACAAAGATGTGCGATCTATTGGCATTTCACATGACGACCCAAGTGTGACCGCTCCTGAACAAATCCGTTATGACGCCTGTGTAAATATTGATACAGATCTAAAAAATCAAGCGTTTAAAAACAACGATAATTTAGAACAGAAAATCATTAATGGTGGAAAATACGCGATGTTCTTACATAAGGGATCGTATGAAAACTTTGCACAAACCTATTCCTACATTTTTAATGAATGGCTGCCAGAAAATGACTTTCAAGTTAGCGATGATAAAACCTGTTTTGAAATTTATCTCAACCGAGATCCTAGGAAAACCAAGCCTGAGAACTTAAAAACGGAAATTTATATTCCACTTGTTTAGGGCGTTAAAAACAAAAACGCCGCACTTACCAGTGCGGCTTTTGAACTTATAGTTAAGAATCGTGGTTTTTACTTAATTAAACACGATGAAAAGCAAGGTTTCGATAGCTTAAGACTCACAGCCAGGAGCTGTCATTCATTCAACGCCAGTCCGTCCGCAGTTATCATCCTTCCTATAGGCTTGATTTCAATCCCAGGTGCCAAAATATAACGAAGATATTGCTTTTTTCAAGCATGAAGTATTGTCGGGCAAAATTCCCGTATCTATGAGGTATATACTCAGAACTCATCAATTTAGCTGCTAAACCAAGAGGTTGAAAATGCAAACAGTATTAAAAACTACTCATCACGGTGGTTGTCCGCATGACTGCCCTGATACGTGCTCGATGGTATATGAAGTCGAAGATGGGAAACTACTTAGTGTTAAGGGTAATAAAGAACACCCGATGACGCGAGGTGGCCTGTGCGTTAAATTGAAAGATTATGAAAAACGTCATTACCACCCAGATCGCGTATTGCACCCTCTTCGCAGAACAGGACCTAAAGGCAGCAAGCAATTCGAGAGAATTAGCTGGGATGAGGCACTTGATGAAATAACAAGTAAATGGAAAGCAATCATTGATGAGCATGGGCCGCACGCTATTATGCCTGCTAGCTACCTTGGTAATCAGGGCTTGGTGCACGGATTAAACGGTGGCGATGCCTTTTTTAATCGCATGGGAGCAACTGTTACGGAGCGTACCTTCTGTGGTGAGGGATCATGTACGGCTTGGCTGTTAACTGTTGGACCCACTGCTGGTGTTGATCCAGAAAGTTTTATTCACTCAAAATATATTGTTATCTGGGCATCTAACTCTGTTAGCACAAATTTACATCATTGGCATATTGTTAAAGAAGCACAAAAGAAAGGAGCCAAGGTCGTTGTTATTGATTCCTTTGCTTCAAAAACGGCCAAAGAAGCTGACTGGCATATTACGCCTAAACCTGGAACAGATGGCGCATTGGCAATGGCAATGATGAATGTCATCATTGAACAAGGTTTAGTCGACCAAGATTATGTCGATAATTACACCGTTGGTTTTGATGAATTAGCTGAACGTGCTAAAGATAGAACACCTGAATGGGCTGAGGAAATAACAGGAATTCCTGCAGCAGATATCCGTAAATTTGCCACAGAATATGCAACGACAGGGCCAGCAGCCATCCGAATTGGTGTTGCTTTAGAGAGAAATTATGGTGGTGGCCAAGCTATTCGAGCTGTGACATCACTTCCAGCATTGATTGGTGCATGGCGTCATGTAGGCGGCGGGATTTTACAATTCCCTGTGTGGGAACATCCATACAAATTTGATGTTATCTGCCGTCCTGACTTAATTCCAGAAAATACTCCGGTTGTAAATATTCTTCAGCTAGGACGTGTTTTAACCGGTGAAACAGAGCTTGAAACACCCATCAAATCATTAATGTGTTGGAATACTAATCCTGTTACCCAATCACCTGAAACAGATAAGATCGTCGAAGGCTTAAAGCGTGAAGATTTGTTTACAGTTTCTGCCGAGCACTTTATCTCAGATACTGCCGCTTATGCAGATATTATTTTACCCGCCTCTATGGGGGCAGAAATGGAAGACATGATTCTTTCATGGGGTCACCTCTATCTGACCTACAATGAAAAATGTGTTGAGTCTCCCGGTGAAGCACTCCCAAATAATGAAATTTTCCGTCGATTAGCTAAACGTATGGGTTATGAAGAAGAAAACTTCAAATGGTCAGATAGTGAATGCCTTGAGAATTATGTAGATTGGGATTCTCCTGCCTGCGATGGTATTGATCTAGATTATATGCGTGAGCATGGATATGCACGACTAACAGTGGGTACCAAAGATGATCGTGCACCACATAAAAAAGGTAACTTCCCAACACCATCAGGAAAATGTGAATTCAAACTGGAAGGAGCGACCAATTTTGTCGCAGGACCATTCCGGCAAATGTATGATGCTTTTCAGCCCGGTGAAGCACTTCCTAGCCTACCTGATTATGTACCTTCTAGAGAAACGCCTGAAAATAATCCAGAGCTAGCCTCGAAATATCCATTAAATATTATTTCACCCAAAAGTCATGGTTTCTTAAATTCTTGTTATGCCAATATGGAAAACAAGATCAAAGGACAAGGTGAGCAATTTGTGTTAATTAGTGCTGCTGATGCTGATTCACGTGGGGTTGAACATGGCAATACTGTACGTGTATTCAATGGCCGAGGAGCCTTTGAAGGTATTGCTAAAATTACTGATGATGTGAACTCAGGTATTGTGGTTGCAACATTGGGTTATTGGCGTCAATTAAATAAAGGCACAGTCAACTGCATTAGCTCAGCAGAGTATGGAGATATGGGGCATTCCACATCATTCTCTGACAATTTAGTAGAAGTAGAGCTTGTGACTTAGCCTAGGCAAGAAATTTTGATTAAGATTCCAATTGCTTCTAGTTTAACGACTGAACCTAATAATAAGATAATTTTTTGGAGAAAAATATGGCAGCAATAACTGACATTAAAGATTACGAAGCAATAACCAACTTAATAACAAACCATTATTTAAAAGGTGCTATTTCAGGAAAAGGCGCTGAAATGAAACCTTCGTTTCATGAAAGTGCAACATGGTTTGGATATGTGGGACCAGACTTGGTTGCAGGCCCAGTCCAGTCTTTATTTGACTGGAACGATTCTAATGGGGCAGCTAAAGATTTAGTTTCTAAGATTTCAAAAATAGAAATCATTGGATCAATAGCGAGCGTAAGAATTGAGCTTGATAACTGGACGGGGAATCGTTTTACTGATCTATTTAACCTATTAAAAGTCGATGGACAATGGAAAGTAATGAACAAAGTGTTTCATTTGCATACTTAATTTTAGTGTTGGAATAACTAGCGCTCTTACTTGAGAGAGTACTGAGGTCATCAATAATGAGTAAAATATTTGTTTATGCAGAGTATCAAGTTAACACACCATTCTCAGAGATTAATTGGAATGAAATCAATGTTGAAATGAAAAAATATCATGGTTTAATTTCTAAGACATGGCTAAGTGGAATGAATACTAAAACGGTTGGTGGCTTTTATGAGTTTAATAACCAAGCTAATGCCCAAACTTATATTGATGAATTGTTAATACCTTTCGTTAAACATGTTGGCGGAAATCTCACGGTTAAGTTATTTGATGGTGAGATTGTGAAAGGTGCAAGTTTAGGCATGAACTCACCCTTTTATACTTCATAAAACATAAATGAATAACTAAATTGGTCTGAAAAGGTGGTTGGTTTGAGCGAAATAATCTCAGCACTGTTTCGGTATTGAGACTTTTTTGTTTTATTTACATACTGATTTTATGTTTCATAAAAAAGGGTAGATTTATTTTTTAACAATAAACCTACCCTTTTTTCATTTAAAATCATCACCGCTTTAATCCAATTTAGATAAATCTCGTACTGCCCCTTTATCAGCAGATGTGGCCATCTTGCCAAACACTTTTAATGCCGCAGAGACTTTACGAGGACGTTCTTCTACTGGTTTCCAGCCTAGCTTGTCTTGATCCACACGACGTACAGCTAACTCTTCATCAGACAACAAGACATCAATAGTACGGTTAGGAATGTCGATGCGAATAATATCGCCATTACGCACTAAACCAATTGCTCCACCGGCTGCGGCTTCTGGTGACACATGACCAATTGATAATCCTGATGTGCCGCCTGAGAAACGACCATCGGTTAACAATGCACAGGCTTTGCCCAAGCCTTTCGACTTGATATAAGACGTTGGATACAGCATCTCTTGCATGCCCGGGCCACCACTTGGACCTTCGTAACGTACGATAACCACATCACCCGCCACTACTTGTTCAGTCAAAATATGCTGCACTGCTTCATCTTGTGATTCTGTGATGTGTGCAGGGCCTTCAAATACTAAAATAGATTCATCAACGCCCGCAGACTTAACCACACAGCCATCTAAAGCAATATTGCCTTTCAATACCGCTAGACCACCTTCTAGCGAGAAAGCATGCTCTAACGATCGGATACAACCATTTTCACGATCGTCATCCAAGGTCTCCCAGCGTGTTGCTTGGCTAAATGCTGTTTGAGTAGGAATGCCTGCAGGGCCTGCTCGGTAGAA
>ENA-OSET01004967-OSET01004967.1-sediment-metagenome-genome-assembly--contig:-NODE-4967-length-11491-cov-26.011565_pt1 | contig 11491 bp, 7 predicted proteins | sample MGYA00237882_ERZ534229 | MGnify/ENA primary metagenome ERZ534229 (study PRJEB26408, sample SAMN06266212) | sediment metagenome | isolation source: Hudson Canyon methane seep mesocosm | place...
GTCCCCTCTTTTGATCGTTCTAATCTTGATGGTTATGCGGTCAAAGCGTCTGATACCATCGGAGCAGAAGAACACACGCCAGTCTTTTTAACATTAAACGACTCCACTATTTCTGCCGGGGCAACACCGACCCATGAAGTCACAGCTGGCAAGGCAACTGTAATTGCAACAGGGGGCATGTTACCCAGAGGTGCTGATGCGATTGTGATGGTTGAAAACACTGATATACAAGACAATAAACTGCAAGTATTTAAACCTGTCAGCCCTGGTTCTGGTATCGCATTTGCTGGAACCGATGTCTCCAGCGGACAAATTATACTGTATCAAAGCGTAGTCTTAAGTAGTCGGGAAACGGGCATCTTAGCCGCCATCGGCGAAAATAAAATTCATGTCTGGAGGCGGCCAAAAGTTGCGATCATTTCCACAGGCAATGAAGTTATTGCACCAGGACAGGCGATGTCCCCAGGTTTTGTCTATGACTCTAATTCCAGAATCATTGCGGATGCAGTCAAAGAACTGGGTGGCGAACCTCTGGAACTGGGTATAGCATCTGACGATATATCGCAACTTAGAGAAAAAATAACACAAGCCCTAGTGGTTGCCGATATGGTGTTGATGTCCGGCGGAACCAGTAAAGGTCAGGGAGATTTATCTTATCAAGTAGCCTATGAACTGGACAACCCTGGGGTTATCGTTCATGGTGTTGCCATCAAACCCGGCAAACCTATTTGTCTTGCTGCAAGCCAGGGTAAACCCGTTGTGGTACTGCCTGGCTTTCCTACTTCGGCAATATTCACTTTTCATGAGTTTATCGCCCCCGTTATTCGCCAGCTAGCAGGTTTATCTCCAGCCAGCCAAAGCCTAGAAACAGCCGAACTTGCTGTGCGGGTTAATTCAGAAATTGGCCGAGCAGAGTTTCTGCTGGTACGCCTTTTAGAGAAGGCTCAAAATTTTGCAGACAACAAACAAGCGCAACTCGCCGCCTACCCTATCGGTAAAGGTTCTGGTAGCGTCACCACCTTTAGTAATGCCGACGGGTTTGTACGCATTAAGCAGCAAGATGAACTGTTAGAAGCAGGCAGCGAGGTAAAAGTACAATTAATTAGCAGTAAAAGTAAACCCGCTGACCTAGTCATTATTGGTAGTCACTGTATGGGGCTGGATTTAATTATGAGCTTATTGCAGCGCCAGGGTATTAAAGTACAATTTATGTCCGTGGGCTCTTCAGCAGGTCTTATCGCTGTAAAAAGAGGACAATGTGATATTGCTGGTATGCATGTTTTTGATCCGACAACTGACTCTTACAACCATCACTGTATATCCCCTGGTTTAACTTTAATCAAAGGCTATCGTCGTGTACAAGGATTGGTTTTCAGAAAAGATGATCCGCGCTTCCATGGCAACGATGCCAGAAAAATTATTCAACAGCTGAAAACTGACGCCTCTTGCCTGATGATTAACCGCAATCAAGGCAGTGGGACTCGAGTTTTAATTGACCAGCTACTGGATGGAGAGCAACCCAATGGCTATGTGGTTCAAACCAGTAACCATCGCGCCGTTTTTGCAGCTATTCAACAAAAAAGAGCCGACTGGGGCATCGCAATTCAGTCCATTACTGAAGAAAACGTGGGTTTTTTAGCCATTAAAGATGAATGCTATGATTTTATGATTTCAGACTCAAAACGACAGAAAAAATCAGTACTCGCTTTTATTGCCCTTCTTAAAGATGAATCTGTACGTGCAGCCCTAAGAGAACTAAGCATTCAAACTGATAATTAAGGGAGCTAGATGAGAAACCCTAATCAAGTAACAATTGAGCAAAAGTTTTCGCACTTTACCCCTTCCCCAGAGTATAGATATCTACACAACGTTGGAACTTTATTCTACTCAAAATATCACCTGATTATGTATTACTTTCCGCCACTGTGTAGACCTTTTAGTGAATGAGAAACAAGTAGGATCGCCTCCCCCCGGCACTCCTACATTGCTCTACCTTCTGCATGCAGTCGACTATCTCCATCAGGAGAGGGAGCATAAGCCTCGTACAACTTTTTATTATCTCAGTACAATAACGTTTTATAGATACCAATGCTTCTCCTGAGGGAGAAGACTGGGATGATTAATATACGAATTATTACAGCAACAATCTAACCGTCAAGCCCTACACCTGCCTGTAAAATTAGCAGAGGTAAAATTGATAGCTGCAAAGCTAACTGGCGTTAAACAGGAAAAAACGACAAACAGCACAATTCTGTTTACAAATTGTTTAAAATAACACATGGAGATGACTACTACCTTTATTAAAACAGAGCTAAAACGACTCAATCAAATAACTAAAATACCGAGCGTTTAAATGCTACAGTTCACAAAATCAGGATAATCTCATTACCCTATAAATCACTATTCCTTTCGATTAAATATATAAGGTTCAACATTAATCAGAAACCTTCCCATTCTTTTTCTGAACAATCCTTTCCTGTATTAATCATACCCTCTTCTCTCTGCCATGCAGCCAGAAAAATTTTAAATACTTATCAGAAAACCTTAGAACCGTTAAAATAGTATCTTAACTCAAGACTTTAAAATTGATATTGACTAGATTTCTAGCTGAATTCATCTAAACTTTAAACTCAGATAGTCTTTAATTTCATTAGGGCAGTATAAATATGGCTTTTCGAACCACCATGGGAATATTAATTCCTTTGCTATTCAGTACAAGTATCTGGGCTGATAGCATTAAAATTAACCCCAACCACCCTGAGCAATATGTTGTTGTTAAAGGTGATACTTTATGGGATATTTCGGGTAAGTTTCTGGCAAACCCATGGCAATGGCCCAAATTATGGGGCAATAATCCACAAATCAAAAATCCACATTTAATTTACCCTGGCAATACCCTTTATTTTTCTATCGTTGATGGCAGACCCCAGCTCAGCCTATCAAAACATGATGGTATAAAGCCCCGCATTAGAGAATCGGATATGGATCAGGCCATAAAACTGATTCCAACTGATGCGATATCTCAATTTTTAACGTCGCCTAAAGTGGTCAGTGCAACCGAGTTAGATATCTCCCCTTATATCGTTGAAATTGCTGGCGAACATCTATTGGCTGGCGCTGGAGACCGAGTTTATGTGCGTTCAATTCAAAACCCAAAAAGCCTAGGCTATACTATTTACCGTAAAGGCGAAGCCTATACTAACCCTGATACCAAAGAAATTTTAGGCTACGAAGCCAAATACATTGCTGATGCGACTATTGAACGAGCCGGAGACCCTGCCACCTTGCTAATTACTCGCTCTGATAGTGATATTCGTAGGGGTGACCGCTTAATGACCAGTAACAACAATGAATTAGCCCTCAACTTTTTCCCTCGCTCCCCCCAACAAGCTATCAGCGGTAATATTATTAGCGTACTTGATGGTGTTTCTCAAATTGGTCAACATGATATCGTGGTGCTTGATAAAGGTATTGTAGATGGCCTGGAAGCCGGACACACGATGGATATATACCATCGTGGCCGTATAGTGGTAGACCCATACAGTCCCGAAACAAATGCTACCGTAAAACTACCCGATGAAATGGCGGGTCTACTGATGGTTTTCCGTCCCTTTGAGCGTGTAAGCTATGCCTTGGTGCTTGAAGCTACACAAGCCATCCATGTGCTTGATAAAGTCCAAACACCTTAGCCAATTTTCTGAAATATTTATTCACAAGGACGTGATAAATCCCCTATTATATTAGCGATACGTGACTACCTCCCCCTCAGCTGAACAGCTCAAGTTTTGGCTTGCCCTATTAAGAACACCAGGCGTTGGCAGTAAAACTTTTTTAAATATCCTCGCTTCATTTTCGCCCGATCAACTATTTCATCAATCTCATGCCTCACTTTCTGCTTTAGGTTTAAAGCAAAAAAGCATAGATTATATTCAATCACCTGATTGGGATTTAGTCGCAACGGACTTAAACTGGGTTAATCAGCCCGACAATGCTGTTGTCACCATCTATGATCCCCTTTACCCGCCACAGTTGAAAGAAATTGACAGCCCCCCTGCACTACTTTTTACCAGAGGAAATAAACAATTACTGTCGCAGCCGCAAATATCCATCGTGGGTAGTCGCAACCCATCGCCATTAGGCCATCAAACGGCTATTGATTTTTCACAATCGCTTGCCCAACAAGGTTTTACTATTACCAGTGGGCTGGCACTGGGGATAGATGCAGCAAGTCATCAAGGCGCATTAAATGTCAATGGAGACACCATTGCGGTGACGGGTACAGGCTTAGACAGGGTCTATCCTGCTCGGAATAAAGCGTTAGCAAGTAATATTGCCAACTCAGGGCTGCTTATCTCAGAGTTTCCTCCTGGTACATCCGCCAAAGCCAATCACTTTCCCCGACGAAACCGAATTATCAGCGGGCTTTGTTTAGGCCTTTTAGTTGTTGAGGCTGCCAAAAAAAGTGGCTCTCTGATTACCGCGCGCATGGCACTTGAAGACAACCGTGAAGTTTTTGCTATTCCAGGCTCAATTCACAACCCTTTAGCCAGAGGTTGTAATGCTTTAATTAAAGAAGGGGCTAAATTAGTTGAAAATACTCAGGATATTTTAGATGAATTAGGTGAATACAATCAACAACCTGAAGATATCAGCCCAGAAATATTAAAATCAACACTTGACCTAGAGCAGCAAAATCTATTGAATCTCATTATGTTTAGCCCCACATCGGTAGATTGGTTGGTAGAAAAATCTGGATTTTCAGTTGAAGTTATTTCTTCAATGTTACTGATGTTGGAACTACAAGGTTGTATTGCAACAACCCCGGGTGGCTATATCCGAATTAAATAAACAGGTGCTATGAAAGAAAATATTTTTGATGTCTTAATCTATCTTTTTGAAAATTATTTAGATGATGATATAGATCTTCATCCTGATAACGACGATATTAAAACCGAGCTATTACAAGCAGGTTTTGAACAATCTGAAGTCAATAGCGCCTTTGACTGGCTTGAAGCATTAACAGAAAAAAGTGCCATTAAACCCAGTGTTTCTTCTGCATTTCGTATTTTCTGTAAACAAGAAGAAATTAAGCTGGATATAGAGTGCCGTGATTTTCTACTTTTTCTTGAACACAACAACATATTAACCCCTACCACACGAGAAATTGTTATAGATAGGGCAATGGCTACCAAAAACGAAACACTCTCTTTAGATGAGCTCAAATGGACCGTATTAATGGTTTTACTAAGCCAGTCCGATGATGATCTTGCATTTTCACGAATGGAAGATATTGTGTACAACTTAACACCCGCCCTTTTACATTAGATACCCGTTTAAATATGAGTAAAAATCTTGTCATTGTAGAGTCACCTGCAAAGTGTAAAACCATTGAAAAATATCTGGGAAAAGATTTTCAGGTACTTGCTTCCTATGGCCATGTAAGAGATCTGATCCCCAAAGAGGGTGCGGTTGATACCGAACATGATTTTGCAATGAAATACCAGATCATTGAGCGTAACCAACGCCACCTGCAAGAAATTACCAAGGCCGTAAAAAAAGCCGATACCCTTTACCTCGCAACTGATCCGGATAGAGAGGGAGAAGCAATTTCCTGGCATGTGTTTGAACATTTAAAAGCTAAAAAGGCTTTAAAAGATAAAAATGTACAACGCGTTGTTTTTCACGAAATCACCAAAAAAGCAGTGACCGAAGCGATAGCTAATCCTACCGAATTATCTATTACCATGGTTAATGCTCAACAAGCCCGTCGCGCTTTAGATTATCTGGTAGGCTTTAATTTATCCCCACTATTATGGAAAAAAATTCGTAGAGGCTTATCTGCCGGGCGAGTGCAAAGCCCTGCGCTACGAATGATTGTGGAGCGTGAACTTGAAATTGAAGCCTTTGAAAAAAGGGAATACTGGTCTCATACAGCAGAATTAAAAGCACAGGATCAAGCATTTAAAGCCAAACTCACTCATTTTGAAGGTGAAAAGCTTAAACAATTCAGTATCACTGATGGGGAACGTGCAGAAAAGGTTAAACAAACGCTAGTTAAGGCGGCTGATGGCCAATTAGTCGTTGAAAAACTAGAGAAAAAGCAACGTAAGCGTAATCCCGCCGCCCCTTTCATCACCTCGACCTTGCAACAGGAAGCATCCAGAAAACTGGGCTTTACTACCAAGAAAACCATGATGGTTGCTCAACAACTTTATGAAGGTATTGAAGTTGGTGGTGAAACCGCTGGTTTGATCTCCTATATGCGTACTGACTCGGTTAACTTATCTGACGAAGCGCTTGAGCAGTTACGTGAACTGATTGCAGAAAAATACGGTAAAGAGAACGTACCCAAAGAACCTCGTTCATTTAAGACAAAATCCAAAAATGCCCAGGAAGCGCATGAGGCAATACGCCCTACTTCTGCATTTAATTTGCCTGAAAAAATCAAGAATAACTTGTCATCCGACCAGTTCAAGCTTTATGAGCTAATCTGGAAGCGAACTGTCGCCTGTCAAATGATACATGCAACGCTTAACCAAGTTGCCGTTGATTTAAGCTGTGGCAGTAAAGACAATATATTCAGAGCAACGGGTTCTACCATCCACAAACCTGGTTTTATGGCGGTTTATCTGGAAGGTAAAGATGACAATAAAGAAAGTGATGACAAAGAAAGCTTTCTACCTCCGATGGAAGAAGGCCGACCTGTCCCGCTTAACGAGATCATTGCTACTCAACATTTTACCGAGCCACCTCCACGCTTTGGTGAAGCTAGCCTGGTAAAATCATTAGAAGAACATGGTATAGGCAGACCTTCAACCTATTCGACTATTATCTCAACACTACAAAATAGAGAATATGTCACATTAGAAACTAAACGCTTTCACCCTACCGATGTAGGTCGAATTGTTAATAAATTTCTGACTGATCATTTCACTAAATATGTCGATTATGACTTTACTGCTAATTTAGAAGATGAGCTTGATGCGGTTGCACGAGGGGAAAAAGAATGGGTGCCTTTGATGCAAGCCTTCTGGACACCTTTCACCAAACTCATTATTGAAAAAGAAGAAAGTGTTCAGCGTAAAGACGTTACCCAGGAAGCGATAGAGGAAAAATGTCCTGAATGCGGAAAACAACTCTCTATTAGACTGGGCCGTAATGGTCGCTTTATTGGCTGTACTGACTACCCCACTTGCTCATATACTCGAAATCTGAATGATGATGGGACTGAAGCCAATGAACCAGAAATAGTTGAAGGTAGAAGCTGTCCTAAATGTGAATCCCCTTTAGTGATTAAAACAGGTCGATATGGAAAATTTATTGGCTGTAGCGCTTACCCAAAATGCAAACATATAGAACCTTTAGAGAAACCTTTAGATACAGGGGTGGAATGCCCGCAATGTAATAAAGATAATATTCTTAAACGTAAATCGCGTTATGGAAAAATCTTTTATTCCTGTGCTGGCTATCCAAAATGTGACTATGCTTTATGGAATGTTCCCATCAAAGAAAGCTGCCCAGATTGTAACTGGCCAGTATTAACATTAAAATCCACTAAAAGACGAGGCCCGGAAAAAGTCTGTCCTCAAAAAGAATGCAAGTATGCAACACCTTATGAAGGTGATCCTGAAGATATTAATGGGCCTCAAGAGCAGGTTAAAGCTTAATTAATGTAGGGTGGGCATTGCCCACCCTACGACAATCCATACGACAAAATGACTGAAAAAACGTCAGCTTTCAAAATTCGGCTTGCGGTGCAAAAAATAAATCAGGGAGAAGTTATTGCCTACCCTACCGAAGCAGTTTATGGACTGGGATGCAATCCGCTAGATGAGGAAGCAGTGTTAAAGCTGTTAGCTTTAAAAAAACGTTCTGTTGATAAAGGCCTGATATTAATTGCCTCTTCCATAGAACAACTTGATCCTTATTTACAATTATCCGATGAGATTGTTTCCCGTGTTCAAGAAAGCTGGCCTGGCCCCGTTACCTGGATTATCCCCGCACAACCTTGGGTACCACAATGGCTGACAGGAGAACACAGCTCCTTGGCTGTCAGGGTAACCGCTCACCCTATTGCACGTTCATTGTGTGAAGAATATGAGGGCCCTATCGTTTCTACTAGTGCCAATACCAGTAATAAACCTGCAGCAACAAAATCATGGCAAGTGGCTAAAAGCCTAGATTGTAATGAGCTGCTGATTATTGGTGGAGAAGTGGGACGATTAAAACAGGCAACCCCAATTTTTGACGTTTTGAGTGATCAAAAACTACGTTAGCATAGCGACGGCAGAGCATTGGACTCTGCGACAACGGATAATTCCAATGTCATTAAGTTAGGGATAAAAGATGTATTTCAAAACAAAAAAGTGTTCACACAAAGGCACAAAGCCACCAAGATGAGCAATGTCTTTTTCTTTTCTTAGTGTCTCTGTGACTTTGTGTGAGTATAGAACCTTGTAGAAGTTCTTAACTTAATGGCATTGCGGTCAATTCAATCAGGACTCGTCTGTCGATTTTGCCAATTTGACTAACTCATGAAGTGCCTGGGTATATTGCTCTGGCGTATCCGCTCTAACGGTTGCATGTGCAACTTTTCTACCTTTACGCGGTGATTTTCCATACAAATGATGATGAGCGTTTGAAATACCTAGCACACTTTCTGTTGATGGCAATCCACCAATAAAATTGACCATACCTGTATAGCCACGCTCTTTAGTCGAGCCCAAAGGATAATCTAAAATAGCCCGCAAATGGTTTTCAAACTGACTGGTTTCAGCGCCCTCAATCGTCCAATGCCCCGAATTGTGTACGCGAGGAGCAAATTCATTTGCAATTAATGATCCATTCACATCAAACAACTCTAGCGCAATAACGCCAACATAATCCAAAGCATCTAACAACCGCACAGCATAATCTTCAGCCTGTTGCTGCAAAGTGTCATCAACACAACATTTTGATACCCGCAAAATACCTTTGTCATGGGAGTTCTCTGATAATGGATAAAAAGCAACCTCTCCACTCGGTCTACGTGCAGCGATAATTGAAACTTCACGTTGAAAATCTACAAAGCCTTCTACAATAGACTCGACACCTTCCACCGACTCCCAGGCTTCAAGCAATTGTTCTGCTGATTTTAAAACGACCTGGCCTTTACCATCGTAGCCCATCCTTCGGCTTTTCAAGATAGCAGGAAAAGCAATATGCTCCATAGCTTGCTGTAGATCTTCTAAGCTACTTACCGCCGCATAATGTGCTGTTGGAATATTCAACTGATGAAAGAAGTTTTTTTCATGCAAGCGATCCTGAGCAACCGCCAAAGCATTCGGTGCAGGATAAACTTTAGTATGTTCGGCTAAAAATGAAGCGACATCGGCAGGAACATTTTCAAACTCATACGTTACTACATCTGCTTTTTCTGCAAGTTCCGCCAGTAATTTTTGATCATCATATTTACCATGCAAGTGCTCACCTAAACTTACTGCACCGGCATTGTCGCTGGGGTCTAAAATGATAAATTCCAAGTCTAATGGATAACCAGCCAAAGCAATCATACGCGCCAGCTGCCCACCACCTAAAATACCTACTTTCATCAAGTCACCTCTCGAGGATCAGGGTTAGCATTCACCTTATCCGTTTGGCTTTGCCTATATTCGTTAACAGCCTCACGATATTCAGGATGTTTATTACTAATAATAGCAGCTGCTAACAATGCTGCATTAATGGCTCCTGCCCGACCTATCGCTAAAGTACCTACTGGAATCCCGGCTGGCATTTGTACGATAGATAAAAGAGAATCCATTCCATTAAGTGCTTTTGACTGTACAGGAACACCTAACACAGGAACAGCCGTTTTAGCCGCAGTCATTCCAGGTAAATGTGCAGCCCCACCAGCACCAGCAATAATAACTTCAAGACCTTTGCTTTCAGCTGTTTCCGCATATTTGAACAATTTATCTGGGGTTCTGTGAGCAGAAACCACTTCCACTTCATGTGGAATGTTAAGTTGCTCTAATGTTTCTGCAGCATGCACCATAGTATCCCAATCTGATGTTGAGCCCATGATAATACCAATTAATGCTGTCATGCATAATCTCCTGTTATCAACAAAACTAAATGATCTACAGTTCTGTGATGTTCTTTGATATAAAAACAGAATTATCTCATAAATAGCGAGCTTTATAGATAGGAAAATATTGATTTATAAATACAGCCCTTTTTATCAGCTTATTCACTCAGCATTTATCAAAAAATCAGGCTGTATCATCATTAAACATGGACATTATAAAATGTAGCTCGGAGTTAAGCTTGTCTGCCAGAATAACAATAACAATTTAATTATTTACATCATTCCTTTTCAGCTTGCTGACCCTAATTTGCAAAACTTAACAGCCCTAATGCATTAATAATTTCATCAACAATCATGATAATAATCAATTTAACTACTCAAGCATCTAATTAGGATACAATCCAATATTCTGTAGATATTATTATGGGCTTAAAAAATCATTTCGCCAGTATCATGACAAATAAAAACCAACCCAGTACAGCGGCAAATCAAGAGACAACTAATTCAGATAAAACCATCCTTATTCCAGCAAGCGATTCACCTTCTGATGATAAAACCCGGATATCGCCCCAGACCGAGCAGCCTATACAGAACATTTTAGTCGCCGACACACAAGAAAAGACAGTTTTAAGCACAGATCAAGATAAAACTAAAATATCTGGCACTGGCAGCTTATTAAAAAACCGCTTTGATTTATTAGAGGTTATTGGTTCAGGCGGCATGGGTACGGTTTATAAATCGTTAGACAGACGTGATATTGAAGCAGGAAATAGTGCATTTATAGCCATAAAAGTCATTAATGATGAATATAAAAATGACAGTGATTTATTAAAAGCCCTGCATAGTGAAACGCGAAAAACACAGACCCTTGCCCACCCAAATATCGTCACTGTCTATGATTTTGACCGTGATGGAGACACCGTTTTCATGACCATGGAATTTATTGATGGCGCACCTTTAGATAAAGTCATCAAAGCCAACCCTAAAGGCATGCCGGCTAACAAAGCCATTAAAATCATTTCCAATATGGCCCAAGCCCTTATTTATGCCCACAGTAAAAATATTATCCACCTAGATTTCAAACCCAGCAATGTCTTTGTTGATCTTAAAAACCATGTCAAAGTCTTTGATTTTGGTATTGCAAGACTGGCAAATTCAGCCTTTTCCAGAGGCTTTGATGCCAGCGTACTTGGAGGCCTGACACCTAGTTATGCTAGCCTGGAAATGTTTAAAAATGAAACGCCTGACCCGAGAGACGATCTTTACGCCCTTGCCTGCGTTAGTTACGAACTGTTTTCTGGACAGCACCCATTTAATAAAGCCAGTGCCGAAATTGCACAACAAAAACAATTAAAAGCAAAAAGAATAAAATCGTTAAATAATAAGCAATGGAATACGCTAAAACAGGGCTTAGCTTTTAATAGA
>ENA-OSET01004968-OSET01004968.1-sediment-metagenome-genome-assembly--contig:-NODE-4968-length-11489-cov-3.606642_pt1 | contig 11489 bp, 10 predicted proteins | sample MGYA00237882_ERZ534229 | MGnify/ENA primary metagenome ERZ534229 (study PRJEB26408, sample SAMN06266212) | sediment metagenome | isolation source: Hudson Canyon methane seep mesocosm | place...
AGTCTAGAGAAAAATATCGTAATACTCTCTGAGTTTGAAAGTATTGACGATATTATCGCAGACGTTAGTCAAGCTTTGGCAAGTGTAACAGTCTAATAAAACAGTTAGTTTAAGGCTGAAAATATAAGAGCCACTCTCGATATAGCGGGAGTGGATACTGTTTACCGAGTTATTTTAGGTGAGCTCTTTGGTAAAAAACTTCAGCGTCCGCTGCCATGCTAATTCAGCATTTTCTTTGTCGTAGCGGGCTGTTGAATCATTATGAAAACCATGTTTAGCACTTTTATACATGTGCATTTGATAAGGGACGCCTAATCTCTTTAAGTCTCTTTCGTACTCTGGCCATGTTTTGTTTACCCTATCATCCAGCTCTCCTAGTTGTATTAACAATGAGGCTTTAATGTTTTTTCTAAGTTCAGGTTGTGCTGGTGTGCCGTAAAATGGAACGCCTGCTGTAATTAAATCTGATTCAACGGCTGCTAAATAATTAACGATGTAGCCACCAAAACAAAACCCTACGGCTCCTAATTTACCATTACTGTTTGTATGCATTTTTAAGAATTTCGCAGCAGCAATAAAGTCTTGCTCAATCTTAGAGCGATCCATTTTACTTTGAAGGGCTCTACCTTCATCGTCATTGCCTGGATACCCACCCACAGAGAATAATGCATCGGGCGCAAATGCTATAAAACCGGATTTGGCTAAGCGCCGTGCCACATCCTTAATGTAAGGGTTTAAACCTCGGTTTTCATGGACAACCAAAACCACAGGTAAGTTGTCACCCTTCTGGGAAGGGGAGACGAGATAACCTTTACATTTTCCATGGCCTAGGGGGGAATCAAAGATTTCATAGCTTGCTTTTATGTCTGAGTCGTTAAATGACACCTGCTCAGCTAAGGCGTAGTTTGGTAGCAATGCTGACGTTAATACTGTCATTGAATAACCAAGAGCTGCTAGGGTACCTAATTTATTGATAAACGTTCTTCGATCCATCCCCCCGTGAGCATAGTCGTCGTACCAATCAAATGCTTCTTGTGGAATATCGTTATGTTCATGATGTGACATAATATTTCCTCAGTTGCTAGCTTAGTAAAGTCTTAATACTTTTTTTGATTCAGGCTGTAAATCTTACTCCACTCAACAGAGTGGAGGTACCTTTATTTGTGAGTCGATTTTTAATTCGACTTACTTTCCCCATATGTGCTGGTTTATATTACTGGTATCAGTGTTGGTGTTTTTAACGGTTTTTTTATTGGGGCGCTTGCTTGTATTTTTATTGGTGCGTTTAGATGTATTGGTATTTTCTTTTTTAGGTTGTTTCTTGTTTTTAGGTACATAATTCAAAATAGAGACAGGCACCGTTTTTCTAACGGGAAACCCCTCAATTTCTTTTCTCTTTATGATATGTCCTAAGCGACTTTCAATCGCACAAAGGTTTTTGAAATCACCCATCGCAACAAAAGAGATTGCTTCACCTGAAGCGCCTGCGCGGCCAGTTCGCCCAATTCGGTGAATATACTCTTCAGGCTTAAAGGGTAGGTCGTAGTTCACCACGCGTGTAAGGTCATCTATATCAATTCCACGGGCAGCGATGCCTGTCGCGATTAAAAATTTTAGCTCGCCTGATTTAAAATCTGCTAATGTTTTAGCACGCATTGCTTGGCTTCGGTCACCATGAATGGCTTCTGCTTTAATACCTCGTTTCTCAAGTTGACTGGCCAGTTTAGCCGCGCCGTGTTTGGTTCCAATAAAAATAAGTGCTTGGTCCCATTGTTGGTCGTTTATTAAATGGCTCAATAATGCCGATTTCTTATCTTTGTCTACCGTAATCAGCCACTGATCTATTGTCGGTGCCGTGGTAGATTTAGGCGAAATGGTTATTTCAAGTGCATCTTCGTTTACGGTCTTCGCTAAAAAACGCACATCGTCAGTAAGCGTGGCAGAAAACAATAAACTTTGGCGTTTGGTTGGCAGTCGATCAATTACTTTATTGATGTCGTCAATAAAACCCATGTTAAGCATTCTGTCGGCTTCATCTAATACGAGTAGTTCCAGCTCATCAAAATGTACTGCGCGTTGATAGATCATTTCTAAGAGTCTTCCAGGAGTGGCCACAAGTATATCCACACCCTCAATCAAACGTTGTTTTTGAGGCTCTGAATCAATACCACCATACATAGCCATTGAAGTCAGGTTTAGATACTTGCTATATAAGGCAATATTAACCTCAACCTGTTCTGTTAACTCTCGAGTAGGGGTAATGATTAACGCGCGGATGCGTTTGCCTCGATGAGCGTGTTCAACGTTTAGCTTTTCTAGTATTGGCAGCACAAAGCTAGCTGTTTTACCTGTACCTGTTTGTGCTGCTGCAACGAGGTCTTTACCTGATAAAATAGCGGGTATTGCCTGTTTTTGGATTGCTGTGGGGGTGTTATAGCCCTTATCCGAAATAGCTTTTAAAATAGGATCACTTAATCCAAGTTTAGAAAATGGCATATAAAACCTCAGTGTATGAACGGTCAACGGATTATGTAGGCGAGTCTTGCCAATAGTTGATCAAGGGGAAGAGTTGATATATGAATTATAGCAGTAACACTTATTTGGTTGTAGCGGTGTGTGCACTTGATGACTCTCGGTAAAAAATAGAAGGTGCAGCACCTTACAAAATTTACTGAGTAGGAACTGAAGTGAATATTTAGTCTCATTTGTAAAATGTTAGAGCAACAAATTAGGAAGGACTTGATAACGTCAAAGCGCTTGAAGAGTAAGTGGGGATGAGCAATGCTAACCCCAATAAAACTTGATCTTATAGCATTGAATTTGTAGTTTTAGCCAAATCGTACAATACAGACTTTGATGTAAAAGTCTGTTTATTCATCATTTAATACATAATAAGAGTCTCAAATTCGCACTAAGCAACCTCTTATCGACCTTGAGTAATTCAGGATAATTGAGCCAGCTTCAAATTCGTGATAACAACGAAAGTGAGCAAAATCGGCCTTTATGGAAAGTTAGATAACCGCTGGTTATCGATCCAATATAGTTAGTGGGTATCATCAATCAGTCATTTTGGGCTACACCATCTATACTTAGAATAAACCAGTACCCAAAGGCGTATCCAATGAGTGATGTAAAAAAGATAACTTACAGTGGGTATTCTTTAGTAGCTATATTTGTCGTTCTAATTTCGACCCTTATGTACTTCACGCTAAGCCATATTAAGCAGTTAGGTTTAAAACAAGTCGGCGAATCATTATCAACAGTTCTGACATCTGTTCAAAGCGCACACCATCTATGGATTGATCAGCGTCGACAAGATGCAAGTGAATTTGCATCGAGACCGGTCGTAGTTTCTCTGGCAAAGCAACTGATTGACAAATATAACCGTGGTGATGAAATTGTTGGTAGTTTATTGATGGAAGATATGCGAGCTACTGTTAGAAGGTATTTGAAAAAAAACGGGGATCAGGGCTTCTTCTTGATTGCGCCCGATTACATAAGTTTAGGCTCAATGCGTGATATCAATATCAATACACCTAACTTAATTTATCAACAAAAAAAAAGGTTGTTGGATAAGAGTTTTCAAGGTGAAACGGTATTTATTCCCACTATTGTTTCTGATGTGCCACTTTCCATTAACTCAAATCATGAATATTACCCACCGACGATGTTCATCACAACCCCGATCTGGTCACAGGGCATTGTTATCGCAGTTTTGGCCATTCGTATAGACCCTGCTAAACACTTTACCCGAATCACGCAGCTTGGTCGATTTAGTAATAGTGGTGAAACCTATGCCTTTGATGATCGTGGAATAATAATAACTAATAGTCGCTTTGACCAAGATCTAAGACTTGCAGGGCTAATTGAACCCGAGCAGAACTCGATTCTCAATATTAGAATTATAGATCCAGGGGGGAACTTGTTAACCGGTTATCACTCAAACGATAAAAGTAGGAAGCTACCACTTACTCTAATGGCCAAAAATGCTATAACAGGACAAAATGGTCTCAACATTGAAGGTTATCGCGATTACCGCGGTGTAACGGTAGTGGGGGCTTGGCTTTGGGAAAAAGAATATGGTTTTGGCATCACCACAGAGGTTGATCTAGAGGAAGCTCTGATTACTTACTATAACATGCGTAATACGTTACTCATCGTCGCTGTCTTGGTGTGCGCGCTGGGGGTTATTTTATTGGGATTGATTAAACGTATGGATAGGGCTAACTCCAAGAATCTTAAAGAAGCTTATGATGGATTAGAAGTACGTGTTATTGAGCGTAATTTGGAGCTGGAAGTTGCTAAACGTCTATTATCAAAAGCGAATACGGAATTAAACGAATTAGCCATTACTGATGGCTTAACTGGCTTACACAACCGTCGTTATTTTGATGAACATTTAAAAAATGAATGGCGGCGCTGCTTAAGAGAAAAAAAGCAGCTTGCCATAATAATATTTGATGTGGATTTTTTTAAAGCATACAACGATTTTTATGGTCATCAGTTAGGTGATGAGTGCTTACAACAGATTGGACGAAAGTTAATAAAAATGAACTTATCTGAACGCCCCGGTGATATTGTTGCTCGTTATGGCGGTGAAGAGTTCGTTATTTGTTTTTCTGACACAACAGAGGCATATGCAAATAAAACTGCGGAAACGATACGACAAGAAGTTACCAGACTGAGTATACGACATCAAAAGACAGAAATAGAGTCTATCGATTATGTAACTGTAAGTGTTGGTGTCGCTATTGAAAAGGTTCGCCATGAAAATTCAGCAGAGAAACTACTTAATAAAGCAGATAAAGCACTTTATGAGGCAAAAAATAAAGGTCGCAATAAAGTTTGTACCAGGAATTCCTAGCGCCCTGAGTTGTTTTTAGTCGTTTTAACTCCACACCACTCATTCGGTGTGAAATTAGATAATTATCTAATTAGGCCATATTGACCATGACGTAAAGAGACTGCAAAGTGGCAGATTAAGCCACTCATCCCATTGATCTAGTCGACTAAAATATGGAAAACTTATGATCTACACTTATATCTGATGATGCGCGATCTAGACCAAACCTATAGCATATAAGATCTGGTCAAGTTGAAGCTTATTACAAATAAGGGCCTTGATGGCATTCACTGTACTGGTTCTATATTTACTTTAACGTTCCTACCTATAAAAGCTCAATCTTGTCTCTAGTTTTATTATGAAATACCGCCACAAGAGAGAACTGCATAAATGAACTGCAAGTCGTTAAATAATCCTTAATTTCATACTTTATGAAATCTGAATACTCAAATTTCTTTTCTTCTTTTTCCTGATCAGACTTAATATTATTTATCTCTTCATTAAGAGCAGACATGCGGCACTTTACGACAAAATTAGCATCATTTTTCTTTGTATCGTCAGTGACAACAATTGTTAATGTTGAATACTCAATATCCCATTCAAAGAGAAAATACCTTGATTCATCGACTACATTATCAGGTAAAAAAGAAACAGCCTTTTCAATAGATTCTTGAACAGCTAACTCTAATGATTTGACTGAATGCTCATTAAGCATGGCGATGTATTCGATCAGCTCAGTATCACTTTGTTTAATACTCTCTCCTGAAGGTGGTGCTAATTTATGTTCTTTCCATTCTAATTTAGTCGTCATAATGAGTGCTTATATTTAAGTTTTAAAATAGGGTTTATATAAAAGTGACATCGTATAGATGATCTCAAATATCATTATAACTTTCCGATTAAATCTTTGAAAATATCCTCACTCCCTGCAATATCATCGCCCATTGCAAAGAGGTCTGATTGAGAAGATTCAGAGCTATTAAGCTCTTGTTGTAGCATTGTTTCAATTTTTTCAGTTACTTGGCCTTTGTATTTCGTTAATTGAGCATCGACAACTTTTTTAAGCACGTTATTAAAGATCGAATCAAGATTTGAATTAATGTCTAGCTGTGGCGCCTCGATCGTTCCATCAAGCCCTATTTGGGCTGTTACATGATTTTCATCCGTAAGCGCTTGTTCAATGGCCGGGTATTTTTTAAAGGTATCGCCGGATGTTTTTAATGAGACTGAATTTAAGTCGGCGTTTATTTCACCTGCGAGTTGATCGTTGATGGTGCTGATATTCCCCTGAGTATCAAGTAATGCACTATCAATCCTAAAGTTACCCGATAAAGGTTTTTGATCTAAACGATATTGCTTTACATCAAACGACAACGATAACTTTTGATCCGTTCTTATATCGAGAACAAGATTAACTTTAGCATTTTTGACTGAGTCGCTTTTTAAATTCAAATCAAGGGAGGTGGGGTGGCCTGATAAGGTTTGTTGGTCTGTTAAATGGGTTGCTGTGCCTTTAAATGAGAATTCTTGACCAATACCAGATAAATCACCGCTTAACACAGTGTCTTTAAACCAAACGACTGGAAGTGGGTTTTTTTGTGCGAATTGTACGAAAATACCTTTACCTCTTTCTGGAGTAGGTGCTTTAGTATTTATGTTTTCAGTATTCTCGTCTGAATCATTTATTGAGTTGATCCAATTTTTCATCTTTTTAATTTGGGCCTTCATCTCAGGACCAAATATGAGTTGAGAAATTTTCTGAGTTCCGTTTTCGATACCTACTTTTTGTAATAGATGATCTGCTTCTTGTTGTGGCGACTTTTTTAATTCGGCAATACGGCGCTTAATTTCTTTTTTAGTTTGCTTAAAGTCTTTATTTAGTTGGCTAGCCTCACTTATGTCTTTATCGATGTCTTTTTTTAAATCTTTGGCTTTGGAGGCAGAACTAAGAATTTCCATAAAGCCTTTTGCTTTTTTAATTTCTTTAAAGCGGGCTTTGTAATCGGCTATTTTTTGTTTATCTTTTAACGCTGCGAGGCGTGTTTTGTAGTTGCTCTTGGCCTCATCAAGGTATTGTCTAAAATCTTGATAACGTTTATAAGTGAGTGAACTCTCTTTGCTGACTAAGGTGTCTATATCAGGTAAGCCTATACCTGGTAGATCAAAGCCGGGTGAGGACTCTTTGTCATCAGCGTTATTCGATTTATCGGCTGCTTTATCTGCAGAATCCTGTGTGCCTATTTCTGAACGAGGTGTGTTGAATTGGATGCCAAGAATATTTGCTTGCTCTGATATCAAGTGGCCCGTTAATGCGTCTAGTGCGTCAATTTGTAAAGCAAGTTGATCAACTTCAACCTTGTTCGTCATAGGGTTATCTTTGTCTGCAATTTCAAGCCCTTTAAGGGTTAATGATTGCTCAGACCAATCAATTTGAACAGTGTCTAGAGTGACTGTTGTTGATAACGTTCGGCTACCGGTTTGTTCAATGACTAGCTTTAATAACGGCTCTAATAAAAAATACACCAAACAAACGATAATTAGAGCAAAGACGATACCAGGCCAGCGAATAATATCTTTCATGTTAGTTTCCTAGACTCTGATAAGTGTGAAAAAATTTACTACCTTTGAGTAATTGCGTTATTTTGAGTTGCTTAAATGTCTCTTGAATTTGTTGGCGATAAGTAACAATTAACACACGCACCAAGAAGTACACGGGTAACCATAAAGTAATAATTGCCACAGACGATCCCATGACTAATGAATTATTGAAAGCAGTTAGTGTCCAAAAGCTAGACTGAGCTAGAACTGTCCAAATGGATTGTAAGGACTCTGCCGTTAGGAGTGTGTAGCCGAGTTGATGTAGTAAAGGGTCTGCGATATAGGCGACAGCTTCAAACAAACCCCAAATAAATACGAATAATGAAAGGTTTGCTTTAATCACACAAACCATCATCAATAAGATAATTAGAAACATAGAGAAGCCAGGCATTAATCCGATTGCTAAACCAAAGCAAACAGCCAGAGAAAGCTGATTAGGGTTTTGGTTTGAATTTAGAAATTTTAGAAACTTGGCTAAAATTGTTAACATGAATCTTTTCCTTTTTTAAGATTGCCTAAAGTATAGCGACTATCAGGCAAACAGTTGAATTTATTCAGTGTTAATCCATCGTAAATTGGTTCTTAGTCAATTTGTGTAATTAGTCTGTTCAATGTATTGACTAATTTCTCACGTTGTTCTGCATTTGTATTAGCAAAACCAAGCACAAGCCCTGTCATTGAGGGTGAATCGAGGTAATAAGCTGAAAGTGGTGAGCTACCAAACCCTTCTTCTTTAAGTGCTTTAGCGAGGGCTTTGTCATCACAGCTAGGCACTTTAATCACTAAATGCATTCCGGCACTTTTGGCAATAGGCGTTACTTTATCCTTTAGGATATCTTGCAGTAATGTATGTAAGTGTTGCCATTTCTCTTGGTATAACTGACGCATACGTCTTAAATGACGAGTAAAATGGCCTTCCATGATGAAATCTGCAATGACAGCTTGCGGTAATAATGCTGATTCGCCGCTCATAAAGCTCTTGGCTTTAATAAATAAATCGGCGAGTTCTTGAGGCACAACCAAATACCCTAAACGCAGGGCTGGAAACAAAGTTTTGCTAAAACTACCCATATAAATTACAGGAGTATGATCAGCCATTCCTTGAAGCGCCGCGACAGGCTTGTGGTGAAAATGAAACTCACTATCGTAATCATCCTCAATGATCCAAGTATTCTTCTTCGCTGCCCAATCTAGAAGTTTCAATCGTTCGCTTGCGGGCAAAATGCCACCTAAAGGATATTGGTGAGTGGGGGTGCAATACATTAATTTATAGGGGCCTGTTTTATCACTCATCGCAACCAAGGTGTTAACCTCTAAGCCATCATCACCTAGCTGGCAAGGCGTCATGTTGGCGCCCCTTGCTTTAAAGGCTTTTTTTGCCCCCATATAACCAGGGTTTTCGACAAGCACGTGATCTTCATTATTAATCAAAATCTGCGTGCACAGGCTAATCGCTTGCTGTGCCCCGTGCGTAATGATTATTTGCTTGGCTTGGCACCTTACCCCACGTGACAGTCTTAAATACTCAGCCAGCGCTTCTCTTAATGGTTGATAACCTTGATTTCCATCATAACCCATGAGGCAGGTTCGGTTGCTATGCCGCCGTTGTAAGGTATTCCAAATTTTAGTAGGAAAAGCATCAAGATCAGGTATACCAGGGGTAAAGGGAAGGGTGAGACCGTGCTCGGACAACGGTTTGACGGCGAGTTCTTTAGCAAATTTAGAAAGCTCTGGCTTGGCTACTTTGTATTGCCAGTTAATATGTTGAATGCCATTTATATTAAGCGGAAGGCTTTCTGCTATATAAACACCTTTGCCAGGGAAAGTGTTTAAAAAACCTTCTGATCTAAGTTGTTCAATAACAATGGTAATCGTGTTTCGGCTGACGCCTAACTCATTTGAAAGTCTACGTGATGAGGGTAGTTTAGTGCCAGGTTGAAGGCGGCCTTCGCAGATCCAGTCTCTTAGGTGAGTCTGTAGTTGTGCTTGTAAGGAGTTTTGGTTAGTAAACTGTATCGATTGAAAAGAGGGCATCTCCATACACTGGACCTATTAAGAGTAAATAACTGGATCTTTAAGTGAGACCAGTTTAGTTTGAAAATAGTCTCAACAAAACAAGTTATTGGAATTATTTAAAGGAGAGGCTATGAGCAATATCAACGATACACTTTCTTATTCACCCAAAAGTCAGGTGAAGCGTGTTGCAAAGCGAGCAAGTTATCTTAAAGAAGATGTATTTCATCTGATTGATGATCTGAAGATGGGGCATATAGGTTTTGCTGTAGATGGCCAAGTGTTTGTGATTCCTTTAACTGTTTGGCGTGTGGGTGAACATTTGTATATTCATGTGATGAACAAAAGTCGGCTACAGCGTTTAATCGAATCAGGAGAAGAGGTGTGCCTCTCTTTTGCTGAATGCACTGAATGGGTGATGTCTAAATCAGCTTATCATCATAGTGCTAATTATCGTTCAGCAGTGGTCTATTGTGTAGGTGAACGTGTCACAGAAGCAGAAGCGTTTGATGATGCGTTTAAAGAAGTGATTGAACAAGTGGAAGAGGGGCGCTGGGCACAAGTTCGCCCGCCAAGGCCTAATGAGAGAAAAGCCACCGCATTATTAAAATTAAGCGTTCTTGAAGGCTCGTTTAAACGTCGTGAGGGAGGACCAAATGAAGAAACTGAAGATATGGCGTTACCGGTTTGGCATGGTACAAAGCCGGTATGTCCTTTCCGTAAAAGCGAGTAAGATTTTTTAATACTCTATTATAACCTTTCAAATAGAAAGGTTTTAACGATGTACACTACTTGATTGTTTACATAAGCGAAATTCGTTTAATTTGATTGCGCCAATTAAACGATAACTGAACAGTACTTCCGTACCATACTGATAAAATCTTTGGTTACCTGGCTTGTAAAGTCATTTGTTTTCTTAAGGAGCAATATCTGGCGAAATGCATTATCACTTTCAATTTTAAAGTATTTAATTTGACCATCATTTGCTTTGTCTTGGGCTAGTTGAGGCAAAATGGTCACACCATAGTTAGCTTGTAATAGCTGTTTCACGGTTGCGAATTGACTTGCTTGGAATAATATTTTGGGAACAAAACGCTGATCAAAACAGAAGTTTTCGATTTGTCGCGCTAAACAATGTATATCATCCAATAGTATAAAGGGTTCAGATTCGATATCTTCTAAATTAATATGATCCCGTTTGGCCAAGGGATTGTTCACATTCATGGCGATATAGAATGGATCCTCCATCAACACTTCACTCACTAGGGTACTTTCTAATTTGGGATTAGAGGTAATGACTAGATCAAGCTCACCTCGTGCGCAAGCTACTTGCAAGACCTCTGAAACTGATTCACGAACTTGTATCTCAGCGCTGGGGTATTTTGCCGATAAGTGAATCAACATATCTGGTAAAAATGCAGGACCAATGGCCGGATTAATACCAATGGCTATTTTACCTCGGGCGGAATCTTTTATATCGCTCATCATCTTTTTAGTTGAATCAACTGATTCCAATACTTTTTTTGCTTGTTGATAAAGTAGCCTTCCAGTCTCTGTTAATACTTGTTTACCACCGGTCCGATCAAAAAATATATGCCCAAGACTGTCTTCCAATTTCGACATTTGTTGGCTAATTGAGGGTTGTGATACAAAGCATTTTTCAGCTGCTTTGGTGACGCTACCCGTCTCCACAATCGCTACAAAATATCTAAGTTGGTGTAAGTGCATATTAAACTCACCTAATTGATAAATGTTATTTAAGAATAGCCTTAGTTAAAAACTAAGACAGTGAAAACTAAGGCGTACCAATACTTTCTTAATTTAATAGACTCCGGATGTAGTTAGTTGTTCACTTATAGGTTTAACTAATATACGTATCACTATTTCATACTGGTCAAAATGCCTACTCATGTCACATTATATATAAGAACGTTATAGTGAAATAAATAATAGGAAATAGTGTGATTAATAAACAAAGTAATTTTGATGTAAAAACGACCATGGATAGATTAGAGAGTGTTGTTCGACAAAGAGG
>ENA-OSET01004969-OSET01004969.1-sediment-metagenome-genome-assembly--contig:-NODE-4969-length-11484-cov-14.449812_pt1 | contig 11484 bp, 7 predicted proteins | sample MGYA00237882_ERZ534229 | MGnify/ENA primary metagenome ERZ534229 (study PRJEB26408, sample SAMN06266212) | sediment metagenome | isolation source: Hudson Canyon methane seep mesocosm | place...
CATCTAGTTTGATACGCTGGCTTAAGTCACCTGCCCCGGCGGTATCAACAATAGATTGAATATCCCTTTCGATAACAGAGGTAAGTTTCTGTTGCATCTGCTGCATAGTGAGCAGGAGTTGTCCTGTCTCATCCTGTGAACTCACCTTAATCTCACCAGAGAGATCACCCTCTGCGATACGCTTGGAGGCAGACATAGCCTCGATTAAGGGACCGGTGATTGCTTTTGAAATAAACCAAGCGATAATCCCGCCAATGGTCAATGCTATCAGTGTTGCAATAATAGAAATTAGTTTTATAAAAGAGCTTTCCTCTTGCAGTGCCTTAGCATCGCTAGCCATCAAATTATTCTGACTCTCCACCATGTCCGCAAGAATTTTTAGTGCCTTTCCCGCTCGCGGCGCCGCTTCAGTCGCTAGTAGATAATTGGCCATATTCCATTTGTTGGAGCCGCGAATACTGAACATTTTAGGGGGGATAGGTGCAAATGCTTCTCGGTTACTGATGTATGTTTGAAAATGCTGCCGCTGTGCATGGGTTAAAATCTGGCTGTTTTCCTGGATTGTTTTCAGTCGTTCCGTATTAACTGCCCAGCGTTGATTGAAATCATCGGACCATTTTTTATCGCCGCTAATCAGGTAGGCTCGAATGGAGGCCAAGCCCATAGCAAAGGAACCTCGGGAATCTGCGAAGGTGGCGAGTAGAGCCTTTCTGGTTGATGTGGCGGGCTGATTTTTTTCCTCGTTAATCATGCCTGTAATGGCTTTAATAACCTTTGTTGCTCTGGGAGCTGCTTCGGTGAGCAGCATTTTCATCGCTGGCTGCTCATCTGCACTGTGACTGATATCTTCAACCTGCTGTTGGGCTATTCTGAATTCGGCAAAGGTATTTTTGAGATCTTTTAACTTTTCAATATTCTCAGGCACTGTCCAGTTCTTTGACATATTGGTCATAATGGCCAGGTTTTTGTCAATTCCTTTCCAAGCGGCCTGTCGCTGTTGTTTGAAGCTATCTTTGCCGAGAATCATATAACCACGCAACGCTGCCAGTGAGTGGTTGACGCCGTTCACCAGGTCATGACCAGCAATATTGGTGGGAACGCGGAGCTCTATTACGCTATTTTGCAGTTCATCTTGCCCTACTAGTTTATATTCAATGAAGGCTACCAAGGCCACCAGAATCAAAAGAACCGCCCCAAAGCCTGCTGCGAGTTTTTGTCCTACGGATAGCTTACTGAAAAAAGCACTTAGCCCTCGGGGGAGTGAGGCTTTTGGTTGCATCTTGTTTCTCCATTTTAGATTTTTTTTATACATCTTAAGAGGTATTCTGGGGTCGGCTGATTCACTCCAATCTATTTCCTGTAATCAGCTAGTAAGGCTCTTTAATTAATAATAGCTGTATTTTTTTAAAGCGCTAGGAGGCCGTTTGGTTAAAAAATATGCTCTGAAGATAGAAACTTAATAGGAGGTGATACTTAAAAAGGTAGTCATATGACTACCTCTTAATTTCTGTTTGTTGTTGCTTTGTTTTTCAATAAGACTAAAAGTCTTCCCAGTCATCATTATTTGAGAAGGAGGCTGCATTTCCGCCGCCAGCGCTAGCCGTTTCAGTGGCTTGAGGTTTGTAAGTTTGAATCGACTTTGGCGCTTGTGCCGCTGAGTTGGGTGCAGCAGTATAATCACCGGTTTTAAAGAAACCTATGAGCCTATTCATGCTCGATGCCTGCTCTGACATCGCTTCACTGGCTGCAGAAGCTTCTTCAACTAAGGCTGCATTCTGTTGCGTCATTTCGTCCATTTGTGCAACGGCCTGATTTATTTGTTCTATACCTGACGTCTGTTCTGCTGCAGCGTTATTAACTTCAGCTATCATGCCTGCAACACGATCCACCGCGTGAACAATAGACCCTAAGGTTTCTCCTGACTCATTAACCAGATTTGAGCCTGTCTCTACTTTCACTACGCTATCTCTGATTAAGTCTTTAATCTCTTTAGCTGCATCAGCAGAGCGCTTCGATAGATTGCGAACTTCACCGGCCACTACAGCAAAACCTCGTCCTTGCTCTCCAGCTCTTGCTGCTTCAACCGCTGCATTTAAGGCTAGGAGGTTAGTTTGGAAGGCAATCTCATCGATGACACCAATAATGTCATTAATGCGATTGCTTGATGCGAGTATTTCCTTCATTGCGCCAACGGCTTCCTGAACTGTACTGCCCCCTTGTTCGGCCTTGCCTTTCGCTTCGGATGCAAGCTGATTGGCTTCGCTGGAGTTATCTGAACTCTGCTTAACCGTAGCAGTAATTTCTTCCATGCTGGATGCCGTTTCTTCTAGTGAGCTAGCTTGCTCTTCGGTTCGTTGGCTGAGGTCTGTATTACCTTGAGCGATCTCATTAGCCGCTGTATGAACGGTGTTCGCGGCCTCCCGTATTTGTGTCATGATTTCGGTGAGTTTATTGAGCGTGTTATTAGCATCACCCTTTATTCTATTGAAGTCACCCTGGTAATCACTCCTGATAGGTTGGGTTAAATCACCCTCAGAAAGGCTTGAAAATAGCTGGCCTACATCGGATACAAAGGATGATGAGCTTTCAAGTAACTGGTTGAGGCCTATGCTAAGCTTCTCGAAGAACCCTTCCTTACCTTCCATTAATACCCGTTTAGACAGGTCCCCCCTGGAGGCCGCGTCAACAATGTCATCAATCTCTTTCTCAATGGCTACTTCAATTGTGCGGTCTTTCCATTCGACGACAGTCCCTAGCCGAGTTCCTTGCTCATTGGTTACGGGGCTGACGGAAAGGTCCATGCTTCGCCCCCCTATAATTAATGCCGCTTCATGGGTCGATGTTAGCTTATCTAGTAGTTGCTTCTGGTGAGCAGGGTTTTTGTGGAATGTATCTATTGATTTACCCATTAACGTAGCAACATTAAAGTCGGGTAGGTCTTTTTGAATATCTGATTCCGCATTCTGCAATGTTTTGATAACTGAATCATTCATGTAAATAATGTTTCGGTCTCTGTCTGCTACCATGACGTTAGCACTCACATTATCTAATGCTTCTTTAATACGAGTAGAGGCGGCTGCTTTTTTGGTGGCGTCTTCAACATCAAAGCCAATTTTTATTCGCATTGATGTAATGGCTCTTGTCAGGCTGGAAAGTTCGTTATTGCCTATCATATCAAGGGTTTGCTTATAGTCTCCACTGCTTATAGAAGCGAAGTTACTTAGACTTTCATTAATAGTGCGCAGTATATTACGACTTATTGTTATTCCAATTAATGCAACTAACAGAATAGCTATCGCGGTGAGTGATGTAATCGTATAAAAAGTGAAGGTGAGGTTGGTTGTACGCCTTTCAATTAAGGTATCAAGTAACTCAATTGATAGATCATATAGCTTAAATGATTCCCCAATGGCTGCAGTGCTTTCGGCGAAAAATGACTGTGAGTCACCGGTGAATTTTCCATCGCGAACATTTTTTACAGACTGTATGTACTTACTTACTGCCGCTTCAGCCCTGGCTGCCTGGCTGCCTAGTATGTCTGATACTTCTTGGCTTGAGCTTGCCCCACTACTATAAGATGTATTAACTCCCTTCTGAGCAATATTTAATGCGACGGAAAGTTCTACTAGTTTTTGTAGTTGCTCTGGTGTGTTAACACTTTCACGAGCAATAGAGCCTGAGCCCATTGCTCTCGCTTGTCCCATATACTCAACCAATTGAGGTATTTTATTGACTACAAGGTCCATGTTGTAAAAACTATCTAAGTCTGGATCGAGAACAAGGTTAGAGGCATCACCCGCCTGAATGATCAGGTTTATAACCTTTTCAACTAGTTCTGTATGGCGGACAAAGCTCTGAGGTGCTGTTAGAGAAAATGCCAGTGATTTAAGTGACTTCCAATCGTCATAGATTTCTTTAAGGTCACTGGATGTTTCTAGTGCTCCGCCGATTCGTTTATCGGTTTCGAATGCTTCCTTAAAGGATTTATCAATTTTTTCGCGTAGTTGTAAAATTTTGCTTTCAAATTGGGTGGCCCCATTAAGGTAAGCACCACTCATGCCCCTATGCTGGGGTATTTGCTCGAGTAGTTTACGAATAGGGAGAATATACTCAACGCCAGAAAGTTCTTTTACTGAAAAATCAACATTTTCTTTTTGAGTGTTAAGTTGAAAGCCAATGGCAATGACCAAAAGGGTGAAAATAATACCTACAGTCATAAATTGTTGCTTTAGCTTGATATTACTCAGCTTGTTTATTAATGCTGATAACCCTGTTTTAACCGGGTTACCATTAACCAGCTTCAGCTTTCCATCTTTAATTAGTTGAAGTGCTGCTTGAGCGGCTGTAATTTCCTCACGGGTAGGCTTAGCTCTAACTGACATGTATTCAATAATGTTACCGTCTTTCCATACCGGCGTAACATTTGCCTTAACCCAGTAATAATCACCATTTTTACAACGGTTTTTAACCATCTGAACCCAAGGTTTGCCTGCTTTCAGCGTGTCCCATAAGTCTTGGAATGCTGCGGGGGGCATATCTGGGTGGCGAACCAGATTGTGATTTTTACCAATAAGCTCATCTTCACTGAACCCACTGATATCGATGAATTCTTGGTTTACGTAGGTGATTGTACCTTTGAGGTCGGTTATTGAAACGAGGGTGTCTTCTTCTGCAAAATTAATCTCATTATCCGTAACCGGCATGTTGATTTTCATGTTTCCTGGCTCCCGAGCTAAAGCGAGTCAGGCGAAGAAATTAGCCCAATTCCCTTTGATATTGTTATTTTGTTTTGATTTTCTTTAAGAATAGACATGATTTTTGGATATGCGAGGTTTCTTAAAGGCGTTGATAACGTAAAATGACCAAAGATATTTAAATTACCGTACCGTACATGAGGTTTGTTTGGGTTATGAAAAAATCAATTATCGTCGCGATGGCAGAGAATCGAGTCATCGGTAGAAATAACAAGCTTCCCTGGTATTTGCCCAACGACCTTAAGTATTTTAAGTCGGTAACCATGGGGAAGCCCATTATTATGGGACGTAAGACTTTTGAATCGATTGGTAAACCTTTACCTGGTCGCTTGAATATTGTTATCACACGGAATGCTGATTGGCGGCACTCAGGTGTAACGGTTGTTCATAGTATTGATGATGCATTTTCCAAAGCTGAAGCTACTGCATTAATTGATGGCGTGGATGAGGTGATGATTATTGGTGGTGATCAGATTTATCAGACTTCATTGGATAGTGTTGATCGAATTTATCTGACGAAAGTCCATGCCGAGGTTGACGGTGATGCCTGGTTTACTGAGGTTGATTGGGGCAAGTGGAGCGAAGTTGCACGAGAGGATTATAAGGCAGAAGACCCGAATCCTTATGATTATAGCTTTATTGCTTATGATCGGAAGTGCTGAGTAGTAAGTGGGAAGTAGGGTGGACATTGCCCACCCTATAAGAAGCTAATCCAGCATATCCAGATTTCTAACAGCACCTTTGTCTGCGCTTGTAGCCAACATAGCATAAGCCTTAAGTGCTGCAGACACCTTACGCTTACGAGGCAATACAGGCTTCCAGCCATCTTTGCCTTTAGCATCCATCGCCACTCTTCTAGCTGTTAGCTCTTCTTCGCTCAAATTAACATTGATGGTTCGATTTGGAATATCTATCGTAATACCATCACCTTCTTCTATTAAGCCAATAGCGCCACCTGATGCCGCTTCTGGTGATGCATGGCCAATTGAAAGGCCAGACGTACCGCCAGAAAAGCGACCATCAGTAAGAAGGGCGCATGCTTTTCCTAAGCCCTTAGACTTAAGGTAGCTAGTGGGGTAGAGCATTTCCTGCATGCCCGGTCCACCTTTAGGGCCTTCATAGCGAATAATCACGACATCGCCTTCTTTTACTTCGTCAGCGAGTATTCCTGCAACTGCCGCGTCCTGGCTTTCAAAGATTCTTGCTGTACCGTTGAATAATAGAATGGACTCGTCAACACCGGCTGTTTTGACTACGCAGCCATCTTCAGCAATGTTGCCATAAAGTACGGCTAAACCGCCTTCTTGTGAGTAAGCATTTTCTTTTGAGCGAATGCAGCCTGTTTCTCTGTCTCCGTCCAATGTTGGCCAGCGAGTGCTTTGACTGAAGGCTTGCTGAGAAGGGACTCCAGCAGGGCCTGCTTTATAGAATTCCGCAATAGCAGGATCATTGTTGCGCATGATATCCCACTTATCCAAAGCTTCTTTCATTGTTTTAGCATGAACGGTAGGTATGTCTGTATGAAGCAATCCTGCTCTATCCAGCTCACCCAAAATCCCCATGATTCCGCCAGCTCTGTGTATGTCTTCCATATGATAATCAGGTGAATTAGGCGCTACTTTACAAAGCTGAGGTACTTTATGAGAAAGCTCATTCATGTGTTTTAGGTTGAAGTCTACGCCAGCTTCCTGAGCAGCAGCTAGTAAGTGCAATATGGTGTTAGTTGAGCCGCCCATTGCAATATCAAGTGTCATGGCATTCTCGAATGCTTTACGACTGGCTACTGAGCGAGGTAATACTGATTCATCATCTTCTTCGTAATAACGACGAGTAATATCAACGATATGCTTGGCCGCATCGAGAAATAGTTGCTCTCTGTCTGCATGAGTCGCTAAAACAGTACCGTTTCCGGGTAATGAAAGGCCTATTGCTTCCGTAAGGCAGTTCATGGAATTAGCGGTAAACATGCCAGAACAAGATCCGCAGGTAGGGCAAGCGCTACGTTCGTACTCTTCAACCAACGCATCGTCGGCGTCTGGATCTGCGGCGATAACCATGGCGTCTACCAAATCAAGCTTATGATCAGCCAGCTTGGTTTTACCTGCTTCCATTGGGCCACCTGAAACGAAAATCGTTGGAATATTCAGGCGTAGAGCTGCATTCACCATTCCCGGTGTTATTTTGTCACAATTCGATATGCATACCAGTGCGTCAGCACAATGCCCATTAACCATATACTCAACAGAGTCTGCAATTAAGTCACGAGAAGGCAGGCTATATAGCATGCCGTCATGCCCCATCGCGATACCGTCATCAATGGCTATGGTGTCAAATTCTTTAGCAACACCGCCCGCTTTTTCAATTTCTCTACAGACCAATTGTCCTAAATCTTTTAAATGCACGTGTCCGGGAACAAATTGAGTAAACGAGTTGGCAACCGCAATGATCGGTTTTTTGAAGTCGTCGTCTTTCATTCCTGTGGCACGCCATAAAGCGCGAGCTCCAGCCATGTTACGGCCGGCTGTAGATGTTTTGGAGCGGTATATTGGCATGAGGTCTTATTCCTGAACGTAGTGGTGGCAATATATTTAAGTGGGGCGATCCTGCAAGCATACCAGAGATAATGAACGGAATTAATACTCTCATTACGAGTTCTTTGAATTCTATCGTGCAATCAAAGCAATACCTGTTAGACTTTTAGCGGGAATGGCCTAAATATCATCAAGGAATAGGTTCTGTTAATGCAAGCCACGATTCAGCTCAATGCAGAAATGCTTAAAAACTTTCGCCCTATTGATCGCTTATCTGAAAACCAGAGAATCCTGCTATCTCATAAAGCGCATTTCTCCACCTTTAAAAAGAAAAAAGTTGTATTTGAGCGTGGCAGCAGTGATCACCACGAGTACTTTCTTCTGAGTGGCAAAATAGAGCTTGAAGCGCCCGATGGCCGAACTAGAGAGATTGAAGCGGGTAGTGAAAATGCGAGTGCAGCTATAGCTCATCTTCAGCCAAGGCAATATAACGTTAAAGCCTTGACTGATGTGGAGTTTTTAGTAATTGAACAGGACGTTCTTAATAGCTTGCTGAAAGAAGCCCCCGTGGTAAATGTAGATATAGATGTTGCTTTTGATGTTGACGATGGCAGTGTTGATGGTTCGGAAGGCACCTACAATGTGCTGATGAATTTTTATCATGACCTAAAGTCTAACAATTTCACACTGCCTAGCTTACCTGACGTAGCTTACCGTATTAGACAAATAGCAGACAAAGATGAAACTTCCGCTGACGATATTGCAAAAGTAGTGAATGCAGACCCTGCAATGGCGGTTAAGTTAATTAAATCTTGTAATAGCCCGCTTTACCGGGGGTTTAATGAAGTGACTTCGTGTCGTGATTCGGTAATTCGGTTAGGGATTCAGACTACTCAGCAGCTAGTGACTGTTTTTGCGATGAGGGAACTTTTTAGAAGTAAAAAGCCAGAGCTGAAAAAAGCGATGGCCGAATTGTGGGGTCACTCTCGTGAAGTGGCATCTATTGCTTATGTATTGGCTGAACTAACGCCAGGGCTGAATAAAGATCATGCGATGCTGGCGGGCTTGATTCACGACGTAGGTGCTATTCCTGTTATAACTTATGCAGAGAACTTCCCTGACTTATATGCTGATGAAACGGCACTAAGAGAAGCAATGGATGAACTCAGAGGGGAGATAGGTTGCACTATTCTTGAACATTGGGGCTTTCCTCAAGATTTGATAGAAGTCGTATCAAAGGCAGAGGAATGGACTTTTGATACCGGGCGTGATGAAGCGGGTTATACTGATATTATTATTGTGGCTCAAATGCATGCACTTATTGGGTGTCCAAAGCGTAATGATTTACCTCCGTTCAACCAGGTTCCCGCTTTCAGAAAACTTGCCAACGGTGGCTTAACACCAGAGAGAAGCTTAAAAGTAATGGTTGAAGCGCGTCATAAAATTGAAGAGATTCAACAGGTACTGGGGCCAGATTTTCAATTGGATTGATTTTTCTCAGCATCTTGCTGAACTTTGGTGAGATAATTAATCCCTTTCTCCATATGATGCATTTTCATTTCCATTAGCTCTAATTTCGCCAAAATTTGCTGTTCTCGTTGCACTACTATTTTCTCATCACGCGAGACAAAAAAGGCGGAGAAACTGGCTGTGAGCATAGAGAAAATACCTATTCCCATTAAAATAAGAAATGAACCGAATAACCGCCCCTCTGTACTTGTGGGCACAACATCGCCATAACCTACCGTGGTAACGGTAACCCAGGCCCACCAGATGCCGTCCCATGGGCTTTCTATTGCGGGATCAAGGCCTGCAATTAAAAACCCCGACATCACGGTTATGATAAAGCCAACGAAGAGTGTTGTTCCTAAGTGATTTCGCGCAAGAATACGTCTGGCGGTCCCAGAGATATGGATGAGAATGCCCGCCATGACAATAAGTCGAAGCGCCCGTAATACGCCTGCGGCAGGGTACTCTTCCCACAGTAATGGGAAACCAAAAATAATAATAACAAGGTTAACCCAGTTACCGATCAGGTAATACTTCTTGTCTCTAACCAAAGATGTGAGTAAGGTTGTCTCGAATAAGAAAAAGCCCCAAATAATCCAGTCAGTGGTTAAAACAACGCTGGCAGAAACGGCCCCTTTTGCTTGTAAATACCATTCGATGATGATCCAGACAGCCATTAAAACCATTGGCCACTCTAGTCGTCGTGCGTTTTTCAAGGCTATGGCCGTTTCGTTGAGGTCTACACCTGCTAGGCCAATCACTCTAGGGATTTTTTTTTCGTTCATTAATAAGCTAACATCTTAAAAGTTATTTGTTTTTTATAATGTTAGCAGATTATTGCTCAAGGTAAGGAAGAATCTATGTCGCGTGTTGAAGTTAGTTTTCCGGAAAAGTCTCATTTTTCAACTGAGCTTACGGTTCGAATTGGCGATATAAACTATGGAAATCACCTTGGGCACGATCGAATGGTTACAATGATTCATGAGGCAAGAATCTTGTTTTTCAGATCCATTGGTTACTCTGAAGTTGATATAGAAGGTATAGGAACCGTTATTGCTGACCTAGCGGTAAGTTATCGAAATGAGACGTTTTATGGAGACCTACTTAGGTTTGATATTGCAGTGCAGGATATTTCCCGTAAAAGTTGCCAGTTTTATTATAGAATCGTTCGTTTAGGGCAGGGAGGCGAGGAAAAGGATGATTTAATTGCCCTAGCAAAAACGAGCGTTGTATTTTTTGACTATGCTGAACGAAGGAGTGCGGAAATCCCTGCTGGGTTTATAGCTCAACTAGATAAATTGTCGGCCTGATGGAAACAAATGTACCTATGAAAATAATGACTAAATGAAAACACCACTTTTCCCCTTAAATTCGGTGCTATGCCCGAGCGGGCGAATCCCGTTGCAAATATTTGAGCCTCGATACCTAGATATGCTTTCTGAGTGTATGAAAGCCGACCGAGGTTTTGTTGTGGTGCTAATTAAGGAAGGAGAAGAAGTGGGAGGCGAGTGCGAGTTTTACAGCATTGGTACTTATGTGAATTTAATTGATTTTCAAAAGCTAGAGAGTGGCTTGCTAGGTATTACAGTAGAAGGTAAAACGAAGGTTTTGGTAACGGACTACTCTAAAGGGCTTGATGGTTTGTATTGTGGTGATATTGAGCATCTGATGCACGAAGAATACATGGAACTGCCTGATGAGTACCTGGAATTAGCGACACTGTTAGAGCAGCTTGCAAAGCATCCGGTTGTTAAAGCCTTAAATATGGACATTGATTATCTTGACGGAAGGCATGTTGGCTGGCGTTTAACTGAGCTGTTACCTTTTGATAAAAAAGAAAAACAGTTTTTATTAGCGCTTACTGACCCCTTGGAGCGACTAAAGCAAATAGACTTTCTGTTGTCGCTGATGGAATCTTGAAAAAGCCAGCCTACGATTCGCACGTTATTGACGTTGATAATTAGCCAAAGCCTCAGGCCAGCCTAAGTAAATATAAGCAACCAATGCCATTGCCCAGACAGAAAGTGCCATTACAGTAAATATATCTAGACTAAGCGCTTGTCTGTCAAAGCGACTGTAACTTACCCGCGTTATTCCACAAATAATCAAGCCAAGCAGTAGCCCGCCCAAAACATCACTCAACCAGTGAACCCCAAGGTATAAGCGACTAAGACCTGTTAACAGCATAGGGGTGCTGAATAGGCTATAGGTCATCCAGCGTTTTCGTTGTGGTAATTCCTGAGCAATAAATGCGGCAAAAAGCCCTAAAAAAACAACCATTCCGCTAGTGTGACCACTGGGAAATGCATATGAAATAGGGCCATTTACAACGAGGTCAGGCCTTGGGATTGCAAAGTAGCTCTTTAAACCATGAGTGACTAGCGAGGTGGCTATGCCAGCTAAAGTGATATGAATAGCAGCGGCGTAGTATCCTCTGAAAAATAAAAGAGCAACAAAAATGGGGAATGAAATGTATAAGAACTTAGGGTCACCCAGCATTGTTAATACAATAAAAATAGGGTCATAAAAGGGGTTTCTGAGTAATTCAAAAAACTGCGATGTTTGATGATTAACGCTGCTCAGCCAGTGGGTGTGGGTCACTATAAGAGCTAATATGCTAAACAAAGCCAGTGAGATTAGAGTGAGAATGAGCGAGGGTAGAGGGAACTCTCCGCCACTGGAGCGCTCAC
>ENA-OSET01004970-OSET01004970.1-sediment-metagenome-genome-assembly--contig:-NODE-4970-length-11483-cov-39.349728_pt1 | contig 11483 bp, 8 predicted proteins | sample MGYA00237882_ERZ534229 | MGnify/ENA primary metagenome ERZ534229 (study PRJEB26408, sample SAMN06266212) | sediment metagenome | isolation source: Hudson Canyon methane seep mesocosm | place...
GCTGTGAATGCCGCCGCGAATAACAATGCTCAATCAATGCTAGAACGAGATGTGCAGAATATGACGCGTTACTATGCCCAATACGCTCCAGAATTAATCAACAGTCGATATGACAAAGAAATATGGTCACTGTTTGAGAATGGTAAGTTACAGCCAGATACCGAACTCACTGGCTATTTTGAAGAAAGCACGCAAGCAGCTGATGTCGATGGCGTCATGCTTGAAATTAAATCAATCTTAGCTGAAGAACAAGAACGACAACTGCGTTTACGTGAAGAGGATGATTGAAAATGATCTGGTCAAGTTAAGCCGCACACTTTTTACTCGATAAATACCAACGTTAAAGCCTTCTTTGCGTAATAATTTCATCAGCGTTCTCGCGCCTGCACTTTGGCGGCTCGCATTAAACAGTGATTTGCAACGACGATAAAGCATCAGCTTTTGCTCAGTAACTATCTTGGCAGGGCGTTTTAGCCAAGCATAATAAGCTGAACGACTCACATTCATCACCTTGCAAAGAGATGTTACTGAATAAATAATTTGATGCTTTTTAATAAAGTCGTACTTTATTTCATTTCTCTCGCAAAGAAGGCACTTGAATCTACACTGGCCTTTTTTAGTATTTCTCGCTCCATCAACAAGCGTTTATTTTCCTTCCTGAGCCTAATGAGTTCAGAATGGTCACCTGCTGATAAAACATCATTTTATTTTTGAGCCGTTAGCTTATCTTTCCAGTTATAAATCAACTTGGTTGTAATGCCTAAAGAATTAGCGGCTTATGTAACGGTATAGCCCTGCTGAGTCACTAAAGCTACGGCTTCTTCTCTAAATTCATTCGTATATTTTCTGGGGTTTTTTTGCGTCATTTTCACACCTTAATTTAATGGATTAATTATCCTTTATTAAAGTGTGCGGTTCCATTAGAGCAGATCTGTGTTGTTGTGAGTATTATTCTGGACTGTTTTGAATATTACGTCTAATTATCCAGTAGTTCAATCCAGTGCTTAATGGGGATGTCAGTACCTTTTTTCAGATGCATTTGACAGCCAATATTTGATGTAACAATTAAATCGGGCTCTGATTGAGTCAGGTGTTCTAGCTTATTATCTCTTAGTTTCTTTGATATTTTAGGCTGAAAAATAGAATAGGTGCCAGCTGAGCCACAACAAAGGTGAGCATTTGTAACTGGCGCCAGTTCATAACCTAATTTGCTCAATAACCCTTCCACTAGATTAGGGAGTTTTTGACCATGTTGTAAGCTACAGGGCGCATGGTATGAAATTTTTGTTTTTACTGTTGATAATGACGATAGGTCTTGATCGAATAAAAACTCAGCGATGTCTTTTGTTTGGGCGGCGACTGATACTGCCTTTTGATAATAAGCATCATCGGGCTCAAATAGTGTTGGGTAGTCTTTTACCATGACGCCACAGCCACTTGCAGTGGAGATGATTGTACTTATGCCTGATTCAAGCAGTGTTGACCATTGATCAAGATTACGTTTAATTTTAATCAGCGCATCATCATGAGCCGAAGTATGCTGGTCAACCGCGCCACAGCACTCTTTTTGAGCAGTTTCCACAACCTCATAGCCCAGCGTGGCTAGGACATTCTTAGTGGCGTGATTGGTATTTGGCGTGAGTGCCGGTTGAACACAGCCTGTTAAAAGTAAGACTCGACCTTTATACCCTTGTTGAATGATAGCAGGCGTTTGAATAGAGGAATGTTTAGATGCTGAACTAAGAAGGTTAAATAGCACGGGGCTAGTTAAGAGTTTACGGACACTCGTACGCGCTATTTTTTGCCAAAGCGGACGTTTTTGTTCTACTAATTCTCGCCCGATATTTACTAACTGCCCATATTCTACTCCCGAAGGGCAGGTTGTTTCACATGCTCGACATGTTAGGCATCGGTCAAGGTGCTGCACACTATTTTGGCTAAATTCATTATTTTCTAAAGCCGATTTAATGAGATAAATTCGTCCGCGAGGAGAATCTAATTCGTTGCCGAGTAATTGATAGGTTGGGCAAGTGGCCAAACAAAACCCACAGTGAACACACGATCTAAGAATATCATCTGCCTTTTGACCTTGTGGTGTTTTAATGAGCTGTTCAGGCAGTTTGGTTTGCATTAAATAAATATTCCCTTTGGATCAAATACATCTTTTAAACCTTGTTCGATACGATTTTTTAGATCTGATTTAGGAACAATATTAGTTGCTTTAGGTGATTGATGAGACTTTGCATAGGCTTGCGGTAATACGCGAAAGCTAATTTCACAAATAACGGCATATTGCCCTCTTGAGCCAACTAACATACGTGATACATCATAACCGGCAACATTTTTCATGACTTGACCACCAAAATTAAGAATTTGACCTTGTCCGTCAATAATTCTTATTCCTAGAACGGCATCACGTAGCTCTGGACTGCCTACAGAGTAAGCGCCACCGATGGTTGCATCTGGATTATCTTGAACAGAGAAGGGTAATACTTGTCTCTTATGAGCGAGGATACTTTCAATCTCAGTAATTCTAGTTCCAGCTTTAACCGTCATCACCAACTCTTCTGGATGATAGCCAATGATGCCGGCATAAACTGACATGTCTAATAGTGTGCTCAGGGTCGATTTTAATTGACTATTATTGCCGACAATTTGTAATTGTTTGGCATGCAAAACTTGTTGTTGAATCTGTTCGATATGCATAAACTTAGAATCGCTCTAATTCAGGATGAGGTAACTCACCGTTATGAACATGCATACTGCCAAGCTCGGCACAGCGATGCAAGGTAGGAATGGCTTTTCCGGGATTGAGTAATGCTGCTGGGTCAAACACTGCTTTTATTTGATGAAAAATTTCAATTTCTGCAGGCGTGAATTGATGGCACATGGCATTCAGTTTTTCGATACCGACACCATGCTCTCCCGTAATACTGCCGCCCACATCAACACAGAGTTTTAAAATCTCAGTACCAAAGGCTTCTGTTTTTTCAATTTCACCTTCAATATTGGCATCGTAGAGAATCAGTGGATGTAAATTGCCATCGCCAGCATGGAAGACGTTAGCAACCCGAAGTTGATAGTGCTGTGAGAAATGATTAATTTTTTCTAATACATCGGCCAAATAGCGCCTAGGAATCGTGCCATCCATACAGTAGTAATCTGGAGATAAACGACCGACAGCAGGAAAAGCCGATTTACGTCCTTGCCAGAGTGATAGACGTTCTTGTTCGTTCTTAGATACTTTTAATGTTGATGCACCTGATAAAAGCTTTAATACCACATCGAGTTCTTGTTGTACTTCATATTCATCACCATCGAGCTCACATAAGAGTAGTGCTTGAACATCTCGGGGGTAACCTGCTTTGGCAAAATCTTCAGCCGCTTCAATGGCAAATTTATCCATCATTTCTAAACCTGCGGGAATAATGCCTGCCTCAATGATATTGGATATCGCATTAGCGCAATCTCGAACTTGATCAAACCCTGCCATGACTAATCGAGCTAGTTTAGGATTAGGCGTAAGTTTGACGGTAACTTCGGTGATAACGCCCAATAAACCTTCAGAACCATTCATAAGAGCTAATAGGCCTAATCCATCATCATCGCGGCTGAGAATGAGTTCTTCGCCATCAATAGTGAGCATTTTGATCGACACAACATTATGTACGGTGAGCCCATATTTAAGGCAATGAACACCGCCGGAGTTTTCAGCAACATTGCCGCCAATCGTACAGGCGATTTGTGATGAAGGATCGGGGGCATAATACAAGCCATATTGGGCGACCGCTTCGCTGATGGCGATATTACGGACACCGGGTTCTACAACAGCTGTTTGAGCAATGGGATCAATCGATTTAACATTGTTGAGCTTGGATAAGCCTAGAACAACACTATTTTCTAAAGGTAATGCGCCTCCCGCAAGCCCTGTTCCTGCGCCGCGTGTGACCACTGGGGTATTGTTCTGTTTACATAGTTGGATGACCTGTTTAATTTGGTCAATATTCTCAGGAAGGACAACAGCGAGTGGTTTTTGCCGGTACATGCTAAGACCATCACACTCAAAAGGGCGGGTCATTTCATCACCTTGGATGACAATGTGTTTCGGTAGCGCTTGCGATAATACTTGAGTAATAGACATGGGTATTATTATAATAGCTTCTTTATCTCAGAACCAGAAGAACTATTATGCAATCATTCAATCCACCTGTTCGCACCTTAATGGGACCAGGTCCATCAGATGTTCACCCCCGTGTTTTACAAGCTATGGCTCGCCCAACAATTGGTCATCTGGACCCGTTTTTTATACAGATGATGGACGAAACAAAAGAAGCACTGAAGGTCGCATTCAAAACGGAAAATGAATTAACGATGCCAGTATCTGCTCCAGGTTCTGCGGGAATGGAAACCTGTTTTGCTAACTTGGTTGAGCCGGGTGACAAAGTTATTGTTTGTATTAATGGTGTATTCGGTAATCGCATGAAAGAAAATATCACGCGATTTGGTGGTGAAGCGATTGTTGTTGAAGATAAATGGGGTGAGGCGGTTACAGTTGAAAAAGTAGAGCAAGCACTGAAAGAAAACGCCGATGCTAAAATCGTGGCGTTTGTTCATGCTGAAACATCTACGGGTGCACAATCGGATGCAAAAGCTATTTGTGCATTAGCACATCAGCACAGTTGTTTGACGATTGTTGATACGGTGACATCATTAGCAGGTACGGAATTACGCGTGGATGAATGGGGTATTGATGCTGTTTATTCAGGCACACAGAAATGTCTGTCAGCACCACCGGGTATTTCGCCAATTAGTTTTAGTGAAGCTGCGATACATAAACTCACTAATCGTAAAACACCGGTCACAAGTTGGTTTTTGGATTTGAATCTTGTCATGGGCTATTGGGGTAAAGGTGCGAAGCGAGCATATCATCACACTGCACCGGTTAATACATTGTATGGTTTACATGAATCATTAGTGATGCTGATGGAAGAAGGTCTAGAAAACACATGGGATCGTCATAGACAAAACCATGAAACACTTAAAGCTAATTTAGAAGCAATGGGCATTAAATTTGTCGTAAAAGAACAGGACCGTTTACCACAGCTGAATACGGTGTGGATCCCTGACGGCGCTGATGATGCGGCAGTGCGCTCAACATTGCTGAATGAATACAACCTCGAAATCGGTGCAGGCTTAGGTGATTTGGCTGGCAAAGTCTGGCGTATCGGCTTGATGGGGTATTCGGCAAGAAAAGAAAATGTACTTTTAGCTACAGCGGCATTAAAAGAGACTCTATCAGCATAGGCTGAGAACAAAGCTCTTACATTGTCCCAAGCCTCATCTCACTAGCGTGGGGTGGGGCTTTTTTGTGGATGAGTCTTCGGCTCCTGTGTTTGGATGATAGATCGATGCTTATATTTTCATATTAATGATGATTGCGAGTGTTCCTCCTTATATGGATATTTTCCCCTCCACAAACGTTAATGCGAACTAGATCACAGGTTTGATCATTGATAGCGGTATAATATTAAACAGGTCATATTTGATATGTTGTACCTGATTGTTCGCGCTTGAGCTATTCGCTCTACGAATAAAGGCAAAACTGTAGCAATGCAGTGACGCAAAACCAGTGCCCATCAAACATTAAGGGTCGAACGGTTACCGAAAGGAGTTGAGTTGAAATGAAGCCATGCAAGGAACGCTATAAGTACTCCATACATCTCAGCACCATTATTTTAATTTATCTCGTAGTCTGAGATTTAATGGAGCTATTAATATGAGAGTTAGATATTTAACTATTCTTGTTACTTCAATTTTATCAACTACTGTATTAGCTGTCCCTGCTGAGTCAAAGATGTATGGTCAAGCAGCACCTTTTAATATTGAGCACCTTCCCCAAAGTAAATTAAGAGCACAGCTAGAAAACTTGCCAGCCTCTGCTCAAGAGCGAGCAGTCAAATGGCTTAATAGTTTTAGCTTTCCCGCCAATGATATTGCCAATATTAATGTCGATAAACATGGTGGTGTCTTTTATGAGGATACTGAACTTCCTGAGCAAATAACACAGGCGGCTTTAGAGGCCGATCCCACACAAGCGGGTATAAACCCTACCGATGCATTTAGTTTGCATAGCAAGCCTGGAGCGGCAAATGTTGTTTATGTTAACTGTGTTGGTTTTAACTTCTCAGGAACAGCATGGAACGCCTATACGGGTGTGAGTAATTACCAAGCCAAGCCTTATGATACGGATGGTAACGATGCTAGTTTTTCTACTTCGGAGCGTATGGCTATTGGTGAGATTTGGCACCGAATAGCGGAAGATTTAGCACCTTTTGATATCGATGTGACAACGCAAGCGCCACCTGCCTTTGGTCCTAATGTAGGACATATTTTAATCACCAGCGGTACCGATGCTAAAGGAGATTTACTACCTCATGGTGATTCTTCAGGTGGTATTGCTTATGTGGGTGTTTGGGGCCATTCAAATTATCCCTACTACCAACCTGCACTTGTTTATTATGACAATCTTGGTTCGGGTTATCCGCCTTATGTCTCTGAAGCTGCATCACATGAGTTGGGCCATAACTTGGCTTTGTCACATGATGGTACAAGTTCAGAAGGTTATTACACTGGGCATGGTTCAGGCGCTGCATCATGGGCCCCTATTATGGGTGTTGGCTATTACACAAACGTTACGCAATGGAGTAAAGGTGAATATCCAGATGCGAATAATACGCAGGATGATCTTGGTATTATCCAAGGCAAGTTAACGTATCGTGCAGATGATCATGCTAATGACTCAGTGTCGGCCACCGCCTTATTAGTAGATAGCGAAGGCTTTATAGCAAGTAGTAATCCTGAGTTTGATCCCTTAAATGTTCGAACAGATAATAAAGGTGTTATTGAAACACGTTCGGACTCTGATGTTTTCTATTTTGATACAGCTTCTGGTGATATAAATTTAGTTATCAACCCAGCTTGGGATGCCTATACTCGTACTAGTCGACGAGGCGCTAATCTTGATATTAAAGCAACATTGACTGATGACTTCGGCACAGTGATTGTTGATGATGTATTGAATGAGACGAATGCTGTTATTTCAGCCAATGTAACTGCAGGACGTTATTATCTTGCTGTCACAGGCGTGGGTAATGCATCGACTCCTTATTCAGATTATGGCAGTTTAAGTCAATATTACATTTCGGGCTCGGTTATTCCTGCAAGTCTTGACACCACAGCGCCAAACCCAACACCGACACTATTTTCTGGTGCAACAAGTCGAACAAGTATTGACTTGTCATCGACAGAGTCTGTTGATGATTCAGGGTTTGTTGAATATCAATTCATCTGTAGTGCTGGTGGTCTAGGTTGTGTAGCAGGTGATTGGCAGCTTGGAACAAGCTATGTTGTTACAAATTTAGTGAGCAATACACAATACAGCTATCAAGTGAAGGCGCGAGATGCGTCTGGAAATGAAACAGCTTCATCTAATGCTGTGACTGTAACTACTGATGCCAACATTGCTCCAGTGACGTTAGATGACACTCAAATTGAAGTAAGTGAAAATACTACAATAACGATTGATGTATTAGCCAATGATAGCGATCCTGATGGTGACAGCTTACTTATTGACAGCTTGATTGTACCCGAACATGGTGATGTGATTCTTAATGCTAATCAGCTTGAATATACGCCTGACACTGATTATGTTGGTGGCGATAGCTTTACTTATACAGTAAGTGATGGTTATGGCGGCTATTCAACAAGCAGAGTAGATCTTACTGTTATTGCTGATACGAACATTCCACCAACGGCTGTAATTTCAGCGGTACCTATAAGTGGTACAGCCCCACTTTTGGTATCATTTGATGGTACTAACTCTTTTGATGGTGATGGTTCAATCGCTCTCTATTCATGGGATTTCGGTGATGGTAATACTGCAACGGGTGGTCTTGCTAACTATACTTACAATACTGCGGGTAGCTATATTGCAACGCTGACGATAACCGATGATGGAGGTGCAACAAGTTCAGTGACAACGACTGTTAATGTTACTGAGCAAGCGACAGTACCTGAAGCACCTACAGCGCTATCAGTAACACTGGTGAAAACAGGTAAAGGTAGAAACAAAGTGGTAAGTAGTGCTGAATTGAATTGGGTCGATAACTCAAACAATGAAACAAGCTTTGTTATCGAACGCTGCTCAGAAGAAACTTCAGGTAAAGGTAGAAACAGAGTGACAAGCTGTGCTTATAGTGGAGAGTATTTCAGCGTTGGTGCAAATGTTAGCAGTGCTCAAGTCTCAACTGAGAGTGGCTACAAGTATAGAGTGAAGGCGATTAATGAGATGGGGGCTTCAAGTTATACAAATGAAGTATCAATCTAAGGCTCATTAGTTCTGATGATATTAGCTAATTAAGATTAGATTTTCCAGTCAAGCCTCAGCATATTTTGATGTTGAGGCTTTTTTATGGGCAATAAAAAATACTAAGATGATTATTTTTATTTTAGAAATAGGCGAGCAGGCCGATAATAGTAATTAATAAAAACAATGTTATTTTCAAAACTATAACTCCCTATGGAGAATTCTCATGAATAAATTCATCTTCACTATTCTAAGTGGTTCAGTTTTATCTAGCACTGTGTTTGCAGGTGAAACCCCAGCAACTTACGTATCTGATGATAATCTTACAAATGTTCATAATCGCTGTATTGTTCGTTTTTCTAATGATTTAGAATCTGAGCATGTTACGGGCTTAGCAAGAGCGTTTGCCGCCCAAAGTGGCGCTAGCATAAGACATATTTATAAGCATTCAATAAAAGGCTTTGCCGTTAATATGCCTTGTGCAGCCGCTAATGCTGCTTTTGGTCATGATTCTTATATTGAGTCATTATCGCCTGATGGTGTTGTGTCTATTAATAAACGCAGGCCAAAAGATCCTGGTGGTGATGCGGGAACGTCCGATCCTCAAGAAGTCTCATATGGTACAGATCGTGTAGGTGGTTCAGTTGATGGCAAAGGCAATACAGCATGGGTTATTGATTCAGGTATTGATCTTGACCACCCTGATTTAAATGTAGATTCATCTCGTGGATTTTCTGCCATTACCTCTAAAGGTGTGGCTGATCAAAATGATCAGAACGGTCATGGCACTCATGTCGCCGGAACAATAGCCGCGAAGGATAATACAATTGGTTCGCTGGGTGTGGCTGCTAACGCAACAGTTGTGCCTGTTCGAGTTTTAGATCGGCGAGGTTCAGGTTCAATATCAGGTGTAATTGCCGGCATTGATCATGTGGCTGCGAATGCTGACCCAGGTGATTGTGCCAATATGAGTCTAGGTGGCGGTGTGAGCACAGCCTTAGATGCAGCAGTTGTTAAAGCTGCAGAGGCTTCAGGTGCTTTCTTTGTACTTGCTGCAGGAAACTCAGGCGATGATGTAAATAATCATTCACCTGCACGTGTAAATGGCTCAAATATTTGGACTATTTCAGCGGTCGATATCAACGATAATATGCCATCGTGGTCTAATTATGGGAGTTCTGTTGATTACGCTGCGCCAGGAGTCAACATTTTCTCTTTGTGGAAAAATGGTGAAACAAACACTATCTCAGGCACATCGATGGCTGCCCCACATGCGTGTGCAGTTATAATGATGAGCTATGGAGATCCATATTCGGATGGCGATGCTGTAAATAATCCTGATGGTAATGCATATCCTATTATCTCTTTCTGAGTTAAATAGTAAATAGAACTCTTGTTTAAGTTAGTGGTTACTCAGTGTTTTTAAAGCCATTTACAAGGGGTTTATGGTTTGAAACAATTTTATTGAAGGCCTGAAACATTTGAATAAGACCTTGAGTAACTGCGAAGTTATTTTGCCGAACAGGGGAGATTAGGTTATTCTTGGCATATCGGAAGACTGACTTTGTTCAGCTTGCGTACAACTATTTATTGATATCATTATTAGTGATATCGCTCAGACATGAGAACGTTCTTGTGTTTTGAATTTGGCAGGAAGCCAAGGCGATAGAGTTGGTCGCATTATATAAAGGAATATTTCATGGATACAAAATTAAAATACCCACTATTGGCATTCGCCAGTATGTCATTGTTAGCAGGCTGTGCAACCTCTCAACCACCAAACTACCAGACCGCATTAGATGCTTCTGTTTTGGAGCAAACACAGGCTCTTGATGCTCGAAGTGAAGTACTGAATCAGCGTGAAAATGATCTTACACGTAGTGAAGCCGAATTAGCAACGCAACGTAGTGAGGTAGACTTAGCTGCAAAAAATAGTGTGGTGTTGGCACAGGGAACTGATCTATTACCACCTGATGCAAAAGCAGGTGAGTGTTATGCCCGAGTGTGGGTTGAACCTGTTTTCAATAATGTTTCTCAAACAGTGTTAGTCAAAGAAGCTAGCGAGAAAATTCATACTGTTCCAGCACGTTATGAAACAGTTACTGAAGACGTGTTAGTTAAAGAAGCAGATTATAAGATTAAAACTGCTCAAGCTACATACAAAACAGTATCAGAACAAAAGAAAATTAGTGATGCTGCATTATTATGGAAAATAGACTTAGCAAAAACAGCACCTCCAGCAAGTGATGAGCTACTTTTAGCTGCAAAAAATGCAGGGATCGATTTGGATGCTGCCGAGCCAGGCATGTGTTTTCATGAACACTATACGCCAGCAGAGTATTCATATGAAAATGAGACAATTCTTGTAAAAGAAGCTTACGACACACTGTCCATTGATGAGTCTGAATATCGTTGGGTAGAAAAACAAGTTCTAGTGAAAGAAGAATCAACAGTCTTAAAGTCTATCCCAGCAGTGTATGAAACAAAAAGAGAAGAAGTGGTTGATGTTGCAGCACATACTATTTGGAAAAAGGGGACAGGTCCCGTTCAGAAAATTGATGAAGCTACAGGCGAAATCATGTGTTTAGTTGAAGTGCCAGCTACATATAAAACGGTTACTAGTCGGGTTCTTAATTCTGTTGCTAGAACAGAATCAGTGATTATTCCTGCACAATACAAAACAGTAAAAGTACGAGAGCTGGTTAAAGGTGCACAAGAAGTGCGAACAGAGGTCCCAGCTACTTACAGTACGGTTAGGGTTGAGAAAAAAGTATCAGATGTGGATTTTGTATGGCATGAAGTACATAACATGCATCACCCGAAACAAACACGAACAGGCAATAAGATTTGTTTAACAGAAAAGCCTGCAGTATATAAAACGGTAACGAGTACTGTCGTCGATACACCAGCAAGTACGCAGCGTATTGAGATCCCTGCCGTTTATAAAACAGTTAAGGTTACAAAATTAGTTGAAGATGCACATGAGACTAGAGAGCCTGTTTCTGCTGAATATACGGATGTAGTATCACAAGAACTAGAGAAAGAAGGGTTTATGGAATGGCGTTCAATCTTATGTAAAACGAATATGACAACAAGTACGATTAGTGATATTCAACGT
>ENA-OSET01004972-OSET01004972.1-sediment-metagenome-genome-assembly--contig:-NODE-4972-length-11479-cov-26.909665_pt1 | contig 11479 bp, 8 predicted proteins | sample MGYA00237882_ERZ534229 | MGnify/ENA primary metagenome ERZ534229 (study PRJEB26408, sample SAMN06266212) | sediment metagenome | isolation source: Hudson Canyon methane seep mesocosm | place...
GCTGAAATCCCTCAATTAGTCAGTCATTTGCACCTGCCAGTACAAAGTGGCAGTGATAATATCCTGGCGCAGATGAAGCGTGGTTATACGCGGGCTGATTATCTGCAGATTATGGATAAAATGAAAGCAGTTCGTCCTGGTATTAGTTTATCTTCAGATTTTATTATTGGCTTTCCTGGTGAGACTGAAGCAGAGTTTGAAGAAACCATGTCATTGATAGAAGAAGTTGGTTTTGATTTTTCTTATAGTTTTATTTACAGTGCGCGACCTGGCACTCCAGCTGCTGAACTGGCTGATGATGTGTCGGCAGAGCTTAAAAAACAGCGTCTGGATAAATTAAAGGATCGACTTAATGAGATGACCATGGATGTTTCCCGAAACATGGTGGATACCGTTCAAACTGTCTTAGTTGAAGGGGTATCGAAAAAGAACCCTTTGCAAATGACGGGCAGAACAGAGAATAACCGTGTAGTGAATTTTACTGCCCACCCCCGCTTAGCAGGACAGTTTGTCGATGTAATGATTACTGAAGCACTGCCTAATTCCTTAAGGGCTCGTTTACTTGAGTCTTCTGTTGATAAAATCCTACAAAAATAGTCTTAATACGTTGTCAGAATTACAAATATCTAAAGAAATCACCCTGTTGCCGGCTGATAATGGTCGGCTATCAAACTTTTGTGGACAATTTGATGCGCATTTACGCCAAATTGAGCAACGCCTAAAAGTTGAGATAGCTAATCGCGGAAATCAGTTTAAGGTGACTGGCTTTGCAGCTTCTGTAAAAGCAGCAAGCGCTGTTATGCTGAAACTGTTTGATGCGACTAAAAAAGATCAATTAACTCCGGAGTACATACATTTGTCTATGCAGGAATCTAGTATTCAACAGCTTGTCGATCCCGTTCCTGCTCAGTCAGTAGAGCCTGTTGATCAGGTTTTTATTAAAACCAAACGAGGCGTTATAAAAGGCCGGGGTGAGAATCAGCAAGGCTACTTAAAAAAAATATTGAGTCATGATATTAATTTTGGAGTCGGGCCTGCGGGTACAGGAAAAACATATTTAGCCGTTGCTTGCGCTGTAGAAGCATTACAAGCAGAGAGAGTGAGGCGGATTATACTGGTTCGTCCCGCGGTTGAAGCTGGCGAGAAATTAGGTTTTTTACCTGGTGATATGGCTCAAAAAGTTGACCCTTATTTGCGACCTTTATATGATGCTTTATATGATATGTTGGGTTTTGAACGAGTTGATAAGTTATTAGAAAAGAATGTGATTGAAGTAGCGCCTTTGGCTTTTATGCGAGGAAGAACCTTGAACGATTCTTTTATTATTCTGGATGAAGCACAAAATACCACTACTGAACAAATAAAAATGTTTTTAACCCGGGTGGGTTTTGGTTCGACAGCCGTGGTAACCGGTGATGTGACACAAATTGATTTGCCAAGTGATAAGATGTCGGGCTTGAAGCATGTTTTAAAGGTGTTGAAAAAAACGGATGGTATTAGTTTTACTTTTTTCACTGCTAAAGATGTGGTCAGACATCCCTTAGTTCAGCGTATAGTACTTGCTTATGAGCAGTATGAAAAAGACCACGGCTGATGAATTATTTAGATTTTCAGATTGTGTCGATATCCAAATATTTGCCCGACGAGGCTCTGTTTAAGACCTGGGTAGATACCGTGCTGAAAGATCCGTCTCAGGATTCAGAGATAGTGATCCGTATTGTTGATAAAGAAGAAATGATTCAGTTTAATGAACAATACCGTAACAAAAAAGGCACTACCAATATATTAAGTTTTCCTTTTGAAGCCCCAGAAGGGGTAGAGAGTGATCTATTAGGTGACTTATTGGTCTGTGCGGCTGTGGTTGAAGCGGAGGCAGCAGAGCAGAATAAAGAATTAGAACACCATTGGGCGCATATGATTGTTCATGGTGTGCTTCATTTGATAGGTTATGACCATATCAATGATGAGGATGCTGAAGAAATGGAAGCATTAGAAATTAAAATACTAAAAACAATAAAAATAGATAATCCATATGAGGAGAAAAGAAACAAATGAATGACGAAAAACCACCAAGTAGCCAGCCCCAACAGAAAGGTTTAATTGATCGTATTGGTCAGTTTCTGTCTGGGGAGCCCAAGGATCAGGATGATTTGCTGGGTATGCTTAAAGATGCGCAAGAAAAGCATTTGCTGGATGCAGAAGCTTTGTCCATGATCGAGGGGGTTTTGCATTTTTCTGAAATGCGTGTCAGGGATGTCATGCTTCCGCGTGTGCAGATGCATGTGGTCTCTAAGGATTTGTCTTTAGACGCTGTGTTTCCATTGGCATTGGAATATGGTCACTCAAGGTTTCCTGTTATTGAAGATGATCGCAGTAAGGTGGTGGGGGTTTTGCTGGCAAAAGATTTGCTGGCTTATGCCTTGGATAATAAAAACCAGACTGTGGCTGACATAATGCGAGCGGTTAGTGTGGTGCCAGAAAGTAAGCGACTCAATGTTTTGTTAAAAGAGTTTAGGACTGAGCGTAATCACATGGCCATTGTTGTTGATGAATATGGTATGACAGCAGGTTTAATCACAATTGAGGATGTGTTGGAACAAATTGTTGGTGAAATCGAAGATGAGCATGATGGTTTGGAAGAAGAATATGTTCAAAAAGCAAGTGATAAGCGCTACACGGTGAAGGCTTTAATGCCCATTGATGAGTTTAATGAGTATTTCTCAGCAGATTTGCAAGATGATGAGCATGATACTGTTGGGGGCTTTGTGGTCCATCAGTTAGGTTATATGCCTAAAAAAGGCGACAAACTAGAGCATGGTCAGTTCCGATTCGAAGTCATGCATGCTGATGATCGTCGTTTGTTCTTATTAAAATTGAAGTTAATAGAGAAAGCTTAGAAGGGACGGTCTATTGCGTTTTTTCGACTTTAATTAAAATTCTCATGCTTTTATTTCTTGTTGAATAGGCATGAGATAAAACCCCTGTTGAGGTGTGTTGACTTTGTTGTTCTATACCGCCTATTTCTATCCATTGCCCCAGATTAACTCTGATTGTGGAATGACCGCTTTGGGAGCTTAATGTCCCGTTTTTATTCATTTTATCCGACCAGGGTGAGACTTCTAAGATGACTTGCTCGCCTGATAACCGCGGTGTTACCTGAAAGCCTGTTGATGCTTCGATAAGTAAAGTGTCATTGGAAATTACGGGATAGCCATAAGCTGAGTTAACAATGCGAGTGTTTTGAATGGGGTGGGTCTGTCCTGTTTTGATAAAAGCAGGTTTACCATCAAGTGTCTGTATTTTTTGTTGGCTATCGGTATTGCTAAAATCTTCGGTGTTTGCGTAGCGGCCACGAATTCGACCTGAATTATGGGAAGCTCTAGTGCTGGTAAAGTTGAGGTTAATATTGGCTGAAGCATTTAGTGCGGCTGCCGTTTTGGTTTTGCTTTGAATGACCGTAATCGATAGGTTGTTGAGTCGCGTATCAAGATGTTTAATTAAATTTTTTATCTCAAGTTGTCGAGAGGGTGTCGCTTTGATAATAAGCTTGGAACGGTTCGCAATAATGCGTTCTGAGTCTTCAAGCAGTGGACTGATCAGTTGTTGAAGTTCTGGTGCTGAGCGGTTATTTAGAGGGATGACTTCCATTACTAACTCAGTAGCAAGACAGAAAGAGCTGAAAAAAACAGTAAAGAGTAAAAGTAGTGGTTTAAGCATTTTCTACTCCAGGGGTATGTTTTACAAGGGTGGTGGGCTCAATGCTGTTGGCTTAAGCATGCACTCCTAATCCAGCAGGAAATAGCAAAGATGAAAAAATCATAAATTTAGACCTCCTCACCCAACCCTCTCCAGCAGGAGAGGGCTTATGTCATTGGAGGTCCCTCTACAAAAACAGGCTGTAGCTTTAGCTCTTCCTTGAGCCTTTCACCTTTAGCCTTGTACCTGCTCTTAATTAAATCTCTTCATATAATGCCAAATACTGCTTGGCGCTATGTTTCCATGAAAAGTCCTTTGTCATGGCTGCTGTCTGGATTTTTTTCCAGGTTTTTTTATCGTTGTAGAGTAGCATTGTTCTTTTAATGGCTTCCAATAAAGCTCCAGGGCTAGCCTGTTTAAAAGAAACGCCTGTGGCGGTGTTCTTTGCCAAACTTTTTGGTAAGGCATCTTCAATGGTGTCTGCCAGTCCACCCGTTTCTCTTACTATGGGAATAGTGCCATAGCGCTGACTATACATCTGGTTTAAACCACAAGGTTCAAATCGAGAAGGCATTAGAAATACATCAACGCCCGCTTCAATTTGATGAGCCAGGGCTTCATCGTAGCCAATTGTTACAGAGATTTTCTTGGGATACAGGCGAGCAAAATCAAGTAGCTTTTGCTCAACACTTTTGTCCCCGCTACCCAATAGCACTAATTGTAGTGGCATATCGACCATCTCTTTTAAGCAATCGAGAACAAGGTCAATTCCTTTTTGCTCTACCAGTCTGCTGATTAAGCCAAACAACGGGACAGACTTGTTTACAGGCAGGGAGGATCTAGCTTGTAGTGAAGTCTTGTTGATTATTTTGTTATCCAGCTTATCTACATTGTATGGCTCGCTAATACTAGTATCTGTTTCCGGGTTCCATTGATTAAGATCCATGCCATTGAGTATGCCGCTTAGCACCTCATGTTTATGGCTTAATAGGCCTTCTAAGCCATAACCGTATTCAGGTGTTTGAATTTCCAGCGCATAAGTCGGGCTGACGGTTGTGATACGGTCTGAATAGGATAGGCCGCCTTTAATAAAAGACAGCATCTTATGAAACTCAACGCCATTAGGATGCCATAGTTGGGTCGGTAAATTAAGGTCTGAAAATGTGTTTTCAGGGAACATGCCTTGATAAGCCATGTTATGAATGGTGAAAACAGTAGAGGGTTTATTACCTTCAATTGATAGTAGGGCCGGTACTAATCCAGTTTGCCAGTCGTTGCAATGCACAACATCTGCTGACCAGTCTAAATGGGCTCTATTCATTGCTACTTCAACAATGATGCGGCAAAATAAGGTAAATCTATCGGCAATGTTTGCCCAGCTATTACCATCTTCATCGACATAAGGGTTGCCTGGTGTATCGAAAAGTTCGGGACAATCTACTAACCAGACGATGACATCACTGTCGGGTAGTTTTGTTTCCAGGATGTTGGCATCCTGATTGTTTACGCGAACTGAACTAATAAAGCGGACATCCTCCGTTTTTTTAATGGATTGATAGTTAGGTAAAATAACGCGGATATCCTGAGACAGGTCTGCTAGTGCGCGAGGTAAACTACCCGCAACATCGGCTAAGCCGCCTGTTTTGATTAGCGGGTGAACTTCACTGGATGCAAAAAGTATTTTCTTCATAGTTTTAAAACAATACCGGCTAATGGTGGAAGCGTTAAATTAACGGAGTGAGGTAAATTCATCCAGGGTGTTGGTTCGGATGGGATGTTGCCGTTACCTTTGTTACTGCCGCTGTAATAGCTTGAGTCAGAATTGAAAATTTCAGTGTAGTGACCTTCAGTTGGAACGCCAATGCGGTAATTTTCTCTAACAACCGGGGTGAAATTTAAGATAACAATTAAATCTTCTTCAGCTGTTTTACGACGATAACTAATAATTGAATGGCTTACATCGTGGCAATCAATCCATTCAAAGCCGCTGTGTTCAAAGTCGTGCTGGAATAGGGCAGGGTGGCTGGTGTATACCTTGTTTAGGTCTTTAACCAGCGTTTTCAGTCCATTGTGGTGAGGGTACTCCAATGTATACCAGTCAAGAGCCTGATTAAAGTTCCACTCAGTACCTTGACCAAATTCACAGCCCATAAATAGCAGTTTTTTACCCGGGTAGGTAAACATAAACGTGTAAAGTAAGCGTAAATTGGCAAAACGTTGCCATTCGTCACCAGGCATTTTGGTGAGCATGGAGCCTTTACCGTGAACCACTTCATCATGTGAAAATGGCAGTACAAAATTTTCTGAAAATGCGTATAACATGCCAAAAGTCAGGTTGTCATGATGATGCATTCTATGGACAGGGTCTTGTTGCATATAAGAAAGTAAATCATGCATCCAGCCCATATTCCATTTCATGGAAAAGCCCAATCCACCAGTCCAGGGTGGGCGAGTTACTTGAGGCCATGAAGTAGATTCTTCGGCAATAACAACGGTGCCAGGGTGTTGTTCATGAGTAATGGAATTCATATGTTTCATGAAATCGATGGCTTCAAGGTTCTCGTTGCCACCATACATATTTGGAACCCAGTCATCAGCTTCACGGGAATAATCCAGATATAGCATGGATGCCACCGCATCAACCCTAAGGCCATCAAGGTGATACTCTTCTAGCCAGAAATTAGCGCTCGCTAATAAAAAGTTTTTGACTTCATTTCTGCTGTAATTATATATCAGTGTACCCCAGTCTCTGTGTTCACCTTTACGAGGGTCTTCATGTTCATAAAGCGCTGTGCCGTCAAAATTAGCTAAGGCAAATGCATCTTTTGGAAAGTGAGCAGGTACCCAATCGAGAATAATACCAATATGATTTTGATGGCAGACATCAACAAAATAACGGAAGTCATCCGGTGTGCCATGTCGACTGGTGGGTGCAAAATAGCCTGTGGTCTGGTAACCCCAGGAAGCATCAAGTGGGTGTTCTGTGATTGGTAAAAGTTCGATATGGGTGAAGCCCATTTCTTTTACATAATCAACCAGCTCAACAGCCAGTTCTCGGTAGTTGAGAAAACCACCCTCAGCATTTCGGCGCCACGAACCAATATGAACTTCATAGATAGACATGGCTTCGTGTATCCAGTCATGTTCTTTTCGATGATTCATCCAGTCAGTATCTAACCAGTTGTAGTGGTTTTCCTGGGCAACGATGGAGGCTGTTTGTGGGCGGTATTCAAACTGTTGACCGTAAGGGTCAGTTTTAACCATAATCTCACCAGTTTGAATATTTAAGATTTCAAACTTATATGCACAACCAATATCTAGATCAGGAATAAATATTTCCCAGATACCACTGCTGGATAAATTCCTCATTGGGGTGCAGCGACCATCCCAGTTATTAAAGTCACCCACCACACTGACTCGCTGAGCATTAGGCGCCCAGACAGCAAACTGAACACCTTTAATACCATCAATGGTATGTATGTGAGCACCTAAATGTCTGTATATATGCCAATGATTGCCTGAGGAGAAAAGGTGCTGGTCAAATTCTGGCAAGATAGAGCCAAAATTATAGGGGTCATAACTGAGCTTGCTATTACCTTCTTTATCAATTTGAGCGAGTTGATAATGCTCAGGGATGGTGTCCTGTGTGGTTTGGTATTGAAAGAAATCAGAGTCGGGTAGCCGATAAAAGGAGGGGCCTTTGGGGCCAAGCTTGATGCTTTCGGTGTAGGGGGCGTAAACAGTGATGGTGGTTAATTTATCTTTTTTATGACGACCTAGTACAGAAAAAACGTCGTGGTGTTTTGCTTCGGCAATACGCGCTAAATCATTATTTAGTTGTTTTGCTTCAGAAATTTGGCTTGAATCGGTGCTCACTTGATTCTTTTTTGTTGTTTTGTTCACTTTGCAATGCCCCATTGTTGTGGATTGTAGTAGAATAGCCGTTAACGAATGTTACCAAATTTCTGGGGCTAAGATTAAATAAATTAAACGAGCTTAATTAGTTTAATCAGAAATTTGTAATTTTCACTATTGAAAAAGATAATGCTTGTATTATAACTATAAGAGGTGTATATGTCAGATTCAAAAAATTCCCATCATGAACGTTTTGTCAGTCAATTAACGAGAAATACAGTTGCACTGATTCTTGCCGGTGGGCGGGGGACGCGACTGGAACAGATGACGGATTGGCGCGCTAAGCCCGCTGTTCCTTTTGGTGGTAAATTTAGAATTATTGACTTTCCGTTATCTAATTGCATTAACTCCGGGATTCGAAAAATCGGGATTTTGACGCAATATAAAGCAGACCCACTTATTAAACATATCCAGCAAGGCTGGGGGTTTTTAAGAGGTGAATTTGGCGAATTCGTCAATCTAATGCCGGCTCAACAAACTGCTCAAGGTGGTGGCTGGTATGAAGGCACAGCCGATGCTATTTTTCAAAACATTGATATGCTTCGTAGCCAGAATTCGGAGTTTGTTTTGGTATTGGCGGGTGATCATATTTACAAAATGGATTATGGCGCGATGTTGGCTGATCATGTGGAGAAAGGCGCTGATTTAACGATTGGTTGTCTTGAAGTTTCACTGGATGAAGCCAAAGAATTTGGTGTGATGCATGTTAATGAAGACCGTCAGGTTCAAGCCTTTGTTGAAAAGCCAGAGAATCCACCTTCAATTCCTGGGCGCTCAGATGTTGCATTGGCTTCAATGGGGATTTATATCTTTAATACTCAATTTTTAATTGAACAATTAATTAAAGATGCAGATACCACGGGTTCGACGCGTGATTTTGGTCATGACATTATTCCTTCAGTCATTGATAAATATGTTGTTAATGCCTACCCTTTCTTGAATTTGCAAGGTGAGCAAAGCTATTGGCGTGATGTAGGTACATTAGATGCTTATTGGTCAGCCAATATGGAATTGATTGGTGTTAATCCAGACCTGAATTTATATGATAAAACCTGGCCAATCTGGACCTATCAGGCACAGAACCCACCTGCAAAATTTATCTTTGATGATGAAGACAGAAGGGGGCAGGCGCTTGATTCAATGATCTCGGGAGGCTGTATTATTTCTGGGGCAACAGTGAAGCATTCTCTGGTGTTTTCTGATGTTAGGGTAAACTCTTATTCTGTCGTTGAAGACTCTGTGATTTTGCCAGAAGTTGTTATTGGTAGAAATTGTCGTATTTCTAAGGCTATTATAGAAAAGGGCTGTCATATTCCTGAAGGGACTGTGATCGGGGAAAACAAGGAAGATGATATGAAAAGATATCAGGTTAGCCGTGGTGGAGTGGTGTTGGTAACGCCTGATATGTTGGGTCAACAAAGGCATCATGTAAGATAATACACAACTTGATGTTGTGTGCTGATTTAGTTGGCTTCTGCTGAATAAGGCAGAAGCCAATTCTTGTTTATTTTATTCGTTAGTTAAAAGACTGAATAGATACCTTTAATAATAAATTAATGTTTAAAAATGAGTGATCCGTTAAGTCGTCGCAGAGCCGGTGTGTTGCTTCATATCTCCTCTTTGCCTAATACTGGAGGAGCTGGGGATTTAGGGCAAGAAGCCTATAATTTTGTTAACTTTCTGCATGATTCAGGCGTTACTGTCTGGCAAACGCTTCCTCTGGGTGCTCCTCATGGTGATGGTTCGCCTTATCAATGCTTGTCAGCCCATGCGGGTAATCCAGCCTTTATAGACATTTACTGGTTGGAGAAGAGGGGCTGGTTAAGAGTAGATGAGGAGTGTGGAAGCTGCTATGCGGGGGATGCCTTTGGCAAAAGCTGTTTGTTGGCCAAGGCTTTTTCTGGATTTAAATCACTCGCTATTAAAGAAGATAAGGATCGTTTCTATCAGTTTTGTCAGGATAATGCGGGTTGGCTGGATGATTTTGCGCTGTTCTACTCGCTAAGGCAGGAGCTTGGAAATCAATGCTGGAATCAATGGCCTGAAGATTTAAAAGATAGAAAGCCTGAAGCTATAAAAGAAGCTCACCATCGATTGAGTTCATTGGTTGAAGGCGTTAAGTTTGAACAGTTTGTGTTTTTTAGGCAGTGGCGTGAGTTAAAAGCCTTTGCTAAAGAGCGAAATGTTTTATTATTTGGCGATATTCCTATTTTTGTTTCTTATGACAGTTCTGATGTTTGGGCTAACAGAGAGGTCTTTAAGTTAGATAAAGACGGTGAAATGTCTGTTGTTGCTGGGGTGCCACCCGATTATTTTTCTGAAACAGGGCAGCGCTGGGGTAACCCTCATTATGACTGGAAGTATTTAAAGAAAACAGGCTTTAAATGGTGGGTTGATAGAATTAAAACTCAGGATGAGCTTTTTGATATTGTTAGAATTGATCATTTTAGAGGGCTGGAGTCTGCCTGGGAAATCCCTGCTGATGAAGAAACTGCAATTAATGGTCAGTGGGTTGTTGCGCCAGGTAGGGCCTTGTTAAAAGCTATAGCTAAAGAATGCGGATCTATTTCTCTGGTTGCAGAGGATCTTGGTATTATTACGGAAGAAGTCGATGCTTTGAGGTGTGAGTTTGGTCTTCCAGGTATGAAAATTCTGCAATTTGCTTTTGATGGTAGTTCTGATAATTTGTATCTGCCTCATAATCATGAGCAAAATAGTGTGGTTTACACGGGGACTCATGATAATGACACCACCTTAGGCTGGTTTAATGCCTTGAATGATCATGATAAATATTATTTATATGAATATTTGGGGTTTTCTAAAACTTCAATGCCTTTTACCTTGATTGGAACGGCTTTATCTTCAGTCGCTAATCTGGCTATTATTCCTATGCAGGATATTCTGGAATTAGATTCTGATCATCGAATGAATGTACCAGGGACCTGTGAGGGGAATTGGACATGGAGTTTTAACTGGGGCCAGGTCACTGAAAATCGCTCAAGACATTTATCAGCTTTAATCAAGTTGTTTGCCCGTTAATTCATTGGCAGTAGCAGTAGAGACGTTGCATGCAACGTCTCTAGTTGGTATGACTGTCGACTAGTTTTCAGTCATCTTGTCTTTTTATTTGCTCAGGAATGGGTAGAAGAGGGATGTTGTATTCTGAAATGATGGCTTGAATCCTCTCGCTATTTTTATCAATTAGTTTTTCCAGTATTTGCTTTCTGTTGTTGTCTCCATAACGAATCCCCATTGCCATTGAAAAGTCAAATTTCATGCTGGGTGTTGAAGTCATTGGAAAAACGTTATAACTGTCTTTAGGGCTTTGTGATACCACATAGCCTGCCATGGGTCCCCAAAGAATGACCATGTCAATCTTACCCGCTTTAAGGTCCTTTTCTATTTGCATGGCAACATTGTTTTTATCATCGCCAGTCATGGTTTGATAAGGAATTCCCTGCTCTAGTAAGCCATTTTTTTGTAACCAGCTTGTACCTGGTCCTCTATCAAACATCGCTATTTTTAAGGACTCTTCACGCTGAAGTGTGAGATTGTTGAGTTGTGATGGGTGGCTGATATCATCCCAGCCGCGTCCTTTAGCAACGATTAAAGCATAAGTTGAATGGTAGTACGGTTTTGTTGTTTTTGCGAAGTCAAAGCCTACTGGCAGTCCTATAACAACATCGCATTTGTATTGTTCTGTATTATCAATTTGTGCCTTCAAAGTATTGCGTATAAAGCCTATACGTTGAGGGAACCAGTAATATTCAAGTTCTTGACCCAGTTCCTTGGCAAATAATTCGGCTATCTTGTTTTCAAAGCCATCTTTAGCCTTGCTTGAATAAGGCGGGTGAAGAGGGTCGGCGCA
>ENA-OSET01004974-OSET01004974.1-sediment-metagenome-genome-assembly--contig:-NODE-4974-length-11478-cov-4.689501_pt1 | contig 11478 bp, 6 predicted proteins | sample MGYA00237882_ERZ534229 | MGnify/ENA primary metagenome ERZ534229 (study PRJEB26408, sample SAMN06266212) | sediment metagenome | isolation source: Hudson Canyon methane seep mesocosm | place: USA:Hudson...
AGTTAAAATAACTAGAAAATAGTCAAATAAATAAGTGAAAAATGACTACAAAATGACTACAAATAATTCAAAATAAAATGACAAAGAAATGGATAAAAAATTGTTTTAACTATTTACAATTTTTATTAAACAGTTCGCAATCTCCTAAATCGCAAGCTTTTTGGTAATCTTCACACATTAACTCAATGGCTTCTGCATTTTTATAGACCTCTGCTCTTTTTATATAAATATCAGCTAGTTCTATCAGATCTATTCCATTATCTGCTGTAATAATATAATCTCCATCTGATAATTTTACAATTGCTTTTTCAAAATAACTTATGGCTTGAAAAAATTTATTTTGATTTACATATAATAAAGCCAAATAATAATATCCCTCTGGATCTTCAGAATCCATTTCAATAGTTTTTAGGTAATCCTCCTTTTCTTTTTCATATTCTTCTTGCTTATGATACATCTTAGCTCTATAAAAATAAGGGGACCTGTCTTCTGGATCTAATTTTATTGCCTTATTAAAATCTTTATTAGCTTTATCATACTCTTCTGTTAAAACATATAACATAGCTCTATTACTATATACATCAGACTTATCAGGATCAAGTTGAATAAGATAATTACACTCTTGCAAAGCTTTTAATGTATCACCTAACAAAACATAACAATCTATTCTATTATAATAATTGATTCTATAGGTTGAATCAATAGCGATAGCTTCATTTAATACTTGAAGTGCCTTAGAATACTTTTCTAATTCAGAATAACAATGGGCAAGCCTACGTTTTGGATAGTTGTATAGTGAATCAAAATTTATTGCCTGCAAATAGTCAGCAATAGCATTGTCATAATCTTTTTTCTCTAAATAATAATCACCTCTTGACGCATATCCATAAGCAAATTCTTCAAATATATTTAATGCTTTATTTAGATCATTTAATTGCTTTTCTTTTTCTTTAATAAATTCATAAGTATCAGCTCTATATAAATACCATATTTCATTATCAGGTTCTAAATCAATTGCCCTTGTACGGTCCAATAGCGCATTAGTGTAATCCTTCATTGCTACATAACAATCTGCTCTATTATCATACCTTTCAGGATCCTCTTTATCTAAGTCAATTGCTGATGTGAAATCTTCTAGGGCTTTTTCGTAATCTTCTAATTCTAAATAACAATCTCCTAAATTTCTGTATGTCAATGCAAGATTACTTTGAGAAACTTTATAATTAAATACTCTTGAGTATTCCTTAATAGCTAATTCATATTTCTCTTGCCATTCATAAATCATAGCTCTGTTATTAATTGCTCTTGCAGTAGAATGATCATCAGTAGAGATTTCAATAGCTGTTGCAAAATCTTTGAGAGCCTCATTAAAGTTGGATTGCTTCATATGAAAATCTGCTCTGTTGTTATAGTATAAAGGTTCCTCTGGAGCTAATTCAATGGCTTTATCATAATCTTTTAAAGCATTAGTATAATCCTCCATTGCTACATAACAATCTGCTCTATCATCATACCTTTCAGGATCCTCTTTTTCTAAGTCAATTGCTGATGTGTAATCTTCTAGGGCTGTTTCGTAATCTTCTAATTCTAAATAAACACCTGCTCTATTTTTATATCCGATAGTATATGCAGAATCAATTTCAATGCACTTACTAAAATCGGCTATAGCCTTTTCATATTCTTTAGTATTATATAAATACATATAACCTCTATAATTAAAGCACTTTGGGTCGTTAGGATATAATTCAATTGCTTTATTATATTCCTTTAAGGCTTTTTCATAATCTTCAAGTTCAATATAAATATTTCCTTTTTCCAAAAGTACTCTTTGATTTTCTGGATTAGATTTTAAAATAGAGCCAACTAACTCCATAGCTTCACTTAAATGTATATTTCCTCCAATTTCAACTAAAGAGTCAATTAATGCAAACTCTTTTTCAAAAGTACTTTCAACCAAATAAAAAGAACCTCCTGTAAGCTGATCATAATTAACTGTTCCTTGCCCTGTAATTTCCATAACCTCCCTTCTTACATTCCTAAACACTTGATCCATATCAATCCCTTCAATAAACATGTTTTTAGCCAAACTAGTACAATAAATACTATGATCACCATCTCCATCCTTAGCCACATTACCAGCTGTTGTTGAAAAAGCAATAAGTGAGCCCTTGGCCTGAATTTCAGCTAATCCGCCAACACCACCACCTCTAGTTTTCTTTAAAGGGTTATCTCTACAAGCATCAAGTATTAGAACATTTACTTCAGAGGAACGTTGGGTTAGATATTTCATTACACTTTCAACTCCAATTGCAAATTCTTTAACCTCATCTTGAGTTTCAAATTCTTCTTCTGTAGGTAAAAGATAATTTTTACCATCTACCTGCATACCATGTCCTGCATAAAAAATAAAACCAACATCAAACGAATCTCTCCTTGTGCCAAATTCAGAGATTCTTTTTTGGAATTTTCTTTTAGTTGTAATGTTTGTATCTAAGATAATTTCAAAACCCAAAGAATCTAATGTTTCAGCTATTAACAGAGCATCACCTACAGGGTTTGGGAGCTTGGACAAATATTGGTAATCAGAATTACCAATTACAAGCGCTAAACGCTTTTCTGTTTGTGCCACCATTAGTAATGGTAAACAGCATAAAATAAGTAATAGTTTTTTCATAATAAATATAGTTTAATCAAGTCGTTCAAAGTAATACCATTTTTTCACCTTATTATCTTCAATTAAAAAGGTGAGTTGCTCATCTACTATAGATATATACTTACTATCAGCAGAATTAACAACTCTTAAATTTTGATAATTATCTAATATTTTGTCAATATCATCACCAACATAGATGTCTACACTATTCTTCAATTTATTATCATTGGTGCTTATCTCTTGCACACTAACACATGATGTCTTCCCTTGAATTTTCTTTTTCAACATGTATACTTTTACACCAGAATGATCCTTTATGCAAACCTTAGATACATTTAATTTATAATACATTTCACAATGAGTAGATTTAAAATCCTTGCAATACATATCAACTCCATTAACCTCTTCTAAATCAAATTCACTCTTTTGATACTTTTTAGTTTTAGGTGTTTGTTTTTTTCTAAAATCAGTATTAATCTCACAAATAGCACATTTAGATGATCCCTTTTTAAATAACTTCTTAGCCTTACTTAATTCTTTTCCCACTACTGCAGAGTGCCCCCTCACACAAAACTCACAACACTGATTTTCAGATATAAGATCATCTGAGATTATTTGACTTCTTACAGTTTCACCTAAATAAGTTAAAGCCACATCAGTAAAAAAGAGATTCTCTTTTGCAATAGAATAATTATCATCTAATTGAATTGCAGTTTCAAATTCTCTTTTAGCATCATTAAAAAGCATTACTGCTAGTTGTTGAGCCGTCATAGCACCCCTTGTTGATCCATTAGACTCTAGTCTAGTTGATAAGTCAATTTTAAAAGGAATTAATAAATTAAAATAAGCATCTTCTACATCAAGAGCTAATGCTTCATACACATAACATAATCCTAGATTATTATATATTTCTCTACTTGTAAAGCCTTTATCAATAATATATTGATAAAGCTCTTGAGCATAATCATATTGTCCTACTGACATAACAATATTTGCTAAATCAAAAACATCTCTTAACTCTTCAAAATCAGATCTGTTCTGGCCAATAATTGCTTTACGCTCTGCTAACGTGGGATAATTCTTTAACTCATGCGGTAAAGAATAGGACTTATAAATAGCATCAAGAAAAGAATCAGCTACTTTTAAAGCATCATAACCAGCAATATGTGCATAAAAACCAGCATATATATCAGACTCTATTTCATAACTCTCCCTTTGCTCTGGAGTCTTATTCTGACCGTCTAAAGCATCACTAAATTCAAGGCTTGCGTATTGCGACATCCAACCATGGTTACGATAATGATGACCTAGCTCATGAGCTAGTATATAAGATAATGCATTTAAAGAATCTTCCCCAAAAGAGTAACAAATCTCTAAAACCTTGTTTTCAATTGTTATAATTTTCTTTTTAGGGCTATAACTAGCAGGATTCCTTTCACTATCTTTAAAAACTAACTTTGGAGATCTTGGGTTATTATTCCCAATCGCATCTATTATATCATCATAAACCTTAAAAGCAGTATGCTCGCTTAATTGCTGTGAGTATAAAGTAGAGCTTATCAAAACAACAATTAAAAATAAACAATATTTAGGAACTGAAGACATTACTCAACCTTAGAATCATTTTTAAGTGATTCTAGAATATCATTACTAAAATTATCTTTAGATGCTGGCTCATCACTTACATCAATTTCTATATTATCAATATGAAATGCTTCTTTAATTACATCCAGACTCTCAATACTAGTAGATGAGAAACCAAAATCTTCAACTTCAATTATTTCTCCATCTTCAAACAACATCCATCCTGACCATGAGTCCTCCACTTCATAATTGTCATACCATAACCACCAACCATGAGGAGTTCCATGATTATATGTGCCAATAGCAGAAAAATCTTCACCTGTCACGATCCCTCTGCCATGAAACATTCTATCAGAATCTAAAGGTCCTTCCCAAGTTCTATTATCAACACCTTTAGGGAAACCTTTATAAAAAGTTGCATTTGATATTGGAGATCTCCAATTATCCCAATTATCCATCATTACTACATAGGCAACATCTGCTTGATCTTCAAAATCTTTATAAGTCATCCAGAAATAACCATCATCTCCCCATTCATAACCATAACTATTAAGAATTCTAAAAGAACCACCGAATTTATAATCATCATAACCGACTATTGTTACAGCATGCCTACCATCCATCCCTTTAATAGAAGAATATTTATGATTATCTGGAGATAGAGCGCTAAAATCAGAATTAACATTTATTCCTGCAGTTATTGGGTTTTTATGGCTTAAACACCATTTCATATCATCAATACTAACATTTTTATACCATTTACCTCCTCTTTCTTCATATTCAAATAAATTTAGATAACCATCAATTGAATAAGCTCCAGTAATATCAATCATTGATCTTAAATTGCTTTTATTCAAAGTAGCACTACATTTTAACTCAGGATATAGATATAGCTTCTTGCACCCATAGTTTTCTATTAGATCCAATGCTTCATTTATCATACTACCACAATTACAACCACTACCTGAAACACATTGTAGATCATTTTCATCTTTTAAAGAACAGTAAACAAAAAATGGATCAAATCTATTAACCCACTTTTCATTCCCTCTTGTAATGCCATTTACAATATTGTATAAAATAGACATTGTACCATTTGCAACTGCAAAACCAGTACAACTACTAGAATTACCCTGATTTGAAACAACACAATAATCTTCTAACGAATAAGACTTAGGGTTATCTCCAGTTTCCGAAAACCCAAATTCTTCTAATGTTGCTGAATTTTCTGAACTAATTTTCGATAATTCTGAATAGTTAATATCCTTCAAAAATTGAGCATTTACATTGATGGTTACCACTAATACAGTTAAAATTCCAACTATTACTTTTTTCATGATTTTGATTTATTTAATTATTAATTGATTTTAGTTTATTTTTAATTTCATTTGTATTTTTACCTCCAGCATCTACTGCTAGACCCCAATACTTAAGTGCTAACTCGTTATTCTCTAATGCCAAATAAATATCTCCTGCTTTTTCTAAATACTCTTGATCTTTATTTCTATTTAACTCTAAAGCCTTTAAAATTGCAACTTCAGCTTCAGCAAATCTACTTAACTTATATAATATAGATGCATAAGTATCCCAAAAGTAGTCTCTATCATCATAAATCTTAACTGATTTAGATGACATTTCAAAAGCTTTTTCTAACTCTTTATTATTTACAACTAGTAGCCAAGCGTAATTATTTAAATACTCTCCATTTTTATTCATTTGGGAAAATGCTTTTAAATAATATGCTTCTGAAAGAAGAAAATTATCTTTATCAAAATATCTTCTAGCAATCATATATTCTGTATATCCGATTATATATTGATAATCAAAATTATTATTAGAAACTTTTGTTTTCAATAAGAAGCTAATAATTTCTTTATCATTATTATTAGCTTTATCAACCATATCATCATAAATAAACTCTGAAGTATATTCTTTTAATATTTGCCATTTATATTCAACATATTTCTCATTAGGTATTAAATTTTTATTATTTTCTAAAATTAGTAAAGCTGAATCCAAATAATTAATATTTTCCTCTCTTGAAACGCCTTCAGAAGTATTTACCTTAACTTTATGTAGTAAATGATTAAATGACATATCTAAATTTAAATCTATCTTATATGCATCCTCAAAACCTGAAAAATAAGATTTTAAAGGATGAACATGTTTATCAAACAATCTACTTTGTCTAAAATATTCCGAATTTAGAGTTACACCAGAGATAACAAGTCTTAAACTATCCTGACTATTTAAAACCAATTCACTCAAAGGAATTACGAACAGCCAATCAATTATTTCACTACCAATAGCCCTCCCTCCAAATTCACCTGAATAAGCTATATCTTTTACATCTCTCTTGACATAAGCATTAGTATTAACACCAGAGCTTTTATCAAATATTATTGCATAAGTTGTATCATGTCTAATCCCTTTTGAATCAAAACCATCATACATATATGATCCGAATTCTGTAGTTAAAGTTTTAATATATTCAACATTTAAATCTCCCTCTCTAGAAATAAAATATCTTTTATCAATTAAGGAATCGATTCTTTGGTTGTAATTAATATCAAATTCCAATACTGGCCAAACATTTGAAACGGTTCTTACTTTTACTTCTAAAAAATCAATATCACAAGAAGAAAAACTTTTCTTAAAAACTCTGTATGAAAAATTATTATCAATATCTTCATCTAACCAAGAGATATGATCTACATATTCTTTATAATAATACACTGCACTATCAACTTTATTTGCATCAGAGTATGATATCTTCAACATCTTTAAGGCATGTTTTACTTTATCATATTGCGTATCATAATCATTAATAAGTTTGGAATACCTTAGATAATTTCTATTATACTTCATTGTTGAATCTATAAAATTTGAAGTAGAGTCTATTTCATGTAACCACCAATAATTATCTGCGATCATATAAGATGATTTATAAAGATATTTAATTAAATATTCAGATTCTTTTATTTCAGATAAATTCCAGTTTTTATTAATGAAATCAGTTAAAGAATTGGAATAGTCAATACAAATTAATCTTGATTCCTTTGAAGGTGTTTTCAAAGAAAAGGATCCATCAGATAAAATTTGATAAAACTCACTTATTTTTTTCATTATCCCTGCTTTAGATAACTTTGGATTAGAGAAATTATTTAAATCATTTTCTTTCAGATAGTTTTCTCCAAAATCCACGCCATATTTTGCATATTTTAAGATATTTTTTTCATCTTTTTTGTCTATGTAATATTCTACAATATCGTCATATTGTCCAAGTATAAAGTAAGCATTATCCCTATCCTCCCATTTTTTTGCTTCTTCAATACAATAAAATCTATACTCTAATTGTTTTTCTCCTTTTAATTTCATTAGTTTATTACCAAATGCATAATCTAAAGCCGTCTCAATTGAATATATAGTGAAAGGAGAACCTCCTAAATTTTCCCATTTAGAACTATCACTCTTAAGCTCATTGTACATATCAATTTTCATATCATATGAACTAATAACACTTTCTGTGTTTACAAACCAATCAAAAGATGTTTTTGCATATATCAAATCATCATATGGATGATAATAGTAATTCATTTCTAGTAACTTTTGTTTATTATTAGTCAATAATTCTTCAAAACGAATTATTATTAATGAATCTGATTCTCTATTAATATTATCCACTCCATATATCTCTTGATCAGTTTTGTTTGAATATTTAATTCCAAAATTTCTCACATAATTTGAAAAGACATCTAAATATTTAGCCAAAATTAAACCTTCTAAATCTTTAAATGCTTCTACTCTCCAAGTAGGCTGTCTGTCAAAGGACCATGTATGTTTCTTTTGATCAATATCATTGATCATTTCAATAAACAACCTATCGGCCTTAACATTTTCACCATAATCCTTCAGTGTATACCCCATTTTAAGTTTAACTTCTACCATCTGAAAGCTACCATAACCCATCTCCTTAGTGTTTAAAACATACTCCAACCAATTTTCTAAGAACCTAATTTTTTTATCTTGATCAAAGACATTTTTTAAGTTAGAAGAATTCCATTCAGATCCTATAAAGTAATCCCACATAATCTCTGACTCATAATCCTGATTATCATCTTTTCTATATATTGACATATATGAAGGAAATATATTATTTATTTTATCTAAATAATTAGAGAGCTCAACTGCACTATATTTTATAGAATCTTTATAATTATTGTAAAAGAACTCATCTTCTAAATCTGATAAAAACTTAATTGACATTGTATATTCTCCCCTTTCTAAAGAAAAGTTTAAAGCTTTTGTAATTGAGAGTTTCTTTTTATACGTTATTGAATCATAATCTAATTCTCTAGAATCAAATCCCCTACAAAGATTATCTAAAAGTACAATATTATTTAAAAATACCCAGCAACTGTCAGAAGCATTATCTTTAAATTCCAGTTGCTTATTATTGAATTCCAAAGATTTTCTAATACAGTACTCATTTAATTCATCTTCATTTTTCAAATAATGATATATAGGGTAATTATGATAAAAAGTTGTCATATACTTATAAATACCTTCTTTCCTCCAGTGCCTACCTTCATCAGAATTAACAATTAAATCTAGTTCAGAATAAGCATTTTCAATTAATTGAAAGTCTTTATATGAGCCTAAAGTATCATTTCCTTTTTCACTATAATATTTGTTTTTCATATTGTCATTAAATGCATCAATTCCATATATGAATGAGTTAAGTACTATATCTTTTAAAACCATTGAATTTAACATGTATTTATTAATGTCATTTTCTGAATAATCATTATTAAGAATTAAATCTGCACATGCAAATCGCAATTTATACTTTTTATATATATCATGATGATGCCATGAATAGATATAATAAGTTAAAGCAGTTCTGTAATCATTTTCACTAAAGTTGATAATATTAAATTCTATCAAACTTTCAATTAAAGAATATTCAACTACTCCTTGTCCTATAGAAGACCATAAATAATTAAACAAGATTTTAGAATATAGTTCTTTGTTTTCTATCTTGTTTATTGACAATTCATCAAAAAGAACTAAAGCATTTAAATATGATTCGCTAGATAGTACAGTATACTTGTCCTCTAATTCATCCAACTCTTTAACAGCAGCATCCCAACACTCTCTAGTTTCACACTCTTTTTTTTTCTTTACTAAGGATTTTCTTTGAATTAAATTGCTATCTGTTCTTAATCTAAAATAAATTTCCCCCATATCAAAATACAGGTTAAGTAATTTTCTTTTATCAATATTTTGAATATTATTTTTAAAATATAATTCCAATAAATTACACTGATCTATAGCTTTAATATATTGTTGTTCTTTTTTTAATTTTTCAGCCGCTTTTTCAACATTTTTAATTTCAATTTTAGAATAATCCTCTTTCAACAACAAATACAGATCTCCTTCCAATTGACCCCACCATTGTGGATTCTGGTTCTGCTTACTTCCACTATAAACAACATTTCTAACTCTTTTAAATACTTCCTCAATTTTAAGATTTGGTTGTTTCATAATCTCTGAGAGTGCTTTAGTATATAAACTATTATCTGAATCAGAATTATCACTTGCTACATCACCAGGTGAAGTTGAATATGCAACTAATGATCCTGTAGGAGGTACTTGGGGCTCAGACAATCCTCCGCCTTTTAAACTTCTTCCTTTCCATCCCTTTTCATATGGATTATCTCTACATGCATCAAGAACAAATACATTTAATTTGTTTTCATACCTATTTAAACTTTTAAGAATGTCTTGAATTGAATAGCCATAGTCAGTAACATCATCAATAGTTGAGTTTGCTGGAAAATCTATTGGGATCAAATATGTTTCGTTATAAGCGTCTTGCATCCCATGTCCTGAATAATAAATAAAACCAACATCAAACTTCTTTAAGCTTGACCTATAGTCCCTAAAAACCTTCCTCATTGCATCATAAGAAAGGTTATTTGCGACAATTACAGAATCAAACTCCAATCCTATAAAGGTTTCAGACATTAACTTAGAGTCATTTACTGGATTCTTAAGCACTCCGTTAGGATCTTCATAATTAGAATTACCAATGACTAATGCTAATTTTTTTTGACTTTGAGAGTAAATTGTATTTCCCCAAAAAAGCAAAATTAAAAAAAATATTTTTTTCATTTCATTTATTTGGGGCCAATATATGAAAATTTAATATATTGACATATCAGTATTAATACTGAGTATCGAAAATCAATTTAACTCATAATCAATAACTTATAAAGACATATAAAAACTCTATATTCTACTAGATATGGAAAAACGAAAGGTAACCGAATAGGTCCCTTGCTATTTATACATTAAAACCACACTACAAACTTATAGATATTTATTTTGCACTAGTTTGAGTTAAGATTGCTATTTCTTTTGGCCCATTAAAAAAGTATACATTACTCTTACTCTCTAAAGTGTATGTTATAACTTTTTGAGTTTCTCCTTCATTAAAAGGATAATATACGAATATCTTTCTAAACTTTTCTTCCTTATCATATAAATGTAAAGCTAGAACTTCATTCTCTTTAACTTCTAAATAAACATATCCTTCATAATCTCTTTTATCAAGAAGTTTAGTTGGCCTATATTGAAACTCATAGATTTTGTTTACCGTTACCACCGTGCAAGTCGTATCTTGTGCTTTAGAATTAAAAAATAAAATGGTAAGAATTGTAAATAGCATTAACTTTTTCATAATTGATAGTTTTAGATTAATAAAAAAGTAAATGTTTGGTATAAGCGTAATCTTAATGGTTATTATAATATAAAACGAGAATTTATAAAGATAAGTTACGCTATTAGATATCAATCTAAGAACTTAAATATACGATATCATTTTTTAATTTGAGACAAATTAAAATTATTACTATATTTTGTAATTTTTTAATATATATTTGGCATATGAAATTATTATTTATAGGAGGGCAAGAAATTATTATATTACTGTTAGTAGGTCTACTCCCCCTTTATTTAATTCCAAAATTATTAGGATCTAAAAGAAAGATTGGTTTTGGATGGAGTTTATTTTGGTGTATTCTGTTGAGTTGGCCTATTGGTTTAATTATAACATTAATAAGTCCGAAAAAATAAGTCTTAAAAAAAAGTCGGGGTAGCAGTACTACATTCTACTAGAGCTGACAACTCAAAAGGTACCCGAATAGGTCCCTCGCTATTTTATACATCAAAACTAT
>ENA-OSET01004975-OSET01004975.1-sediment-metagenome-genome-assembly--contig:-NODE-4975-length-11473-cov-12.858020_pt1 | contig 11473 bp, 13 predicted proteins | sample MGYA00237882_ERZ534229 | MGnify/ENA primary metagenome ERZ534229 (study PRJEB26408, sample SAMN06266212) | sediment metagenome | isolation source: Hudson Canyon methane seep mesocosm | place...
TTATCATGATATGTCTTACTGGCACCATTCTAGCTTTGGAGTTAAAGCGTTCATTATAAGTTTTCAAAAGCCAGTCTAAATTTCTATTATTGAGTTTATAAAAAGGTAACGCTCCCAACCTAAAGCGTGCATTATTCGGGTAATGAAAAACAGCGAGTTCGTGAGTTAAGTCGTCCCTTTTTTCAAGATAAAAAGCCGCTATTTACTCTACCGGCCCTTAAGTTTTAAGGATTGGCTTTGTGTCGTCTCATAATATTTTGATAACGCTTTATCGCTGGCGCGTTTTTCTGAAAGGCTGGCAGAGTTAAGCGCCTCTTCTCGTAGTAGTTTTTTATAATTCATAAGACGTCTTTGATCTAATTCCCCCTTATCGAGAGCCTCCAGTACTGTGCATCCAGGCTCACTATTGTGCTGACAATCATTGAATCGACATTGCATTGCAAACTGTTCAATATCAGCAAAAGTATTAGCAAGCCCATCTTTACAATCTGCGATTTGAATTTCTCTCATCCCGGGTGTGTCTAACACTAGACCGCCATTACTTAAGCTAATTAATGAGCGACTTGTGGTTGTATGACGGCCTTTAGCATCGTCGGCTCGGATATCAGAAGTTGTTTGCTGAGCATCTTCTAAAAGTGTATTGGTTAATGTCGATTTTCCTACGCCAGACGAGCCTAGCATAACTATAGTATTGCCTTTTTTAACCCAAGGCTGGAGTTTGTTTACACTTTCTCTATCGAGGCTATTAATGGATTCAACAACTAAGTTTGAATCAAGTGAATGTGCTTGATCAATATAATAATCTGGTGTTTGTGTTTGATCGTTCTTAGTTAAAATCAAAACAGGCTCTGCACCGGCTTCGTTTGCCAAAGATAAAAAACGTTCAATTCTATTAAGGTTGAAGTCTTTATTCATTGAAGAAACAATAAACGCTGTATCAATATTTGATGAAATTAGTTGTCGCTTAAGTTTACTTCCAGCGGCTTTCCGAGAGAAACACGTTTTTCGATCCAGTAGTCGTATAAAATGCTGTTTAGTATCTAGCAGTATCCAGTCACCGACAACCATTTGAGGCATAGTGGGTACCAAATGGATATTGAAAATTCCAGACGCTGTAGATACTAATATTTCAGACTTATGCTGTTCAATAATTCTACCAGGCAGTGCAGTGTCCCACTCATCAAGTGAAAGCTGCTGTTGAAAAAAGGGCTGCCAACCTAAGTTTCCTAGTGTATCAATGGTAGTCATAAAGAATTTACGCTGTAATTAATTATAATGAGCTCACAATATCGTGTAGTTTAACTCAATGCTATGCCGCTAATCTTCCATTCAGCAATTCATTCGCTACAATCGCATCAGCTGCTTGGATCATCTAATGGTTTTTGGCATTGTTTTTCGGTTGCATACTTCTTGATGGTACCAACTAGAGCGCATCGAAGGTCTACCGGAGTAGCGAAAGAAGCCAGGAGTGATATTTTAGGGCATGAGACTGGTGATATGACAAGTCACTATTCAATTGCTGAAGTCTGGGAATTGATCGGAGCACTTTATAAGGATCACGCGAAATCCACGCACCTTAATTTCAATATATTCTACCTAATCAGGGACTCGACTCCAATTATAAAGACGAGTTTTGTGGATGGTTACTCAATACCCTAGGCTCTTCAAGGCAGCCTCATCAAGAACTATCAGGTCATCAGGAGCAGGTGCAACCGAATCTAATATCATTAGCTGAAATTCAGGCCCTTTAACAAAGCGGCCCCCTTTGTCTACTTCTCTACAATATGCAGTGTATTCCTTGCTTGGTTCTAGCTCGATAGCGACAAGCGTACGTACAATAAAGTTTCCGATCTCACAATTAAGCCCCACTTTGTAGCTACCTTTTGCCAGTGACACACTAAAATGTTTTACGTTTCCGAATAAACTGGTAGTAATTACTTCATCCCCATTTTCATCAAGTACCAAGCCAATCGAGGTTATTAATTTATTGGAAAAGGAAAATAATTCGAACTCATGCTTTTCTCTAGTTATCGTCGCGAGCTCGGCCGTGCTGATATTGTTTGGGTTATAAAAGCTTGGTGTTGATGCGCACCCAGCTAATATGGAAATAGTGAAGAGGATTGCGAGACTTTTTATCATTGTTTTTTTATCCTAACTATCATTAATACATAATATGGTTTAGTTCTAGAGGGTGGCATGCTTGTTATCAGGCCATGGTTTTCTTAGCTATTCTACCAAATCAGGGGATGAATTCGTATTCCATAGACGAATTTTGTTTAGTGGTAAATCTTTTGCAGCTTCAAGATCTACCGTATTTTTTAGACATAGCGTTAAACAGATTCAACGGCTGTCTTTAAATACATCAATTCATTCATTCGAGTGCATCAGAAACGGTCTTAGATCTTTTGTGGGTAGTTTTAATCATTCCTCAACGGCGACTTTGCGGACAAACTACTCACTGAATATTGCGTTTTATTTGAACGAATAAATGTCTGCTTTAGTCACAACTGCTGACTAATAAGTGACGATTATTTACCGCAAAAAATGTTCGCTTTGCTTAAAGCGATACGATTTCGGGTAAGGTAAAGTGCTCATAGCCAGCGGTATTTAGACGAACCCAAATGGAACGCTTTTGCTCAGCTGCCCTTATTATGTCGCTGCTGCCATACACATAATATAAGGCCACACCGTCAAACCGCATCATAAGAGCAAAAAGCAGCCCTTGAACTGTTTATGATATAGAGCTGACTTTAGAGTCCGACTGTGTGAAAACTATTTACTAACATTAATTATCTATTGGCAAATTAATAACTAAACCAAAACCCCCACCACCACGTACGGGTATGACCGGGGAAGGGGCGTCGTCGTCACCCGTACCTTCATCAAGACTATTAAACGGGTTACCTGATACATCCAAATACTCTAACTGAGTTAATTGATTTAAATCTAAACTACTAGTCAAATCATTCGAAGATAAATCCAGGTATGTCAATGCAGTATTGTTGTTAAGTTCGATATTTGTAAGGCTATTTTCTGACAAGTAAAGCCCCTTTAGTTCTATATTATTACTAAGATCTATACTTGTAAGGCTATTGTAGGCCAACTGTAAAGAAATAAGAGCTGCATTATTCCTCAAGTCAATACTCTCTATACCGCAACCGTTTAAGTACAAGTCAGTCAGCCAAGTATTATTGCTCAGGTCAATACTTAAAATCTGACTCCCATCTACTACTAACGCCATCAAATAAGTATTATTACTTAGATCTATCTCAGTTAAATTGTTTCCGGCCAAGATCAAAGTAGTCAGATCAGTATTATAAGCTACATTTATATCCGTAAGTTGGTTACCTTGTAGCCATAATGCCTCTAATTTAACGTTTGCACTCAGATCAATGCTTGCAAGAGGGTTATCTTGCAAAACCAAGTAAGTCAAATTCAGCAACAGTTCAACTCCCTCCGCACTTTGAATCCCAGCATCTTCACATTCAAGGTGTGTGATTTCAGAAAGGCTTGTCCACTCATTTACCTGAACCGCTGTTTCCACACAGTCTCGCAATGCAGGATCAGGAAAATCCAGCGCATTAACAAATGTTTGCCCCTCAGATCCATCACTACTACTATCACCACATGCACTAAGTAGAAGCACTGAAACGAAAGTGATCAATTTTAAACTTAATATGTGGCGCTTGATGACGTTTAAATCCATTAATTGGCTCAATTTTATACGATAAGTTGAAGTTACGTTATAGCTACTTATTTGGGGCGCATTATAACCGAAGTATTAAAGTTGAAAGCCGACCAATCTCACAAATACTTCTGCCAACAAACATTACTGACAACACGGAAATAAATGGCTCATTTTGTTTTTCTGAAGACTTAAACTAGATAAACAGCATGATCGCATTATGTGTGTATTTAGCAACTTATTGCGATTAAGAAATGCACGGTTTAGTCGAAATCCAGCGATTTTCTTACATACCAAAAGGGAACGCTAATGCTCACTTTCAATCGTTATCACGAATTTCAAACTGGCTGAATTATCCTAAATCACACAAGATTGTTGAGAGGCGGCTTAGTGCGATTTTAAGTCACACGATTAATTGAGTTTCAATGGTAATTTCAGCCACTATTTCGCCTGTCAAAATATCACGAGTTTCATATCTATAGCCATTGCCCGATATCTTGACCACCCAAAATCGCCATGATTTCGATGATGGAGTCATTAATTCGGTAGTAGATGCTATCTGATCCATATGAACAGCGGCGGTAGCCAGGTCTTATATGGTCAACAGATTGGTATTTATATGGGTTCGTAGTGATTTCATCAAAAGTGTTAAAAAAACCAAAATAGTACTCATCTGCCTTTGCTTCACCAAACTCAGTATATCCATAGACATAAATTCTCTTTAGGTCTTCTTTTGCGTTGATTGAAAGCTGATACTGGTACATAGATTATTTGAGTTCCGATTTAAACTCAGCGAGAATTTCAGTTGCACTTTGAGAAACAAAACCACTACTTTCCGCATCGCATAATTTCTTGTTAATGGCTTCTACTCTTCGGGCGTTTCGAATAAGGTCGTTCACAAGCTCGCTTTTGTTGGAGTAGTCTTGGATGTTCTCGACATGATTTTTTAACCAAGAATCATTCTGATCTGTGAATGTAATACTTTGTCTAGGCATTGGACTAATACTCTGGTGTGTTTACGGTGCAATTATACACCAATGATATAACCATTTCCATGCAGATAAATAGTGCATTTTCTATTAATAGCTTGGCCACTGGCACAATCCAGAAGTGATAGGCCTGTAACAGTTAGCGATACTATTTCGTTAGTTAAAAAATTAAAGGTGTCGTATTGAATATTATTTGATCAGAAATAGGGGCTGGAAAAATATGACTAGTCTTATGTCCGATTTCAAACCGAAAGCCGTCACCTAAATCACCACTAAAACTGACCTATAAGTAGATTTTTAAGACGCAATTAATGAACCGACGGATGTCCGATCTTGGCACGCTTGTGCCAAACCAGTCACTGAAGGCCGTGGTTAACTTGGCCTTATTATCATGATTCAACTTGCTAGCAGAATTCAGGCTTTGGAGTTAAAGCGCTACAAATTCAAGTGATAATAATCTGTTAGCTATCAAGCTAAAGCGTGAATTGTTAAAACAATGAGATTTGAACTAATTTGATGTTAAAGCAGTCGAATCTTGAATTATTATTTGTTAAAACAACACTTATTCAGCTTCAATTCAGTTTCACTCTATAAAGTTATTGCCACATAGTTTAACGGAGTGTGTCAATGACCAATAATATTCAGAATCTTCCAATAACTTCAAATGAGAATAGAAAAGAAGTTTCAGTTTGGGACCCGCTTGTTCGCATCTTCCACTGGGTACTCGTAGTCTCTTTTATAGTTGCATATATTACTGAGGACGACTTCCTGACGATTCATTCTTGGGCTGGGTATATCATACTTGGTTTGTTAGCGATAAGAATTTTATGGGGCTTGATCGGAACCAAACATGCTCGTTTTAGCGACTTTATTTTCAAGCCTAGCCACGTGATTCAATTCTTAAAAGATACTCTGTTGCTCAAAGCAAAACGTTATATCGGGCATAACCCCGCTGGAGGAGCCATGGTGATATTACTGATGGCGAGTTTATTAATGACCACTTTAAGCGGTCTGATTATTTTGGGTATAGAAGAGTCACAAGGGCCACTTGCTTCGTGGTTATCAGGCGTTAGTCATTCTGTCGGTGATGTTATCGAAGAGGTTCATGAATTCTTTGCCAACTTCACATTATTTCTTATATTTGTGCATGTGGTGGGCGTGCTGGTAGAAAGTTTGATTCATCGTGAAAACCTCGTTTCTTCAATGATCAACGGAAAGAAAAAAAGCAGCAACATTGGTGAATAGCATTCATTTCATCAATTTATTAACGATGAATTTATTAACGATGAATTTATTGAGGTTACAAAGATGAATAAATATGTGCATAAAAACAGAATTTTGGTTGCTGTGTTAATGATACTCAGTTTCAACACTTGGGCAGCAGACCAAAGCGAATTACTAAATCAATATCTTCGTCAGGGAGCCACTTCGCTTAGTGCTGATAGAGGACAAAAATTATGGTACGGCACGATTAATGGGGAAGCACCATTTACTAAAAGGAGCTGCACATCTTGTCATACGAAAAATTCAAAAAATATAGGAAGACACATTCGTACAAATAAGGCCATCAAGCCTATGGCACCTAGCGTGAACCCTCAGATCCTCAATAATGCTAAGAAAGTTGAAAAGTGGTTCAAAAGAAATTGTAAATGGACTTTTGGCAGAGAGTGCACCCAGCAAGAGAAAGGCGACATTATTACTTATATTCAAACTCAATAAATCCACGACATCCAAATAACAGGTAATAAAAAATGAAAAAGAATATTGTAAGTTCAACCCTTATTACTTCTACACTTATAATCATCTTTCTGGTATTTCTAAACAGTGAGGAAGTATTAAGTGACGATGATCATTATGAGTGGGGGTTATCTAGTTTTAAAACGACTGACGTTTTGCCCGTAAATAATGCAATATACAAAGAGGAATGTGGCAGCTGTCATATGGCCTATTCTCCGGGTCTACTACCAGCCAACTCCTGGAAAAAAATGATGCTAGGTCTAGAAAACCATTTTGGTGATAACGCAGAACTCGATGCGGAAATGAATAAAACGTTATTAAGTTACCTCATTGAAAATGCGGCTGATCATTCAGAATACCGTCGTTCGAAGAAATTTGCAGGTTCGCTTGCAAATAAAGCCGTCGATAGAATTACACTAATACCTTATTTTATAAGAAAACACGATAAAATACCGAAGCGGTTTATTGCAGACAATCCTAAACTATCTAGTTTTAGTCAATGTGAGCAATGCCACCAAAAGGCTGAGAAAGGTAGCTTTGATGAAGATGAGGTTAATATACCTGGTATCGGCTATTGGGAAGACTAATTTAAGGGGAAAATAATGAGAGTAATACTAGAAAAGAAATTGAACACTTGTTTGTTTAGTTGTCTTATTATTTTGTCTGCATTTCTTTCTATTAACTCATCGGCTGATGACCATAAAAATGCAAGAGCTCTGGTTCAGTCAGGCGAAATATTACCGTTAGAAACTATTCTTAAAAACCTTAAAAAGAGAGCGACAGGTCGTATTATTGAAGTAGAACTAGAGCGTAAAAAAGGTCGATTGATTTACGAGATTGAACAAGTTGATGACCGAGGAATAGTAAAAGAGTTCATCTTTGATGCAATGAATGGTGACTTACTCAAAGAAGAGGTTGAGGACTAATTTATGCGGCTATTGTTGGTTGAAGATGATGTCGATTTAGTGACCTCTCTGCGAAAAAACCTTGAGCATGCTGGTTATGCCGTTGATACAGCTGATAATGGCGTTGACGCTGAGTATTTGGGGCGTGAGTCTATTTATGATGTCGTCATACTTGACCTTGGTCTTCCCAAACTTAGCGGTTTAGAGGTGCTTTCTCGCTGGCGTGAAGCTGGATATAAGATGCCTGTGATAATATTAACCGCACGTGATAGCTGGCATGAACGAGTAGATGGTTTTAAAGCGGGTGCTGATGATTACCTTGGTAAACCTTTTCATGTTGAGGAACTCTTGGCTCGTCTAAATGCGGTTTTGCAGCGTGCGCATAATAATGCTCCGTCGGAGCAGTATGAAAAATATGGATTGGTCTTGGATCGTTCAAAACAGACGATCAAGACTGAGGATGGGGTGACGCATTCTTTAACTGGGCTTGAGTTCCGTCTTGCTCGCTACTTCATGCTTCATCCAGACAAGATCTTATCCAAAGCCATACTTACAGAACATATTTATGATTTTGACTCAGATAAAGATAGCAATGTTATCGAGGTTTACGTTAAGCGTTTACGCCAAATAATTGGTAAAGCCCGTATTGAAACACGTCGTGGGCAAGGTTATATATTCAAGGATCGACAGTGATGCGATCATTAGAGGGAAAGTTAGGTGCAGGACTTCTACTAAGTCTAATTACGACCTTGGTTATACTTTGGATATTCGTCAGTATGAGTATCAGGTATTTAACGGAAGATTATATCTATACACGTCTCGCTCATGATAGTGAAACACTGTTAGCTGCTGTCATTAAGGACTCACCCGATTTTGAAATACAAACCTCAAGGCTTGGCGCCATCTACCAACAACCATTCTCTGGACACTACTACGAAATAACCCGTGATGAACAGCTTATTCGTTCTCGCTCACTCTGGGATCAGCGTCTAAATTATGCTGTCGATGAAAGTCAGCAGGTCGTTCGCTTACTTCAAGCTGGGCCACAACAACAAACCTTGCTTTTACTTGTCAGCAATTTTTTAAAACAAGGGCAAACTATTACGATTGCTGTCGCTGAAGATTTCACACCTGTTGAAGACTCAATTACCGCATTTCAACTCCGTTTCACCTTAAGCATACTGGTTATCCTGGCATCTCTCATCACACTTCAAATATGGATTATGCGAAGAGGCTTAAAACCGCTGGTTAAATTACAGGTGGATCTAAAATCTCTGGAAAAGGGTACCATTCGACGCTTGGAAACCAGCGTTCCAAGCGAATTAATCTCTCTGGTTACTGAGATAAATCAGTTGCATTCAACGCTAGAATCAAGGCTAACACGACATCGTAATGCGTTGGCAGACTTAGCGCATACGCTCAAGAGACCTCTTACCGTTATTCAACAGGTATCCAAAGACCCGAAACTAGATGCGCTTCCAGAAATAAGACAGGTACTTGAAAGGCAAGCCGACACTACGAGGCAATTAACACAAAGAATTTTAAATCGTGCTCGTCTTGCTGGCGCCGTACAACCCGAAAGCCCTTTCGATTTTGAAAAAGACCTATCTGAATTAATCGATACGTTAGGGATGATGTATCGTGATAAAAATCTGGTCATATCGACTAAAATCCCTTCTGAGCCTCAATGTAAGTTTGACCGGGAAGATATACTGGAATTACTAGGAAACGTTCTAGACAATGCCTGTAAATGGGCTGAGCACGCTGTACTAATCACCGCAGCCCAGAAAACAGCTCTCACTTTTATCATTGAAGATGATGGCCCTGGTGCACCAAAAGATAGCTTACATGCTATTAACCAACGTGGGATACGCTTAGATGAAACCGTTGAAGGTCATGGTTTAGGTCTGGCTATCGTGAGTGATATTGTAAAGCATTACAATGGAACGATTACATACGGTTCATCTAAGAAACTAGGTGGCTTTCAGATGAAGATTACGCTGCCATTATGATGTATGTAACGTGGCCATTAATTGATTGATTAGGAAGGACATCTCATGGGTTTTTTTGAACGATACTTATCGATTTGGATAGCGCTGTGTATAGCTGCCGGAGTCCTGCTTGGGAATTTCATACCTAAGCAATTTGCATTCATTGCTTCGCTTGAGTGGGCTCATGTTAATTTTGTGGTTGCCGTTCTGATATGGGTCATGATTTACCCAATGATGGTACAAATTGATTTTTCAGCTATTAAGAATGTAGGTAAAAAGCCGAAAGGCCTCGCACTAACTCTCGTCATAAACTGGCTAATCAAGCCCTTTACAATGGCAGCGCTGGGCTGGCTATTTTTTAAGGTTTTTTTTGCCTCACTCGTCGACCCTCAAACTGCCAATGAGTACATTGCAGGCATGATTTTATTAGGTGTTGCACCCTGCACAGCAATGGTCTTTGTATGGAGTCAGCTAACCAAAGGTGATGCCAATTATACGCTTGTACAGGTATCTGTTAACGATATTATCATGATTTTTGCTTTTGCCCCGATTACGGCTTTTCTTCTGGGCGTCAGTGATATTCAGGTACCCTGGGAAACATTACTTCTTTCAGTGGTTCTCTATGTCGTATTACCTTTAATCGCTGGCACCCTCACACGCAAACTATTAGACAAAAAAGATGACCATCAGCGTTTGCAAAGCTTCGTCAAGCAGCTAAAGCCTTGGTCTATCATTGGCTTACTTGGTACGGTTATATTACTGTTTGGTTTTCAAGCTGGAACGATACTTTCACAACCTCAAACTATTTTATTAATCGCTATTCCGCTACTCATTCAAACCTATGGGATTTTTGCGATAGCTTATTTTGCGGCAAAAATGCTAAAGCTTCCGCACAACATTGCAGCGCCCGCTTCCATGATAAGTACATCTAACTTTTTTGAATTGGCTGTCGCCGTCGCAATTTCATTGTTTGGCTTACATTCAGGTGCTGCATTAGCAACGGTTGTTGGCGTATTGGTAGAGGTCCCCGTTATGTTGTCTTTAGTCTATTTTGTTAACAGAACAAAGCATTGGTTTAGTGACGTTTAATGTCTTGTTTTGCCTGCTAGCCATTGAGAACATGACTCGACATCAATTATATGAAGGAGCACTAGGGTGACGATAAATAAAGATAAACTGATAAGAGAGCATCACCCTGATGTTATTCGTAAGCGCTTATCTAACAAACCCAAAAGGCAGAATGTTTCGGACGCTATTCTAGGCGGCATAGACGGCTGCGTCACCACTTTTGCCGTTGTTTCTAGTGTAGTTGGTGCGGGTTTACCTGCATCTGTCGCTTTAATTATGGGGTTTGCAAATTTATTTGCTGACGGATTTAGTATGGCTGTCAGTAGTTATGAGTCAATTAACGCTGAAACAGAATACGTTGATAAGATAAGGCGTAGAGAAGAAGAACATATTGATAAAGTGCCTGAAGGTGAACGAGAAGAAATACGGCAGATATTCGAAAACAAAGGTTTTCGAGAGGACGTATTAGAAGAAATAACAAATACAATATGCCAAGACCGCAGCCTATGGCTTGATACCATGCTAGTAGAAGAATACGGTCTCCAAAAAAATAACTTAAGCCCCTATATATCGTCAATTACCACCTTTGTTGCATTTGTAGTGGTCGGTGCAGTGCCGCTACTTCCTTTTCTCTTTTCAGGAATAAATATTCAGGATACGTTTTTAATTAGTACCCTACTTGCTGGGATAATGTTCTTTTCAATTGGTGCGATTAAAGGCCAATTATTTACAAAACCGATATTAACTTCTGGGATTCGAACGCTATTAACGGGCGGAACTGCTGCAAGCCTAGCTTTTCTTGCAGGTTATATTCTAAGAAATTTCTTTGGGATTAGCTAAGTATATAAAACAGTAGGGGGCAGACATAATTGGGAATGCCAAATTTGATAAGTGATTCTTCTGAATTGAACCCTAAGATTATGCTGTTAGTCTTGTGATCATATTTGGCGATTTTCTGATACTAAAATAATTCACGCTTTCTAACCCAAAGCAAGCATTTTTTAGCTAACCTAAAGGTAGTGCTTTTGCTCACTTTCGTTAGTTATCTCAAAATTCAATTTGGCTGAAATATCCCGAGTTTCGCATTGCCAATCTGAA
>ENA-OSET01004976-OSET01004976.1-sediment-metagenome-genome-assembly--contig:-NODE-4976-length-11472-cov-15.566389_pt1 | contig 11472 bp, 10 predicted proteins | sample MGYA00237882_ERZ534229 | MGnify/ENA primary metagenome ERZ534229 (study PRJEB26408, sample SAMN06266212) | sediment metagenome | isolation source: Hudson Canyon methane seep mesocosm | place...
AAGTCGCCCTTCAGCACGCACTAATAAAGCCTCTTCACCTTCATTTAAACGTCCAGAACCATCATTATGATTATTATCACGCAAAGCGGTTTGTAATTGTTGAATGCTAATATTACGTGCAGTCATTAAACTATTATCAGGAATCACGCTAAAGGTACGCACTAATCCGCCTAAGGCATTCACATCCGCAACCCCTGTCACCGTACGCAAGGCAGGACGAATTACCCAGTCTAATAAACTCCGCCGTTCCATTAAACTTAAATCGCCCCCTTCAATGGTGAACATAAAAATTTCACCCAGCGGCGTGGTCATCGGTGCAATACCGCCGTTAATATTCTCGGGTAAATCCGCCCACACCGCATTGAGACGTTCAGATATTTGCTGTCTTGCCCAATAAATATCGGTGCCTTCTGCAAAATCAATGGTAATATCTGTCAGCGAATATTTCGCAATAGAACGCAACATAGTTTGATGAGGAATCCCTAGTAATTCCACTTCAATCGGAGCGGTAATGCGAGATTCAACTTCTTCCGGTGGCATGCCGGGCGCTTTAATAATAATTTTAACTTGCGTCGGTGAAACATCGGGAAACGCATCAATCGGTAAGTCTTTAAACGCTGAATAGCCCCCGCCGATAAGCAACAAGGTCATTAAGGAGATTAATAATCGCTGTGTTAAGGAAAATCGGATTAAATGTCCCATTATTCATCACCGCCTAAGCCTAAGAAATGAGCTTTTAGAGCTACCGCACCTTTGGTTGCAATCATAGTCTTTGCAGGTAAATCGGTACTAATATTAGTCTGTCCTTTTGATTTTCCTAATACTTTAACCACTTGTATTTTAAAGCCAGTCGCTGTTTTAATAAAAATATGACTTTTATTATCAAAACTCGCCACTGCTCTATTCGGCACTGAAAACGTATTTTTATGATGAGTTTGATTAATTTGTACTCTAATAATCTGTCCAATACGCAAGCTATCCGTTTTTGCTTCAAGTTTCGCTCTGGCTAAAACCGTTTGATTATCAGCATTCACTTGTTGAGATAAGAAAAAAATATCAGCGGTATATTCGCTGTTTTCAAGCACTACTTTATCGCCTAATTGAAGACGCTGCATACGTTGTTGAGGAATAGAAATATCAAGCCATAATTGTTCAATATTCGCGAGTCTGAATAAAGGCTCTAAGGCATTAATCGGCGCACCCGAATGAACAAAGCGTTCTAAAATCACCCCCGAAATAGGCGCGATTACGGTTAATTGGCTGTTTAAGCGATTATGCGTGATTAACTGTTGCATTGCCGCTTTAGAAAAGCCCGATAAAACCAATAACTGCTTACTTTGATTAACTTGTGAAAGCAGAATTTTATGCTGTGCTTGCGTGGTCTTCCAGCGACGCTCAGTAATAATACCTTCACTCAATAATTTTTTATCACGATTAAAATCAGCTTTCGCTAGCTGTAACGCATTCAGGGCATTTAAATATTGCTGTTGTAATTCTAATAATTGCGGACTATTAATAGTCGCTAGCACCTGACCTTTTTTGACTTTATCACCAATCGACACCTTAATTTCTTGTAATAATCCTGCTTGTAAGGTGCTGACAATATAATCATTTTTAGGGGGGATCGTAATTTTCGCAGGGGCGGTGAGTAGCGGTACCGATTCTAATGCAACTAAATGTCCTAATTGAATGCCTAAGTTTTGAGCTTGTAACTCTGTTAAAACAATCTCTTCCGCAACGGTTATATAACTATAAAAAATAACAAAAACACTGAAAATTAGTCTCATGGTGCTACTCCAACCGCTTGGTTATATAAGGCAATATTACGTTTTATTTTTAACGCACTGATTTGGCGTTGTTGTAAGGCATGATAGGCACGTTCTTGAATTTTTAAAAAATCCATGAGATTAATTTCACCCGACTCAAAACTCAAACCACTCATTTTTAAATACTCTTGTGCATTGTTCGCCATCTGTTGATTAATCACCCATTGTTCGCGGGCAATGTCTAATTCATGCTTGGCCTCATGTAATTCAGATTGTAACTGGCGATAAAGGTGTGATTTTTCTATTTTCGCTTGCATCAATGCTGTTTCAGCCACCGCTATTTTAGGTGCTAAAAAAGCACTGCCTCCGAATGGAATAGAAATACCAAAATTAATACTATCTGATGTAGCGTCACCTCTTGCTCCACGTTCAGTGGTACCGCCTATGGATACATTCGTTTGCCCTGAACCTTGAGCTTTAATCCATGTTACTGCCGCTTGTTTTTTACTAATAACCGCATCTAGCCTGACTAAATCAGGATGACTCATCGATAGTGCCTGTACAGTAGTCATACTTTCTTCAATATTTTTAGGCGCTTTATTATCCTGTGTTAAAAAATAAAAGGCTTTACGGGCATGCATCAATTCCGCCTCTGCTTGTAATAATACCGAACGTTTTTGAAATAACTCACTTTGCACCAACAATAAATCAGCCCTAGCTAAATCACCTAATTCAACCCGTCGTTGTACTGTTTTGACTAATTTTTCTGTTAACTGATAGGATTTTTTAGCAATAACATAATTTAAATCTTGTAACGCCATATGCCACAATGAAAGACGCATCAATCCCGCCACTTTAAGATTAATGACCTGCGCTTCAAAATCCGCCATCTGCTCTGCCTGTTTGGCTAAATTTTGACCTGCCTCACGCTGCCCCCAATTCCATAAAGGCACTCCAACAGCCCCTTCAAATTCATATGCACCTTGATTTGAACCTGCAAAATCATCTCTATACGTCATACCAATATTAACAGCCCCTGCAATCCAATAATTACCGCGCTGTTGTAAGGCAGCACTTTCTTGTTGTAAGCGTTTAATCTGCTGAAAATCAGGGTATTTTTTTACGGTGGCTTGCAATAAAGTGCTTAATGTTAAGCCAGCATCATATTCAATGGTATCCACATGATTGACAATATGCTGTTGTTCCGCATGAATAACGGCGTTATAAAGCACACTGATGCTTAATAATGCAAAAGGTAAGTATCTAAAAAACATAGTAATCCTAAAAATAAAACATCAAAAATAAACCGCTTAGTTAGCAATAAACGATTATAAAATAAGCTTTAAACAGTTTTTAAATACGGGGGAGCGCGGGGGGAAAAACGATAGGATAACGAAGAAAATAGCCTAATGAGACTAGGCGGAGAAAATGTGGCAACATGTTTAATAATTGCTACATGATTAACAGCGGGACTCGGCAGATAAAATACCTGTACCACATTATCTAGCTTAGATTTTTTATCTTTTTTTATTGCCGATTCGAGTTCAACAATCACATCATGTTGATGCGGTGCCTGATAATGCCCTACTTGTTCTCGTAGGACATGTGCTTGCTTGTGTATATGAATTTCACCATTATTATTAGTACACTCTACTTGTACGTGAGCATGCACCAAAGGTGCAATACTCTGCAATAAGATGAGAAAAAATAACACATAGCGCTTAAATAACATCGATTTGTGAATTAATCAGCGAGTAATTTTGCAGCCGCTTCTTGGTATTTCTGACTACTAATTGCGAGGACTTCAGCAGGTAAACTAGGAGCAGGCGGGGTTTTATCCCAATCTAAAGTTTCTAAATAATCACGGATATATTGCTTATCAAAACTCGGCGGACTGATACCCACTTGATATTGCTCCGCAGGCCAAAAACGCGACGAATCAGGGGTTAAGGCTTCATCAATTAAATACAGTTTACCTGCGTCGTCTAAACCAAATTCAAATTTAGTATCGGCAATAATAATGCCGCGTTGTTTCGCATACTCTGCCGCAGTGTTATACAGTTGCAGACTAATATCACGCACTCGCCCTGCCATCTCGGCACCTAATAGCTCTACAGTCGCCTCAAAACTAATATTTTCATCATGATCACCTACCGCTGCTTTGCTAGAAGGCGTATAAATTGCTGTGGGCAGTTGTTGAGCCTGTTGTAAATCTGCTGGCAATTGAATACCACAGACTTCACCTGTTTTTTGATAATCTTTCCAACCTGAGCCAATTAAATAACCGCGTACAATCGCTTCAACCGGTAATGGCGTGAGTTTTTTAACAACAATCGCCCGACTCGCCACCTGCAAACGCTCTTGTTCATCGGAGATAATATCTTCTAAGCGTAAAGAGGCTAAATGATTGGGAATGATAGGCTGTAATTTATCAAACCAAAAATTAGACACGGTTGTCAGCACTTCGCCTTTTGCAGGAATCGCATCAGGAAACACCACATCAAAGGCAGATAATCTATCAGTGGTGACAATCAATAAATGCTCGGCATCCACATCATAAATATCACGCACTTTACCGCGCGTTCGTAAGTTTAATTGACTAAGTGATGATTCAAATAAAGCAGTCGGTGTATTCATAATAATATATTTTTAAAAGGGTAAGCAGTCAAGTTCATCATACAGCCGTTTTTTCTTCCAGCCAGCAAATAATTTTTCATCAAATCGGGTGTCATTATCAATAGAATATTCATATAACACTCTAAATAAACGGGCTGTCCGAAAGGCATGAAACTCTTCATCAGCCGTTAAAGTATCAATATTACCGACTTGAAAGGTTTTATTTTTAGATTTACCATTAAACACCCAAAAAACCGTGTAGCAAAGATAGCTTTTATCTTTGCGACGATCATGTTTTATGGTTCGCGAAACACCGGTAATACCTGTTGTGGTTTTATTTTTAGGCGGTTTTAAAAAACGAATTTTACTGCCTTTTAAAACAATCAACATTTGGTCACGCCATGCAATCGCAGCGGCTAATGATTTATTTTTATTTCCCCACATTTTATGCGAAAAATAACGACTGCTTTCTTTAGCGCGTCTAACAATACGGACTTGGTAGCCAAAAACATCGGGTTCGGTAATGTGTTTATGTTTAATCATAGTTTAATTATTTAAGCTATTGATAGAAAATATAGCTTTAACAGCGAGCAATGAGTTATCAAAATACCCTTTAAAATAAAGATATAATTCATAAGCATATGCTCAAAAGTTGACAAGAGTAACGTTTAGTAAAGGGCAAATCTTTCATAATAAAATGCGTTCTATTATAAAAGATAATAACCCTATCGGCTAGACTCTATCGACCTGAATTGACATCCTCCCCTCCCTAAAGGAAGGGGATTCCAACACCTCACGATATTGGTTACTGCCCTGAGTGTCCAAATTCAACTACTCATATCTGACAGTCGTTAATTCCCGCAAGCCCTGCGGTATTTTTAAGCTAAATTATTGTGTGCTACACAGACCAACAGTATTTATGTTAATGGCTGCGTTAATATCTCTATCGTGAGTGATGCCACATTCTAAACATACCCACTCTCTAACACTTAATGCTTTTTTGCTTCCACGATGACCACAAGCCGAACAAATCTGACTTGATGGCAGCCAGCGACTGACTTTAGTGAAAGTCCTACCGTACCATGCGGCTTTATACTCTAACATCCGACTGAACTCGCTCCAGCTTGCATCACTGATTGACTTGGCTAGGCAGTGATTTTTTAGCATTCCACTAATATTTAAATCTTCAACAATTATCACTTGGTTTTCGTGAATTATCTTAGTTGATAACTTACTCAAAAAATCTTTTCTACTATCTGAAATAGCGGCATGATGACGCGCTACTTTTAGCCTTGCTTTATTACGGTTATGACTGCCTTTTACCTTGCGAGATAATCTTCTTTGCAATACCTTTAATCGTTTTTCCCCCTTTCTGTACACCCTAGGATTATCAATTTTTTCACCCTTGCTAGTCGTTAAGAAGTGAGTTAAGCCAACATCTAAACCTATTGAGTTATCAAGTGTCGGCAGCTGTTCTTTGTAGGTTTCGCCTTGGAATGATGCAAAATATCTGCCTGCACAATCTTTGCTTATGGTTAAGCTGTTAATTGAATCTGGCAGCGGTCTGGATAGCGACATTTTCAGAGGCGTCTTTGACTTAGCAATATACAGGCAATCCTCTTTAATTTTAAAACCACTCGCCGTTAATCTAAATGATTGTTTCTCGTGCTTGTTTTTAAAGTTGGGGTACTTAGCCCGTTTTGCGAAGAAGTTGCTAAATGCCGTGTCTTGGCTTCTAAGTGCTTGTTGCAGAGCGATACTGCTCACTTCATTTAACCATACAAATTCTTCTAATTTCTTAATCGTAGTGAGTTGTTTTGATGACGCACAATAGTTTATTTTAACGGCGTTTAGCGTGTATTCTTTTGAACGCCAGTCTAAAATGTTATTCCATACAAAACGCACACAGCCGAAAGTTTTAGCAAGTAATTCAACTTGTTTAGTGTCTGGGTAGATGCGGTATTTATGGGCTATTTGTTTCATGTATATATCTTACAAAATTAATATCTATTTGTAAATATATTTAATTAAAAAGCACGCCTTATATCCCCGCCCTAAACGACGGGGTTTTACGGCGCTTTTTGATAAAAATTACCAATAAAGGAAAAATAATGGAAATCTTATTACTAGGTGCAGTCGCTTGCATGGCAGCGTTAATATTATCAGCATGGTTAATGACCTTCGCACGGTGGTTCCCGATTGAAGGTATTGATGAAAAATTTTTAGTCGATTATAAAACCATGATCAGAGCACATGTGGATTATGCTTTGATGGCCCTCTTCAACCTTGGTTTTTATGGCGCAGGTGTCGAACTACCTATTTTTGCCTGCTGGTGTGTCGCGATAGGCGGATTTACCAATCCCAGTATTTTTGTTGTCGCGGCGTTTGATCCTGAGTTCTGGAACAAACAACATTGGAGAGTATTAACCGCCATCAGTTTTGTGATCACAACGTTAGGTTTTGTAGGGATTGGCATCGCATTAGTTCAACATGCCTTACAAAGTTAGTATCTTCATAGATAATATTAAAACCAATTTTTAGTTCGCTTACAAAATCCCACTAAAGCTAACATTAGTGGGACCTCGATCAAGACCCCAACAACCGTTGCTAGCGCTGCGCCCGAAGACAAGCCAAAGAGCATTACTGACGTGGCAATCGCTACCTCAAAGTGATTAGATGCCCCGATCAAAGCTGAAGGCGCCGCATTCTCATAAGAAAATCCCCAATATTTTGCAGCACTATACGTTATAGCAAAGATCAGTAGAGTTTGTAACGCCAACGGAATAGCAATCCATAGGATAGTAAAGGGATTATTCATAATGATATCGCCTTTAAATGAAAATAGTAAAATCAAGGTAAACAATAAAGCGATAATCGTTACCGGCGTTAGAATAGGTAAAAAGTTTTTTTCAAACCAGACTAATCCCTGATGAGTAATGATCCATTTTCGGGAAAAATAACCTGCGAATAAAGGCAATGCCACATAAACACTAATAGACAGTAAAAGTGCCTCCCAAGGCACTGGTAATTGCCCTACTCCCAATAAAAATCCGCCAATCACACCAAATAAAACTAACATCACGAGTGAATTAATCGCTACCATTACTAAAGTATGTCCCGGATTTCCATCAGCGAGATATCCCCAGACCAGCACCATTGCAGTACACGGTGCAACACCCAATAAAATACAGCCCGCCAGATAGCTACGCCATAACGGAATCGTCATCATCTTAACGCCTTCGTGCATTACTACAGTCCCAGAGCCATACTGACTGCCTACTGGTAAATCAAGCCCAAAAGGCATTTTTACTAGATCAAGCGCTTCTGGGCCGATAAATTGTTGAAATAAAATACCTAAAAAGAGATAAGCAATTGCATACATGCTAAAAGGTTTAATGACCCAGTTCACTATCAAGGTCAATGACACCGGTTTGATACTTTTACCCGCCTTAATGACTTCAGCGAAATCAATTTTGACCATAATAGGGTACATCATAAAAAATAAACAAATAGCAATTGGAATTGAGACCACTGGTGCCCCGTTTACATTGATACTCATGCTATCCAGAGTTTTAGCTACATTTGGAGCGTAAGCACCCAGCAAAATTCCTATACCAATACATAAACCCACCCAGAGAGTCAGAAAGCGTTCAAAAAAACCTATATCATGTTGTTTTTCTATCATTTTATAATCCCCTTTAGCTATTATTTAGCAATAGCATTAAGTTCAGCGATGAGTACATCAGCCGGTATTGTTTCTATCAGAAGTTTTAACATTTTTTTAAGCCGAGTAAAATATATAGTTATAAAAGCATTCGAGTTACAGATGAAAAGAAGTTTGAAAATAGAAATAATCACTGTCACTGGTATCAGAAGGTGCCTCTAAAGTATTTTTAGCGAAGCCGCCCTTGAAGAGATGTGCCCAACCCGATTCAAGTCGAATGTGTTTCGGTACCAGATTCCAACGAATCCGCAGTTCCAGTTGCTGCCCCAGATAATCCCCGTTCAAGCCTGTTTTGTCAGTTATTTTTGCCCCTGTCCAACTATCCTTTGCTTGTGCTAACCAATAAGCACGGTGTGATAAAAAGGCGGAAATAGTTTTAGTAGGCTTTAATTTTAAGCGTAAACCTGGCGTGCTAATATTAGCGCGTGCAAACGGCCCCCAAATACTTGTCGGACCAAAATCAAAGCGTCGCGCACCAAATAAGGTTTCAAAGCGATTGCTTTGATTATCATTAGGGTCTTTATCACCACTGGCATAGTCATATTGCAATATTAATCTGGGTTGCCAAGGCGCATCAAAGGAATAACCGACTTCAATATGACTAAAATGCGCAAAATGATTTAAGCGTGTGGTATCACTGTTAGATTTAGAAGCAAAAGCATAGCCCTGTTGTAATACCGATTCAAATTCAAAATCAAACTGACTAATTTTAGCTGGCCTACGCCAACGAACACCGTAAGTGACTAATTGACGATTTTTAGTTGGGGTGGCCTTAGTATCGTGTTCATCTAAATAATACAGATAGGCTTCCCCTTGGGTATTATAAGCTAGGGTGTTGAGGCTAAAAAAAGACCCTGCAAAAATGCGTTCAAAATTTTCTTGGTCAAATTGAGCAATATTATTTTTTAACGATGCTTGGTCGCTGGGTAAGCGTGATACAGGAAACATAATAAAGTTACGCCATTGCCATTTTTTTTCTTTGCTAATACTAATATCTAGGCCAGAGAAATTGTTAATCGTATTACGATAGCGATTACGCGCAATCAAGCGTCGACTGCCAAAATCCAATGTTTGTCGTCCTGCTTTCGCATGAACATGTAAACCAGTACCGAAAGCATTTTTTTCTTGCCACGCAATATAGGCCTGTAATAAATCCGTTTGGTTAATTAAGCCCGTAGTATATTTTGAGTTACTTCCCGTTAAACTAATGCGCGAATCCATAAATTCCGTGCCTAAGCTGAATTGTTTATAGTGTGTGCCTATAAAGAGCTGGGTGCGGAAAGCGAGCGCTTGATCGCCTCCTGTATCCGTTCCTTTTTTAAAGGGCTTAGTATAGGCTTCATAACGTGTTCGGTGACTGACTTTTATAGTTAACCAATCAGGTAAATTGAGTTGCTGCTGTAATGTCCAGTGATCGAGTGGTTTTGCCTGAATAATACTACTGGATAGGGAAAGCAGTAATAGGGTGAATTGAAGAAAGGTTTTTCGCATATTTATTTTAAATGTGTAATAAAATACCTATTAAGATCTATATAATAGGAAAAACAGGTATTAAAGCATTATTTTATAGTGGATAAAATAAGCATAACTTTACATGATTAAAAATATGACCCTACAGATAGACTTACACTGGCAGTGCCAAGGGGAGACTTTACCTCCATCCAATAAAGCCTCTAATTTATATTCAAACAATGTAGATTCTGATTCATGACATGCTTCAATCTCTTTTTTTAAAAAATCTTGTATATGTCTTATTTGTAATTCCATAATTTATTATTAAATCCTAATGCAGCTAAAAACATAGTTTAAAAAAACCATGGGGTACAATATATTTCATATGGTTTAAATTAATCCATTTTAAAGTAGCAGGATTGAATAAATCAATTTTAGATCAAGGTTGTGAGCTATTTTTTGATATGTTGAAATAAAAACAAGACTTGAAGGGTCGTATAGTTATTAAAGTGCCACCGCATAACATCAAGCTACTATTATGTCGCCAAAGAAAACCCACTTACGCAAGCTGATTTTATTTGTGTTGAATGTGAACATAAAAATAATACCGTCAACAGCAGGAACTATTAGAAAATATCAATATAAGCCTATTCCTGAGTTAGAATAGGGATTTCCGCTCTTTAGATGTCAAAAATGTCGCTAAATGCGACTAACACGCTCCTATCTTTTAAGTTTTTAAGATAATTCCCTTGTCTCATTCATAGCGTTAGCTTGAGTGGGGAGCATTCACCGATTATAATTATAACTTTTGCACTTTTTAAAGGGCTCACTCATGTCTCATATCACCAATTCACCCGAATGGCTGGCGTTAAAAGAACATCAGCAACAGGTTAATCCTCTGCATCTTAGAGACTTATTTGCTGCTGAACCCAATCGTTTTAATCATTACTCCATTCAAATGGATGATTTAATCTTTGATTATTCAAAAAACAGAATCACCGATGAAACATTACCTAAATTATTTAATTTAGCCAATGCCATGGGTTTGAAACAACATATCCAAGATATGTTTAGTGGACAACGTATTAATAAAACTGAAAATCGTGCTGTCCTGCATACCGCCTTGCGTAATCGCAGCAATACACCTGTCTATCTTGACGGGGTTGATGTGATGCCAGATGTTAATGGGGCATTAAATAAAATGCAAAAATTTTGCCAATCTGTTCACTCTGGTGAATGGAAAGGTTATAGCGGTAAAAAAATAACCGATATTGTTAATATTGGTATTGGCGGCTCTGATTTAGGCCCTAAAATGGTGACTACAGCCCTGACACCTTATGCGATTGAAGGCATGGGCGTACATTTTGTCTCTAATATTGACCAAGCTGATTTACTTGAAACACTCAAAGTTGTTTCACCCGAAACCACGTTATTTTTAATTGCCTCAAAAACATTCAGCACCCACGAAACCATGACTAATGCAGGTTCAGCACGCGCATGGTTATTGAAATCAGCAAAGGATGAAACGGCGGTTGCGAAACATTTTGTTGCCCTATCAACGCATAAAGAAAACGTGGTTAATTTTGGGATTGACCCCAACAATATGTTTGAATTTTGGGATTGGGTCGGCGGACGTTATTCTTTATGGTCATCTATTGGCTTATCTATCGCTCTTTATGTGGGTTTCGATAATTTCGAACAATTACTTGAAGGGGCTCACGAAGCCGACAAGCATTTTCAAGAAACCCCTTTTGAAAAAAATATCCCTGTTATCATGGCTTTATTAGGGGTTTGGTATAATAATTTCTTTGATGCTGAATCGCATGCGATGTTGTCGTATGATCATAATATGTGCTTTTTTGCTGATTATTTCCAGCAAGGTGATATGGAAAGCAATGGCAAAAGTGTTGATTT
>ENA-OSET01004977-OSET01004977.1-sediment-metagenome-genome-assembly--contig:-NODE-4977-length-11469-cov-11.784849_pt1 | contig 11469 bp, 8 predicted proteins | sample MGYA00237882_ERZ534229 | MGnify/ENA primary metagenome ERZ534229 (study PRJEB26408, sample SAMN06266212) | sediment metagenome | isolation source: Hudson Canyon methane seep mesocosm | place...
GACACATTGTTTAATGGCAGTGCTGGCAATTGCCTTTACGGTGGTGATGTAGGGGAAATGTACAAAACCTTTGTTAACCAACTGTCCAAGTTGCCTGACGATACCGCCATTTACCCGGGCCACGACTACATCGTCAACAATCTTAATTTCTCTCTGTCGCTGGAACCAAACAATCAGTTCGCCAAGACCTTGTTGGCAGAGGTGAATGATCAAAACCCCGAAAACAGGCTTGTGACAAGCTTGGCTATCGAGAAAAAGATCAATCCATTTTTTCGCTTACAAAACCAAGCAATTATTGGCGCGCTTAAAGAGCGTTTTGCAGATCAGAAAGAAGACCCTGAGGCTATTTTTGCCGGCCTTAGGCGGGTTAGAGATAAATGGTAGCAATTGACCGAATTCAATGAAACGACCGAAAACCTAAGTTCTAATTATTATTTGGAGAAAACAGCATGAAACTACACGGCGTAGAAATTTCACCCAACGTTCGCAAAGTAATTATCGCCTGCATAGTCAAAGGCATAGATTATGAACTGAACCCAATTATTCCGGGGCCTGCACTTAAAGAACCGGAATTCCTCAAGCTAAACCCCTTAGGGCAGATTCCCGCCCTTGAGGACGGTGATCTTACGATAGGTGATTCCAATATCATTCTTCAATACCTTGAAGAAAAACACCCAGAAACATCCATATTACCCGCAACACTTGAAGGCCGCGCTAGAAGTCGTTGGCTTGCTGAATACGCGGGGTCTGCTTTATTCCCATGCTGTGGCACTATGTTCAGAGAGGTGTTCGTCAACCCCAATTTCTTTAAACAGCCGACAAATCAAAAGGCTGTGGATGAGAATATCAGCGAGAAGTTTCCGCCGGTTCTCGACTATCTGGAAACACAAAGCCCTCGTGATGGTTTTTTGTCTGGGGACACTTTTAGCGTCGCAGATATCAGTGTCATATCAATGTTTATCACTGCCAGCTATGGCGGCTATGAAGTTGATGCGAGCAGATGGCCAAAACTGGCGGCTTATGTAGAGCGGATGCTTGCGTACCCGGCGGTTTCTCAGTGCATCGAACGCGAGCAGGAAATGATAAGAATGATTACGGGCTAAGTAGTGAGCGACCCACAGGCGAGGTTTTTGATTTTTGTCATTGATGGGTCGCATTCCTTATTGAGTTAGTCTCAAAACTATCTCGTGGTAGGCCGTTTGTGATCGCCTGAGTCACGAATGGGGCGTTTACTGCACTTATACTAAACTTTGAAAAGGGAAGCTACTTGTCCTCAATTCATTCTCACCAGTTCTTTGAACCCATTGCGCCTTTATTTTTCCGCCACTGCTGAGGGCTCATCCCATGCCACCGTTTAAAACTTCGAGTGAAAGCGCTTAATTCGGAGTAGCCCAAAAGCGCCGCAATATCTGTAAGCCGGTAGTATGGGTGATTAATATAATCTTCAGTTTGTTGAACGCGCACCGCCTCCGTTAGGGCTTTAAAGGTGGTGTTCTGGCTTGCCAGCCGTCTCTGTAATGTGCGTTTGCTGTAGCCGATGGCTTGGGCCACGCTTTCTACACTGCATTCTTCGCTCGCCAACATCAAAGACACACAATGCTTCACTTGTTCAACAAAGTTATCTTCATGTCGCTCTTCTAGATACTCCCTTAAACGCACGGGTATTAACTTTGCTGATTCGGCTATAGGTTGCAACAGCATCGAGCGATCAAATGATAGGGCCAATTTGGGGGCATTAAATGCCACTGGGCAAGAAAAATACTGAGAATAGTAATCGGGGTTGCCCACTTCACCGTGTCTCAAAAAGACGCCTCTAGGACTTAGGTGCTGACCGGAAAGACTTTTGATCAAGTTATAAACCAAGGCGATGCCATGATCTTGAAAACGAATGTTGTTAGCTACCTTGGGAAAGTCGCTCGCAATGGAAAACTCAGCGGTATCTTGCTGCAGAATTAAATTCAGCTTAACCGTTTGCACTCGCAACTGAATGTGCTCAACAAAAATTTTGAGGGCATCGCCAATGGTCGGGCAGGCAATAATCATCGATGCCAGAGGACCATAAATGGCAATGGTTTGGCGACGAGCCAGCTGCAAGCTCAAGTCGGGAAAATCTAATCCAATTGCGGCTAACTCTAAGAGATTATTTTGGCGGTCGAAGGGTATGAGTCGTTCATTGCCACTGGAGGTTTCGAAATTCAGGCCGGCCGCCTCATAGTAGGCTTTTGGATCACCGCCTTTCTCTAGTACCAGCTCTGAAAATCCGTCTAAAAAGCTGCTGTTAATTAGGGGGTAGCGCATGCTCTAACAAGCTCACATTGATGGATTCCAATGAATAATCGCCCTGATGTCACCTTAAGTCAACAAAGTGGCGCGGGGTGTCTATATGGTGGCATGAAAGGTCAAGCTTCTGTGGCATGGCCTGCTAGATTGTACGGGCCTCATTTCAATAATAAGTTGAGTTCACGTATGTACGATTACATCATCATTGGTGCCGGGTCGGCTGGTTGTGTACTGGCCAATCGCTTGAGTGAAAACCCTGAGAATAGTGTGTGTTTGGTCGAGGCGGGCGGCAGCGACAAATCACCCTTCATCTACACGCCCCTTGGCGTAATCGCCAGTTTGGCCTTGGGCCTATTTAATTGGTCGTTCAACTCCAAAAAACAATCGTCGATGAAAGACCGCGAGATCTATTGCCCTCGAGGCAAAGTTTTGGGCGGCAGCAGCTCCATCAACGCTATGCTTTATCTGCGAGGCCAAGCTCAAGATTACGATCGCTGGAATGAAAACGGTTGTGCTGGCTGGAGTTTTTCTGAGGTGCTTCCTTATTTCAAAAAGTCTCAACATCAAGAGCGTGGTGAATGCGACCTGCATGGAATGAACGGCCCCTTGAATGTGGCCGATGGCCGAAGCCGGCACGAAATTAATGCCGCTTTTGTGGAGGCAGGCATGCAAGTGGGTGAAGCTTACAGAGATGACTTTAATGGCGAAGTGCAGGAGGGGGTGGGTTGGTTTCAGTGCACCCAGAAAGACGGTCAGCGCCACAGTGCAGCGGCCGCTTACTTGCACCCCGTCATGGCAAAAAGAAAAAACCTGACGGTGCTCACAAATACACAAACGAGAAAAATCTTGTTCGAAGGAAAAAAAGCCGTCGGCGTCGAGGTCTTGGAAAAAAAACAAGTTAGGCAGTTGAAAGCTGGTAAAGAGATAATTTTATCCGCCGGATCATTTGGTTCTCCGCAACTACTGCTGCTCTCTGGTGTGGGGCCAAAAGAGAAATTAGAAAGCCATAACATTACTCAACATCACGATCTCCCAGGTGTGGGTGAAAACCTTCAAGAGCACGTGGATGTACTGGTGGTGGCAAAAGACCGGTCCAGCCGATCTTGGGCGGCGCTCAGGCCCTTAACGTTAATCCGCTCGGTGGGAGAAGTGTTCAATTACTTGTTTAGTCGCCGGGGTATGTTGTCTACCTCTATCACAGAGTCCGGTGGTTTTATTCGCGTGGGGGAGAATGCAGTGACTCCCGACGTTCAGATTCACAGCTCTGCCTTAGCGATGGATGATCACGGCCGCAGCTTCAGCTACTTTCTAAAGTACGGCTACAGCCTGCACGCCTGCCTGCTGCGACCTAAAAGCCGCGGTTCAGTGTCACTGCAAAGCGCGGACCCGCTCGCAGACCCTATCATTGATTTAAATATGTTGAGCGATGCTGACGATGCGAAATTGTTGGTGAAAGCGGTTCGGCGTGTGCGAGAAATAATGCGAGCTCCGGCGCTTTCGAAGTACACCGGTGATGAAATACAACCCGGCCCTAATTGCAGCAGCGACGCGGCGTTGGATGACTTTATTCGGCGAAAAGCCAATCACGTATACCACCCTGTAGGCACCTGCAAGATGGGCAATGATGATCAAGCCGTTGTGGATGAACGTTTGCGGGTGCGTGGATTGGAAAACCTCCGCGTTGTTGATGCATCCATCATGCCAACGATTGTTAGCGGCAATACTAATGCGCCCACGCTCATGATAGGTGAACGAGGGGCTGAATGGATTCTGCAAGACCATGGCTAGATTCTTAGCGAGATAGATGTACAGATAAAAAAATAAAAAAACAAGAAGCAAAACAACAACTCCGGAGAGCGAAAATGAAAAAAATCATTACTCAGAGAAATCTACTGACCCAGGGTATTCTGATTGCAGCGCCTTTGCTGCTGTCTGCTCACAGCCATGCACAAGAATCTCCCGCCCTTGAAGAGATTGTGGTGACCGCGCAAAAACGTGTGCAGTCTTTGCAGGATGTGCCCATATCAGTGGCGGCTGTCTCTGCCGAAAAAATGACTGAGTTTGGCATCGTCGACCTAGAAAACATGTCGGCTTATGTGCCAAATTTCACCATCAATGAGACCGGCATTTCTACCACCGTGGCGGTTCGCGGTATTTCATCTGGAATCAACCCCGGTTTCGAACAATCGGTGGGGATGTACAACGACGGTGTATTTTACGGCCGAGATCAATTGGCTCGAGTGCCCATGTTAGATTTGGAGCGCGTGGAAGTTCTGCGTGGTCCGCAGGGAATTTTGTTCGGTAAAAACAGTATTGCGGGCGCTGTGAGTATGATTGCAGCAAAACCCAGCGATACCTTCGAGGCTTCTATAAGTGCTATGTATGAGCCCGATGCAAACGAGCGCGACTTGCGATTGATGGTGAACGGGCCTATCACAGATACCTTGAGTGGGCGTTTGGCTATCATGTCTCATCAGACTGACGGTTATATGCAGAACACGGCCTTGAATCGTGATGAACAGCAAGAAGATGAGAGCTTTGTTCGAGCCACATTACAGTGGCAGGTTAGCGACACCTTCGTCGCTAACCTGAAAGTTTCTCGCGCTAACTTTGATGTGGACGGTCGTAATATTGAAGTGTATGGCAGTGTGGGTGCGCCAGACCATTTGACGGTATTGAATTCTTTGCAGGGCGCTCTTGGAAGAGATGCAGTTGGCGAGACTTTGGATCGCAAGCGAGACTCCAACGGTGACACCAGCTACAACGAAGTGGACAACATCACCTTAAAAATGGATTGGGAGTTGGAGGACTTTACCCTCACCTCTATTACCAGTCGGGTTGCCTATGAATACGATGAAGTGTGCGACTGTGACTTTTCTGGGGCCCTGGTGTTCGACGTAGATTTCAACGAAGAATACAGTCAAGTCAGTCAGGAAATTCGCTTCACATCGGCCGGCGGTGAAACCCTAGATTACATAGGTGGTTTATTTTATCAAAGTTCCGATCTGAAGTATTCAGATGCTATCAACCTGGTGGACGGTACTATTTTGACTCAGGTTCTCGGCGGTGCCGCCCCTCCTTTGGCGCCGTTTGCCAACCTGTCGGCCTCTGCTCGCAACTTTAGTCAAGACTCCGATGTTTGGGCGGCCTTCGCACAAGTGACATGGAACTTTAACGACGAGACGCGTTTGGTTGTTGGTGGTCGTTACACCGACGAAACTAAAAGTGCGGATCGCAAACAAGTTCACATTGCCGGGCCGGACTACGGTGGCGCTGAACTGCCCACCGAAGTGAATAATGCCTTAAGCGGTGCTTACAATACTCTGTTTGGTCTATTCAGCATCGAGCCCTATGACACCATTTACGGTGACTTATCAGAAAGTGCTTTTACACCCATCGTTACTCTGCAAAAAGATGTGTGGGATGACAGCATGATATACGCAACCTGGACGCGCGGTTTTAAATCGGGTGGGTTTGATGCGCGCTCTAATGCGCACCCAGACGTGGCCGTTGTCAATGCAAGCAATGCTTTGCGCGGCGGCTTCGACTTGGTTGGTAGCTGGGAATTTGATCGCGAAGAGGCCAACAGTTATGAGTTGGGCGCTAAGATGCGTTTTGCTGGCGGTCGTGCCGAGTTGAATGCCGCGCTATACCTTACCGAATACAGCGATCTCCAGGTGTCTCAGTTCGATGGTACATTGGGCTTCAATGTGACCAACGCTGGTGAAGCCACTGTTCAGGGTATCGAGTTGGACGGTCGTTGGGCGGCTACCAACTCGCTCACCTTGAGTGCCTCTATGGCCTACCTGGATTTTGTTTACGACAGTTTTCCCAACTCGCAATGTGCGTTTGGGCAAACACCTAATTCACCCGAATTCCCGGGTTTGTGTGACGTGACTGGTGAGCGTAAAGAATACACTCCCGAGTGGACCGCGAACTTAAACGCTGACTACGTTCGCTCCTTAAGCAATGCCATGGAGCTGCGTGCGGGCGTGGATGTGAGTTATATGGATTCTTATTTGTATGCCTCTAACCTAGATCCAAGTACAGAGCAGAGTGCCTATGCGTTGTGGAATGCACGTGTGGCCTTGGCCAATGCGGATGACACTTGGGAAGTGTCTGTCTTGGCGCGCAACCTAACTGACGAGACCGTGTTGAATTTCGGTGGCAACACGCCCTTGGCCAGCACCTTGACGGGCGGCCAGGGCAACTCCTACTACGCCTTCGTAAATCGCCCGCGCAACATTGCTTTGCAGGTTAATTACAAGTTTTAACTTCCAGACTGTAATAGTTCTACCCCTGGCGCTTCGGCGCCATTTTTTTCAAGATTGGGGTCAGAGTAAAAATTCCCTCTCCCCCCCCCCGCCGAGTATCTACTGCCAAATATCAACAAGATTCTATGATATTCTCAGGCCATATCGTTTTCCTGTCGAAAAATCGTGTAATGAGACCCTTAAGATGTTTACTGTAATAGAGGCGATGCCACTGCCGGAGCAATCCAAGCTGGACATTTGTCATAAAAAACTTGGAATTAAAATACCTGATGTGCACACAGATTGCTTTTCTCTCTCGATTCGAAAAAAAGTACCAATCGAAGAGTTTGTAGAAGCATTTTACACAAGCTGGCTATTCAAAGTTGAGAGGCTAATTCTTGGAATTGTTGTAGGGAAACCCTCTACCGATAAACAGGCATATGAGCTATCTGTAGGTCAAAGGGTGCAGTTTTCTGCTTGGAACCTCGAATATCAAGATGAAAATCAAGTAGTGTTGGCCGATTTTATGGGAAAAACTAAGTCTTGGCTAATGGTCGAGAATTGGGGCAACGCATCTACACGATTATTCTTTGGGAGTGCGGTAATGCCGCGATACAATGCGGATGGTTCGCTGGGCAAACCTTCTCTATTTTTCAGATTGCTAAGTGGTTTTCATATGCTCTATTCTAGATCACTTCTATGGGCGGCTAGTAGAAATCTGTTGTCGCAAGAAGAAAGGCGAAGCGGATAAGAACTTTTTTCCCCGTAGTGTTGAAATAATGAGGCGGGAGAAGATACTGGGACTAATTATATTAGAGTGTTTTTCCCCCATTATTCCTGACATAGAAAGGACGATATCTGCGAATTATATTGAATATTATATTCTTTTTGTGAAGGTCATCAATAATTCGTTTGAGTTTTACTATTAGATTAGGCGTAAGTGCTGTTGAATTCTTAGAGCACTGAAGCATAGATTCCTGAGTTGAGAGTGAGCTGTACGTTAGATTGCTTGAATAGTGCTTGTCCATAAAATCTCTGGTGCCAATGAACGCGTCTATTCTACCGGCATTGAGCATGCTAAGGCCATTTTTAGAGTCACCAACCGGATATTTTGCCGTGTTCTCTAGGCTAAGAAAACCTTTTTGGTTTAAAAAAAACGCTCCCCTTAAGTACCCAACCTTAAGGCCTTCTAAATCTTCGATTTTAGCGACGGGAAAATCAGAGTCAAGCCTGCGGACGATAACCAGATTTTTATTCATAATTTTGGCAACCTGTATGAAAGTGTCCTCTCTGCTTTTACTCGCAAACATAATTGCGCAATGATAGTCACCATTCTTTAATCCGTGTATTACCCTTCTTAAGGGCACTAAAGAGACCCTTGAATTAGGAACATCCAATTGGTTTACTATCGACTTAGAAATATCGTACAAGTAACCTGCAGGTTTGTTCTCCGCATCCTTATAAGCTGCGGGTTCGCCCACTTCGATTACCGCTATTACTATGGGGGTTTCGTTTCTTTCGGCTGAAAATGCACTATGGCTGCTTATTAGCAGAAGGCACTGAAACAGAAGAGAAAAAACGTTCTTCAGGTTAGTCATATAAATAAAGAATCTATAATAAAGTCAATATTCTGGAATTGTAGCGCATTCTCTAGCCAAACCAAATTAGCTGATGCATAGCGATGGCTCTGCCGGTTATCGGGGCGCTCGGCCAGCGAGTGAGGTTCTATGTATAAGCTACTACGTTTTTTTTACAAAATCTATAGACATAATCCGTGGTGTCAATGTTAACAAAGAGGAGCAGAGCAATATGATAAGAGTGCCGAAAGAAAATGTAAATTTGGTGAGCCATGCTGAAGTTCATGCGGCCCAAAATGACATATATAGTTTAAGGTTAAAAACACCCGCCATTATGGCTTAACTTTTAGTGGGGTTGATTTACATGCCAATGGATTGGGGGAATCTGTGCGTCACATGGTCCGTCACAAAAGATACATATATCTGACATGTATCCTTAATATTTATCAGTTTAAATCATGCTCTCAAAACTGTGCAAACAACAGTTCCTTTAATAGCTGCGTTTAGTGGCACCAATAGAGAGAGTCAATCGTGAGCAATAGACCCCGTCGTAAATACTATGAGTTAAATGCGATCGCTAAAGCCTGTTCTATGGCAGCCGCATGTTCGTTGGCCATACCTGTGCTGGCGCAAGAGAGTGCGCAAATAGAAGAAATTATCGTTCAGGGAAAAGGTGCCACTTACGGTAATAGCTTGGTGACTGACACAATGCGCAAGCAACAATCGAGTATCACCAGTATTAATGCTCTGATTGATAATCTTCCGGGTGTTACGGTCAACGAAGGTGACACTTACGGTTTCGATGATTGGTCAACAGCCATTACAATTCGTGGTTTTTCAACGAATTTGCAGGAACAACAAGTAGGCACAACTATAGATGGCTTGCCAAACGGAGGTTCGAATTACGGCGGTGGCGCTAAGGCGAATCGTTTTATCGATCCAGCCAATATGGGGGGCATTGAAGTGACCCAGGGTACTTCCGACATCGCCTCGCGTTCGCACGAGGCCTTGGGCGGCACCATCAATTATTTGACAGAAACTCCGGCTGAGGATCAAGGTTTTGTGGCCGAATTATCGATGGGCGAGTTTGATGCGCAGAGATACTCTGTGCGATACGATACTGGTACGTTTGCGGAGAATACGCAAGTCTGGGTGTCCTACTCTCATCAGGAGGCCAGCGATTGGGTCACAGAGACGGCGGAGAATGAACGGGATCATTTTGCTGCGAAACTGGTTTCTGACCTAGCCGTGGCGAACATTACGGCCTATATATCTTACGATGATACACATGAAGATAACTATCAGCGTGTCTATAGCCCGGAACAGTTTGATGCCAACTCTGAATCTGACGGTCTAAACGCTGTTTGGACTGGCGTGCCTAATGATGATCAAAACTTTCGCCAAGCCTGGTCGACACTTCGTGAAAATCTGTTTAGCTATGTTAAAGCCGATTTTGACCTTAGCGAAAGTCTTTCGGTAGAAAGTACCGTGTATTACCACCGCAACGAAGGGCGCGGCGATTGGGTGCCACCTTATCTCGTGGATGTTTCCGCCGATGCGTCTGAAGTGACAGGCGGCTCAACCGTTCACGGAAATAGTCAAGTGACAGGAACGGGCGCAACGTTTACGTATGTTGATTCGTCGGGTAACCCTCTAAGCTCTACTGTTGAGGGTTGCAGCGCTTTCGACCGTAACCCGGCTTGTTTTTCCAGTGATGCGATTGCGGTGCAATCTTATCGACACACCCACTACGAAAAAGACCGTACAGGCTTAACACTTGATTTCACTTGGCGCGCAGAACTGGCAGGCTATGAAAACGAACTGCGTGGCGGTATTTGGTACGAAGACGCGACCCGCGATGAGTATCGAGATTGGCACAAGGTTTCAGATACGAGTGTTGGCTCTGCGTTTGATCCCTCTCCTTACTATATTCAGTACAGCTACAGCTTTCCTCAGGAAACCAGTAAATGGTATTTACAGGATAGTCTGACGATAGACGCGCTTACGGTAAGCCTTGGTGTTAAGCAATTTTTTGTAGATGTTCAGCGTGACGATCTATTTGGTGATTCAACTTCTATTCAGGCAAATTCAGATTCCGATGTGTTATTTTCTGGCGGGCTAGTTTGGGAGACAGGTGTCGAAGGCTTAGAGGCATTTTTTGGGTATGCTGAGAACTTTAAGGCGATTGCCGACGTTCTTCTGGAAGACACTGAGATAGATTTGAGCACCATTGAACCTGAAACTTCGACGAATATGGACATGGGACTTCGTTATGTTAACGATAGACTGCAGGCTTCTGCCACCTATTATCAAAGTGACTTTGACAATCGACTAATTTTTGTAAGTGTTGCTTCCCCTGCAGGAATTGACTATCTAGGCAGTGGAACAGGCTTCTATGAAAACAGCGGTGGTATTGATTCCAGTGGGTTTGAGTTTTCATTGGATTATGCCTTAAGCGAGCGCCTAAGTTTATATACTGCGCTGACACTAAATGACGCAAGCTACCTGGGAACCGGTAGTTCGGCCTTGGACACTCAGGCAGGAATTACACCTGGCCTGGATGTTCTGGGTGTCTCTGATAAGCAGTTTGTGGCCAGCCTTGATTGGGAAGGCGAGTCAATGTTTACCGGTATTTCGGCGAAGTACACAGGAGACCGTTACGCTAATGCCACAAATACCTGGAAGGTGGATGGCTATACTGTAGTTGATGCCTATATCGGCACAACAATCTATGGCGTGGGTAATGGCATTACGCTGAATCTGGTTGCCAACAACCTGTTTGATGAAGACTATCTCGGCACTATTGTTAATAATGGTGCCTGGATTGGTGCGCCGCGCACGGTTTCAATGTCGGCGACATTAGCTTTCTAGAGCGTTGTAAGCTGGTATTTAGAGTATGCGAGTAAACAGAGGTCGGTTCTACGGCCTCTGTTTTTATCTAACTCTATTGGCATGGATCATTGAATTTCACTGCAGCCATTTCGCTTGAAGCGTTTTAGATACAGGCCCTAATCAATTTACGCAACGCCGTAACCAGGCCTTCTTAAGTAATGGTGGTGTGACTTTAGGGCGAACTCAAGTATTTTCCTGTACGGCATTGGAGAAAAACCAGTAGGTTCACCTGCGTCACCCATAGGCTAAACCTTCGCGGTTAAAAGGGTCAAAGCACCTGTATTTAGACCACATCTAGAAAGATAGCTTGTACCGCCGGAGTGGCGGATTAGAAAACCTTTATCGGTGTGCTTGATTTCAGCGATGTCGCTCCAGAGTATGCTTTGCTGATGGTAAGTACCTTTGGTAAATATGCCATGATCATCAATTCGAATACTAATTTCACTACCAGCAGCACGGCTGATCAT
>ENA-OSET01004978-OSET01004978.1-sediment-metagenome-genome-assembly--contig:-NODE-4978-length-11466-cov-23.113443_pt1 | contig 11466 bp, 8 predicted proteins | sample MGYA00237882_ERZ534229 | MGnify/ENA primary metagenome ERZ534229 (study PRJEB26408, sample SAMN06266212) | sediment metagenome | isolation source: Hudson Canyon methane seep mesocosm | place...
ACGCTGCCGTAATAGTTCAGCTGGTGGTGCAATAGAGATATTTATGGTGGGTACTGGAATCTCAGCAAGTGGTGTTAATTCTTCATCCAAACTTCCAGGGGCTTGCCCAATTAAGATTGCAATCTGGTTTAAGGAGCTTTCCAAAAAAGGAATCAGTTCAGGGATTAATGTTTCGGTATTGGCTAGATTATATTTTGACTGTGCTACATCAAATTTGGGTACTAAGCCTGCTTCAAAACGAGACTCTACGATACCTAAGGTATCTTGCTGATTTTTGATGTTACTTTGTGCGAATTTGATCCGTTGTTGCAGGGTTCGAATATTCACATAATTTATGGCTACTTGTGCATAAAGCGAGACCATGACATCTCGGTAATCTTCTATGGAAACACCGACATCTGCTTCAGCAGCTTCAATGGTACGCCGGACTCTGCCAAATACATCAATTTCCCAACTGCTAGCCAAGCCTGTTGACCATGTATTTGCTGGGTTATCAGCAAATAATCCGCCACCTAAATTTTCACTGGTTTTTGAACGTTCGATACTGGCTGAAGCATTTAAGTCGGGATAACGGTCGCCGCCTGCTATGCGACTAAAAGCACGTGCTTCATCAATACGCTCAACCGCTATGAGTAGTTCAGGATTAGCATTTTTAGCCCGTTCAAGTAATGACTCTAAGATAGGATCGTTAAATGTTGTCCACCATTGTTCTAAAGATTCGTTTGCATTAACTTCATTAATAACGGCATTGGTCCATGCATCAGGAACGGCAACTTCTGGTTCTTGATAATCAGGCCCAACGGCAGCACAACCAGCCATAAATAAAAATAGTGCTGATGTCGTGATCTTCTTTAAATTGGGAAATACACTTGTAACACTATTTTTTGACAGGACCTGCACCGACATAGATAAACCTTAAATTTAGTTCCATTTGAAACGGTTAAATAACTGAGCATAGAGTGCCAGTTCAAGGTAATGTAATTGCTACTTTAAATCAAGCTCGGCAATTGATGTTGAAATGTTGGATGGGGAATTATAGATTAACTTTCTTCGTCATCTTGCTCACAGGGCAATTTGATGCAAAACGTAGTACCTTTTCCAAGCTCTGATTCAACCGTCATTTCACCCGAGTGATTTTCAGTGATAATGAAATATGAAACGCTTAAACCTAAACCGGTTCCTACACCTACCGGTTTTGTTGTAAAAAACGGCTCAAAAATTCGCTTGCGAGTATCTTCGGTCATGCCGGGGCCGTTGTCTGCTATGGCTATACAAACTTTATTGCTCTGTGCATCAAAATAACTTCGTAGGGTAAAAGTCGGTTGTTCGACTCCGGCTTCTTGCATGGCTTCAGCCCCATTACGTAAAAGATTTAAAAAGACTTGCTCGATTTTGCCTTCTTCACAGGCAACCAACGCAAGGTTTTCATCGTAGTCTCTAACAATAGTGATAGATTTAAAATCATATTGTTTTTTCAAATCATAATCTGTAGATGAGAGTTCGATAGATTTATCTAAAAGCTCATTAATGTTGTGACTGGTGACACTATCATCACCTTTACGGGCAAAGGTCAGCATATTGTTGACAATATTTGCTACGCGTTCACCAGAGATGTGAATGGAATCGAGCATACGTAAAATGCCTCGTTGTTTCATATAGGCATGAATTACTTCCATGCTGGTACCTACCTTATCTGCCGCTTCCAAGTTTGCTTCGACATCGTTAAGAGTTAGTCGGTTTGTCATTACATTGGCGGTTTGCATAATACCTGCAAGAGGATTATTCACCTCATGAGCCATACCAGCGGCTAAGCCTCCGAGAGACAGTATTTTTTCATTTTGTACCATCATTTCTTCAATGCGGACTTGATCAGTAATATCATCCAGCCGAATTACGGCCCCTTCGACACCGTTGGCTATCAAAGGATATATCGTGATATTTTCATATAGTAATACCTGTTCCTGAGAATAGGATTTTTTGATAGTGATTTGTTGTTCACGCAAATTGATTGCTTCTTTTATCCGAGACGTTTCTGAAGACAGACGAGGAAATACGTCTTCAAGTTGTTTCCCTACCGCATCTGTATCCTTAATACCGGTAACGTTTTCTGCTCCACTATTCCATTGGGTGACAGTGATTTTAGAATCGACACCAATTAACACTGAAGGCATTGAATCAATGATGTTTGATAAATAGTTTTGTAAATGAAGTAGATCAGTGTTTTGCTGCTGTAATTCATCAAGCATTGAATTAAAGCCATCACATAATTGTTGGATCTCTAGATAATCGTCACGTTCAACTCGTACTCCGTAATTCTTTTCATCTTTAATGGTTTGTGTCGCTTTTGATAATTCAAGAATAGGATTGGATATAATTTTTTGTAATCTTGAGGTGAGCAAAATCGTGATGAGCAGTACTGAGAAAACAATAATGGTAGTGACAATAATATTTTGGACTAATTGCTGTTGCATAGAGTCCAGGTTGGTTTTTAAATAAACATAACCAATTATATTTTCGGCACCATCAATCGTAATGGGTTGGTATAAATGGAACAGATCTTCTTTGAATTGATATGGCTGATTCTCATCTGGGAACTCATATAAAACAGCAATATTTTCATCGGTTAAATTATACGAAGCAAATAAGGCTTTCTCAGATGTATAGATCGCAGCAATCAAAATACGAGAATCACGATTAAATTCAGAAAGCACTCTTGTAGCATCATCTTCATTTCTAAACAAAACAGCAGCTTGAACATTTTCAGCAGTGATGCTCGCCACACTGCTTAAGTTTTCTATCATAGATAAACGGTGTTCTCGAAGTTGTACAAGTGTAAATAAAGTGGCTGCCAATAAAAGCGAAATAGTACTTATCGTCACAATGATAAGTATCAACTTACTTTGGATAGTTACGTTTTTTAATTTATGAGACTTATTCATAGCTGCTATCCGTATAAACTCGATCTGCTATTCGAAGAACTTGGGATGAAATTTTTAAATTTGCCTGCTCAAAAGCACTGGCATTGATTTCAAATTTGATGTTCACATCTCTGCGAATAAAATTGATCATTCCGCCTTGTTTAATAAACTGCTTTGTTTCGCCAATAGTCACACTGCGGTTGTTCTTTGCATTCGACAGAATGTCACGAAGATTTTCTGTATTTATTTCATTAGAGATAAAAATGATATGGCAGTCATTTTGTGTAGATGGGTCGCCTGAGACATTTAGAAACTTAATGTTGAGTGCGTTACCTGATTTTGTTGACGAAGGGATGGCGTTAAAGGAAGAGACATAGTCTTCACTGGGGTCATAAATACAGATAAGTAGATCATTTGATGGCCAGTCAATGAAATGTAAGAGGTTATAGATTAAAGCGGTTTTAATCTTAGGCTCTGAATAGTTTTTCTCTTGTGCTTGAGCTGTAATACTACTAAAAAGTAGTATTGTCAGAAATATAAGATAGAAAAGGGACGAGGAACAAAGATCGATAGTTTTCGCTACAAAAAGTATGCACCTTTTGTAGCGTGGAGTAATGACAGAGATTTGGATCAAAATGGTACCGTTTCTTTTATCATAAAGAAACGACCTGTTTGTGAGAGGTTATAGTACGAACATTGATGTTAATAAGTTGATCGAGCGATAGTTCAAATAAGGAGTCACCATTAATTTTATGTTCAGTCGCAGCTGCACAACTGTTCAGTACGCAGAAGGATAAAGAGTGTGGAGTAAACTTATTTGTCATGTACTAGACGCCTATACGAAATTTATTTTGGGCATCCTGCTTTTCCTGCTATCAAGTAATGACATGAAGCATATAACACTAAACTTAACTTGGTCAATGACTTATTGAAGGCGATTTTATGGGCTCACTATTGAGAAGTGAAACCTCATTTTTGCTGCATTTGTTAAGGGTATGTTTAGGTGATTAGATATAAATAATTTGGGAGCGCAGTGGTGCCAATCTGGCTAATAATTGATTTTGAACTGGGTGGGGAATATTTTGCAGTTCCATCGCTTTGATAAGTAAATCTACCAAACGATTAAAATCTGATTCGCTAATCTTCATGCCGGTATGAATATCCGTCATGGTATCACCAGTATATTCACATGGACCATCAGTTATTGCACAGAAATGGTCCACTAAGTGTGTGCGAAAGCGACTTATGCGTGTATCTTCGAAGTAATGGAAAATTTGTTTGTCTTTGGCTATTTGTTTGATGAGGCCATTAACGATATTCGTTAAACCATCGTGACCGCCTAACTTATCAAATAAAGTTTGTTGTTGATTATGGGCACAGCCTAGTAATAAAACAGCCATGACAATGTAGATACTAAATCGTTTAACCATCAAAAATACCCAGTCAGTGAAAGGTATAGGCCATGTTGGTCATCTGAGCCTGCAATGCTGCCTAAGTCTAACCATGCTGCTGTGACGCTAATATCTTTATTTGGAATCCAAGCTACAAAGATGTCAGCCCAATCATCTTCATCTAGGTTTAGATTATCGGGTTTTTGTCTATATTCCACACCCACGGCTAACTCTCGACTAAAAAAGATGGCTGCAGAACTTTCCCATTGCACTTCTTTATTTTCGCCCGGACCACCAAAGCCGAGTAGGCCGAGTTCATTCGCATCGGTATAACGCGCTGTTATATTCCAAAACAAGTTATAACCAGCCACAGCACCAAGATGTAGTTTACTGGCCGCTAAATACCAATCTGTACCGCTGCTATCTTTGGCATTAAGGGCCTTGGCAACATCGTTGTCATCAAGATGTTTATATTGCATGCCTAGGCTTACCATCGGCCATGGGCTATAAACTAAGTCTCCATAGAGGCGTACTTTTGCTCCAAAAATACGCTGTTCTATATCGGTATCTAAGGCATCAACTCTAAATGTTTGATGGGCTAATGAGAGTTCAACACGATCATAAAGATTAAGTTGAGCGCCGCATGATCGAAGACGAAAATCATCAACTTTTGCTTGGCTGCAAAATACATTGGCAGCAACTTCATCTTGTGATGCGTAGCCTGCTAATTGTGCCCAAGGAACCAGACCTCCACCAGCGGAACCTTCAACTTGTGATACACCGGGTGTGGCGATTAACTTACCGTCTGCTGCAAACAGTTGGCTTGCAAATAAAAGCAGAACAGTCAGATAGGCGAGTTTAATTATTTTGATAATATTTTTCCAACCACTCAATAAAAGCATCACTTGCCATGGGGCGGGCCAAAAAATAACCTTGAATATGATCACATTGCATTGCTTTAAGTAACTCTAGACTTTCACTATTTTCAAGTCCTTCTGCGACTACGGATAAACCAAGGCGATGTCCAAGTGTAATGGTCGAGCCTACAATGATCTGATCAGTTTCTGAGCTATCAAGTTTCATAATAAAACTTTTGTCTATTTTGAGCTCATCGACGGGCAATTGTTTTAATTTTGCCAATGATGATTCGCCGATACCGTAGTCATCAACCGAAATGGTATAACCGCTTTTTTTGAGATCAACAAGAAGGGCAATGGCTTGTTCTTCATCTTGCATCAAATCACGCTCGGTGACTTCCAAAGTGATCTGTTTGGGTGAAATATTATGTTTGTCTGAGGCAATTTTTAAATTAGTCTGGAATTCAGGGTGACTTAGATCTTGTGCTGACACGTTGATTGCTGCTTCGATAACAATATCTTGCTTTTGCCAATCAGCAACCTGTTTTAACACAGTATCAACAACCCAGGTCGTTAACTCAAAAATAATACCTGTTTGTTCGGCATAACTAATAAATAGCTCTGGTGAGACAAAACCTAATTCAGGATGCTGCCAACGGATAAGCGCTTCGACTTTATCAATTTTTCCTGATGTTAAGTTCAATTTTGGCTGATAGTTCATATATAGCTGGCCATCATCAACGGCTAATGCTTTTTTAAGGCTTTCAACTATTTTTAAGTGTTCTAGACGAGCTTCTTCTTCACCTTGTTGATAATAACGAACCGAGGTTTTTTCCTTTTCGGCATAATCAAGTGCAATCATTGCCCGCCTGAAAATGGCTTGTGGATCATCGCTATCTTGAGGAAAGACAGTAATGCCAACCCAGAATTTTAAGTTAAGTGACAATGAGCTAACGTTTAAGGGTTGTGCTAACAGCGTTAAAAAGTCTTGCACACGGTCATCGACATTATCGGAATTTGTAAGCGGGATCAGAGATAAAAATACATCACCATCGATGCGTGCATGTTTGCTCGTCTCAGTATCAAAATCAAGCAAGCGTTTTGCTAGAGCTTTTAAACATTGATCACCGATTTGTATGCCTAAAGCATCATTTAAATTGCTAAAACCGCGAATATTGATGGCAATTAATAAGGCGTTTTGTTCAGGGTTTAACTCTTTATCAATAAGTTGCCTAAAGGTATGGCGATTAAATAAATGGGTCAAGGTATCGTGTTGGGCTTGTTTCAAAATATGTTGTTCACGGGCATTGATTTCTTTACCCATTTCAGAAAATGCATCAAACAAGGTGTTGATTTCTTGACTCATTTTTTTGTCAGACACAATATGACTATATTGGCCTTGAGCAAATTCTTTTGCCACATCAACTAAATGCGAAAGCGGTTTGGTTAGATTTTTGGCAAATAAACCACTGATTAAGATAGCGGCCAACATGATAAGGCTGGCAATGATGGTAATGGTTGAAATTAATTCATCATATTCTTTATACGTTGCAGACAAATCAGCAGTTAGAAAAACCACGATGGGATTATTTTTTGTCGCAGCTAGCTCTAGTTGACGGTTATCAAAAGTAGGGCGATCCCAAAAAAACCAAGGTAGAGTCGCCGTCATCAATTGTTGTTGTGGCGATGATGAGTCAGCAAAAGACATGGAGCTGGTCAATAATTTATCTTCATCAGCAAAAAAGCTGATATCAAGTCCGGTCAAATTTTTTAACTCATCAGTAACAGAAGCATCAATTTCAAACCCGATCAAAGTATAGGCAATGGGCCTAGGAGCATTCACTGGTTGAGCCAGTAATTGATACAAGGTATTTTGCAAAATCACAAAATGAGCTTCACCTTGTTCTTCTAATACTTGACTCAACGACTCTTTTTGCATCATGTTGAGATTAAATTGGCTCAGGCTAGAAGAAATTAATTGGCCTTGTAAATCCGTTAATAGCATGAGATCTGCATCAATGCGTTGGCCGTGATTGAGCAAAACGCTGCTGATGGTTTCAGCATCTTTGCTGGTTACTGCTTGTTTGAAACCAAAATCAGCCGTTAAAACACGCGCCGCTGTGGTAAGTAATTTTTTCTTTTCCTGTAGGTATTGCTCAAATACATTTTGAGCATTATTGATGCTGTCAGAAACTTGTTTTTTATTAAACTGGCTGGTTGACCACCAGGAGCCTGCTTGAATGATGATTGAAGTAATCAATACCAAACCTGTACATAACAGGATTATTCCATGTCGAAGACTAGTACTCTGCTTCATCGCCAAAGGTATCTCCAAAGGTATCACGAGCTGGTGGCGTCGCTGTTTTTATAGCAAATACATATTGATCATCGCTGATAGACGCGTTATTTAAATCAAAAATTTCGCGTTCTTCAGGGTTTTTTTTCTGCTGAGGGTGCCAAACACTAATCTGATCTGTTGCGAGATCAATATCTAAGCTTACCTTGCCATCGGAGTCGCTAATCATTGCTGAATTTTTAGCAACATAAATACTGCCAACCATAGAATCATGAATATTACAGCCGACGATGACTACACCATTTTGTTCAAATTCGACTGAGCTTTTGGGTTTTCCTGCATAGAGCTTGAGTTCAAATTGTTTCGCTTTTGAAAAAGAATAAACATGATGACGTATGTTGTCACTGTTAGGAAACAGCACCGATTGCCCTTGTTTAATCAACAACAAATCTGGCAGAAAACGTTTGTTAACCTGATCCATTATTTCAGGGTCAGACGATATGATATCGGATGTTGAACTTGGGCCAATTATTTCAACGATCGCATTTTTTAGAGGCTGGCCATCACCGTCGTTGATTTGAATGAGTGTGTTTTCTGAATGGACAATAGGTGTAAGAAATACAGCAACAATTAAAACTAATATTTTTAGATGAGAATGATTAGACATTCGCTGGTTCCTTCGACGATAAATACGTTGCTATGCTTGCTGTATTAGGAATGATCGAGACAATGAACATTAGCATGGTTTTTAAAATAAAATCTAGTGTTTATGCTAGGCACAACGAGCTTTATTGTAGTCTGTTTTCATAATTAGTGTACGAATATTTAAGCTTTTTATTATCAGGTTGTTGTTGGTCGAAAGACCTTTGATAAAGCTTGAAGTTCCCGTTGTTTTTTTCAAGGGGACATAACGTTATCGAAAAGGGTTTCTAATTAGACAGCTAACATCTCAATAAATTACAAATTTGTGTAAATACATGGCATTGCTGATCTTTACTTGTATTATGATTATTGTCTGGGGTATGCTCAAATCAGGTCAAAATTCTAAATAAATTAGGGGTTTACTGGATATGATGGGGAAGTGGCAACTTAAGAAAGTGACAGCGCTCAGTTTAGCGATGATGTTAGTCCCAATAGCAACGATTGCTGATGATTCCAAAACAAGCCTCAGCGGTACCGTTGATTATATTAAGCATGAAACTGAGAATGCACCTGATGCTGTTGGCAGCTTTGAAGGCACACAAGCTTTTTTTGCTGCAGATATTTTACCGGCAGACCTGTTATCCGGGCCTCATTATGATGTAGAACATAATGTATTTAATGATGGTTATATGAATCGATACACCATTAACTCGTCTTACGGAAAAATGTATGTGGTTTCAACGGCAAAGCTGCATAAACGTATTCATGAAATTAAGGTGATTGCTGAAATCGAGAAGATTGAAGAAGAGGAAGAGTTTGTCGACGGTATCGTAGAAAAAGGTGCAGATGTTATTGATGGTGTGGAGCAGATAATCACTTCACCTATCGATACCCTAGGTAATACCATCAGTGGTGTAGGCAAAATTTTTGCACGGGCAGGGGAAAATCTGACCGAGCAAGCACGTAGTGATCAAGAAGACCGGCTTGCAGATTTGTCTGGTTTTTCTAAAACCAAGCGAGATTATGCAAAAGAACTCAATGTTGATGTGTATTCCCGAAACACCATTTTGCAAGATAAATTAGATAACCTGACCGAGGCCGGATACGCAGGGAACTTGCTTGCCGCGGTTACTATTGGTGCGCTTACTGGTCCGGTTACATCGGCTTCGGGTGTGACTGAATTAATGGATAAAGTCATAGCGGATAGTGCACCGCCTGATCTTCGTAAAATGAATAGAGAAAAGCTGGAAAAAATGGGCGTGATTGAAGCAACAGCCGATGCATTTGTTGCCAATAGCAGTTATAGCCCAAGAGAACAGACTATTTTAGTTAATGCCTTATCAGAAATGAAGACGACATTAGGCCGCGAGCAATTTATTGAAGCAGCAACGAAAGCCGATCATTACGATGTGACGTATTTCCGTCAGGTGCAAGCTGAAATGTATGCACAACATAATCGAGATATTGCACCACTTAAAACATTTATAGGTTTGGGGCCATTTCTTGCTGCTGTCACTGATGACAATGTCGTGGTATTGAATTTGCCAATGGATTATATGCTGTGGACCGAGACAATGGCGACAGCAATGCAATCACTTAATGAGTATGTAAATAACTTATTTTGGGTTGAACAGAAGAAAGTTTATTTTACTGGTAGTGTCAGCCCATTAGCACGTAAAAATATCACTAACTATGGCTGGGAAATTATTGATAACACTTCTAATTTATAGGCGAGCACTAAATTCAGGACTATTAAGTTAGTGTTGCATGAATCCATGGCTTTGGTTATCGACACATGAAGTGGAAATTTGATGATGGGTGGGCTAGATAATAGAAAAATATGATCCTTGTACTGATATGAGGTTTACTTTGTAGGCAAGGTTGACGGTAGTGTTTTGAGGAGGGTGTGGTGATGAAAAATTATTCTCTGTTTTTGATAGTTGTCATGATATCGCTTTCTGGGTGTAGTACCTATGGTGTTATCGATAATAAATCTCTAGAAAATGCCAGTCAGGAAAGCACACCATATTCGCTAAAAGAATGGACCCGGGTCGATTCTAATCCTGATCTTGCTTTTAGTGTCAGCCTTTCTGGTGGAGGAACGCGTGCAGCAGCCTTTTCTTATGGTGTATTAAAAGGACTTAGAGATACTCGTGTAAAAGTTGAAGATAAAACCGTTAGTCTGCTTGATGAGGTCGATACGATTAGCTCTGTCTCAGGTGGTAGTTTTACAGCAGCCTATTATGGATTAAATGGCGATGGCATCTTTGATACTTTTAAAGAGGCATTTTTATTTCGTGATGTAGAATCGAGTCTGTTTTGGGGATTAGCCAACCCTGTTGAGTGGTTTCGAGCGGGTGGACGAACAGAGATGGCTGTTCGCTTTTACGATAAACATATTTTCCATGATGCAACTTTTTCGGATATGAGAAAGGATGGACCTTTAATTGTTGTCAATGCTTCAGGTTTAGCCAATGGTGTACGGTTTTCATTTATTCAGGAATATTTTAATTTTATTTGTTCTGATGTGAGTAGTTTTTCTGTTTCAAAAGCAGTTACAGCTTCATCTTCTGTGCCGGTTTTATTTTTGCCAGTAGTGCTTGAAAAATATCCAGAATGCAGTTTCACTGAACCAGAATGGCTGAAAGAAGCGAGGATAAAAGCAAAAGAAACGGACGACGCATTACTCTCTGAAACGGTTAGAGGCTTCGACATTTTATCAAGTAAAGAAGATCTAAAATATATTCATCTTGTCGATGGTGGTATCACTGATAATTTGGGACTGCATGCCATGTACGATATTATTACGACAAGTGGTGGAGCTAAAAAAGCGCTACTCCATTTGGGTAAAAAACCACCAAAACACTTTGTAATTCTTTCAGTTAACTCATCTACAAATCCAATTCGTCAGATGGATGTAACGAATGAAGAGCCATCAATAAGTGAAACTTTAGATGCCATGAGTAGTGCTCAATTACACAGATACAACAGCATTACGATCGGTTTAATGGAGTCTAGCATTAAGAAATGGGCAGAAGACATTTCAACTCCAGAGCATCAAGTTAAAACTTATTTCATAAATGTTAGCCTAGAAGAGCACGCGGATCCAAAAATGCGTTTATTTTTTAATAAGATACCAACCAGCTTTGGTTTGAGTGAGGAAACCGTTGATAGCTTAATCAAAGGCGGCGTTGATCTTCTTCATAATAATCCAGAATATCAGCGTTTAGTTTCTGACTTGAAAGGAAGTATTGATAGCTCAAAGTAATGATATGATTCGTATTACAATTAAATAAACAAACTAAACTAGAGAACTTAATATGATCAAACAGTTATGCCGATTATTTTTAACATTGCTGATG
>ENA-OSET01004979-OSET01004979.1-sediment-metagenome-genome-assembly--contig:-NODE-4979-length-11466-cov-2.417245_pt1 | contig 11466 bp, 8 predicted proteins | sample MGYA00237882_ERZ534229 | MGnify/ENA primary metagenome ERZ534229 (study PRJEB26408, sample SAMN06266212) | sediment metagenome | isolation source: Hudson Canyon methane seep mesocosm | place: USA:Hudson...
ACCCTGGATCCCCCTTCGACATCAACACGCCGTTCGCCACTGGGTTTCACATTACCGCCACTACGAGCGTTATAACCAGGAGATTTCGATATAGCGCTACGTGTTGACGTCGTTACAATCGTAGAATTAGCATGAATACTTTCCATTGTGTTAGAAGACTTACTATTGCTGGCTTTCGCTATTGAACCTATCTTCAAAACCACATCTATTGCATCAGCAGTATTTATCCCCTCAGCCAGCAAATCTGATATCCGTTTTAAATATTTTTCTTTCACCCAGTCAAGAACAAATTTATTTGGCGCAAACAAGGTCAATACTTTACCTGACAACTGGCCCTGAAGAGGTCGTACCCAAGTATTAAATTGCTGAGCTGGAAGCTCTTCTTTTAACAGATTAAGACAATCTGTCCATATGTTTTCCGACACAATATTTCCAATAATGAACTAAAAAATAGACATACATATGCTAAACAAACGTTCGCTATATTCTTATTATTTCCAACACTTGCTACTCACTAAGTATCCAACCAATTGTACCCGTCGACCTACCCCATAGCTAGCAGCGATTTAACTTATTAAATGGCCTGTTAATAGAATATATTATAATATTCAATAGGATATGGACTTATACACATGCTTGTGCACAATAATTATATAATTATCCTAGATTTATCCTTAGATAGTTTTTACGCCTACTATTTATAGCAAAACTGAAATACAAAAAAATAACTTGTGTATAAACCTGAAGATAAACCTATGGAAAACTCAAGCGAATAGTTATCCAAGTTTTATCCAGCTTGAACTAAGGCGTAATACAGCACTTTTACTTGTAGATATACTTCAATTAAACTAATGATTTGAATAGAAAATATTCCATTATCCACAGTTAACCAAGGGTGTAATAATAGTAAGTATTAAAAGAGAATATATATATAAATATATAAACCTTAAGAACAAAAACCCTTAATAAAATAAATTTGAAACTTAGTATTAAAAAACATACAATCGCGCTCCTTATTTTTACCCAACTGTTTGTGAGTAAACCTCGATGAAAAGAACATTCCAACCTAGCGTTTTAAAACGTAAACGCTCACACGGCTTTCGTGCACGTATGGCAACTAAAAGCGGTCGTCAAATTTTGAACAGAAGACGAGCTAAAGGCCGTAAAGTACTTAGCGCATAACTTGTCGACTAAACTAGACTTTCCAAAGTCAGTAAGGCTCCTGAATGCAGGAGATTATAGCCAGGTTTTCAATAGCGTCGATTTTAGAGTTTCGTCAAAACACTTTCTCGTACTCGCTAAAAAGAATCAATTACCGGAGCCTAGACTCGGTATTATTGTCGCTAAAAAGCATGTAAAACTGGCTGTACAAAGAAATCGATTAAAGCGTTTACTAAGAGAATCTTTTAGATTAAAACGTTCAGAGATTTCAAGCCTTGATTTGGTCATACTTGCTAAAAAAAGCGCTGGTTTGTTAACTAACCAGCACTGTGCAGAGGAATACCAATATCTTTGGAAAAAGCTTAACCGAAAACTAGACCATAAATCCTAGCTTTCGGTCGCTTTCTAAACCTAAACAGAGCACGGTGATGAGTCGAATAGTCATTCAACTGATTCGTTATTATCAACGCTACATTAGCCCTTTATTAGGCCCCTCCTGTCGTTATTACCCCACTTGCTCTCAATACACCATTGAATCAATACAAATTCACGGAATAATCAAAGGTGGATTCCTTGCTATTAGACGTGTGTTAAGATGCCATCCGGGTTATCCAGGAGGATATGATCCTGTCCCTGAACTAAGTCATAAATTATGTTGTAAAACAAAGACTTAACATAATAACGATTAAATTTAGATTAATAACTTACTTGGTATTAGAGCAACTATGGACGTTAAACGCGGTATAATTTTTATTGGCTTAGCAGTCGTTTCATACATGTTGGTGCTTGCGTGGAACGAAGATTACGTCCTACAAAACCAAAATACCCAAGAGTCAGTATTGGAAACACCTGCTGTTTCTCTAGATAGTGAATCGGGTAAGCGGGAGCAATTCGAAGAATTTTCTACACCAGAAGATAAGCTTAATAACGTGCAAAGTTCTTCGACTAAGTTTGCCCAAGCAGCATCCAACTCAAGCGTAAATATTAAAACCGATGTTTTGGATATCACCATTGACCTAGTGGGTGCCAACATCCGTTCTGCTTTATTACCTCAATATAAAGTTGAACTCGGTTCGTCTAAGCCACTTGCCTTATTGGAAGACAATAACCAACGACGCTATATTGCGGAAAGTGGCCTATTTGGTAAAAACGGTTTTGACTCATCGAAAAATGGCCCCAGTCCTCTTTATCAATCCAGTTCAGAGGCTTACGCGCTTTCAGATGATCAACAACAGCTGGTTGTGGATTTTTACTATAGTGATGATAGTGGCGTAGAAATAACAAAACGCTATACCTTTCAACGAGATGACTATGTCATCACTGTTACCTATCTAATTGATAATCAGTCAACTGAAGCATGGGAAGCCAACCTTTCTGGCAAGATCCTAAGAGATAATAGTCAAGATCCTTCAAATCAAAATAGTATGGGCATGCAGTCATTCTTAGGAATGGTGTTATCGAGTAAAGAAGATCCTTATGAAAAAATAGACTTCGATGACATGCTTGAGTCACCGGTAAATAGAGAAATTAAAGGGGGATGGATTGCCTTTATTCAACACTATTACCTTAGTGCCTGGATTCCAGATGATAGCGTCACGCAAACCTATCAAACACGGGTAAAAAACGGCGTTTATTTGATGGGTTTTATCAGCCCAGCAACTAAAGTTGCACCAGGAACCCAAGAATCAATAAGTGCTAACTTGTATTTGGGTCCTAAAATTATAGAGCGCTTGGAAAATGCAGCACCAAAACTGGATTTGACAGTCGACTATGGCTGGTTGTTTTTCATCGCTTACCCCTTATTTTTGTTACTCGATTTTTTATATAGCCTAGTGCTCAACTGGGGCTTGGCAATCATTCTAGTGACCGTTTGTGTGAAGGCCGTGTTCTTCAAGCTATCTGCTGCCAGTTATCGCTCTATGGCAAACATGAGACGTGTTGCGCCGAAGTTGCAGTCATTAAAAGATCAATTTGGTGACGATAGACAGAAAATGTCCCAAGCGATGATGGAGCTTTATAAGAAAGAAAAAATCAACCCGCTTGGAGGTTGCTTGCCAATACTGGTGCAAATGCCAGTATTTATTGCCTTGTATTGGGTGTTATTGGAAAGTGTTCAGCTACGTCACGCACCCTTTATGTTTTGGATTACGGATTTGTCGGTTAAAGACCCGTTTTTCATATTACCGATCCTAATGGGGATAAGTATGTTTATTCAGATGCAGCTTAACCCTTCGCCACCAGATCCAATGCAAGCACGTATTATGAAAATAATGCCTGTGATGATGACGGTGTTCTTCCTATGGTTCCCGTCAGGCTTGGTATTGTACTGGTTAGTTAACAATATATTATCGATTGCGCAGCAATGGGTCATTACCAGACAAATAGAAAAATCAAACGCTTAGTTAGTTATTGAATAATGGCGATTGGATTGGATGATACGATAACGGCTATCGCGACCGCTGGAGGTCGTGGTGGCGTGGGTATTGTTCGTATTTCTGGGCCATCGGCCTTAGCCATTGCAAAAAATATTGTGGGCTTTACACCGAAAAAGAGATTTGCTCACTACACGCCTTTTTGTGATGACGCTGGCGAGCAAATAGATGAAGGCATCGTGTTATTTTTTGAAGGGCCTAATTCTTTTACCGGTGAAGATGTGCTCGAATTTCAAGCCCATGGTGGTCCAGTAGTCTTAGATATTCTCGTTAAATCTGTTGTTAAGTTAGGTGCCCGCTTGGCTGAGCCAGGCGAATTTTCTCAGCGAGCTTTTCTGAATGACAAATTAGATTTGGTGCAAGCTGAAGCGGTAGCTGATTTAATTAACAGTACTTCCGAACACGCTGCACGCAGTGCTTTGCGCTCACTTCAAGGTGCATTTTCCAAACAGGTTCACAACATAGTTACCGATCTTATTGCGATCAGGATGTTTGTTGAAGCCGCTATCGATTTTCCAGAAGAGGAAGTTGATTTTTTAGCTGATTCAGCTGTGCTTGCACAAGTCGATGCCGTGATTGAAGCTCTAGATACCTTGATTGCTAATGCTAATCAAGGGGCTTTATTGACCGAAGGTATACGCGTGGTGATTGCAGGTAAGCCGAATGCAGGAAAGTCGAGCTTATTAAATGCCTTAGCAGGCCGGGATTCGGCGATTGTCACTGATATTGCGGGCACGACGCGTGATGTATTGAAAGAACAAATCAATATAGACGGCATGCCTTTACATATTATCGATACCGCAGGTTTACGTGAGAGCGAAGATACGGTTGAAAAAATAGGTATTGAGCGCGCCTGGAATGAAATTAATCAAGCCGACCACATTCTGCTTGTTTACGATGCCAGCGAACATAAAGTAGATAACACACCTTATCAGTGGCCTGAGTTTGTAGATAAATTACTGAGAACAGATCATGTGACGTTTGTTCGCAACAAGGTGGATAAGCTGAATGAAATGCCCCTTCTGGATAAAAAGGGTCAGTTCCCGAGTATTTCTATTTCAGCAAAAACCTCTAAAGGCATAGATATACTACAAGACCACCTTAAAGAATCCGTTGGCTTCAGCACGCAAAGTGAAGGAACGTTTACTGCACGAAGGCGTCACCTTGAAGCCTTGGATAATGCACATAGTGCTATAAATACCGGGCGTGAACAGCTAGTAAAATTTAATGCAGGGGAATTACTGGCTGAAGAATTACGTATAGCACAGGAACATTTGGGTGCTATTACCGGGAAATTTACCCCCGATGATTTATTAGGTGAGATATTTAGTAGTTTTTGTATCGGAAAATAGTGCGTGTACAACGGTCTCACTTGTAATACGGTCTCTAGTTAAATCAGCAGATATACTGAACGTATTACTTGAAAGTGCGAATCATTAAATCAGGAGCCATGGATGAGCCAAGCAAAACTATTCAGATCAAGACGATTTTTCCCTTTCTTCGTTACCCAGTTCCTGGGTGCATTTAACGACAATATTTTTAAAAATACTCTGATGCTTTTGCTTGCCTACAGTGCAGCCGAGTCATTAGGCATGAATATCAATGTCGTTATAAATATTGCTGCCGCCTTATTTATTTTGCCGTTTTTCTTATTTTCAGCGATTGCAGGACAGATAACGGATAAGTCCGAAAAATCGGGGCTCATTCGAAAAATTAAAGCCTTGGAAATAGCCATCATGTTGGCGGCGGCTACAGGCTTTGTGTTCCAGCAGTATTACTTTTTATTGTTTGTCTTATTTGCAATGGGCATGCAATCAACATTCTTTGGGCCGGCCAAATATGCCATTTTGCCGCAACATCTAAAAAGTTCTGAGTTAGTTGGCGGCAACGCCCTCGTCGAAATGGGGACCTTTGTCGCGATATTACTGGGGACTATCGGTGCCGGCGTGATTATGCAGTTTGATGCACGTATTGGTGTGGTCGCCATTGTCATTATTGTGCTGGCCATTATGGGTTACTGGAGTAGTCGCTCTATTCCTTTGGCGCCGCCAGAAGCAGTAAATATCGAGGTGTCTTATAATCCAATTAGAACCACGATTAGCTTAATCAAAACAACTAGAGAAAACCGTCCCGTCTATTTGGCGATTATGGCGATTTCATGGTTTTGGTTTTTGGGAGCCGCTTACCTGACGCAATTTCCAAGTTTTGCGATTACCAGCCTAAACGGGGATCCAACCTTGGTCACTTTACTGTTAGCAGTGTTTACCCTCGGTATTGGCTTTGGTTCCATGGCTTGTGAACGATTATCAAAATCCAGGATAGAGTTAGGCATTGTTCCGATAGGTGCTTTGGGCCTATCTATATTCGGTATTGACCTTTATTTCGCGATACCCGTTCGTCCTGAAGATGCCCTGGCATGGTCGGAATTTTTGGGCAGCAGTGAGAACATTCGTGTGCTCATTGACTTGGCTGGTATTGGAATATTTGGCGGAATATTTATTGTTCCGCTCTATGCTTTTGTTCAAACGCGCTCAGAGAAAGCGTTTAGAGCAAGAACGATAGCCGTGGTCAATATTATGAATGCCTTGTTCATGGTGACCAGTGCTATTGCTGGAATAATTTTCTTAGGTGTTATGGATTTGACTATACCTGAGTTTTTCCTGGTTTTATCGCTTATGAACCTAGTGGTTTGTGGCTATATATTTTACCAAGTCGATGAATTCGTTATTCGCTTTGTGGTGTGGATCATTTCTCATACTATGTATCGTGTTACACATAACAATCTATCGAGAATACCTGATGAAGGCGCGGCCGTCATGGTGTGTAATCATGTCAGTTATGTCGATGCCTTGCTTATTGCGGGCGCTTGCCCCAGACCGATACGCTTTGTGATGGACTATCAAATATTTAAAAATCCGCTTTTGGGCTGGTTTTTTAAACTCGTTAAGGCGATTCCAATTGCGCCTGAATTCAAAGACAAAATCATTTTTGATGCTGCATTCGATGAGATATCCAAAGCCTTAAAAGCTGGCGAATTGGTGTGTATTTTCCCGGAAGGAAAGCTGACCAAATCAGGTGATATCAATACCTTTAGAGGCGGAATCGAAAAAATTATCGAAAGAGATGCTGTATCGGTTTTACCTTTAGCTTTAACAGGGCTTTGGGGAAGCGTATTTAGCCATGAAGGAGGCATTGCGTTCACCACGCCGCCTAAACGTTTTTGGTCCAAAGTCTCGATAGTATCTGGAGAACTACTGCCACCTGAAAGCGCTAGTGCTGAATATTTACAAGAGCTTGTTGAAAATATGGTATCTAAAAATTGAGTTTGTGGATAACTTTTCGGGTTTTCAGGTTTAATTTTTATAGCAAGTCTAAAATAGTTGTTAAACAATGACTTACAGCAACTTTTTAATGTTAATAATCAAAGCGCCTGTGGATAACTATGCTAATAACTTTTGGATATACCAATTTAACTCTTTGATTTTTAAGTAGTTGAGGTTTTCCTCATAATTTATCTATGGCAAATAGTGGCTATTGATCATTTTTTGTTCTTTAAATGCTGAAAGTTGTCGGCTTAAACCTTATAATGCCCCGCTATTTTTGTTGGTGAGGACAGTCAGTGGAATACCCGAAACAGTATGATGTCATTGTTATTGGCGGGGGACATGCAGGAACCGAGGCAGCTTTAGCAGCTGCTCGCATGGGATCCGAAGTATTGCTGCTGACTCACAATATTGAAACCTTAGGCCAAATGTCGTGTAATCCCGCGATTGGCGGTATCGGGAAAAGCCACTTAGTTAAAGAAATTGATGCGCTTGATGGCGCCATGGCGCGAGCAACGGATCAAGCCGGTATTCAGTTCAGAGTTCTTAATAGCCGAAAAGGGCCTGCCGTTCGCGCAACCCGAGCTCAAGCGGATCGTATTCTTTACAAAGCTGCCATTAGGACAATGCTGGAAAACCAAGAACATTTGGATATCTTTCAGCAAGCGGTTGATGACTTGATCGTTGAAGACAATGTTGACGGTAATAAAGCCATTGGTGTTGTCACCAATATGGGGCTGCAATTCAAAGCGACAAGCATTGTGCTCACCACAGGAACATTTTTGGGTGGTGTTATTCATGTGGGCATGGAAAGCCACTCTGGCGGTCGTGCGGGAGATCCGCCTTCTATTGCCTTGGCGAAAAGGCTAAGAGAGCTGCCTTTTAGAGTTGGTCGACTTAAAACAGGAACGCCGCCACGAATAGATGCAAAAAGCGTCGATTTTTCAGTGATGGATGTTCAGCCGGGAGATACACCAAGGCCTGTGATGTCTTACATGGGGTCAGTGGCAGAACAACCTGAACAAATATCCTGCTACGTCACGCATACTAATGAGCGTACGCATGACATTATTCGTAGTGGTCTTGATCGTTCCCCAATGTACACGGGTGTTATTGAAGGCACTGGTCCACGCTATTGTCCTTCAATAGAGGACAAAATTAATCGTTTTTCTGATAAGGACTCGCATCAGATATTTGTTGAACCAGAAGGCTTAACGACACATGAACTGTACCCTAATGGCATCTCAACGAGTTTACCTTTTGATGTTCAGCTCGATCTGGTTCGCTCGATAAAAGGCTTTGAGAACGCACATATCACCAGACCCGGTTATGCCATCGAATATGACTACTTTAACCCGCAAGACCTCAAGCACAGCCTCGAGACAAAATTCGTCGAAAACCTCTTCTTTGCCGGACAAATTAATGGCACAACGGGATATGAGGAAGCCGCTGCACAGGGTTTGCTTGCGGGCATCAATGCGGCGCTAAAAGTTCGCGAAGAAGCGCCTTGGTGTCCAAGACGAGACGAAGCCTATATTGGCGTGTTGGTTGATGATCTGATAACGCTTGGCACTAGCGAACCCTATCGCATGTTTACCAGTCGTGCGGAACACCGCTTATTGCTTAGAGAAGATAATGCTGATTTACGTTTAACTGCAATAGGTCGCAAGTTGGGCTTGATAGGCGATGCACGTTGGGATTTCTTCACCGAGAAAAAGGCAGCGATTGATAGTGAGACCAAACGCTTAAACACCACCTGGGTGCAGCCGGACTCAGATCAGGGTGCTATTGCTAACGGTTTTTTAGAGCGATCTTTAACACGAGAATATAGCTTGGCAGATCTTGTTAGGCGCCCGGAAATAGATCGTTCGCATATTGAAAAAATATCAGGAAAAAGTGATGTTCGCCCAGATGTGGCTGAGCAGGTAGAAATTCAAATTAAGTATGAGGGCTATATCACGCGACAGCAGGATGAAATCGTCAGACTTAAAAAAAATGAAAATGCCAAGTTAGACATTGATTTGGACTATGAGCACATTTCGGGTTTGTCGAATGAAATTAAGCAAAAATTACGCGACGTCCGCCCTGAAACTATTGCGCAGGCTTCAAGAATTCCGGGTATGACGCCAGCAGCAGTATCCTTGCTATTGGTGCATCTAAAAAAGAAAGATCTTTCCCGACGAGAAAGAAAACAAGAACGCGCTTGAGATAAGGTTCACACTAGTTATATGTATTTTGATAACAACACTCTGGACAGATTTCAACAAACATTGACTTCTGCCTGCACTAAAATGGGCCTGAGCTTAAGTCAGAATCAAATCGATAGCTTATTGGCCTATCTTGGCCTGTTAGCGAAGTGGAATAAAGCTTTCAACCTAACTGCGGTGCGACAACCCGAAGATATGTTGTCCCGGCACATTATCGATTCTTTAAGTATTGTGCCTTATATTTCCGGGCAACGTATTCTTGATGTCGGTACCGGCCCCGGCTTACCAGGTATACCTCTAGCCATTATTTTTCCTGAGATAGACTTCACCTTACTTGATAGCAACAGTAAGAAGACCCGTTTTTTGACTCAAAGTGTGATTGAGCTTGGTTTGAACAATATTACGGTGTGCCAAGCTCGCGTCGAAAATATTGATTTTGATCAGCCGTTTCAGCAAATAATGTCCAGGGCATTTAGCTCACTTGCAAATATGGTGTCACTATGTGATCAGCACTTAGCTGCAGATGGTCAATATCTTGCGATGAAAGGTTTAGAGCCTGAAGAAGAAAAACAGCAGCTAAGTGACTTGTATAAGATAGAAAAAACTATCAAGCTGAAGGTTCCAGGGTGTGAAGCACAGCGCCATCTAATTATCATAAATAGAACCGAACCCATAACTTAAATTTTAATTATCCGAAGCTATCAAATTCTTGAAGGGGCCAAATGTGGCTAGAGTTATTGCAATAACCAATCAAAAGGGCGGAGTTGGCAAAACGACAACCAGTGTTAATCTGGCGGCTTCGTTAGCGGCAACCAAACGTCGTATCTTGATGATTGATTTGGATCCCCAAGGCAATGCCACAATGGGTAGTGGTATTAACAAAGCCGAAGTCGAGCGTACTGCTTATGAATTGCTGACCAAAAAGGCCACGTTTGACGAGGTCGTGCAACGTTCTGAAGCCGGTGCATATGACCTTATACCTTCTAATGGTGATCTGGTTGCGGCAGAAGTCGAGCTACTTAATGAAATCGGCCGTGAGCATCGCCTGCGAATTGCATTGAATACCATCAGGCAGCGTTATGATTTTATTTTGATAGATTGCCCACCATCGTTAAATATGCTGACGGTCAATGCGCTGTCAGCAGCAGATGGTGTCATTATTCCTATGCAGTGTGAGTACTATGCCTTGGAAGGTTTGGCGGCGCTCATGTCTACGGTTGAACAAATTAAAGAAACGATTAACCCCGATTTGAGCATATCTGGCATCTTAAGAACCATGTATGATCCGCGAAACAGCTTAACAAAAGATGTATCAGCGGAACTTGAAGACTACTTTGGGGATTTGGTCTATAAAGTGGCCATCCCGCGTAATGTGCGCTTAGCCGAGGCTCCTAGCCACGGTTTGCCAGTATTGCATTACGACAAGGCATCAAAAGGTGCTATTGCCTATTTGGCTTTAGCTGGTGAAATTGTTCGCAAGACAAAAGCAGAGAATAAAAAAGTTCTCGCCGAAGTTTAATTGAAAGGTTGGGTAAGGTCAGTGGCTAAAAAACGAGGATTGGGCGACAAAGGCTTGGGCGCGCTGTTAAAAGGCTCCAGTATTGAACCGAAAGCAAATGTCGAGCAAGACAGCCAATTAAGACAACTACCTGTTGAATTGATTCAAAGAGGAAAATACCAGCCACGTCGAGATATGGATCCCGAGGCGCTGGAAGAACTAGCTGAGTCTATTCGCCAACAAGGCATTATGCAGCCCATTGTTGTGCGGCCTTTCGGTGAAGCGCGTTTTGAGATTATCGCAGGTGAACGCCGATGGCGAGCGTCCCAGTTGGCGGGCTTAGATCGGGTCCCAGCTATTGTTAGAGATGTTCCTGATGAAGCGGCAGTTGCCATGTCGCTGATTGAAAATATCCAACGGGAGAATCTAAATGCCATGGAAGAAGCCTTGGCGCTGCAACGCCTACAGATTGAATTCGAACTGACACAGGCACAAGTTGCAGAAGCCGTAGGCAAGTCACGTACCACGGTGACAAATTTGCTGCGGCTAATTAACTTAACCGAAGAAGTTCGTTTGATGTTGGAGCATGGCGATTTGGAAATGGGTCATGGCCGGGCAATGCTGTCATTGGATGACGCGCAACAAGTTGATGTGGCGCGACAGGTTGAGGCGAAGTCCCTGTCGGTTAGACAAACAGAAGCTTTGGTTCGGAAACTACTCAATGAGAGTTCCATTGAAAAAGATAAACCTAAAAAGCCCAACGCAGATATCGTCCGCTTGCAAGAAGACTTGTCTGAAAAATTGGGAGCAGCCGTGGCGATTGACCATTCTGTTAAAGGTAAAGG
>ENA-OSET01004981-OSET01004981.1-sediment-metagenome-genome-assembly--contig:-NODE-4981-length-11459-cov-2.421455_pt1 | contig 11459 bp, 7 predicted proteins | sample MGYA00237882_ERZ534229 | MGnify/ENA primary metagenome ERZ534229 (study PRJEB26408, sample SAMN06266212) | sediment metagenome | isolation source: Hudson Canyon methane seep mesocosm | place: USA:Hudson...
AAGGTCACCCCATGCGCGCCCATGTCTTCGGCTTCGGAGATGACTTCGTCATCCTCTTCCATCTCGCCCATTTCGATAAGCTCAATATTGTCGGAAAGATCCTGTTTGATATCCGTATAGGTGGCCAGTGCATCAACCAGGTTCTGACGCTCACGCATCAGCTGTTGCGCCGCATCCGGGTTGTCCCACAGGTTTGGATCTTCGACCCTGGCATCAAATTCTTCCAACCGATGTGTCACGGTCTCCCATTCCATACGTTGGGCCAGCAAATCCAGAGACTTTTCAATCTGGGTCACGAAGTTTTGGATCTCGGCGCGCATTGGGTTTCCTTGGAATGACCTGTCAGATCTGGGTGATAGACCACCCTAGCGCTGCGGGCAAGTCGGGCCAAAAGCCAGAATGTCTTTCTGCCCGATCCCAACATCAAACCTTCGTCGTTTAGTCACCGTAAGAACCCGGATTTTTTCAAAAATGACTTTCAAATGTCATTCATGTTCAGGCTGCAATTATTATCTGTGCCACCAACCGGCGAAGTTTCCCGGCGACCAAGTGCTTGAGGCACTGAACGGCATAGTCCGGGAGGATCCGTTGAACAGTCCACCCGGATTACACCGTGATCTGACAGACGATGGCGCGATAATTTGACAGTCTATATACCCAGCGCCAAGGCCAGCACTCTGCCTCAATAAAGCCCACCGGTACTAACTGTGCCAATGGTTGCCTTAGGGCCCAAGATCGCCGTGCCACCGCTGGAAGTGGTCACCTGCCGCCCGGTCGAGTTGACTTCTTCAAACAGCGGCAAGTTTGACCCCATGGCAAAGCCACCATCATAACTCAGACCAAAAATTGGCTCAGCCCCATCGCGGAAATACTCAGCGACAACATATTCGCCGCTGGCCTCGTCCGGCAAACGCGCGCCGGTAAAGCGGTCAATCTTGATGAAGTGCCCACCCGGCGGCACATCAAAGGGACCGCCGCCGTATTTGGCCGTCGCCTTCTCCATGAACTGTTGAAACACCGGACCACAGGTATTACCACCAAAGGTACCCCGCCCCAGCGGCTTTGGTCGGTCATGGCCAATGTAGCACCCGGCCACAATGTTCGAGGTAAAGCCAACAAACCAAACGTCGCGCGCCTCGTTTGTGGTGCCCGTCTTACCCGCAGTGGGCACGCCCAAATTAACATTACCAGCTGCTGTTCCGCGTTCCACCACACCGCGCATCATCGAGGTCAACTGATAGGCGGTGATCGGATCCATCACCTGATCGCGGTCGGTGACGATACGTGGCGCGGCGCCGTCAGGCAGCATTGAGGACGAACAATCCACACAGTCGCGATCATCATGGCGATAGATCGTCAGCCCTTCGCGATCCTGAATGCGGTCAACCAGCGTCGGTTCCAGCCGCTCGCCGCCATTGGCAAACATCGCATAGGCTGTAACCATTTTGTACAGCGTGGTTTCCTCGGATCCCAGCGAGTTGGCCAGATAGGGGCCCATCTCTTCATAGACACCAAAGCGTTCGGCATAGCCCGCAACCACCGGCATACCAATTTCCTGAGCCAAACGAATTGTCATCAGGTTCCGCGACCGCTCAATCCCCGTGCGCAGCGGTGTTGGTCCATAGAACTTGTTCGACGAATTGCGCGGCCGCCACAAACCTTGAGGCGTGTTCACCTCAATCGGCGCATCCACAACAATGGTCGCAGGACTGTAGCCACTGTCCAGGGCTGCGGCATAGACAAAAGGCTTGAAACTTGATCCCGGTTGCCGCTGTGCCTGGGTCGCCCGGTTGAACACCGAATGCTGATAAGAGAACCCGCCCTGCATCGCCAGAACCCGGCCCGAGTTCACGTCCATGGCGACAAAACCGCCCTGCACTTCGGGAATCTGCCGCAGCGACCAATGCTGAAAGGTATCATCCTTGGTCACGGCCCGTACCAGCACCACATCACCGATGGTCAGGTTGTCCTTAAAACTGCCCTTCATCCACTTGATATCCGAACGTGGCACTATGCCGGTGGCCTCCGCGCCTTCGACGCCGACGCTCAGCTCTTTATCGCCAACCCCCAGCACCACCGCAGGAAACCAGTCGCCCCCCAGCGTAACGTCCCTGGGCACATCACTCTCTGCCAGGACTGTCCGCCAAGCGGCCTCATCCTTCAGCACATCTGCTGGAATTGTCAGATCAGTTCCACGCCAAACACCCCGCGAGCGGTCGTATTTCTCCAGCCCTGTGCGCAAAGACAGCGCAGCTACGCGCTGCATTTCTGCATCAATGGTGGCACGTACGGTAAAGCCGCCGGTGAAAAACTCACCCTCGCCAAAATCGACAGACAGTTGGCGACGAATCTCATCGGTGAAATAATCGCGGGGGGGCAGCGCGGTGCGGAAACTCTCAAAGTCCCCATTTTGAACCGAGCGCAGCGGCTGGTCCACTTCAACCTTATACACGGCCTCCGAGATATATCCGTTCTGATACATTTCCCGCAGTACATAATCGCGCCGATCCGTCAGCCGCTGTTTGCCGCGTACCGGATGAAATTTACCCGGCGCCTTGGGCAATGACGCCAAAAACGCCGCCTCATGCGGTGCCAATTCATCCAGCGTCTTGTTGAAATAGGTCTGTGACGCCGCCGCCACCCCATAGGAGTTCTGCCCGAGGAAGATTTCGTTCATATAAAGCTCAAGGATCTGATCCTTGTTCAGCGTCTCTTCCAGCCGCGCCGCCAATATGATCTCTTTAATCTTGCGCTCGGCCTTGCGATCACCCGACAACAGAAAGTTCTTCATCACCTGCTGGGTGATGGTCGACGCCCCGCGCACATTGGCCCCACGAGAGCGCACCGCCTCAATTGCAGCGGCTGCAATACCGCGCATGTCATAGCCTTTATGGCTATAAAAATTCTTATCCTCGGCCGAAATGAACGCCTGCTTCACCAGATCCGGGATTTCATTTGATGGTGCGAACAACCGGCGTTCCTTGGCAAACTCATCGATCAACTGCCCTTCGCCCGAGTAGATTCGGCTGATGGTCGGTGGCTGATACTGCGCCAGCGATTCGTGACTGGGCAGATCGCGCCCATAAATCCAGAACACGGCGCCAATCGTCAGGGCCACCATCGCAATACCCAGCGTGATGGTACTAAAAATGGATCCAAAAAATGAGAGAATAAGTCTAAGCACTGTACGGCCTTCCTGTGCACACGCCGCCTGTATAAGGACGCCAGCGCCAATGGTCAAAACAACAGATGGCGAGAATGCGCCATCTAAGCCCTAAAGACCCCACCGGATCTTCATCTGGCTTTAAATATCCCGGGGTTTGGGGCAGCGCCCCAACCCTTTCATCACAATTATTGCCGCACCAAGGCACGGCGCGCAGCATCCTCTTCCCGCCAGGCCACCAATCCATTTAAAATCCCCCGCGTCATCGCCGCCCGCCACACAGGATCCTGCAGGTTCTTCAAATCACGCGGACTGGACAAAAACCCGATCTCGATCAGAACCGAAGGGATATCGGCAGCTTTAAGAACCGAGAACCCCGCCGATCGCAGGGGTCGTCGGTTCATCGGGCCACCCTGATTGGCCATGCCGTCTACCAGCGACCGGGCCAGCGCATCACTGCGCGGCTGGGTTTCCTGCCTGGCCAGATCCAGCAAAATGCCGGTGACCCGGTCATCAGCATCACTCAGATCCACGCCGGCCAATAAATCACTGCGATCATGGCGCTCTGCCAGTTTGGCAGAGGCCACATCCGAGGCTTCGGGCGACAGAACATGCACCGTTGCACCATGCGCCAGACCTTCGGACAGCGCATCCGCATGCAAGGATACAAACAGATCTGCGCCTGCTTGGTGGGCCAGCGCTATACGGCGTTCCAGCGAGACAAAATAATCCCCGTCTCGGGTCAGCTGTACCTGAAACCGGCCCGAGCGCACCAGTTCCTCGCCCAGTTCAATGGCAAATCCCAGAATCAGATCCTTTTCCACCACGGTCTTCCCCTCGCCCTTCACTTCGGCGCCAGGATCAATACCGCCATGACCGGGGTCCAACACAACCAGCAGTGGCGCATCCGGACCTCGTGCAATCGGTGCAGCCAAATCCTCAGCGACCGGAAGGTCCCAGCGCGGATCCGTCGGGGCCCCCGCCCGTGCGGCAAAGGATTCGGGACTGGTTTTCACCAACTCCAGTTGCAGTGTCGCCTGTGCTGTCACTGCATCAATATCCAAAGCCGCGCTTTGAACACTCAGTGGCTCAGCCAAGTTCAGCACCATCCGGGACCAGCCCGGCACATAGGTGCCGAACTGAGCTCGGGTAATCTGCTCCCCCTGCAACAAACTATCAGAACTCAGCCCACGCCAGTCTACTTCTTGGAAATCAAGCACCAGACGCGGTGGGTTGGTCAGGGTGAACAACCGATATGGCACCCCCTGACTTAGGCCCAGTACGATGTGCGCACCACCGGATCCACTGTCCTCAATCCGGCTAGACACAGGATCAACGCGCGCCAGACCACTGAACCCCTGCGTCTGCGCCAGCACTGGCATCCCCTGCCAGCTCACGGCTACAACAACAGCAACCCACGTGAAAATTCTGCTCATTTTCTCCAAGCCTTTTCCGCCTCTTGTAGCGACATACCTCAGTCACTGCCCTAGCTATCCGTACCGATTACTCTTGATCAACGCCTCACTGTCAGCCGACCAAATTCTCGCGCGCCGCAGGTCCACTCATACCCGTGATGCCATAAATGTCTCAAGACGTGCCAAGCCTTCTTCGATATCCGCAGTCGAGCGCGCATAGGAAAACCGCAGTGTGGTGGCGCCGCGTATAGGATCAAAATCCAACCCCGGCGTCACCGCGACCCCGGCTTTCTCCAGAATTTCGGCGGCAAAGGCCCGACTGTCCTGGGTCAGGTCAGTGACATCCGCATAGACGTAAAACGCCCCATCCGGTGGCGCGATCTTGGTGAACCCGGCTTTTGGCAACCCCTGCAGCATCAAGTCGCGATTTCGCGCATAAACAGTAAGGTGCTGCCGCATCTCGTCCTGACAGTCCAGTGCCGCCAGCGCCGCCACTTGGCTGGCATGAGGGGCACAGATGAACATATTCTGCGCAATCCGTTCAACCACCCGCACATGGTCCTCGGGCACAACCATCCAGCCAACCCGCCAGCCTGTCATCGAGAAGAACTTTGAGAACGAGTTGATCACATAGCAGTCATCTGTCAGTTCCAGCGCCGTCACCGCCTTGGCCTCATATTCCAGCCCGTGATAAATCTCGTCCGAAATAAAGCTGGCCCCGTGGTCCCGGGTTGCCCCAATCAACGCGCCCAAAGCATCGCGCCCCAGCATGGTTCCGGTTGGATTTGCAGGCGAGGCCACCATAAGTCCCGCCAGATTTAATCCCGACAGGTCCGCGGCCACGGGCTGCAGGCGGTTTTCCGCCGCCGTTTGAATGTCCACCGGCGTCAAACCCAACGCCTTCAGGATCTGCCGGTACGATGGATAACCTGGCGCCCCGATCCCAACCCGGTCGCCACTGTCAAACAGCGCCGTAAACCCCAGAAGAAAGGCACCAGAAGATCCGGGCGTTATAATCACCCGATCCGGGTTCAGGTCAACATTATACCACTCTCCGTACAACTGCGCGATACGCTGGCGCAACGCCGGAAGCCCTAAAGCCACAGTATACCCCAAAGCATCTTGCTCGAGCGCCGAGGCCAAGGCGCGCCGCGCCCCCAGGGGCGCACCGGTTGACGGCTGGCCGACCTCCATGTGGATAATGTGCCTGCCGGCCTCTTCGGCTTTACGCGCCGCCTCCATGACATCCATCACAATGAAGGGATCGACATTTGACCGGGTTGAGTTTCGCATGTTGATCTCCCATGGTGCGGCCATGTTTATTGACCGTTTATCCAGGCTGGCGTCAATCCCGGCACTGTTATTGAGCACATTGTTCCTGATGGCCTCGGCCTTGCCGTCGGCAGCGATCGGCCTGTTGCGCGACGCAGACATCGAACATGGGCTGACCAAATTGGCGGCCCCCGTTCTGACTGCGGCCGGATTGAACGCCAAACGTGTGCGGGTGTTGGTGGTCAATGACCCCAGTTTCAATGCGTTTGTTGTGGATTCTCAAACCATTTTTGTGAACTACGGTTTGATCTTAAAGGTCACCAGCCCCGAAATGCTTCAGGCTGTGATTGGGCACGAGGCGGCGCATATTGCCAATGGTCACCTGTCCAGGCGTATGCAGAACATGCGGTCTGCCAGCTCCATCTCAGGGCTTGGCGTCGCATTGGCAGTCCTGGCCGCGGCAGCAGGCGCCGGGGACGCCGCAGCGGGAATCGCAGTTGGCACCCAAAGCTCTGCCCTGCGAAGCTTTCTCGCCCATACTCGCGCGGAAGAAGCCTCGGCTGATCGCTCGGCTGCGGGCTATTTGACCCGGGCTGGTGTCAGTCCACAGGGACTGGTTGATTTGCACCAGGTATTTGCTGGTCAGGACCTTTTAAGCACTGCCAACCAAGATCCCTATATGCGCTCCCACCCGCTGAGCCGAGACCGCCTGCGGGCCGCCAAATCCTATGTCGCAAGCTATGGCGACAGAAGCACTCCAAATGCCGAGGCCGACTATTGGTTTGCCCGGGTCCGGGGCAAACTGTCCGCTTTCAACCGATCACCAAAGTGGACGAAACGCCGTGCCCACGAAGAGAGTTCAACCGATATACGCCTGATGCGGGAAGCGGTGGCTTTTCACCGTTTGAACAACCTCAAGAAATCACTGAATGCGCTGAATGGCGCGTTGGCACAACGACCTAATGATGCTTATTTTTATGAGCTCAAGGGCCAAATCCTGATGGAAAACCGCCGCTGGAACGAGGCCCTGTCGGCCTACCGGCGGGCCGTCGATCTTGCCCCCTCTGAGCCACTGATCTTGGGCAGCTATGGTCGTGCGCTGCTGGCAGCCGGCCAGCCTAAACGGGCCATTCAGGCGATGGAGAAAGCCCGGGCTCGTGATTTTCGCGATGCAAGATTGCTGCGTGACATGTCGCTTGCCTATGCCAAAACAGGTCAAAACGGCATGGCCGCACTGGTCACAGCAGAACGTTACGCGCTTAGGGGCCGCATGGAGGACGCAGGCCGACACGCCAAACGCGCCACTTCATTGCTGCCGCGTGGCTCTGCCACTTGGCGTCGGGCACAAGATGTGCTTATCGCTGCAGAACAATATCAAAAAAGGAAATAGAAATGATGCGTATTCCCCGTGCCCTTACGGGTTTTGCTACATCCCTCGCCTTGCTGACCGCTCCGGTTCAGGCGCTGGACCTGACGGCCATGACCGAGACCGAACGTGCCGTATTTGGCGCCGAAGTACGGGCCTACCTGCTGGAAAACCCAGAAGTGATCATCGAAGCGGTAAACCTGCTTGAGCAGCGCCAGGCCGTGGCCGAAGCCGCACAGGACGAAGCACTGGTGGCCAACAATCTCGAAGAGCTGCACAATGATGGCTATTCGTGGGTCGGGGGAAACCCAGACGGCGATATTACCCTGGTTGAGTTTATGGACTACCGTTGCGGTTACTGTCGTCGGGCGGCTCCTGAGGTGGCAAAGCTGCTTGCCGCTGACGGCAATATCAAACTGATAATCAAAGAGTTCCCTATCCTGGGTGAGGCTTCGGTCCTGACCTCCCGCTTTGCCATTGCGACCCGGATTGTGGCAGGCAACGATGCCTATAAGCAGGTGCATGACGCATTGATCGAATTTGGCGGCGAGCCAAACGAAGTGGCTCTGCGCCGCTTATCCGAAGGGTTGGGGCTGGATACAGATGCCATCATGGCAGCGATGAACGCCCCCGAGATCAATCAGGAACTGAGCCAAACCCGCGCGCTTGCGCAGCGGATGAATATCTCCGGCACCCCAACCTTTGTCTTGCAGGATGAATTGTTGCGCGGCTATTTGCCTGCGGATCAAATGTCAGTGATTATTGCAGACAAACGCGACCAACGCGGCTGAAGTAAGTGCAGGGTGCGTATAAGATCGCGCCCTGCAAAACTTGACCAAACAGTATTATTCGGCCGCTTCAGCCGCTGCATCCAGGGAAGCTGCTTTTTTCTCGACTTCCTGAACAATGTTGTCGACCATTTGCTCATTGCTCATTTTGTGACTGGCCTTACCGGCCAGATAGACCATTCCGGCCCCGGCCCCTCCTCCGGTAAATCCAACATCCGTCATTAGCGCCTCACCTGGGCCGTTCACAACGCAGCCAATGATCGACAGGCTCATTGGGGTATGGATGTGGGCCAGCCGCTGCTCCAATGTCTCGACGGTCTTGATCACGTCAAACCCCTGCCGCGCACAGGATGGGCATGAAATGATATTTACCCCCCGGTGACGCAGACCCAGCGATTTAAGGATTTCAAATCCAACTTTGACCTCCTCAACCGGATCCGCGCTAAGGGAAACCCGCACCGTATCTCCGATGCCCATCCACAACAGTTGCCCCAGACCAATCGCCGACTTGATTGTCCCCGACACAAATCCACCCGCTTCGGTAATCCCAAGGTGAATGGGGGCGTCAGTGGCGTCGGCCAGCTGCTGATAGGCCGCTGCGGACATGAAAACATCCGACGCCTTGACCGAGATCTTGTAGTTATGAAAATCGTGATCCTGCAATATGCGAATATGATCCAACCCGCTTTCGACCATCGCATCCGGGCAAGGCTCGCCGTATTTTTCCAGTAGATGCCTTTCCAGCGACCCCGCGTTAACGCCAATTCGGATTGAGCAATTGTGATCCTTAGCAGCCTTGATCACCTCGGCAATCCGCGACTCGTTGCCGATGTTTCCTGGGTTGATCCGCAGGCAGGCCGCACCCGCCTCAGCTGCTTCGATACCGCGTTTATAGTGAAAATGAATATCGGCAATGATCGGCACCGGGCTTTCTGTGACGATCTCTTTCAATGCCTTGGACGAGGCCTCATCTGGTACTGATATCCGCACCAAATCAGCTCCGGCCTCGGCCGCAGCCTGAACCTGCTTGATGGTCGCCGCAACATCCGTCGTCAGTGTATTGGTCATTGTCTGCACTGCAATGGGTGCATCACCGCCCACGGGCACATTGCCAACCATGATCTGACGGCTTTTTCGGCGTTCGATATTACGCCAGGGGCGGATATGATTGATCGACATTTGCGGATCCAGACTAAAGGTCAATTGCCTTTAGATACGCCCAGATGTGACGCGCTGCAATGGCACATGACATCACATCAGCCATTAGAAACTGTGGATTACTCTGAGAAAGTCGCAGCACCAAGCTCGGCGACCATTTTGGCCAGATCGCGATCCTGATCCAAGTCGGCGACATCAAAACGATCAGTTACGTTATCGATGGACAACGGTAGATTACTAGTGACTTCGCCACGACGGCCAACCGGACCAAAATGCGCCCCACCCAAGGCAAAATAAATGGCGCTGCTTTCGCCAGTGCGCAGCAATGGCGCCTCTTCAGTCGCCGGAATTTCATAACTCTGACCCGGTTTCATGATACCTTCAAAGATCACGCTACCGTCTACAGCACTAACCCGCACCCAAGACTCACGCACGGCGACCATGGCCAATTGCGGAGCAGCCTGTTCAATGACCTGCGGTACCGGTTGCGCCGTGACAGTCGAGGACGGCAGGCGAGCCTCGACGAATTCCTGGCTGGGGCGTTCAGGGGAGGTAAAGCTACCAAATGAACTTGGATCCAAAGTCGAAATAGGGGCATCGCGCGCCATCAAGACCGGGACATCCAATGCCTGAGGACGGTATAACCGGTTCAATGCATCAGACGTAAAGGCCGCTTCTGAATTCAGCGACATCGCATTTGCGTTCAGCAAAGGATCCAGTTCGGCCAGAACCACCGGGGTTTGTTCCACTGGGGCCATTTGGACCTGTTGCACCTGCTTCAGAACTGTCCATCCGCCAAAACCAACGCCGCCGATTAACGCCAGCAAGACCAGGATTGACCCAAAGGCCCGGGCTTCGATATTTGCAAGGACGCCGCCCTGATGCGGCGAAAACGGTGTGTTGGGCGCGGTGAATGCATCATTCCCCAAGCCACCCATGCCGGTCGCAATAGGCGCCGGTCCGGCACGTTTACTCGACGCTTTGGTAGACATCCCATGTGCAACTTCAAATCCGCTTTCGCGGCAGAAATCCTCGAACACCTGTTCTGGATCCATGTTCAGATAGCGGGCGTAGGAGCGCACGTAACCCGCGATAAATCCGGGTGTGTCAAAAACATTTGGGTCGGAATTTTCTATAGCAGCAATATAGGAGGCCTTGATCCGCAATTCTCGCTGAACATCCAGCAACGACTTACCCAGAGTTGCGCGTTCACCGCGCATCGCATCTCCGAGGCGAAATTCGTAGTCATCAAAGTTTCGAGGTGTAGTTACCTCACGCACTTTAGACTTGCGCTGAGTGATGCGCCCAATCATCCCTGCTATCCCATTCCTGCCTGTCACGTCACAGTCCAGAGCGCCTATAAAATCGTCCCAACGATTCGATTGCACTCTTTCATTGACGTTTTAGTAACACACCCTAAATAATTTTACAGTGCGCTCGTGACTTAGCCGGCCAGATCGGCACGATTCAGCGCACAATGGGACCACAGGGCGTCCATCGCCTTAATCAATGCATCAATTTCTTTTGGGCCGTGCACGGGTGACGGCGTGAATCGCAAGCGCTCTGTGCCGCGTGGCACAGTCGGGAAGTTAATCGGCTGAACGTAGATTCCGTAGTCCGCCAGTAACATATCGCTTAGTTTTTGGGTGTGCACAGGGTTACCAACCATGACCGGCACAATGTGGCTGCCGTGGTCAATGATCGGAAAGCCCAGACCTTTCAGTCGCAACTTCAAGATCTTGGCTTGTTGTTGCTGCATATCGCGCAATTCCGGTGTCTTCTTCAAATGAGCAACCGAAGCCGCAGCACCGGCCGCCACAGCGGGGGCCAGCGATGTGGTGAAGATAAAGCCCGGCGCATAAGACCGGATCGCGTCGATCATTTTTGCGCTGGCGGAAATGTAGCCCCCCATCACTCCAAAGGCCTTGGCCAGGGTGCCGTTGATAATGTCAATGCGATGAGCCAGGTTGTCCCGCTCAGCCACACCGCCGCCGCGTGGGCCATACATGCCGACAGCATGCACTTCGTCGATATAGGTCAGGGCGCCAAATTCTTCGGCCAACTCGATGATCTCTTCGATCGGGCCAAAATCACCATCCATCGAGTAAATGGATTCAAATGCGATCAGTTTGGGCGCGGATGGGTCGTCCGCGGCTAACAATTCGCGCAGATGCGCAACATCATTGTGACGAAAGATTCGTTTGGCACCGCCATTGCGGCGGACGCCTTCGATCATTGACGCATGGTTCAACGCGTCAGAATAAATAATCATGCCCGGAAACAATTTTGGCAGGGTG
>ENA-OSET01004982-OSET01004982.1-sediment-metagenome-genome-assembly--contig:-NODE-4982-length-11458-cov-36.795536_pt1 | contig 11458 bp, 11 predicted proteins | sample MGYA00237882_ERZ534229 | MGnify/ENA primary metagenome ERZ534229 (study PRJEB26408, sample SAMN06266212) | sediment metagenome | isolation source: Hudson Canyon methane seep mesocosm | place...
GAATGGGGCTTATCCTATTTACCATCTTGGGACTTCAATGCAATGGGAAGTTTACAGTTCTCAGAAGGATACCAAATAAAGATGATAGAAGCAGTAACAGGTTTCCAGTTCTGTAGTACAATTACCCCAGAAGATGGTATTGGTCAATCTGATGTAGACACTGCTTATGATGCTGGTGCCGCTTCAGTAACCCCAGAAGATGGTATTACCCAAGCTGATGTAGACACTGCTTATGATGCTGGTGCCGCTTCAGTAACCCCAGAAGATGGTATTACCCAAGCAGATGTAGATGCAGCAGTAGCAGAAGTAGAAGCAAGCTACGCAGGCTGGTGTGCATCAGATATAGATAATGATGGTATATGTGATGTAGATGAAGTTTCAGGATGTATGGATGCATCATCCTGTAATTATGTATCAGCAGCAGAGTTTGATGATAATTCTTGTGAATATTCCTCTTGTTTAGATGAATGTGGGGTTCCTAATGGAGATAACTCTACTTGTTTAGATTGTGCAGGTGTTGTAAACGGCACATCAGAAGACTTAGGTTGTGGTTGTGGTAATCCACAAGCACAAGAAGGCTATGACTGTGAGGGAAATGAACTATTACAAATTGGGGACGAACACGCAGGAGGAATAGTATTCCAAATCAATGAAGATGGCACAGGCTTGGTTGCTGCAGAGGAAGATTTGCCTGAAATGTATCCTTGGGGATGTAGTGGAACGAGTATATCAGGAGCAGATGGACAAGCTATAGGTACAGGTTATCAGAACACCTTAGATATAGTATCAGAATGCTCAGAAACACCCATAGCAGCAAGTGAAGCCTTAGCTTACGAATCAGAAGGCTACAGCGACTGGTACTTACCCTCAAAAGATGAATTGGTAGAAATGTATTACACCATAGGAAACGGCGGCTCACAAGGCAATATAGGAGGTTTTGAAGATGATTGGTATTGGTCTTCCTCGGCGTACTATAGTAACCTCGCGTGGTACGTCTATTTCAATGATGGTGTCACGAACTTCTTCAATAAGAACTTTACAGTCAGGGTTCGTGTTATTCGCGCTTTTTAACTATTTACCCCTTTACCTATTTAACGAAATAGCCACTCTAATAGGGTGGCTTTTTTGTTTTTTATAAAACAGGCATATCCTCCTCCTTCAATTCACCAACCTCTAATCCCCTTAAATAAGTTAGGCTAACGTTAATAGAGGAGTGTCCCATAGCCTTCTGTAGCTTTGTTATAGACCCTGTCCTCTTAAATATATCAATTGCTCCTGTGTGCCTGAAAGAGTAAAGAGTTTGTCCATCTTCTAAAAGGGTGGAGACCTTCTTAAATCGACTCCAAAGTGTTTTAAAATACTCTTCCTTGAATGATTCTGTTTGATTCGAAAAGATGTTTATATCAGGCTCTCCCTTTATTAACTGTTCTCTAATGTATAATGGTACTGGAACAATTCTGTTTCTTCCTGATTTATTTCTATGCCCAGATAGGTTAATCTGACTCAAGTCACTAGAGAAATCTTTCCATTTTAACTCTCTGATCTCTCTATGTGGTCTAAGTAAACAACCATAGGTTAGTAAACAGCATATGTATAAGTTGTTGTTGTACTCTTTTATCTCATTCAGTAGGTTATTTAAATCTATTATTGGTTTATGGAGTGATGATAGTGGTTTTTTTAATTTCACACTACTTATTAAGTTTGGTTTAAAGCAATTTATGATAGCACTTAAGGTGCTTTTAACAGTTCTTTGAGTTTTCGCACTCCAGTTAGGTCTGATAAGAAATGACTTAATATGATGCTTATTCAGATCTTCAAGTTTAAGACCTTTAATGCAGTTTTCATTTTCATATTTTATCCACAATTTCTTTATTCTCTTAGCGTCTTTTATAAATCTTTCAGAGCAACGTGATGTTATTTTCATTTTAATTCCTTCTTCAATACTGTCTAGGACGGTCTCAAGACTTTTTTTCTTTGAAACCTTTTTAAGCTTTGGAATCCATCCATCTCTTAGCTTCAGTTCAAATGCAGCCTTCAAAAGTTCAGGGTTTTCTTGACTATCTATATCTACGCCAATAGATCGTCCATTCCAAAATCTTTTTCTAGAATTATTTACATAAACATTGATGTAGTTTTTGTTTTTGTGTTTTCCAATTGTCACCTTAAAATTATTCATAACTGTCAGTTTTTACTGTCAGTTTTCAGTCGTTATACCTTAAAGTGTTGACATTCAATGTGGAGCAGTTGGTAGCTCGTCGGGCTCATAACCCGAAGGTCGCAGGTTCGAGTCCTGTCCCCGCAACTAAAAAAAGCCTCTTTAGTACAAGTGGCTTTTTTTGTTTTCAATTTTACAGGTATTTCAGTAAAGATTTAGTGATAGCAAACTGTTGATTCATAGTGATTTGGTGTTTTGGCATATTATTTGCCTTTTTTTACATAGTAAAAAGATTTAAGTTGAAATGAGTAAACAGATTATATACTTCTTTTTTAGTTTAACATTAATGTGTGCTATAGTGTTTAGTTCATCTAATGCTTTAACTAACTCTAACGGAGCTCCCCAAGGACACTCAGGGTCTATTGGAGATGGTCAGAGTACATGTTCGTCTTGTCATAATGTAAACGTATTAGGTTTTTCTCCATCATACAGTCTAACTATTAATTCGAGTATTGAAGAGTATTATATTCCTGGCTCTACATTTTATTTTACTGTTAGCGTAATGGGTGCTGGAATAGACGAATTTGGTTTCCAGGCATGTTTTGAAAATGATGAAGGTGATAAAATTGGAGAAATCATTCTTGTTGATCCATCACAAACTCAACTTCTTTCTGGCGGTGATTTCATAACACACACGGCTTCTGGCACCACAGGTTTAGGAGCTAAGACGTGGGGTTTTTATTGGATGGTACCGACAAGTCTAGAAGGAAATGCCACACTTTTTGTTTCAGCTCTATTATCGAATAATAATGGTCAGAATACTGGTGATAAGGTAATGTCAACATCAGAAATATATACTCAGGCGACAATTGGTTGTACAGATGTACTTGCACTGAATTATAATGCTCTTGCCACCTCGGATGATGAGTCGTGCTTTTATTCTTTGTCTTCTTTCAGTCCATTGAGTATTAGTTATGATTCTTTAACTATACTAGGGGATGTATTTGATTCTGAATTAGAAATTGGATTAAACGTACACAATAATTCTGATTCTGATTTAGTCGTATATGCTATGAGAAACATTATTTCTTCTGATGTTCCAACAAACTGGTTTTGTTGGAATGTATGCTATTTACCTACAACGAATATTAGCCCATTATCGGTAACAGTAGGTTCGGGTTCATATACATCAGAATTTAGTGCCCACCTTGCTCCATTCGCATATGGAGGGGTTTATGATATTGAGTATTGTTTTTATTCAGAATCAGATTATAGTGATAGTATTTGTACAATAGTCCATTATGTTGTTGAAGGTGATATACCTGGCTGTACAGATGTTAATGCAATAAACTATAATTCTACATCTACAGTAGATGATGGAACTTGTATTCTTTACCCACAACCAAATTGGATTTTCTCCTCCTTAGAAGAAGGGGTAAGTCATTCAGTCGTTATTACTTTAGATTCTGAAATTGAAATTAATGATCAAGTTATCGCTATAGGAGATTGGATTGGTGTTTTTCATGAATCAATAGATGGTTTAGTTTGTGTAGGATTTACAGAATGGCAAGCAGAAAACACCAACATTTCTATAATGGGCTTCTCTGAGTCTCTAGGAGAAGGATTCATGTCAGGAGAAGAATTTATCTGGCAAGTGTGGGATGCATCAGAAGGTGTTAGTTGGCCTATGGATGTTAGTTATAGTAGTAATTTTCCGGATGAAGGCTATTTTGTTGAAGATGGTCAATCAGCTGTTGTTTCTATGTATAACTTAAATCCTATAACTCATCAAGATCTAGATTTTCCTAATGGCTGGTCTTTATTCTCTTCTTATATGATTACAGCAGATATGAATATCATGACGGTTTTAGAACCCATTGTTGATGATCTTATTATAGTAAAAGATAATAATGGTAATGCATATTTAGTTGAATATCAATTTAATGCTTTGGGTAGTATTCAGCCCGGACAAGGTTATCTTATTAAAACAAATGCTGCTTTACAGTTAACTCTAGAAGGTGCTTTTGCAAAACCAGAATTACATCCAGTACAATTATTTGAAGGATGGAATATGATTGGATACCTAAGGGAAGATGCTGAATTAGCTGAAAATATCTTCGAAGATTTAGTCGATCAAGATATAATACAAATAGTGAAAGACTATATGGGGAATGCCTATATTCCACAATGGTATTTTAATGGTATTGGAGAAATGGAGCCCGGAAAAGGCTATCAAGTAAAAACTTTTCAAGATGCAGAGCTTCAATATTAGAGTATTTATTATTTCTAATAACTACATTTTTGTAAATTGACCCCTTAAATAAATCAATATGAAGAAAATTTTAATGAGCATCGCTGTATGTTCTATACTCGCGAGTTGTACAAAAGACTTAGGTACCTTACAAAATGTAAGTACAAAGGAATTTAAGACTGATCAACGTTATGAGTTGGCCCTTAAGCAACAATCATACACTGCTAATTCGTTAGAAGAATGTGTTAACCTAGCTTTAAAAGCAGTTCCAAACTCTGCATTCCTAAGAAATGCTAAAATTTCATCAAAAGGAAAAAAGGTTACCGTTATAACGGATGTATGGTCTGCCTCTAAAAAGAGAGCTCAAAAGAACCCTGAACTTACTTTAGATAAGTATAAGAAGCCAAAAGGTCAGGTTTCTAGAGATCGAGTTAACAAAGCTGGTGCGCCATTAAAGGTGGGTATGCAAGTTAGTTGGGATCACCCAAAGGCAGGTAGTGGTAGTGGAATGATTTCTAAAATATCAGGCGATATGGCACAAATAGATAAAGTAGTCATGTCTGATGGAAAACCTGGAAAACCAGTTAGGTTACCAGTGAATGTTTTAAAACCAATGAGAAAGTAAATAAAAAAGCCGCTAATTAGCGGCTTTTTTATTTAGAAGTGTTTTTGAGTTTTATATTCAAAGTATAAGTTCTAATTGGTTTGAGTTTGTATTTATAATGTAATAAATCTGGGCGCTAAGTAATATGAGTAGTCTTATTTAGGTTCATGTCTTTAATTATCAGTAAATTGCTTGGTGTTAGATTCTAATATGACATTATGAGCAATGATAAGATCTCATTAGAGATTACTAAAAAGGACTACAGGAAACTTGTTGAGTTAGTTTATTTAGGAGTGGTTTTACACCATACTTACTCTAAAAATGAGTACAAAAGTATGCATAAAGCTGAACAAGCTATTTACAGTCAAGCAAAGAAATTTGATTGTGGAGATTTGATAAATTTCATACCTCAATTAAATAGTTTCCATGCATCACATGATTTAATGGATAGAATGGATTTGTTCCATGTAGAATATGATTACAATACTTTTTATGAAGAACTCATAGAACGTTTAGCAGAAAAAGAATTTATGCGCTATTACACTACTGAACAAGTGATGGCGATGGAACAAGATAAAAAAGATGAGGCATTGCAGTACCTTCGTGAGAAGTATGATGCAGCAGCATTAATTGGTGGACTAGAGAAGATTTTAGAAAAAGCTAAAGAATTGTTTTAATGAAAAAAATACTAAGTATTCTATCGCTCATATTCGCTATGAATATGTCTGCTCAAGATATAGATGAGCGAGGTTATAGAGTTAGAGTAGGAGAGAAGGCTCCTTTGTTTGATTTTCAGTTGTTGACTGGAGAGACAATAAACAATGAAGTATTGAAAGGCAAGGTAGTGGTCCTACAATTCACTGGTTCGTGGTGTAGTGTATGCCGAAAAGAAATGCCCGTTTTAGAAAAAGAAGTTTGGCAAAGATTTAAAGGAGAAGACTTTCTTTTAATAGGCCTTGATTTAAAAGAAGATGAATCACAAGCAAAAATGTTTGCACAGAAAATGGGGATAACTTACCCCATGGCCTCTGACCTAGAGGGTAATTTGTTTGAACTGTTTGCAGGCCCCAAGCAAGGTGTTACCCGAAATATAGTAATTGATAAAAAGGGTGAAATAATTTTTCTTACCCGCCTTTTTGAAATTGAAGAATTTCAGAAAATGGTAAAGGTGATAGAACTAGAGTTAGCTAAATAAAAAATGCCCCGCCATGCGGGGTATTTTTTATTAGGTTATTAATTAGTCAATGAGTTCTCCCTCAAAAGAAGTATCCGTAAGTTGAATATAAATATAAGCTATAGCCAAAGAGATTACAGGTATTGCCACAAAGATTCCGACAATAAGTGCTATGAGTCCAACAATTACTAAGAAGCACGCAAGAAGCATCCATAAAAACAATTTCATAGTATGTCCTTTCGTGGCATTCCAACTTGACTTTAAAGCAATATCAAAACTTTCGTTTTTATCTACAATATAGCCAGCCGTTAATATCAATCTACAAGCGATATGAATACCTGGAATAATGAACAGAATGATGCCCAGAACGACTACAATCAGGTTGATGATACTGGCTATGATGTAGTGTACAAATTGTCCAAAGCTTATGGTAAATAAATCATTTAGTTGTACATCCTCGCCTCTCATGTGGTTAATACATATTTTCCAGATTCCCATACCCAAGTATGTGCTAAGAATCATTGCTAAGGCATTTAATAGGGTGAACTCTCTTATTCTGAAACCTTCACTAACTGTGTAATTTGCAAAGTCCTGATTTTCTCCCATTGCACCTAAAACGCATGATAGAACACCTAATCCTACAAAGAATAGTGCTTTTTCCTTGAATTTTGTCCAGGCAAAATCAAAAGTGTGGTTGATTGACAATTGTGTTTGTTCCATTTTATAAGTGCTTTTTTTCTAAATATAATAAAATATATGAGAAATAAAAAAAACACTAAGAGGGCTTATAATATTTAATCAACTTTTATATGTGCAGCAATTTCTTTTGCTTTGTCTACTAGGTATTCTACCGGTTGATCGCCAAAAGCAAGTGCAACAGCCATCCTTCTATAGGTTCTAGTTGAAGGTTTTCCAAATATTTTAAAATCACTATTTGTATACGCAGCAGCTTCGATTAATCCAGTGTAGGAAGGGTAGTTTGTACTAGCCTTTTCTGCTAAAACAACAGCACTTGCACCATTTTTCTCTAAGGTTATTTCTTCTACTGGGATACCCAATACAGCTCTAGCATGTAATTCAAACTCAGAAAAATTTTGAGTATTCCCAAGCGTTACCATTCCTGTATCGTGTGGTCTAGGAGATAATTCTGAAAAATAAACGCCATCTTTTCCAATAAAGAATTCTACGCCCCAAATTCCTGACCCACCTAAGGCTGCAGTAACATCTGCTGCCATTTTTTGAGCTTCTTGTAATCGAGTATCTACCATTGTCATTGGTTGCCAACTTTCTTGGTAGTCTCCTCTTTCTTGACGGTGCCCTATTGGCGGACAGAATAATGTGTTGCCATTGTCTTGAGTTAAGGTTAGCAGTGTTATTTCGTATTCAAAATCAATAAACTCTTCCACAATAACTTCTAGCACATCACCTCTAGATCCATCCAATGCATAATCCCATGCTTTCTGAATGTCGGCATCAGTTTTAATAACAGATTGACCTTTTCCAGAACTCGACATTAAGGGTTTAACAACACAAGGCATTCCACAAACAGCAACTCCAGCTTTCAACTCTTCGTATGAAGTAGCGTATCTGTATGTTGCAGTTTTTACTCCTACTTCGATTGCTGCTAAGTCTCGTATTGCTTTACGATTCATAGTGTAATTTGCAGCTTTAGCACTCGGAACAACTTTAATCCCTTGTTGTTCGTAATCGTAAAAACGCTCCGTACGAATAGCTTCAATTTCCGGCACTATAATATCGGGTTGGTATTTAGCCACAATAGCATCTAAGGCATCTCCATCGAGCATGCTAATAACTTCTGATGCTTGTGCAACTTGCATAGCAGGCGCATTCTCATATGAATCCACTGCAATTATATATTGTCCTAATCGCTGACAAGCGATAGCAAATTCTTTCCCTAGCTCACCAGAGCCTAAAAGCATTATTTTTTTTCTCATTTTACAAAAGTAAATTTATTCCACTAAATGACCCACTTTGGGGTTTAGTTTAGGTCTTTGTCTTGTATTTAGCTGTTAAGATGGATGTTTATTGCTGTATGTATTTGTATACTGATTCAGCCAATTTAGTGGCCGCATCAGGATGATTTCTAAACCACAATTCGGGTTCTATCAATTCCAATTCGCCCAATGCGAGTTCGTTATTGTTGTCGTAAAAAATATCTACTCTACCGTATAGTGGTGTATATGGGCAAGTTGTGATAGCTCTTTCAGCAAACGCTATTTCATCATTACTTGCCTCATATGCTTCAACTGATCCTCCAAAATCGTCTTGAACTCTAAAATCACCCGATTTGGCTTTTTTTAATACAGCATGTGTGTATTTACCTCCAATCATCATGAGACTCATTTCACCATTGGATTGTATTTGATGTTGAAATTCTTGAAAAAGCATTGTTTCATTAGCGAGAAGTCTTTGAAGATCACCTTCAAACTTTTCAAAGTCCTTTACATCAATTAGAAAAGTTTCTCGTGCAGCTCCAGCAATAGCGGGTTTCAATACAGCTTTTTGCCAATGAGTCCTCTCAAATAGATTTCGCAAGCTTTGCTGTTCCCCTTTTTCTATAAAGTGAGTAGGTGGTATATTTAATCCTAGTTTATCTAAATCACTTAAATAGTGCTTGTCTAAATTCCAGTAAATAATTTCTGGAACATTAATGAACTGAACTATTTTTCTAGTTTTTTCAAACCAGGTAAAAAACTCTTTAAAACGATCGAAGTAGTCCCAGGTAGTTCTAAAAATGGCATATTTGGTCTTGGTCCAATCGAAGTCTTTACAAGCCCAATCTTTCCGAATCACTTTTAATCCTGTAGCCTCTAATGCTTTTTGAACGAGTCCATCTTCAAGTAAAACTTGGTCGATATACCAATTGGTTTTCTCAGGATTTTCATAGCGTGAATCGGTGAGAATGACAATATCGTAGTAGGTATCCAAAAGAGGGTCTTTATTTATTTAGGTTAATCGAGAGTGTTTGAATGCCTGACTCGGAGCTTAATTTAAAAATGTAAGTACCATTTACATACATACTTAAGTCAAGCAGAATTTCATTGTTTTGTCCTAGTAAGCAGTCGTTTAAATCAAACTCTTCAATCATTTCACCTAAGACTGAGAATAATTCTAATTTAGATTCGCCATTATCATTTAAAAAGAAAGATACTGCAAGTGTTCCTGTGTTTGGATTTGGGTAAGCACTTATGTTGAGTTGCTCCTTTTGTTGCTCATCAATAGCAACTGAGTTTAGGCCATTATAAATTGCTGTAACAACATCTTCATATTCAATATTAGTGTCGTTTTTGTTGTAAAGTATTGCATGATTACTTCCAGCTACCACAACAACTTTAGGCATTCCATTTGTGCCATAGTCACTCATAGAGATGTCGGCAGAAGAAAATGCTGTGTGGTTTTGCATATTATTTAAAATTCCCCAATCTGTTATAGATTGACAAGTTGAATTAGCATAATCATCAATTAAGTAGAAAAGAACCTGATCTGGATTGCTGATGGAGAAGGATTCTGCTGCATTGTAGGCAGGGAATCCGAAATAGGAACAGGCACCACAAGGCATCACCCAAGTTAATACAATTACCTTCCCAGCATCGATTTCGTCAAACAAGGAATGCGTATTGCCATCGCAGTCTAAGGCAGTAAAGTTTGTTGCTGTTTGACTAAAAGAAGGTAAGCTTAAAGCCAAAAGAAACGAAATGATAAGAAGGATGATACTTTTCATAAGTACTATTTAAGTTTTGAATAAGTAAGTCTATCAAATTTCATGCAAAAATCACTATGATAAAGCAAGACATAACTTTCTGTTTGTATGTTAACTTTTACGATTCAAGGTTGAAATAAATTCTCCCAGTTCTTTAAAAGTACTTAAATTCAATTTCTTTGCAAGTCTTTGTCGCTGAATATAAATGGTTTCGATGGTAAATTACGGACTGGTAAATGGGCGAAAATTACAAAGTGTACAGAAAAGACCGCTCTAAGGGATATTGAAGATTTAATGCGAAAGCAAATACTTAAGAAAGGTTTAGCTGGAGGTAGAAGTACATTTTACGAACTTATTCCTTTGAACGAAGGATAGTTTTGAAAATATAAAAACCTCTACCGTGTATACGAAAGAGGTTTTTTGTGTGGACCTCTCGGTCCTAATTTCGAACTTTTTCTAACTTTGTATTAAAACTAACAAATAAATATTATGGATCCTTTATCAATGGAAAAAGCTATGCTCAAGAATATGGTTGAAAAAACTGGGAGACCTATTGATGAGTGGATTGAGATAGTAAATAGTAAAGAATTTAATAAACATAGTGAGATAGTTAGCTTCTTAAAGAGTCACTATGCGATTACTCATGGCTATGCAAATTTAATTACTCATAAATCAAAGAAAAAATAAAACCCACTTAAATAAGTGGGTTTCTTTTTGGTGTACCCAACGATCCTAATTTCGAACTTTTTTAGAAAATTATTGAGTAAGTTTGCTGAGTAATTCAATGATTGTAAATTTCACCTCTAAGCGTGAAATTAAATATAGATATTTATCTTATAATTGCAAACATTTAAATAAAAAAATATGAAAAAGACATTACTGATATTAGCTTTTGCTTTAGGATTAACTCAAATAACACAAGCACAAAATTCTTATCCAATTGATGGAAAGTGGACTTATGAAGCTAGTTTAAATACAATGTATATTTTTGAAAACGGAATTCGTTATACCTATTATTGTGTAGGTAGTAATTGTGATTCATTATATCAAACATATCAAGCAGGTGATACTAATGCTCTTCCAGGAACTCATCCTTATACATTTGAAAATGACACACTAACAGTTGATTTGAATTTTGGAAATGAATTAGTTACTCCAGTTATATTTGAATGTGAGGGAGATAAAGCCAGATTTGTAACACCAGCTTATAATATGCTTAGAGTAGGGACTAATTGTAGTACAACAGGTATAGGTGATGAAGAAATAAACTATAAGAATAGAGAGTTAGTGAAAGTAATTGATCTTTTAGGAAGAGAAAATAAGGGAGCTAAAAACGAACCTCTCTTTTACATCTATGATGATGGAACGGTGGAGAAGAAAATAATTATTGAATAAATAAAAACCCACTCATTTGAGTGGGTTTCTTTTTGGTGGACCTCTCGGTCCTTATTTCGAACTTTTTTAGAAAATTATTAAGTAAGTTTGCCTTATGAAGAAAAATAAAAAAGACAATAGAAGACAGTTTCTAAAGAATACCTCTTTGTCTTTATTGT
>ENA-OSET01004983-OSET01004983.1-sediment-metagenome-genome-assembly--contig:-NODE-4983-length-11457-cov-8.118190_pt1 | contig 11457 bp, 7 predicted proteins | sample MGYA00237882_ERZ534229 | MGnify/ENA primary metagenome ERZ534229 (study PRJEB26408, sample SAMN06266212) | sediment metagenome | isolation source: Hudson Canyon methane seep mesocosm | place: USA:Hudson...
TATCGCAAGGATTTTTTCTGCAATTTCCATTGCCATTTCCTCTCCTTCAATAGAGCAAGGTCCTGCTAATAAAAAGAAGTTTCCACTCCTTTGATGTTGTATTTTGTTGATTTTTGCTAGCATCTTAAAATTGTAATTTAATGTTAAAATAAACGCTTATTGCTTTTGCTTTCTTCTTGTTTAGTACATTTTCTAAATGATATGTCCCTACTGTAAAATTATGTTTTTTTCCTCTGGACAATGCCAATCCTAAATTGGTGTTTGCACTATAACCACCATGACTTAAAGTAGGGATAACATCACAATATTTACTATTGAATACACTTTGGATGTAGTATAAAGTCGCAAAGTTTGATTCCTTAAAACCTTGCCCAATTTTCGCAAAGGATAAAGGTGTATTGTCCGAATAGGGTTGCCACTTTCCTTGTACGCCAAGGGTGTAATTTTTCAAGTGTTTATAATCCCCACTACCGCTAATACTCAAATGAAAAGTAGCAGGTATGTAGGATTTAAAAGCTGATTTTTTTGTGCTTGGCAAATCATCCTTTGGGTTGTTTACCTCCAACAAGGAATCGTTAAAACTGAAGATATCTTCAATTTCAATTCCTGAAAAATTAAAGTTGCTATCAGTTGCCAAAGTAATGGATTCTGGGCTCCACATGATAAATCCTAAATCAGAAAATGAAAGGTGAATGTCATGTTCCTTGTACTGAAAATCGGTACTTAAACCCAATGCTAAACCGTTTCCATTATGTACCAATGGGCTCAGTGAAGCTGTGTCCGTAACAAAGGCACTCATGTCATAAGCAATATCTAAGGATGTTCCAAATGGTGCAGTGTATAAGCTCCCTTTTTCAATGATGTAGGAAAGATGATGATTCCCTGCCAAATAGGATAGGGAAGTGCTCATTTTTACTGCTTTTACTTCTGTTCCGTAAGTGAATGTGTACTGCTGAAAACGGTCGGCTCTAATGCTTGTTCCACCAAAGTCCAATGTTTTATCCTGATGATGAAAATTTCCCTCAAAACCAAGGCGTAATAAATCATCCGTAAAGCTTGCGTTTAGGATGTTCCTATCTGCAAAGCGAAACCCAATACTATGCTTGTTAAAATTATAGGTATAGCTCAGTCCATTGCTAATCTCAGAATAAAGGATATTGTTATCTCCTCCAGAATTTATCCATTTTGTTTTCATGCTATCGGTAATGTATCCACCATACAGCATGGTATTAAGGAAGCCTTTATCCAAGCTATTGCTTTCAAATAACAGATTTGTGTTCCATTGAAACTGATTTTTATAACTTCTAGTAGTTTCTAGCTTTTCTTGAGAAAATAGAAAAAGGGGAGTGCAGAGTATTAGAATTATTTTTTTCATTATTCTCCTATTGTTTTATTTAGTTTAGCACTGATTGTAATATCTAATTCATAGTCAGAATAAATATTTATGAACTCATTGTTTTGAGCAGTGCTAAATGATGAGATACTTACTATTTTATTCACACTTTCAAAATCAGTATAGTCCATTTCTATAGTTGTAGTTTCAGAGTTAGTAACAATGTTATTTGCATCTAGTTGAGCGGGAAAAACAGTTGTGTTGTGTGTGAAAGTATCAATTATATTATTGCTTTCGTCAAGTAAGATAAGTGATAAATTTGCTGAAAAAGGCAAGCCATTCTCTATTGTGATGTAAATTCTTTCAATGTCTATTGCAGTAGTGTTCTCAATTTCAAGCTCATTCGTATCAGTAAAAGTTAAATTAGTAGCTATTAAACTTAGTGGAATTTCAATGCTTAATCCTGCCTCAATTGGGAACTCGGGGTAAAGAAAGCCTTCTGTTGAAGATTGTCCGTTTGGATTTAAATAGAAATTTGCTTTACTGACAATCTTATTTGGCAAAATTTCTATAAACTCATCTGCATCAATAATGGTTTCTGAAATAAAAGGAGTAATTGGTAAGCTGTTATTGGTGAGGGTTGCTCTTCCGATTTCAATTGTATGGTTTTCAAAAAGGTTAATCCCATCTCCATATTGATTTTCACTTCTCAACTTGATAAGTTCAAGCTGAGCATCAGCACCAATATAATTGTCAATTTTTAGTTTAAGGTTTACTTCTTCTAAGTCCAAATAATCTACAATAATATCGTTCATTGCAGAAAAGGCTATTTCACTTTCTTCAATCTCAATAGTATCTTCTCCGAGATAACCTTTAGCGTATTCTGGAATAAATAAGAATTCAGTATTTGAATAGAAGCTATCAGTTTGGTTTAATGTAATGAGTTCTCCTGTTGAGTCAATAAAAGAGAAGGTTTCAGTATAAATTGTATTTACTGTATCTCCTCCCTCACGGTTTTCTTTTCCAGTTAAATCAAGAGTGTAACCAGTAAAATCAAATTCAAAGGAAGTCATCTCCCCATTTAATGAAGTAGGAATAGTGTTTTCGGTATAAAAAGGCACTCCATTTTTGCTTAAAGATGGGATAGAATAAATAATTCTACCATTCGGCAAGGTGCTTAAAACATTAAGGGTAACCCTTCCTTCTTTTACCCCAATTTCTGTTAACTGTGCAGTTCCTAAGTCAAATATGTGTTCCTCTTGTTTTGAATCTAATTCTTGCTCTGGGAAAATTGCAGTAGCTTCAATAATTCCAATATCTGTAAGTGTTATTTTAGTGATTATTGCATCAGAATACGTAATTAGTACAGGTCCATTACTTTCCTCAACATCCATATTGTTCACAATGGCAATTAAACTCTGATCAAGAACTTTTCCAGAAATATCAACACTATCAGTTGAAGTAGTTCCGCTTGGAATTAAAGGAAAGTTGAAATTTGCTATGATATCTTGATTTACTGAATTGATTAAAGTCATACTTACATTACTAACATCAGTAGGGAAGTTGTTTATCAAGTCAATAACTAACCAGCCTTTATGTAAAGTCATAGTCTCAAAATACTCACTTGTATTGATTCCAATAGTGTCATTTGACATCATGTTTGGCATAGCAGGAATAGCATTTGTACTGCCATCAGGGAAAAATATTGTACCTCCAGGAATTTGTGCAATTGCATCTCCAACTGATGCTGTGTCAGCAATAACTACATCATCAAAAATTACTGAATCTAAAGTTGTTGTTTTCTCTCCAAATTCTTCATCAATTTTAATAAGTGAATCATAGTTCATATCAATAAAGTTCTCTTCATAAACTAATGTTATAAAGCTATTATCATCTTCAGTAATATTTAATCCTGAATCAGGTAATAGATTGTTAATTGTCATGTTTGTATGAGCGATAGGAACAATTACATCAACATCCCAAGTTGGTTTTTCTAGCTCATGCTTACAAGCAAAAAGAAGGAGGGTAGTTAGTGTAATAAATAGTATTTTCTTCATCTTACAAATATAGTTTAATAATTATACTTTCCTTTCCATAGGTTTTTAAGTCCTTCTCTAAACGCATTTTCTTTGCTGTTATTAGAAGGATTATATATCATTTTTCCGCTTATTTCTTCTGGTAAAAACTCTTGCTTATCGGTAGGCTTGTTGTGGGAATAAATGTAATCTTTTCCGTAACCAAGTTCTTTCATTAGTTTGCTTGGTGCGTTTCTTAAATGTAAAGGAACAGTGAGATTTCCACTTTTTCTAACTTCATCCTGTGCTTCATTTATTGCCATATATGACGCGTTGCTTTTTGGTGAACATGCTAAATAAATTACTGCTTGTGAAAGCGTAATTCTAGCTTCAGGGAACCCAATTACATTTACTGCTTGAAAGCAGTTGTTTGCAATAACTAATGCAGTAGGATTCGCATTTCCAATATCTTCTGATGCTAAGATTAATAATCTTCTTGCAATAAATTTCACATCTTCACCTCCTTCAATCATTCTAGCAAGCCAATAAACAGCTCCATTTGGGTCGCTTCCTCTTATTGATTTGATAAAAGCAGAAATTATATCATAATGTTGCTCTCCATTTTTGTCATAACGCACAATATTTTGTTGTGCCTTTTCAACTACTAAATCATTAGTAATAATAATTTTTTCATCATCTACTGAACTCACAACAAGTTCTAAAATGTTTAATAATTTACGAGCATCACCTCCTGAAATTTGCATTAAGGATTCAGTTTCTTTTAGTGTAATCTTTTGTTTACTTAGTACTTCATCTTGTATAATTGCTCTTTCTAAAAGCTCTTGTAATTCTTCTTTTGATAAAGATTCTAAAACATAAACTTGAGAACGAGAAAGTAATGCAGAAATAACTTCAAAAGAAGGGTTTTCGGTTGTAGCGCCAATTAAGGTGATAACTCCTTTTTCAACAGCACCTAATAATGAGTCCTGTTGAGCTTTCGAAAATCTATGGATTTCATCAATAAACAAGATAGGAATATCTTTTCCGAATAATCCTAATGATGAGGCTTTATGAATTACTTCACGCACATCTTTCACTCCAGAGTTTATTGCTGAAAGTGTATAAAAAGGCCTACCTAATTCCTGAGCGATTAGGTTGGATAAAGTTGTTTTTCCAACTCCAGGTGGACCCCAAAATATCATGGAAGGTATTAGCTTGTTATTGATGGCAGTTTTAAGCGTTCCATTTTCACCAATTAAATGTTTTTGACCAATAACTTCAGAAAGTTTTCTTGGTCGTATTCTTTCGGCTAAAGGGATGTTTTGCATCTTAACAAATGCTTTTTATCAACCTCAATTTGTGTGTGTGATTTCCAATTTCAGTATTAAAAATACCTTGTTGGTCAATTCTATCGATTCTTACTTTTCCTGAAGCATGGATAATGTGATTGTCCTCAAGAATAATTCCTACATGAGTAATTTTTCCTTCAGTATTATCAAAAAATGCTAAATCACCAGGTTCTGACTCTTCCACAAAACTCAAAGTTGTTCCTACTTCAGCTTGTTGGTAAGCATCTCTTGGTAAATCAACTCCTTGTAATCTATACACCATTTGAGTGAATCCAGAGCAGTCGATTCCTAGTGGTGAACGACCTCCCCATAAATATGGAGCGTTTAAATACATTAATGCATTTTCAACTAATTTATCTTTTTTAATAAACCCTGGAGTTGTTAATCCGTCAAATTGATACATCTCATTATTAATAAGTGCGTGACCGCTTTTGTAGGATGGTAATATGCTTCCAATAACAATTGGTTGATGATGAGTTTTTGTAATGATATCTAGTATATCAGTCGTGATTGTTGCAACTTCTTTATCAAGTTGTTTGTAAATATCTTCCTCAATTTCAATCCATTGTTTATTACATATCCAACCTTCATAACTATCATGTGCTAAACGAATTTTACTCCATTTTTTTCTGATTTCCAAAACCTTAAAGTGCTCACCAAATATAACTTGATTAACCATTTCTGATTGATCAGCAGCTTCATTCCTCATAGGAACGATAGAAAGATTTGAAATTCCGTAATTCATTATACTAATTCAATTACTATTGCAGAAGCACCACCACCTCCATTACAGATTCCAGCAGCACCAATTTTTCCATTATTTTGTTTCAAAACATTAATTAAAGTAACAATAATTCTTGATCCTGAACTTCCTAGTGGATGACCTAAAGAAACTGCACCACCATTTACATTTACAGTTGAAGCATCTAAGTCTAATATTTTCATGTTTGCAAGTCCAACTACAGAGAACGCTTCATTTAATTCATAATAATCTACATCTGAAGTTGATAGTCCTGCTTTTCCTAAAGCAATAGGTAAAGCTTTTGCAGGTGCAGTTGTAAACCACTCAGGCTCTTGTGCAGCATCAGCATAGCTCCTAATTTTAGCAAGAGGAGTAATGTTTAATTCAGCAGCTTTTTCAGCACTCATCAAAACTAGGGCAGAAGCTCCATCATTTAAAGTAGATGCATTTGCTGCCGTAATTGTTCCTTCTTTATCAAATACTGGTCGTAGTGCAGGGATTTTCTCCATTCTTACATTTTTATATTCTTCATCTTCAGAAATAATTAAAGCATCTCCTCTTCTTTGCGGTACTTCAACAGGAACAATTTCATTAGCAAATTTTCCATCTTTCCATGATTGTGAACTTCTGTTATATGATTCAATTGCAAAGGCATCTTGTTCCTCACGACTAAACTCCATGTCTTTAGCGCAAGTTTCTGCACAAACACCCATATGAACTCTTCCGTAAACATCCGTTAATCCATCCTTTACTAAACCATCAATCAGCTTCATATCACCCAATTTTTGTCCAGTTCTGCTTTTATCCATATAATGAGGAACACTTGACATATTTTCCATTCCACCAGCAATAACAACATCATTATCTCCACTTAAAATTGTTTGTGCAGCAATCATAATTGATTTCATCCCTGATGAACATACTTTATTGATTGTAGTGCAAGGTACATCTTTAGAAAGTCCTGCAAAAATTGCAGCTTGCCTTGCAGGAGCTTGTCCTAAATTTGCTTGCAAAACATTTCCCATAAATACTTCATTAACAATTCTACTGTCTATACCTGCTTTTTCAATAGCTCCTTTTATTGCTGCTGACCCTAGCTTTGTTGCTGATACTGATGATAAACAACCTCCAAAACTTCCCATTGGAGTTCGTACAGCTGACACAATTACTACTTCTTTCATTATATAAATTTTTAGATTTTTAGATTTGGTGCGAATTTAGGTAAATTATACTTATTTTCGCTATTGATATTAAAGTCAATATGAAAAATATATTAATAAAAATTAGAGACAATCACGAACAAATTTTTCGTGTTAGTTTATTTCTTTTAACTCTAGCATTAATTGTTTATGCTTTTCCAAGACAAGCTAAGTTTAAATATGAGTTTACAAAAGGCAAACCTTGGATGCATGAAACAATAATTGCTCCATTTGATTTTTCAATTCTTAAATCAATTGAAGAAATTGAAAGTGAGAAGGATATTATTAATAAACAACATGCTCCTATTTTCAATTTTAATGATGCAATATTTGAAATTAAAGCTGAGGAATTTGTGAATTTATTTGAGGATAAATGGTCGTTAGATAAAAACATACAAAAAGATTTAAAATTTACGTTTTCTAATATTTTTAAGCTAAAAAGCGCAAGAAATAATACAAAAAAACATGATTTAGTCAATTTTGGTTTCAATAAGTTACAGGAAATTTATTCAAAAGGAATTATTCAACAAAATTTAGATAATTCTCATGGATCACAAGTATTGCTTAAAAAAGGATCATTAGCAGAAAAAAGAGATATTATTGATTTTTATACCATAAATTCTGCTGCTAATGAAATTAATTTGATGGATAAATTATCAGAGAAAGAGTTTGCTTTTATTGTTCCTTTATTGTTAGCTTCATTGGAGCAGAATATTATTTATGATAAAATTGCAAGTGATGAGCTTTTACAAAGTGAATTAAATAGCATTAATATTTCTCAAGGTTTAATTATTGAAGGACAGATTATTGTAAATAAAGGTGAAATTGTAAATGCAGATAGATATCAAAAATTACTATCGTTAAAAGAAGATTTTGAAGGTGCCGAATGGAATAGGACATCTTACTATTTAGTTCTTTTTGGTCAGATTATTTTGGTTGGAATATCATTATTAATTCTCTTTCTTTTTTTAAGACAATACAGACTAGAGATAATCACAAATACAACTAGAATAAGTATGATATTATCCTTAATTGTAATAATGGTTTTGCTTTCTGCTTTAATATTAAGGATTAATTCTGCTTACCTTTATATCCTGCCATTTTGTATCTCACCAATTATTTTAAAAGCATTTTTTGATAATAGAGTTGCTCTTTTTGTTCACCTTATTACAACATTAGTTATTGGGTTTATTGTTCCTAATGGTTTTGAGTTTGTTTTCTTACAATTAATTGCAGGAATTATCTCGATTCTTACTGTGCTTAAAATGTATAAAAGAGCACAGCTATTTATTTCAGTTGGAAAAGTGATAGGGGTTTATTTTCTTGTTTATATAGCATTATCTGTTATACATGATTCATCATTTTCCGGTATTGAATTATCTATTTTGGCACAGTTTGCAATTAGTGGTGCATTAACCTTATTTGCTTATCCAATTATTTTCTTATTTGAAAAGATTTTTTCATTAGTTTCCGATATTTCACTTTTAGAATTATCAGATACAAATAGTCCTTTATTAAGAAGATTGTCTGAAGAAGCACCAGGTACTTTTCAGCATTCCTTACAAGTAGCAAATTTAGCTGAAATGGGAGCACTTGAGATAGGAGCAAATGCAATGTTAACTAGGGCTGGAGCAATTTATCATGATATTGGAAAATTACAAAACCCTATGTATTTTATTGAAAATCAAAGTTCTAATTTAAATCCTCATGACGAAATTGAGTTTGATGAAAGTGCAGAAATAATTATTAGCCATGTCTTAGATGGTATTGAAATTGCAAAAGAGAACAACTTACCTGATGAGTTAATTGATTTTATAAGAACACACCATGGAACAACAACTGTACAATATTTTTACAAGCAATTTATTGCTGATTTCCCTGAGGAAGAAGTAGATATTAAAGATTTTACATATCCAGGCCCTAAACCTTATTCCAAAGAAACTGCAATTTTAATGATGGCCGATTCATCAGAAGCAGCAGCTAGAAGTATTAAAAATCCTACTGCTGAAAATATAGATGCTTTAATTGAAAAAATTATCAACAAACAGATTTCAGCTGATCAGTATGTAAATGCTGACATAACTTTTAAAGAGATAAATCAGATAAAGAAACTCTTCAAAAAGAAACTAGTAAATATCCATCATGCTAGGATAGAGTATTAGTAAGCTAAAATCTCCTCAATCTTTTCACTAACCTTTTCTGCATTTGGTAGCATAGTAGCTTCCAAGGTTGAATTAAGTGGTATTGCTGGTAAATTTTCTGAGCCCATAATATAAATAGGCGCATCCAAATTTCTGAAACAATTCTCCTGAATCCTTCCTGATAAAGCCTGTGCGAATGAATTATTGTATGGTTCTTCAGTAAGTACTAAACATTTCCCATGTTTATTCACTCTTTCAAAAACCAATTTTTCATCAAGCGGATGAATAGTTCTTAAATCTACAATTTCTACTTTACCTTTATGATTTTTGGCTGCATTTAAAGCCCAATGTACGCCCATACCGTAAGTAACAATACAGATGGTGTTATCAAAATTATCACTTTTTAAAGCGACTCTTCCTTTTCCGAAAGGAATTATATAATCAGATGAAGGTTCAATAGTTTTAGCTTTTTCTGTTCCTTTTATTTTACTCCAATAAAGTCCCTTGTGTTCTAAAATAACTACAGGATTTGGGTCATAATAAGCAGATTTCATGAGTCCTTTTAAATCAGCACCAGTTGAAGGATAAGCAATTTTAATCCCTTTTATTTGAGTTAGTACGGTTTCTACAGAAGAAGAATGATAAGGACCTCCACTACCGTATGCTCCAATAGGAACACGAATGATACAGCTCACAGGCCATTTTCCGTTTGACAAATAATTGGAACGACTCACCTCAGTGAAAAGTTGGTTAAGCCCTGGCCAAATATAATCGGCAAACTGTACTTCAACAATAGGTTTTAATCCTACTGCTGACATTCCAACTGTACTTCCAATAATAAATGCTTCTTGTATTGGAGTATTGAATACTCTATTGTCTCCAAAGGTTTGTGCTAGGGTTGCTGCTTCACGAAAAACCCCTCCTAATCTTTTTCCAACATCTTGTCCGTATAATAAAGATTCAGGATGTTTTGCCATCAATTCTTTTATTGCAAATAGGGCAGAATCCACCATTACAGTTGCTTCTTTATTTTTAGGAGCTCTTTCTCCTTTTTCTTCTAAAATAGGAGTAGGAGCAAAGTCATGCAAAAATAAATCTTCAGGATTTGGATCTTCAGCTTTTAATGCTTTTTTATAATCGTTTTCTACTACTATTTTTGCTTTTTGATCTATCTGAATTAAATCTTTTTCAGTAAAACCATTTGCTAATAGTTCAGCTTTTAATTTCGGGAAAGGGTCTCTACTTCTTGCTTCATCTAAATCATCTCTATACCATTCCATCCTTACTCCAGAAGTGTGGTGATTTAAAAGGGGTACTTTTGCATGAATCAATAAGGGAGTTCTTTTCTCTCTAATTTCCTTAAATGCTTTTTGAATTGTTTCGTATGATTTTGTAAAATCTGTTCCGTCAATGGTGTAGGTTTTTAGTCCGAAACCTTTTGCATAATGAGTTGCATCTACTGCTCTCATTTCTGATGCATGTGCTGAAATATCCCATTCATTATCCTGTACTAAATACAAGATTGGTAGTTTTTTAAGTGCTGCCATCTGAAAGGCTTCTGCAACTTCTCCTTCAGTAATAGATGCATCTCCAAATGAACATACTGTCACTGGTTCTTCTCCTTTTTTAGGTTTTGTTAATCCTTCATTTTCTTGGTATTGAATTCCCATTGCAACTCCTGTCGTTGGTATTCCTTGCATTCCTGTTGCTGAGGATTGATGTGGAATTTTTGGAAATCCTTCTCTGTTTAATGAAGGGTGAGAATAGTAAGTTCTACCCCCAGAAAAAGGATCGTCTTTTTTACACAATAATTGCAACATAAGTTCATATGGTTGCATTCCTATCCCTAGTAGAATAGAATCATCACGGTAGTAAGGTGCTACCCAGTCGTTTTCGGTAAGTTGTAACCCAACTGCCAACTGAATTGCTTCATGTCCTTTGGATGTAGCATGTACATATTTTGAAGTAATCTCTTTGTTTTCTTCAAACAAATCGCTCATAGCACGAGCAGTACACATTAAGGAATATGCTTTTTTGTAAATTTCTTTGGTGAGTTTTTTACTCATTATTTTGTTTTAAACTTATTAATTGCATTTCTAGTGAAATCAGATAAAACTAAAGTTCCACTACTTACTGCTCTTTCCATTAAAAGTGTATCCCAATGGTCAGTTCCTTGCCACATTACTTTTTTTAATCCTTCCATTGCCTCAGGATTAGAATTAGATAGGGTAGTGGCTAGTTTTGCTACTTCAATATCCATTTGCTCTGCTGAATCAAATATTTCTGTGTACAATCCTTTTTCACGGGCCCATTCTGCATCAAACCATTTAGTTGCGTTTATCGTCATAGCAGAAAATGCTGAAGTTCCTATTTTATGTTCTACTGCAGGACCAACAACAAAAGGACCAATTCCAATAGCTAGTTCTGATAATTTTGCAGAAGCAAATTTGGTTGCAAAACAATAATCAGTTGCAGATGCCATACCGACACCACCACCAACAGCTTTACCTTGCACACGCCCAATAATAAATTTAGGACATTTTCGTGCTGCATTTATCACATTGGCAAATCCTGAAAAGAATTGTTTCCCAGCTTCCTCATTATCAATTGCAATTAATTCATCAAAAGATGCTCCAGCACAAAATGCTCTTTCTCCTGCACTTTTAAGGATGATTACT
>ENA-OSET01004984-OSET01004984.1-sediment-metagenome-genome-assembly--contig:-NODE-4984-length-11455-cov-10.534013_pt1 | contig 11455 bp, 19 predicted proteins | sample MGYA00237882_ERZ534229 | MGnify/ENA primary metagenome ERZ534229 (study PRJEB26408, sample SAMN06266212) | sediment metagenome | isolation source: Hudson Canyon methane seep mesocosm | place...
AACTCTTCAGCAGTTTTGATAGCAGCCCAATCGATTATTAACTCCATTTACTTGATTCCATATTTACACATAACGCCGCGATAAAGGGCCGGAAAAGCCGTAGGCTTTGTAGGTCCAGCCCCGTAGGGGCGATCTTTGATTGCTTGGTTATATTTATTTGCCACTATTGGCCTTTTGAGCAAAATGAGTAACTACAAAAACATTCTCTATTTTTACAATATAATAAAACGACTGTGAATATATTTCGTTGCGAATGTTCAGCAGGTAAACATCATTTGAAATGAGAGGATGAAATACGCCTTCGTTATTTAGTTCAACAGATAGTAAGCCATAATATTCATTTATATCTTCTGTTAGCATTTTCGTCGTGTATTGACGAGCGTTATCATTTGGCATATTTCGTCGATCCAAAATACCATTGAATATGAAACCTTCAATTTTGCTTAATAATAATTCGTAGCTGATTAGCTCCTTACCACAATATTCGAAATTACTAGGTTCAACAACATCATCGCCCTCGCTCCAGTACCGCACAAGCCCTGAAATAAACTCATCAATATCGCTGTTCGCTTTGTAAGATACTGCACCAAATACATAACCATTCGCGCAAAGCCTTTTGATACATTGCAAATAGCCCTGCAACCCATTGATTGAGGGGCTCTCTATATGTTCTATCATAATGCTCATTTTAAATATAACGCCAACATAATGGGCCGGAGCTGCGCAGCAGTGGAGGTCCAGCCAGCTTGCTGGCGATCATTAATGTACTGGTTATGGCTCGATGCCAGCCGCTTGATATGCCTAGCAATTTAAGGCAGGAAACCAATGAAGCTCTCCTGATTTTAGTTCAAATATAATTGGCTCAAGGTTAATATCAACTCCGCTAATAGAAAAGTGAGGCATATTTAAGGTTACTTTCTTTTGGCCAGTGTTCTTTATAATTACTTCGTTCCAATATTGTTTTGCATATTTAAACTCATCTTTTCCTATTAACAAAATCTCTTCACCGCCATCCAGTATTAGACTACGCCATTGTATAATTTCATATTGTTCTGAATTAAATTTTTCAGTAGATATATATACTGTATTAGACGACAAATTTATTCTCGAATTCTTCGGTACTAAAAAACCAAACTTTAGTTCAAGACTATCATTTTGAATAGGTATTAAATGCGCCTCTAAACGAACATTTTGATTGAGTAGAATTGTTAAGTTGACTTTATTACCATTGAAATCGCATGTTTGAGACCGTGACTCTCCAATTGGGTTTGTTGGCATATAATATGTCCCTCTTGGGGTCGCCACACAACCAACCAAAGAAACCACTAACAATAACAAGAATATCTTCATTTTCTACTCAAGGCCATAACGCCTTGCTCTTGGGCAACTTATAAAAACGGCCAGTCTTTTTTGGACGATTTTATAAGTTGTCCTAAGCAGCTATTGGTTATGGCTTCTTGTTTACTACAGCCATTGAGCTTAGACGTTTAGCATCATGCCCATATTGTTTTAATATATGTTGGGGTTTTTTCATGTCCTCACTTTAACTGAAACTTATGTAGGTTTTCTCTTAAAACCCTAGTATATATTTCTTCTGAGTTAGGATAAGCAGTATCACCACTCCACTCAACCTCTCCGTTTTCATATTCGGTGACCATTATGTTCATACCAAACACATAATCCGGTTGCTGAGAGAGGACTTTATTTAAAAGGTCTAGTTGTTCTTGGCGACCGCTACATATCTTAGTAGTGTTAGACATTATTAAGTGTACCTCCTAGGTACAGAATATATATTTGTCCGCTGCTTTTGATGGTTAGGAGTGGGATGCTGTGATGTTGATTAAGAATGTCACGCTTTCCGCCCCCTGTGGTTTTAAAATTATGGTAATTACCTTGATGTAGAAAAAAGGCTAATCAATTGATTCTACCATTTGTTTTATTTTTATAGCTTTTTCAAAATGATCCAATTTGTGTGTAATGATCCACCATTCGGCAGCTTCCATTAGAAGCTCAGGGTTGTCATTTTTATTTGCAAAAAATGCATAAAAAGATAAACCAACATTAGTCCCTTTCTTTTCAATTTTGCTATCACAAACTTCGATGATTTTTTGTTTTAAAGTACTTCTCATATTCCTGTTACATCTAAGTTAAAGCCTACGTCATCGTGATAATGCTGATTACCCAGGTAACTCGGCCCCCTAGACATAATGCCCCCCCACGAGAGTGCTGACCTCCAATTCGTGGGTTAGCAAAGCCAGAGCCATAATATAGTTGTTAAACACTATAGCAGAGGCCAGCACTATGAAAAACAATAGCATATTATTTATCGAAATGGATGCTCATAAAGAGTTTACTGAAGTCGCTTATTCTCTCGATGGACGTAACAATGAGGTCATTCACCTAGGTCGTATTCCATCTACCAAACAAGGCTTACTAAAACTCGCTCGACAATTTCAATCCAAATATTCTCATGCAACGCTTCATTTCCTTTATGAAGCAGGGCCCTGTGGTTACTGGATGTACCGACTACTCTCTCAACAAGGGCATTGCTGCTACCTTGTTGGTCCAGCCAGCTCTGCTGGTGATCTTCCCCCGATATACTTGTTAGTTGATTATACTAAGGCTGCTTATCAAAGACAGTTACACCTTCTGGGATCTGATACCAACTTAGCTTTTCACTTACCCAAACATGTGCTGTTGCTTCAAATACACTGTCATCAGCTTTGTTAACTGGTTTGAGTTTTAGCTTTACGGTTGATAAGTCATCAGGGTTGAAGTGGTAAATTCGATTGCCACAATTGGGGCAGAACTTTGCATGACTCCTATTTCCGCTGTCAGCAGCACGCCCCCACTCTTTTAAATCGCCACTGAATTCTATATCAGTAGAGGATACTATTGCTGTAACACTGAAAGGGCTCGTTGAAAGCTTTTGACATTCCGTACAATGGCAAGCCACAACCATTTTTGGAGCTGCATTCAATTTATAAGTTACTTGACCACACTGGCAAGAACCTTCGATTGGATATACCATTTTAGTTAGTTCCTTTATGTATTATGAAAAGCTGTTAACGTTGCTCTATACTGCTACCGCTTGAGTAGCCATACTTCCAACCACCAGCAATGATGCAGCCTTACCTGTTTGTGGATTAATAGGCTCTTCAATCTTGCTTAGCTTCAAGCCACTGCCAATATACAAATCAAACCATGACTCCAATGTCCGATAATACCATGGAGCAGGATCGATAAATTCATCACTGAAACCACTCCAAGAGCCTTTACGCCAGCCGTCAATATATGGGATATCACCGCAACATGTATGAGGATGTAGAGTCTGAATTATAAAGAGCCCTCTATCATTTAAAATTTCAGGAAGAACATTAAAAATGTGCTCAACAGATTCTTTACCTAAAAGAGAGAAATTACAAACAGCAATATCATATTTATTACTTAGAGTCTTTGAAGAAATATTTTCATATTCCAAAACATGAAAGTCACCATAGCCATGCTTTACTGCTGTATCCACTAATTCATTAACGGCATCAATGCCTGTGACAGAAAACCCTCGAAATGAAAGTTCTCGAACAAGCCAACCTTCTCCGCAACCAATATCAAGAACTTTGCAGCAAGGAAATGAGGAAACAGCATTAATAATAGCCTTGTCAGTTACAAGTTTTCTACTTTCTATTTGCTTCTCTTGAATTGCTTTAGCCCATGGAACTGCATTTTTCCCCCAAGAGTCTATAATCTTTTTATCGCTCAAATATTCCATATTTCCCTCAGCTATTTAAAGCCGTCGTAACTGCTCGTATTTACTCCTCCAATAAGAGACTCTTTTACTAATTACAAATCCTATACAGAAACTAGAGTTATTGAAAACCACTTTGACTTGCTATAAATATTACACCAAAATTCGGTATATGTTGGTCTTTATGAAGTGATGTATGGCTAAAAACAAGTATAACGCTAGGTGATCATTTTGATGATTTTACTGCTAACCAAATTGAGAGTGCTCGTTATGGGCCTGTAAGTGAGATCTTATATATACTTCGTGCCTGTCCATATTAACTTTTTACACTTACCAATATTATGCGCATATCTCATTCATTTTTCTTAGCCACCTTCCCCATGATGCTCCATGTAATGTTCTAAATTACATGTCTCCGAAGTTTCAAAATATCGGTTCATACAGTCCAATTTATTGATTCTATCAAACCGGAACATACGATAGTCATCGCGCTTTTCACACCATGCGATAAGTGTCCAGGTTCTGCCCCAAAACACCATACCTAATGGCCAGACTTCACGTTGTGATGTCTCACCATCTTCACGGGTATAGTGAATATGTAGCACATATTTCTTCTTGATGGCATCACTGAGTTGATCACTATATTTTGCGCTTTGTAAACGGTGTATATCGGGCACTATAAGCCACTCAGGTTGCTGCACATAATGGTGGTGTAAGCGATCAGGTAATACCGCGTGAATTTTTTGCAGAGCACTATCAGCGGCCTTCCCCATAGCTTTGCCACTCCAACCTTGTACCATGCGAACACCCAGTAATAGGGCTTCAAGTTCACTTTCATCAAACATTAATGGAGGAATGCTGAAGCTGGGTTTGAGGCGGTAACCTATGCCTGCTTCCGACTCGATAGGCATGCCGGAAAGCGAAAGCGCCTGTATATCACGATATATAGTTCGTTCGGATACTTCCAGCTTCTCTGCTAACGCATGTGCTGTTATGACCGTTCGACGACTTCGTAACAAGGTGAGTATCTGAAATAGGCGTTCCGCTTTGCGCATTATATTATTTATCCAGTTTTTACACCGCTTCGGTGCAAGAGCTTGCTTCTGTTAAGGCTTCCATGTGTCGCATGGTAATACTGTTTTCATCGGTAAGTGCAACCAGTGCCTGACCGGCTTTATGTGCCATAAAGGCTTCGCCAGCAATCTTGGCTTTTTCCATGTCTTGCCAATAAACAATATCATATAACAAGCCATTGCTATCTTCACTGAGTGAGCGATACAGAAAACCTAACTGCTCTTCCAGAAATGCGTTTACATCCGAGTGAGTAGCCGACAACTGCTCTTTTGTGATGTTGTTTTTGAGTTTGTATGTAACTAGCTCGATAACTGAGTTATTCATTGAATTATCCTAATTTTTATTTATGGGTTTATGTCCGAACGAAAGCTAGAGTAATACAATGCTACTGACACCATTGTGTCAGTAGGTTTTTAAATTGTTATAAGATTAGTGAAAAAAATCATGCATGAGTGAGAGTAAGCGTACAAAAGAATTATTATTTACGCACTCCATTTACATTGAACGCAAACATATAAGATGGACGTCCCATACTATGGTGTCCACTATTTGTGGGTAACACGGAATGCATAGAACAGCACTGGGGTTTCAAATTGGTTAGCAATATTGTTAGAAACTTTGATTACATCAGGTGTCCATGCTTGATTATTTAAGGCTGTTTCTTTTAGATTCACGGCCTTATTCTTGACTGCACCAGCCTTCCTAATACCAAGTAAAATAAACAATAACAAGACCAGAAATATGTGAGCTAAAACTGGATATAACATGTTAATTCCATTCATATATTTTTCCTTTTTATAGTGCGTAGCACCTATATGTTATATTTACATTAGAGTTTTAGAGTAACTATCACAATCCATATCAACAACTTCAACAGTTAACGAACAATTTATTAATTCAACCGATTCTAGTTGAGCTATTACTGATTGAGATAGGACTTTTTTTTGCTCACTTGTTCGGCCAGAGAGTATCTTTAATACCACATGTACAAAATCAGATTTGACTACCTGTCTGATATTTATCAAAAGGTAAAGCTCTTACCTTTATATCATTACCAGTTACATCAAATAGCTTGGAGTTCACAGCTCCAACAAAAACTAATGGTATTAAAATATGACCATTAATAGTTTCTGAATGTTCAATAATGCAATGTGGCATAAATTGTCCCTGTGACATCGCCCGGCTCACCGAGCAAATTTTTGATGTGCATTTCTGCCTACCAGTATGCCTGATCATTAAATGCCTCAACACACTGAGATGAACCTTGCATAGAGTTTATAATGCTGTCATTAAGTGATTGTGCTAACCAGCCCTCTGGCTGGCTCAACTTAAATGGCGCACTTACAATGCTTTCACTAATAGGGTTAAAACCAACCTTGGAGTAATAATTAGGATCTCCGTATGTAAACACCAAATCAATATTTTTTGTTTTCAGATAACTAAGCCCATGATTAATTAATTGCTGCCCAATACCTTTTCCTTGCTCGCAGGTAGCAACTGCCACCGGAGATAACATAAAGGCAACCTTTTTACTCGACACAATCAGACGGCTAAAAAAAATGCAGCCTACAACCTCATTACTAGAGATTGCAACAAAGCCGATCAAGTCTTGCTGCTCAGTAGTTTCAATTAAATTTGAAACTAAATTGCCAATTATTTTCCCTTCTTCCTCATTTTCAGACGATGAAAATACTTTGGTATAAAACTCAATAATTTCTGCAGAATATGACGAATCAAACTGTGATAATTTCATTATATTTCCGTAGATTGATTTCAATTAAATTTATCACGCCTTGCAGCTTTAAGCTTTGGCGTTTACACCATGCCCTACATTGTTTTGGTTTTTATACTTTTGGTAGATTTATAACCCAAATAGTACGTCAATGACTAAATCATCGAAACCATATTCATTAATGTCATTCTCAATTTTTTGCTGATTCAACTTCTCAAAATATCTTGCTTGCCCCTCATCACCATGCTCTCGCCAAGCATCAGCCATTTTCTGATTAACTTCCATATCATGTGACGGGTAAGAATCTGCATTATTACTAGTAGCACAACCTTGCAGCAGCAATTGAAGGAATGTAATTAAGATGAACACTAACAATTTATTCTTGATAATCACCTGAATATCCCACCAACTGTAATAAGAATTCCTTTTTATCGCTGAACTACCTATATTTCCGGTCACGATCTATTAGCGAGACCAAGGTGCCGAAATAATAATTCACAGATAATGAAAATACATCATTATTTTTGCTACCGCTATACGCAAACGTTATCTCTGTGGAGTTGTTAAAATACTCAGGTTGGTGCGAAGCACTAATGCCATAACTGTCTTTAGCGTCCATTCCACTGCCGCTAAACAATAGTTTAGTGTTACCTTGCCAATACCATGCAATAGACCCCGTCCATGAGTTAAAATCATCGAAGTCTTTCGAATCTACAGTCGTACGGTCAGCCCCAATAGTAAAATCATTTAGATAATATTGGCCCAATAGTGAGTACTGGTATAATTCAGTCTCATCAAGTGAGATGCCAAAGGTACTGTCGAAATTCGTTTTATTGTAGGCTGCGCCTATACCAACCTTACCTAAATCGAAATCTCGTAAAAATGCGGTACCCCCAATGCGATAACTATTAGTATCAATAGTGTTCTTTTCGCCTTCGGTTTTTCTACCATTGATAAAAAGAGTTGAACCAATATACTTGTAAACAGGAACGCTAACGTTTCCAGACGCACGCAAACTACTTGAATTTCGAGAATCGGAATAGGCTAAACCAGCCCCATAATTGGTTTCAAATACACCCCCACTTTCTCCAGCTATCACAAGTACTGGTACAAAAGCCAAACATCCTAAATATTTCTTCAACACAAAGTTTCCTTTTAATACTGCTTCCAATTTCTAAAAACCCCTAAACGCTTGTAAACAGCCGCGCGCTTTTTGCGTCGGCTGATTTGCCTTGTTAGTTTTATGAGCAACACCCGGTCGCATCATTTTCATTGGGTATACAACAGTCTTCCTCTTGGTCACTCGACTGATTCACCTTTAGCGGAATGCAGCATGTGGAAGATTCCGCTGGGCTAGTACCAGGATTCCCACCAAAGATAGGGGTTGCACTTAATGTACGAAAGGACTCCCAAGCAATTCCTTGTGGGTCTAATGCCCAGTGCTTGTTAGAGAGGGAATGACAACAGGACGTGCCTTCTTGTTTTGAGTAATTGATTTCCGCGTTTGCAAGGCGTTGTGCTATTTCTTGTAACTCCGCTTCTGAATCAACCTGTATCCCCAAGTGGTTCATACCACAGAGACCTCCTCGCAAAGAAATGGCGAAATTCACCTTAGGGTCATTTAGGTTCCACTTTGCGTAATCTTCACGCTCTATAGTAGGGGCTGAACCAAAAATTGTTGAATAAAAGCCAATGCTTTCCGATAACTCATCAACGGCAATGTGTACGTGCATACGTTTCATCAGTGTTTCCTCTTTAAATATTACTGTGCTTACCACAAAATGGTGGTTCGTCATTAGTAATAACGGATAAACCGTAAAAAGGATGCAAAAAAATTCAATCGTCACAATCGGCACAAGAGCTGCCTGGTTTCACCTCATAATCAATTACTTTCCCTGTACTATCGCAGCTTATCTCACAGCAAGCGAGAATACTTCCATACAACATTTTCCTACCTCGCAAAATACGAGACTTTACTGCCGATAATGTTAAATGTAGTTCATTCGCGACTTCTTTATACTTTTGCCCTTCTATTTCTGAAAGCATCAAGGGTTGTTGGTAGTTGTCGGGCAATGCCCGGATCATGGGTAGCATACACTTTGAAATCGATTTAATTGCGTCGGCTTTTTCATGCTCCTCTGTCAGGTCTTCCGGCAATTGCTCAAAACGCTCTTTCGAACGGTAATAATCCACAATTCTATTTTTGGTAACACGGTATAACCACGCCCCAAGGTTACCGGGAGACTTATTCTCGCTAGCAACCTTTAACAATTTCGAAAACACATCATTTAAAATATCCTCTGCGTCTTCGGCTGTTTCTACCTTGGCACGAATAAAAGCAAGAAGCTTCTTCCTATACTCAAGCCAGGCTTGATCTACTGCGATTTTTTGATTCATGCTCTCATTTCTTGAAAAACTAACGCTTTGCACATGGGCGGCCAATATGGAGTACGAAGTGCGTAGTATTGAGCGTGAGCTTCTGGTTATGCATTTTTTGTAAGTTCTTCAATTGTTAGGTCGGGGGTAAATGGTACCCCTACATTTAAATGCATTGGGTATTCTTTAATATTGCCATTTCGCTTATACCCTCTGCGTTCATAATACTGAATAAGTTCTGTTCGAGAGGATAAGACAACCATTATAAATTGTTCAGGTTGAAAGCTCGTAATAGCATATTGCTCTGCAAGATTAAGTACTGTTTTACCGATACCTGAATTTTGCAATTTAGGGTTCACTGCAAACAAGCCAATATAAGCCCTATTATCATTTTTCTGAACAGAGATACATGCTTGGATAATATTGTCAGCTTTATATACAAGTAGATAGTTATTTGGTGACTTAATATCAGAAATAATATCACCTTCACTGCAACGATTTCCTTCGACTAAAGTACTTTCAGTCGTCCAACCTTCAGCACCACGATAAGCTAGATTTAATAGCTCACATATTCGCACTGCATCAATTATATTGGCAATATCTAACTTCACTCGGAATCTCTTTTGGGGACATTTAACGCCTAAAACAGCGCGCAGCTTTAGCTGTCCGCTGGTTTTTCTGGTTAAAAGACATTATTTGGCGAACCTTAACATGTTGGATGCTAGGGTTTTTGCTTTTAAAATTAATACTACCGAGATCACTAACTCAACTGCTGTAGCTACCATATTGGCTTTATTCTCTTCTGTTAAAGATAAAGGAGCCATTGAGTACTGACTGTGCGATTCCATATTCCATAACACCGCCCAATATACAAAATCAATAAAGGCGTAATAGAACACATATAACCCTATAGCAATAACAAAAACTGAGAGAATTGTTGTTGAGTTAACTGGTTCTATTGGTTGGTCCATTTCTTGTTTTAGAATTGATTTTGAGACACTTAATGGGAAAAACCACAGTAACAACGAAACAATAAGAGGTATTAATACTGTTCCAGCAATAAATAGAGTTGATACTGGCATTCCATTGATTGAGTCGTTTAAAAATACTTCAATCAATGAAGTCGATTGGCGTAATGCGAATATAAATAACACGATTGAAAACAACCGAACAGCAATAGCTAAATAGTGACTCGATTTCATTTCTATTACCTTTTAACGCCGCAATTTGCGCGACGGAGTGTGATGGCGGCTTGTTTGCGTGTTTTTGCAAACAAGGTGACAGCTCACGGAGTTCCGCAAGATTGCTTGGTTATGCATTTTTTGCCCTAAGTGCTTTGAAGCTAAATAGTACTTTGCCCCAATATAGACATATTACAGCACCATACAAATTGGCAAACCAAGGTTCCGCAATATTGAAGAATACTAAAGATATTAACACTACTAAAACTGAACCAATAACCAACGAGTTTTGATATAACTTTTGACCAGTGCTGAATACCCCATGAAACGAGAAAACAAAAAAGGCCAATTTAATACACCTTTTGGCCGGTATGAAAATCCACGCATTATCGATCGTGACAATCTAATGGCGGTGAGTGACTATCTACAGTACTCCGGCACGACGATCCGTTGCTCGGGGTATCAGCAGGTGTTAGAGGAGGCAAAGGAAAGCGACCTCATATATTTTGATTCACCATATTTTCCCTCCTCGAAAACAGCCAATTTTACCAATTATGCTAAAGACGGATTTGGCCTAGACGATCACCGCGCTTTAGCAGACCTTTATCGGCAGTTATCTGATAAAGGGGTGAAGGTGATGCTTTCAAACTCCAATACACCCGTAGTGCGAGAGCTGTATAAGGACTTCACTATCAAACCGGTGAAAGCCTTACGCTCAATAAATTCCAATGGCAAAAAGCGTGGCAAAAAAGCTAACGAAGTCTTAATCACAAACTACAACAAGTGAGTTTCACTGCACGGAAACCTCTTGTATTTGCGCAGGTAATAAATAACGCCTAAAAAACCGTTTCCAGTAGTTTGAAAATGGTTAAAAACTAACTATGGAAAGTGACTCTCCTCACACTTTAACGCCATAAAAGAACCGCCCCAAGGCAACATCCGGTTCTTTTGAGTTAGTTGTGAAAAATGTGATCCAAATCACCTCCAGAATAAAAAAACATCCCTATTGTCAGAAACGCGAAATTTCAGCTAGTTCATAGCAATTACGACGCGACGATGTGCTTTAAAAAGCAGTATTAAACTTATTTACTTTAATGGAATATTTATGACACCCAAAACCAAAAAAAGGCTCAACCTTAAGCCCTTGGCACTACTTGTGCCCTTATTGTTAGCAGGGGGTAATGCCCACGCAACAAATTATGCATGTGATGAAGCATTCGATGGCGATGGTATCACCTACAACCAAATTCTTACCCCGGATCCAATCTTAGCCTCCGAGCGCCCCTTCCTAACGGAAGCGAAAGTGGCTTGGATGCAAGAAAAGATTGAGCGAGATGATGTTCATGC
>ENA-OSET01004986-OSET01004986.1-sediment-metagenome-genome-assembly--contig:-NODE-4986-length-11454-cov-71.131318_pt1 | contig 11454 bp, 3 predicted proteins | sample MGYA00237882_ERZ534229 | MGnify/ENA primary metagenome ERZ534229 (study PRJEB26408, sample SAMN06266212) | sediment metagenome | isolation source: Hudson Canyon methane seep mesocosm | place...
CAAGCGACCTCGAATGCGGGTATTGCGGCACTGGATCGTCAAGACGGATTGAAGTCGAATTACAACGCCCTGGGCAATAAGAAAAACATCAATTCAGTCGCCAGTTTAAAGTCATCCGCTGGTGCGGCCTCACATGTTGCTGCCGGAGAAGCGGACGCCGCTGCCACGAGACAAGCCGCGATGATGGACGGCCTAACGGGTGTCGCCGGCGCGTATGGATTAAAAAAATACGATCAAGCAGAGCAGTATGCTAAGCAAAAGAAGTTAGACGGGAAGCTGGGGCGTAACCGCACTCACTCAAGCCCGATGAAGGAAGACAACGTAGTCGGCGATTGGCTGTACGGAAAATTTGGAGGTTAATCATGGCAGAAGAACAACAAGCACAAGACGCGCTCAATGAAGATCGCAAAGCCGCGCATCAGAATTACAAAGATAATTATCAGCAACAGTTGGACGACTACGCCGCCAGCGCACTGAATGATTCAACATTGATTGATCGTGCTGATTTCAACTCTAAGCTGGCCGCTGAATCAGCCAAAGGTATTGCGTCACGCAGCCGCAGTCGAGCCGGTGTTGCATTGTCGGGTCAAGCTGCCAAGCAAGCAAATCGCTTGGGCGGGATTGAAACAACGAAGTTCATGGACCAATCGAAGAACTCAGCGGTGCTGGCGCAAGACGAACGTAACACGCGGACGCTCGCGGATTCGTTGGATTCATACAACACGCTCGAAGAAACAGGCTCCGATGCGCTCCGCAATGCGGCAGGACTTGAAGCCAACCGGATTGCTGGCAACAAGCGCCGAAGCGCCGAGGCTAACGCGTCCAATATGGGCATGGCATCTAGCCTCGCCTCCATGATGATTTTTGGTATATAAGGTAAAAGAACTATGTCGAGTTTAAACGAAGTTTGGAACATGTACATGGGTCTCAAGGACCGTCGGCGCCAGAAGGAGCAGGACGAGCTTAACCTTGAGAAGTATGAATACCAAAAGAGGCAAGACGTTCAAAGTCAGGCTAACTTTATTACGGAGCAAACGCGCCTCAACGCGGCACAACAGCGATTAATCAATCAGGACAATCAGCAAAACGCAGTAGGCGCGATTGATACATTAGGCATCAATCGTGCGAAGCACTTTACTAATGGAGGCAACGCCGATAGCTTTTTACAAAATCGCGCAAATCAGGATATGGCGAGCCAAGCCGCTAGGAACAGCTCATCACTCGATGCAATAGTTAAGAACTTCCCAGGCGGGGAGAACTACACGGTTCATGGGGTGCAGCAGTATGACACACAACAAAATGAAGACGGCTCTCCCTCACTTCGTTTCGCGTTAATGATCAATACGGGTAAGAAGGACGAGGACGGCAACCCAATCATTAAGCCCCTCAGTGAGGCCAGAGGCACAGACGATCGCGTGCCTATTTTCACGGCGCAACAAACACTCGATTACATCGAAGGTCAAGTGCAAGCACCGCGAGGTTGGACAAGCACGCAGCAAACCCAAGCGGCGTATGATAAAGCTGAGGTAGCTGCGCAGTATGCAGAAGCAGGCATGCCACAGGGCGCAACTACTTCAACGCAGTCTCTTGCTTCAGGATCGCAGCAGCAGCAGCAGCAACAGCAACAACAACAGCAGCAGCAGCAGCAGCAAGTCGCGGCACCAGTTGAAGCATATGGGCATTCCCCACAAGAAAATCCGTCGGACCCTAATGTCGCCGTTAGCAAAGTGCCCCCGAGCGAAGTTGAGGAAGTGCAGCCAACGAATCAAGAAATTGTGGACGGATTGATCAAAAAACACAGTATGCCGGACCCACAACGTCGAGGGCTCAGTAGTCCTTCTGCGGAGGCGTTTGCGTATACGCAGAATATCGGGGATACAACCTTAAAAGACGAACTGGAAGATAGACTTCTGCGCGATGTGGTTTCTGAAACAGGGGTGGGCCTCGAAGAAGCGCGGCTTCTGATTGAGCAAGCGCGTAATCCACAAAAACTAGAGCAAGGACAATCGTTAGCTTCGACGGCGTTAGGCGCGAACCTAACAAACCAACCTAAACCCACGGCGAAGTCAATGCAGCAGACGCTAGACAATATGGCCGATTTCCCAGCAGGGGATATTCGAGGATTCAGCGCGGAGGACATGAATAAGTTCACAGCGGATGACCTAGTAACCATGACAGCGAATGCAGAGGGATTAGTTGAGAAGGCAAAGACTAATCTTGCTAAGGCACAAAAACGGCAAGAAACCCTTGGCAACAAGGCCAGCCATGCGTCAGGTATTCGGGAAGCAGAAAAGCAGCTAGCTACGGCAGAAGACACGTTGGACTTCTTTAAAACGAGACGCTGGGATAACCCTGTGCCGGTAGCCGAAACTACCGCGCAAGGCCCGCTTGAAAAACCACTATGGGACGAGAAAACGCCTGAAAACAGCACCATCCCAAGCAAGACCAAACGCACACAAAACATCATTAAGCAGGAGTCGGCTAAAGTTCCAGCGCAGCCTGTGCAGCAAGACAGGGCGTTGGCTAACAACCGTATCACAGAGGTGATGGGCAGCAATAAAGGCATCCTGTCTAAACAGGATCAAGAGAAAATGATTAATGCCACCCTTGTCTTAGTTAACTCTAAGGCGATGAGTATGCCCTCTGCGGCGCAGTGGGAACAACTCGCTGTCAGTGGAGTCACCGGCAAACCCTCAACAAACAAGTATGTCTTTGGCGACCACGACATCGTTGAGCAACGCGATGCGTTGGGGCGCTTGATGAGTCGAAGTAGCACCTTAACGCAGGCTGCAAAAACTAAGGTTGCTACAAAACTTAAAACCCAGACGGATGCTGAGATTAAACTAGAAAAGGCTCGCGCCAAACGCGTGGCGGACCAATATGTCTCTACTGCCACGCTTGGTTTAACTGCCACAGGGGCGTACGCCCTCGACGCTGACGGTAAGGAAGGAAAATCTGTGGGTATGATGCCAAACGATATTTTCGTGGAGCATTACTTCCCAACAGTGCTTAACAACTATAAACACACGTTGCAAAAGTTCATGCCGCAGGGCGTTGACCTCAGTAACCTCCAAGGCACTCCTGGCGAAGCCATGACGCTTGAAGCAATCGCGTCAGCACTAGCGTTAGCCCTCGACGAGAGTTTTATCAGTGAAGACTACCAGCACATCACGCAAAACGACCTGATCCGCACGATTCGTCATTTCGGTCCAACAACCGGTCTGTATGTCTTTGACGGGCAGATAAACATGGTTAGAGCAGTGGTCGAAGGATACATGAAGGAGAACCCTAATGCAGACCCCGCCCAAGTGGAAGCACGCGTAAGGGCCGAGTGGGGAGAGAAGCAGCTTAAAGAAGACAATAAGTACAAAGACCTAAAATAACCCCTAGAGGAATAGTTCCATGGAATCAGTATCGGAGTTCCTCGCCCGCAAGGATCGGGAAAAAGCAGCACAGCGTGAACGCCAAGCGCAATCGGTTAGTGCGTTCCTAGACACTTACCAACAGCCGAATGCTGAGAAGCTCGACCGAGAGACCCCTCAAGGTAATGTGTACGATGGCGACACCGTCTACATTAACGGTGTGGGGCATCGTCTTTTGGGCGGAGACACTACTGAGATGCGTGGAGCAGACGGTAGCGCTGAGCCCATGTCGATCGAAGCGCAGCAAAAAACCAAGGAGCTTATTGAATCAGGGGAGTACACACTCGCGGATTCAGAAAAAGTTGGTTATTACGGACGCCCTTTAGCCAGTTACGAGAATAATGACGGCCAGACCATCATGCAACGGTTGGTGCGCGATGGCTACGCTTCACCGACTCAATTCGGAACACCCGAAGAAGGCGAATTATTCGAGTCCTATGTACAAGCAGCAGACGAGTACGACACCACAGGTACGTTGCCCGCTTACGAGGGAATGCGAGATTATTCGCCTGAAGCACCAAGCCCTCTAACACAAGACGTCGATAAGCGAAACTTTGCCGAACGTGCGCTTGCGCGCGGCACCGACATGATGCAAATGAATAACGCGCAGTTCGTTGAGTTACTCGGTGATGTTGTTGGCTCAGATGCGATCAAGTCATGGGGTGAAGCCGAAGTTTATGGGAACCTACTAGAGGCGGCGTTGAGTCCTGCCGATCTAAGCTCTACAGCCGACATTAATACCTCCGAGGGTTATGGCAAGACGGCCATGGACGTCGGTAAATACATTATTGAAAAAGGATTAGAGAACCTACCTAATTTCGCGGTCGACTTAGCCGCAGCAGTGGGTATGTCCGCTGCGGTTATCACCACAGGTGGTGTGGCTGCGCTAGCTCCAGCTACTATTGGCCGCATAGGAGGATCGTTTCTATCCCGCGTGTCAGTTGGCGGCGCCGCTAAGGTGGGCATGGGCGCGTCGATGTATGCACAGATGGCGGGTGAATCTCGTCATACCCAATTAGCCGCAGGCGTTGATAACCCACTGTTAGCTTTGGGTACGGGTGCCGTGAATACTGGACTGGAATACTATGGCCTCCAAAGTATCCTGAAAGGCTTCATGCCGAAGGGTAAGATCACTAATGCCGCGGGTCTAGCGAAACACATCAGTAAACAAGCCGTGATTAATACCGGCATTGAAGGCTCTACCGAATGGTTGCAAGGGTTAACTAATCAGCTTGCCATCAAGATGGCGAAGCCTGAGCATGAGATTGATTGGCACGAATTAACGGAATCATTCTTTGCGGGTATGGCAGCGGGCGGCGGCACATCGACCGTCGGCGCTACGGCGGGCGGCACGACGTCCTACCTCCTTGAAAAAAGCCGCATGAAGAACCTGGACACGAACACTGTCCCTGAAACCCCTGCATCAGTTCAAGCGCAAGTGGATGAAGTTGTCTCTACTGAGACACCTCGCGACACGGCGGCCTTCCCGCAAAAAGAATCACTGGCGGATGTCACTATCCCTGACGGGGTGATTGTATCTGAACACGCCGATGGTTCGGCCATCGTTACGACGGACGCTGCGAAAGCTGAACTACATAAAGAACAAGGCATGGACGCAGCCAAAGAGCTACGCGGATACCAGAAATCCAAGCAAGAAATCATCGAATCAGGCGAAGAGCAGCACATTGTTACTCGCCACAATGAAGCCGGTGATGAACTGAGTTCTGAGGTCGTTACGGCCACGGACGCGCCAGCAGCATTGGCTAACGCCAGGGCGGAAGCCAAGCCCACCGATAAAGTGGGTATCACTAAAGCCGATCAAACCAAGATAATTAAAGAACGCCAAGCCGAGCTTGAGAAGATCGACGCGCAGAACAAATCACAGGCTGACGTTGAGCGTGACATTAGCAACCCGACGCCGCTTTCAATGCCTCAAGCGGCAGAAGAAGCTGCGCCCAAAGAAGTTAATCGCCAAGACTTAACCCCTGTTCCTGAAGCGGAGCAAGGCACGGCGAGCATCCTTAACGAAAACGACGAGCTACGCCCTGTGGCTGAGCTGATCCATGACTATACAACTGGTAAATTGTCAGCACAGGTTGTACGCGAAGAACTGCAAAATTTAGGGGTTAATCCCGATGTGGGGCTGGATGTCTCATCAACGGCAATCGACCGGAAAGCGACTATCGACACGTTGCTTAACGCGGGGGTAAAAGCGGATCAGCTCATGCACCCGAAGGATGATGCACGGGCCAAACGTAATCCATACCGTAACGCCAAGGACATCTTAGTCGACAATTCTATCTCTGACCAAGATCTCATGGAAATGGCTAAACAGCACGGGGTTACGCCTACCGAACAAGCAGACTTTCATGAAAAGAAGATGATCGCGAAGATTGTGGCGCAATTAACACAGCACAGATCCCAACTGCCGGATGATCTACGTCAGGCAGCGTTCCTATTTAATAACACTAAGGAAGAGTTGGTTAGGGACACCACCCACACAGACTTTAACAAACATCAAAAACGTGGCGTTTTTATCGCGGGATTAAACCCTGTGTTACCTATACGCCCTGTGTTAGAAGCCCACCTCGACACGTTTAATTCCGCAGATGGCATCGATACTAACGACCGTAAACTTGAATTGGTGCGTATTGCGAATGTGCTTGGGGTAACGGTATCCGCTAAAGAGCAGCTAAAAGGCCCGCCACTCAAAGTAACGGAGCGAGCCCAGGTAATTAAACGTATTCAGATGCTCGACGATGCGTATCTCGGCGTGCGCCAAAAACCAATACTAACGGCGGCGCAAGAACAGGATCGAAGTAAAGATAAACTCAGCAGGAAACGCGCCGCTAGGAAAAAGTACCTAGCTCGTCAGAAAGAGCGGAATAGAGCTGCGGGTAAAAATAAAGCAGTATTGACAGAAAAACGTGTGCAAGAAATCGAAGCGGCAATGAAGAACTATGACTTGGGGGACATCCCCGAAGACGACGCACAATCGGCTGACGGCATACACGTTGATGACGATATGCGTAGAATTCTTGAAGAAGCTCGCGCAAAAGCCTTCGATATTGCAATAGTCCAAACCTTACTTAAAGCCGCGGGGATCGCCTTTTCGCCTAAAACATTATTAGACAATTGGGCGCCTAAAAACGAAGCACTAAACAGTGTAGAAGCTAAACAGCGGATCGAGGTTTACGCAGAGTCTCGAGCCGCGAAGGATTACGTGCATCGCGAGTTAGGCAGTATGAAGCAATATGCGGCAATGGTGGACGTTGTGCTCGATCACCGTAAAAAAGAGTTTAAGGGGTCTAAAGGGGTGTCTGCGCGAAAGGGCAGGCTTATTTTTGACGATCTTAAAAACGCCGTAAATGGTAAGAAGCTCGATGGGCAAGGGCAGCGAGATGCGCTTGCCGCTGTCATGAGGGACAACGGGGTGAAACTATCCATTGATGAATTCATGGATACCTCTGATTCTGGCCCGCTAAAACCAATACCACGCAAAGCAGAGGCATTAATCAATCGTTTGCGTAAAGTGGGCTCGGTGGAGGCAAGTATTAAGATCCTGGAAGGGCTCGTAATTAACAAGCTCAGTCATGAGTATGATGTGGGGGAATTAGATGGTGAACGTCCCGCAGCGCTCTCGAAGGTTACCCCTGAAGAAGAACGCAAGAATCCAGTGAATGTGTCGGGTTTCGGTAACAATAACCCTGAAGTGGATCCTGCGACGGCGTCGGAGAATACGTTCCGATTCCGTTTAGGCACGATTGAAGTTCGGGTTAATGAAGCAGGAAAAACTATTGATAGCCGCTATACGTTCGGCGTCCTCCGAGGTAAAGGCCCAGAGGCGGTAACTAAACGAACAGAGCACACCGAATCCACTATTCACAATACAGAGAGAACCGCCGGTAAGAATCTAGTTGCCGTCATTAAGGCAGATCCGTCAGGGGTAGGTAAGGCAGAGCCTATCCACATGGACGCGGTGCGTTTGGCTCAGATGGGCTTAGGGCACAAAGCAGGCGCCGAAACTACCGCAGTGCATACGCTAGGCGATGTGTTAGCTGGATTATATGCGGCAATTGACCGCATGGGGGTGATGCCCGAATCGTTTGAATCAAAGCAGCACGTTACAGCGCTGTACCACATCGATGTGTCGTCCTTATCTGATGACTTAGTGATCCATTTCAATGCGGATGGTAACCCTGTTACATTGGGCGAAGCTAAAGCAATGGATCATAAGCTCAACCCAGACAATCCAAGCTGGAAGCGGGGCTTAAACCGTGAGGATATACAAAACGAAGTCGATCCCCTGAATCGGCGAATAGGGCAAATCTACCGTAGACTTCTCGCGAAACTGAAATCGGAGCCTAATAATACTGAGCTGCGTCACGCGGTCAGTTGGATTGAAGGCCAAATGGATCGTTATAGTGATAACACGACGGAGGAATACACGCCATCGACGCGCGACCTCCAAGATAAGCAACGCAGGGGCAAAGCCGCGGCAGATAATTCTCCAAAAGGCATTGCGGCGCGGGAAGTGGAAGCAGCATTTCTAGATACAACCGAGCCAATGATAGCGAAACAGGATGATTGGGTCGCCTTTGACCCTGCCCGCAAAGAATCTGAGCAGCAGCGCCTTGAGCGGGTCGCGGCAGAAAACAAAGCTATTCGTAAAATCGCGCCTGAAGCGAAACAGATTACCGACCACATTGTTGGAATATGGAATCACGCTCGTACAGAACAATTTGATGATCGCTGGGGATATGCCCCAGATGAAGTCCAAATACAAGGTGATGTAAAAACGGTTGACCACATCGACGACGATCGTGGCCGAGTTGGGGAGCGCGATACTGATGCCCCTAATTTTGCTGAAGAGCATGAACAGTTTGATCCTAAAATGGAACAGTCCGACCCTGACGCAGAAGCGGTCGCCAAGGTATACGGCGACGGCGTGACTACTAATGAAAAGAACCTTGCAGCCAGCCGTGCAGCGGATCAAAGAACAACCGACGCAAAAGGCGCGCCTAGTGTGCAGCTCGGATCGGAGCACACCACTGAACTACACCCGAAGGCAAAAGGCACTTCAAAATCCACGGCTAAAGTGGACATGAGCTTCAAGCCGAAGAATAAGGCCACCTTCTTAGGGAAAGCCATTCTAAAACGCGCTCCGGCGCTAAAGCAACTGCTTGATTATGTTCATTCCTCCAAGCTAGGGTTAAAACTACCCCTAGTCATTATTGGCTCAAGTGACCTGAACGCGAAAGCGCTACCAGAACTGGATGCAGCGACCATCAAGAAGCTACGCGACAACATGGACGGTGGTCATAACGGCGCGTTTTTGTCGATGGGCTCTTACGGTATTATCGTGATCAAAGACACCATGCAGGGGACCACGAATAAGAACACCGCCGCGGTACTCGCTATCGCCAGCCATGAAATTGGGCACGCCATATTTGAGAGTATGACAACCCAACACCAACAAGTGATTGAGAAAGCCTACCGCGACAAAACAAATGAAGTAGACGGTCAGACTATTGACGGCGCTGAGATGCGTGAATGGGTGGCGGATCAGGTGGCGCACTATATTGCGGCTCGAGGCATGTCTGCCCTTAAAGGGACCGGTAACGAATTTACTAAAGCCATCGCTAAAATCGCGGACGCGCTTATCGGTTTCTGGCGGGAAGCAACCAGGAGTTTGATGAAGCACGAGGTATTTATCGATTTTGCTTACTATTTCGAGTCGGTAACGTCCGAGCGAACCAAAGCGTTCCGTACTACGATACCTAACACCGACCTGTACAACCTATCTGAAAAGGAAGTGGCGCAAAAGTTACGCGCGACGGGCGCGAAAGCGAAGCAATCATTCAAAGGCGGCTGGCGTCCTATCACACAGGTACTACGTTCAGTTTATTCCCGTGTCTCGGACTACAGTAAAGCACTCTCGGCTGAGTTATATCAGAAATCGCAAACTAAAGGGGCGCAAGCCTACGAACAATTGCAGCGCTTCTTACATGACGAGATGCAAGGGTCATTCGCTAAGTTGGAGCAACGCATTGGCGAAAAAGCCATGAAGCAGGCGTTCGCTGATCTTCGCGCAGGCAAGTTGACGGCCAATGCGCGCGCAGTACGCAGCGCGATCACCAAGGTGAATCAGCTCCTTAAAGCCCACGTACCGACCATGCACTTCCGCGATAACTTTATGCCGGAAGCCTTCGATCACGCAGCCATTGAAAAGAACCGAGCGGCGTTTGAAAAGATGCTTGTGGACGCGAAGATTGTAAGCAGTAACGACGTACATACGATGGTCCAAGACCTATTGTACTCTGAGGGCATGACCGACTATGCGGTGGCGCCGGGCAAATCGGTCAGCACCCACCAATCAGTGAATAACATTCTGTCCGTTATTGGTTCGCAGAAGCTAATGGAAGCGGGGTTCCTACTGGATAATCCGCACGCCATTATGAGTCATTACATTGCGACCAGTGCCAAACGCGCCGCTTGGGAGTTTAAGTTTGGCGGTTACACCGACCAATACCAAGGCGACGTTCAGTTGATCCGTTATCGCTTGTTAACTCAAGCAGGCTACGATGTGGCAGGAATGAGTGGCAAAGAAGCGGAAGCCTTAACACTCAAAACAGGACTTGAGAAAGGCGGTAAGTTCTACTCACCGAACCATCGTATCCAACAATACATGGAGCAGATAAAGTCGGAGTACGGTGACTCAGGTGTAAAACAGGTTAAAGAACTGTTAGACAGCGCGTTGGGTCGGCTCGGGCATGACATTCCCTCGCCACTTCGTACCTCGTTTGAGTGGGTGACGACGTGGATGAACTTAACGCTGTTAGCCTTCTCCGGTGTGGCGTCCATTCCTGAGCTTGCGGGCTCTGTGATTCGCGCACGCGGCCAACTCAGCTTGGCTGATTTTGTCGATGTCGTGAAAGACTTACCCCAAGCCCGTCAATTTGCCACCGACTTAGGCATCATCTTAACCGACGGTGCGGAGCAGATGGCCCTTGAGACAATGGGTGCGCAGTATTCAAGTCCATTGCAGCACAAGATCAGCCAGGTGTTCTTTAAGGTGAACGGGCAGCAATTCATTACCCGTCTATCTCGGACGATGGCCTTGTCCACAGGTAAACGGTTTATGTTAAACGCGGCCCAACGGGTTAAAGACGGCGATACTGCCGCGGCGGATGAACTGGCAATGATCCACATTGACGCCAAGACGGTTAATCAATGGGTGGCTGACGGGATGCCCAATGACAACATGGCAGTTAACAAGGCGTTGAACCAATTTGTGTATGAGTCGTCAATCAAACCCTCGAAGTTTGAAGCGACTAAGTGGGGTAACAACCCTTACTGGAAGCTCGCGTGGCACTTGAAGCAGTTCTTCTACTCCTTCGGCACGGTGATTGTGGGCGGTATCGCGCGTCATACTTACCAGAAGTACCAGGAGGGCGTTAAAAACGGCAATGTTCCTGCGGCGGCGGCGCTTATGGCGTCCACCCCTTTACTGATCGCGGGCTTGGCCTTCTTACCGTTAGCGGGATTATCGGAAGAACTCCGAGAGTTGATCAAAGGCACCAACCGAACGGACAAGATGGGCAACGGCGAATACGCAAAACACCTGTTCTCCAAGACCGGCGGCTTAGGCCCATTCGAGATGGTGAGTTCTATGTATCGCTCTTACGGTTGGAACAATTCGGTGATCGCGTCCCTGACGCCTGTCACAGGGTTTGCGGAGACCATGATCAGCGCCGATGTTAGTTCGAGCAAGAAACTACAGCGGGTCATCCCATTCTACTCACAGAATGTGTTGTCCGGGCTATATAAGTAAATTTACATGGTGAAATAGTAGTTGAACTATTACAATAGACGGGCATGTCAATGCTGAGAATAACCCTTACTTGAGGTCAAAAATGGCGTATTACGACACCATACAATTAGTGAAAGGCGACACGCTGCCTGAACTGAACTTAACATTGCGTGACTCTAACACCGCGGCAACAGGCACAACGCTTGATGCTGATGATGT
>ENA-OSET01004987-OSET01004987.1-sediment-metagenome-genome-assembly--contig:-NODE-4987-length-11453-cov-4.160513_pt1 | contig 11453 bp, 7 predicted proteins | sample MGYA00237882_ERZ534229 | MGnify/ENA primary metagenome ERZ534229 (study PRJEB26408, sample SAMN06266212) | sediment metagenome | isolation source: Hudson Canyon methane seep mesocosm | place: USA:Hudson...
TAGAATATTCAGAAAGTTTTTTTAGTTTACTTTTATCTATTGGGTATTTTGCTATAATTACGCTACTCTCACCTGCGCTGTATAGGTAATTAGTCGAATATTCCTCTTGAGAAACTAATGTTACATTCTTTCCTGTGGAATTGGTTAAGGTTAGGGTCATATTTTCCCCGACCTTCATATCCTCTTTTGAATTATAAGCTTTTTTAAAAGCTATAAAGTAATCCGAATTGTTTTTTTTAAATGTGAGACTATAACTTCCACCAGCATCTGAATATATAATGATGTCTTTTGTAGATATTATGGTGTCTCCTTTTTTTGTTACCCGATCTATTTTAAATTTACATTGTCCGTAGCTATTTGATCCAATTGCCAAAAGAAAAAGAAAAACTAGTTGTTTAAAGATCATATTACAATATTTATTCGAATATAATTTAAAAAAGGATTGGATGAAAGTTATGTTTTAAATAAAAGTCTGTTTTCAAGGCGTATATTTTATTGTTAAGCCAATTGTTGATGTAGTCCAATCAAAAACGTGATTATCCACCTCAAGACATTTGTCTTGTAATTTTTCACGAATTATAGTAAATGGAAACGTAATACTTACATGCCATCTACAACTCCCAATCCTCCATCAATATCTGCAGTAAACTCTATCCAGAGACAAAGTGTTTTTTTAACACGTAATCTCTAAAGTGTATTGATGGTTTTTCAATTAAATATGACAGAGCAATTCCTGCTATAATAGACAATGAAATGTACAGAATAGCCATAGAATTCGGGTCAAAAGAAAATAGAACGTAAATGATTTGTTTAGAATTTAAGTGCCACAAGTAAATTGAATAAGAATTCACTCCAATAAAGCTTATAGGTATTAAAACTTTTTTAAGATAAGATAAGAAGCTAGGTTTTAAATATTCACCAGCGTTTATTGATAATAACACAAGGATTGAAAACCCTATATTCACTAGGGTCAGTCCTATGGTGTTCATAAAAAAACTACCTCCTTCAAATAAAAAACCTGGGCTTATTAAAAGGAAGCAGAGGAAAGCTAATGCCCATTTTCTTCGTTGAAAATAAGCAAGGAACTTCGTGAAGTTTAATAAATATGAAATTAATATGCCAGCTAATATACCATCAGATCTAAGGTGAGTTTGCATAAACGCAAAGACATCATCATTCCTGTGTGGATATGAGACATATAGTCTCATGATAAAGCTTAAAACTAAAAGTGTAATTAGAGAAGTAATTACAAGGTACTTTTTCTTTAAAAGATGTTTGCTTGTTAAGCACAACATTATTAATGAAAATATAATATAAAACTGTTCTTCAACAGCAAGGGACCATGTATGGAGCCAAATTCTCGGCAAATAACTTTGTACATAGAACAGTTCAGAAAAGAATTGATACAAACTAATGTTCAATACACCTGATACATAATAAATTATTAGTGTGATGAACATAAAAAAGTAAAAGGGAGGGAATATTTTAAAAGCTCGTTTTAATAAAAACCGCTTAATTTGAATGCTTTCATTTTTCTTGTATTCAACAAACAAAAGATTAGAAATCAAGAAACCGCTTAAAACAAAAAATAAATCAACTCCTAACCACCCAAAATAATTTAATACATTACTATCCAGGTTGCTGTGTCTAAATAGGACTAAGATTACAGCAAGCCCTCTTAGTACGTCTAATCCTGTCTTTCTCATTTTGTATAACGGTTTGGGTAACCTAGGAATATACAATATATGGTTTTTTAAATACTATTCCATTTTCCAATCTGGTAAAGGAATCCTACCGGGAGTATATGGTGCTTTGTGTTTGTCTAATTCTTTTTCCATTTCCTCGACATCTGTTATCAGTTTTTTAAGTTGGTTAAGAAGTGGCTCAAATTCTTGTCCTGCTTCTTCATATAGCCTAATAGAAGTTTGTGAAGCAGTTGATGAGTTACTTAGAGTGCTCCAAATAGCTGTTTCAATTCTATCTGAAAGACTATTTTTAACTTCGAACTCTCTGGACGATAAACTTGATTCACCATAGAATGCTGTTTCTAAATTGATAATATCGTTTTCTGCTTTTTTAGCTTTTGGCATTAAAGAAAGCGGTAGTTGAGGAACAGATTCGATAGCAACCTTTATATAATTGACTCGCGTATCAATATCCGAGAGAATTTTTTCAGCCCCACGAACGGCTCTTTGCAAGTCACTTATTTTTTGTTGAAAAGCCAAAGCTTCTTCTTTATTTAATTCAGGAAGAGAAAGGTTGTTTAATGTTTTGATTTCAAACGATACAGGATCTGTTAATTTTGAAATAATTCCATTATGGCTTTTGTACATTTCTACAGAATACTTTCCTGGAACTGCAATTGGCCCTTTATCAGCTCCAGAATACCTTCCAATAACTCTTGGTTTAAGTCGTAATGGAACCGATGGGGCATGTCTGAAATCCCAAACTATTCGGTTTATTCCCGTGGTAACTTTAGTTTTAAGCTTTCTAACTTCAGTCCCTTTTGAATCTCTAACAAGGAATAAAAGGAAAGGTTTTTCTTCATTGTCCTCAGCTTTAATTTCTTCTAACGATGGGTAGAATACATCTCCTCCAAGTTTTTTTATTTTAGCTTCTTCAGTTTGTCTAATTTCTTTTATTGTTTTTAGGGTGTCATTCATTATGTAAGTAAATACAGCCCCTACTGGAGGGTTTGGTGAAGTGAAAAATGATTCGCCCATTGAACTTTTGCCTTTCATTCCCTTAGGACTACTTTCTTGGAACATTAAACCTTCTTTGATGGGGTATAACTTGCTTTTTACTTCAAAGTCTTGTTGGTTTAAATATCGAAGAGGAGTGTAGTCATCTAGGATGTAAAATCCACGTCCAAAAGAAGCTAGAACTAAATCGTTTTCGCGTTCTTGAATTTCGATATCTCTAATCGCAATAGTTGGTAGTCCTGATTTTAATTGTGTCCAATTCTTTCCGCTGTCGTCAGAAAAGAAAAGCCCAAATTCGGTTCCTGCAAATAATAGGTTTGGATTGATATGGTCTTCGGCAATATCATATACAGAACCTTTTTCTGGTAGATCTCCCTGAACAGGATTCCATGTGGTTCCTTTATCGGTACTCTTAAGGATATAAGGTTTAAAATCACCTCTTTTATGATTGTTAAATACTGCATAAACTGTATTGGTATCATGTTTAGAACAAACAATTGCATTTACATATGTCATAGGTGAAATTCCTGGGAAGGCTTCTATTTTTTTCCAAGTACTACCGTTGTCTTCTGTAATTTGTACTAGCCCGTCATCTGTACCAATATAAAGCAATCCTTCTTGCAAAGGAGACTCATCTAAAGCAACAATGTTGCCAAATATTGTAGTAGATTTATTTTTCATAACGGCATCCATTCCCCATACACGATCCATTGTTTTCATTTTATTTCGATCTAATTGGCGTGTTAAGTCATCACTTATTTCTTGCCAACTATCTCCTCTGTCATCACTTCTAAAAAGCTTGTTAGCTGCAAAATATAAACGTTTGTTATTATGCGGTGAGATTATTAATGGCGCATCCCAATTCCATCGAAGAGCTGGGTCTCCCTTTTTGTGCTGTGGTTTTATTGTTACTCTTTCGCCACTTTGTTTATCGTATCTAACCAACCAGCCATATTGACTTTGTGCATAAACAATGTTTGGATCAATTGGGTCAATTGCAGATTCGAATCCATCACCTCCATTGGTAATAAACCAATCTTCATTCATGATTCCATGATTTGTAATTGTACGCGATGGACCGCCTTGGCTATTGTTATCTTGTGTTCCACCATAAACATTGTAAAATGGAAGGTTGTTGTCTACCGCTACTTTATAAAACTGCGTTAACGGAAGATTTGGTTTGTATTGCCAATTTTCGGCATGATCCCAAGTTTCGTAAAGACCTCCATCACAACCAACAATCCAATGATTTGTGTTTTTAGGGTTTATCCACATACAGTGATTATCAACGTGCTTTGATTTTTCTCCAGTTTTGACAAATGTTTTACCACCATCGGTAGTGTGATGTAACCATGTATTCATGGAAAATACTTTATCAACGTCAATAGGATCGCAGTATATTTCTTGATAATAATTTCCACTGGTGCTGTAGTCACTCATCTTACTCCAACTAGCACCTCTGTTTGTAGTCTTAAAAAAGCCACCTTTTTTATCAGAAGCTTCAATAATCGCATATAAATAATCTGGATTTACAGGTGAAATGGCGAGACCAATTCTTCCAACATCAACAGTTGGAAGCCCTGAGGATAGTTTGTTCCAAGTTTTACCACCGTCTGTTGTTTTGTGTATGCCAGAGCCAGGACCACCTCCAATATAAGTGTATACATGTCTTCTTCTTTGTTGCGAAGCTGCATATATTACGTGTGGGTTTCTTGGGTCCATTACAATATCCGAAACACCCGTATTTTTGTCAATTTCTAGAATTAGTTTCCAAGTTGTACCACCATCAATCGTTTTATATACACCGCGTTCTCCTCCTTCATTCCAAAGAGGCCCCATTGCCGCTACATAAACGATACTTGAATTATTGGGGTCTACAACAATTTTCCCAATATGCTCAGATGTTTTTAATCCAACATTTTTCCATGAACTTCCACCATCTTCAGATTTGTAAACACCGTCACCATAGGCAACACTTCTTTGGTTATTATTTTCTCCTGTTCCAACCCATATTACGTTTTCATTATTTGGGTCAATTGCGACACAACCAATAGAGTAGGACCCCTCATTATCAAAAATTGGTTGATAGGTTGTTCCAGAATTAACGGTTTTCCAAACCCCTCCAGATGCTACTGCTATATAATATTCGGATGCGTTATTTGGGTTTACAGCAATGTCTGCAATTCTTCCCGAAGTTAATGCAGGTCCGATATTTCTAAATTGTAAGCCACTAAATGTTGATGACTTATACTTTGTCTCTTTCTTGTCCTTTTTCCCTTTTTTATCTATTGCTAGATTAGCGTTAAAGGAAACAATTCCAATAAGTAGTAATACAAGTTTAATTTTTTTCATTGGGTTGGTTTTTCGTGACTCCGAAAGTAATTCATTCTCATCAAGAATAGAAACAATTTCCATAAGAGGTAAGAATGGTATCTTATGGAAAGCTAGAATCTAAACTTTAATAATAGGTAATTTAGCTCTTGTTGGTGTGTTGTTATTTAATCTAAAATAGCAGCAATACCAGGAAGTGTTTTTCCTTCAAGATATTCAAGCATTGCACCACCTCCAGTACTAACGTGGCTAACTTTATCAGCTAAGTCAAATTTATTGACAGCTGCCACACTATCACCGCCACCTATTAATGAAAATGCACCATTTTGTGTTGCTTCTGCAACTGCAATTGCAATATCTTTTGTTCCTTTCTGAAAGTTATCCATTTCAAAAACTCCCATAGGACCATTCCATAGAATGAGTTTTGAATCCAATACGGCCCGTTTAAATTTAGTGATAGATTCTTCAGCTATGTCGAGGCCCATCCATCCATTAGGTATTGAATCTGTGGAGCAAGATTTTATATTGGCATCATTTGAAAAAGAATCAGCAATAACTGTGTCAATTGGTATGAGTAAGTTTACTCCTTTTGCTTTAGCATTTGACATGATAGCTTTAGCCATTTCTAGAAAATCATCTTCGACTAAAGAGTTTCCTACTTTACCACCATTTGCTTTTGCGAATGTGTAAGCCATTCCACCACCAATAATTAAATTATCTACTTTATCGATAAGTTTATTAATGATGGTTATTTTGGAAGAGACTTTAGCTCCCCCAACAATTGCTGTAAGCGGCTTTTCAGAACTGTTCAGTACTTTGTCTACGCTTACAATTTCTCTTTCAATTAAATAGCCGAACATTTTATCATTCGGGAAAAATTCAGCAACTACTGTGGTAGATGCATGAGCTCTATGGGCTGTTCCGAAGGCATCGTTTATATAAAGATCTCCATGTTTAGCCAATTTTTCGGCAAAGGATTTATCTCCTGCTTTCTCCTGCGGGTAAAAACGAAGATTTTCTAACAATACGACATTCCCTGGCTTTAAATTTGAGGTAATTTCAAAAGCATTGTTTCCAGTGCAATCTCCAGCAAAAATAACTTCTTGACCTAATTCTTTTTCAATTTCGGAAACTATATTTTCTAATGAATACTTCTGTTCTGGACCTGACTTTGGTCTTCCCATATGTGACATCAGTACAACACTTCCCCCGGCATCAAGAACTTTTTTAATCGTTGGAATTGCTGCCTTAATTCTCGTATTGTCAGTTACCGTTAATGTCTCTTTATTCATAGGAACATTAAAGTCTACTCTAATCAAAGCTCTTTTACCAGAAAAACTGTATTTGTCGATTACTGTCATTATTCAAATTTTGAACAAATTTAAAAATGATATTCAGAGTAACATTTTTTAAAAGTACTTTTGATCAAATAATTTTAATATATGGCGCAAAAACTAATTTCTTGGAACTTAAATGGCATTCGAGCTGTGGCAAAAAAAGGCTTAATTGATATTTTACATGGCGTAAATGCTGACGTGTATTGCTTTCAAGAAACAAAAGCCCAGGATAATCAAGTTCTTGAGGCTTTAACTGGTTTGGAAGGGTATAATATTTATTCTTTTAGTGCTATAAAAAAGGGTTATAGTGGAACGGCTATTTTAACGAAAGAAAAACCAATTTCTGTTTCAAACGGATTAGGTGTTGAAGAGCATGATGATGAAGGTAGGGTTTTAACTGCTGAGTTTAAAGATTACTATTTAATTACGACATATGTTCCCAACAGTAAAAGTGGATTATTGCGATTACCGTATAGAAAGGTTTGGGATGCAGCTTTATTATCGTACATGCAAGAACTGGAAAAAACGAAACCTGTTATTATTTGTGGAGATTTGAATGTAGCCCATCAACCATTAGATTTGAAAAATGATAAAGCAAACTTTAATAAAACTGCTGGATATACTGAACAAGAAATAGGAGGGATGGATAACTACATTAAAGGTGGGTTTACCGATAGTTTCAGACACTTTTATCCGAATGAAGAAAAATATTCTTGGTGGAGTTACCGAATGAATGCCAGGGCAAAAAATGTTGGATGGCGACTCGACTATTTTTTAGTAAGTGATGAATTAATGAATAGAGTAGAGGACGCTTTTATTTTAAATGATATTTTTGGTAGTGACCATTGTCCAGTTGGAATCGTTATAAAATAAAAAAAGCCGATTTAAAAAATCGGCTTTTCACGAATCGAATAAGTATTATTTTTTATACTTCTTTTTAATTTTTTTGACTTTTTCTTCAATTTTGGATTGACTTTCGTCTAGTTTGGAATGTTTCTCATCTATTTTAGCTTGTTCTTCTTTTGCTTTTTCAGCATCCATTTTTCCTTTCTTAATTTTTTTATCCAGCTTTTTCTGATCATCATCTATCTTACTTCTTTTATCATCGATGCTAGATTGACTCGACTTTAATTTTTCAAGTTCAGCTTGGTATTTTGCTTCTGCTGCTTTTGCTTTTTCAGCTTCTTTAACTTCCTTTTCTGCTTCTTTTTGTTCCTTTTCCGCCTCTTTTTGTTCCTTTTCTGCTTCTTTTTGCTCTTTTACTGCTTCTTTTTTAGCTTCTTCTTGCTGTTTTGCTTTTTCTTTTGCTTCCTTTTCTTCTTTTTCAGCGTCTTTCTGTTCCTTTTTTGCCGCTTCTTCTTTTTCTTTCGCTTCTTCTTCTATTTTTCCTGTTTCTTTTTTAGCTTCCTTTTCTGCCTGATTAACCTCTTTCTTAGCATCTTTTTTATCTTTTTTAGCTGCTTCTTCAGCTTCTAATCTCGCTTGTTCTTCTTCTAGTTTTGATAAGTTTTCTTCTCTTTCTTTCGCTAATCGAGCTCTTTCTTCAGCGCTTTTTGCTCTGTCGTCAGATGTATTTGAAATTTCCTTTTCAACACCCGTACTTAGCTTGGAAGCTTCCTCAAGTGTGTTATCTGCATTTGCTCTTTCTTTATCGGCTTTCTTTCTAGCTTCTTCTGCTTTCTTTCTTATCGCTTCTGTTTTGTCATTTGTAGAAACAACAGCATCTTCCGTTTTTTTAGCATCTTCATTATACTTTTCTGTTCCCTCATATGCTTTTTCAGTATCTGAGACATGATGTTCCGCCTTTTTACCAATTTTATTTACTTTGTCTTCAGACTTAGAATAAATCGATTCAACCTTACTTTCAATAATAGTAGTTGTAGAACCTGTTCCTTTCATTAGGCTAATGTTAACAGATTTACCACTACTTAATGCAGTACCTTCAATTGTGTTACTTTGATATCCAGCTAAAGATGTTGTAATAGACACCAGTTTGCCATTATAATTAGCTATGTTAAAAGGTGCTGTGCCTTTTATGTTGGTAGTAGCTGATCCAATACTTTTACCTTCTTGCATAATATTTACAGAAGCTCCGGAAAGAGGATTTCCAGAATAGGTAACATTAACAGAAAATTTTACGTTAGAAACGTTGGTAGTTTGGTTAATGTTTTCTTCTATTGAATTGTTGATTGTAGCTGCATTCATATTTATGGTAGCTGCTATAATTCCAAAAAGGATTAAATTCTTTTTCATAATAAGTTTTCTAGTGTTACAAATATAGCGTTATTCATAAATCATTCCAATTTATATTTTATTTGGGTTTTTTTACCCATCCATTTCTACCACTTTGTTTTAGTGCCTTTTTTGCTTCACTTGCAGTTGAAAAGATACCTAATGAAACACTTTTTAAATTTCCATTTTGGTAGATAACTGCATCATTGTATCCTTCCTCTTTAAGTGATTTTATCAAGTTTTTTGCATTTTTCTCTTTAGAAAATGAGCCTACAATAACATAGTAACTTGCTTGGTTTGCAATTTCAGTTCGATCTTCTTCTTCAGTATCTAATTGAAGCTTATCATCATTTAAAACTTCATCTGTTTCAGTAATTATTTCCTCTTCAATAATTTGTTCTGCCGGTTCTTCTTCTATAGTAATTTGTTCTACCGGTTCTTCTTGCATAGTAATTTGTTCTACAAGTTCTTCTTCCTCTGTATTGTTGTCCAATTCAGAACCTACTACTGTATTGGAAGATGGGTTATGAGAAAGTTGCTCGGAGTTTTCAAACCAACCTACAATAAAGTCCTGTTTTAAGTACCCTATTATACTGCCGCCGCTGAGAATACAAATTAGTGCAAACCAAAAAATAATTTTATTTCTTTTCCTCCTTTTAGCTTCCTTTTCTATCTTGACTGCTCCTTCAGTAAGCGCGACCAGATCTTCCTCTTCTTTCGTTTCTGTATTTTCAATGTCCTTCTTTTTTATTGATGGAGTTGGAATTTCTGTTTGTATTACTTTTTTTGGAGTAGGTGTGATTTCCAGTTCTTTCTCTTGAATTGTATTATCCTCAATTTCTTTTTCAATGACTGTTTTTAAAATATCACTTTCTTTGGCTACTTGTTCTTTGACTTCTTTTTCCGAACCCTCTTTAATAGGAGTGTTTTTAACATCTTTATTCTTCTCTGTTTTTAATTGTGAAGCCTCTAGAATATCTAATTCGGCGTTATCAATATTATTGAGTGACTTTAACTTTTGGTTTAACGCTTCAATAATTGATTTTCGATTATCACCTCTAGTAAAAAAAATAATTTCATGTTTGTCTTTAAGTGTCTTTATTTTTTCCTGCGCTTCTTTTACGGGAAAGTCGATAGACAAATTATCAGCTGTCTTTTTAGTTTGTTTTTCCTTGGGCGTTTGTACTTCTATTTCCTTTTTCTTTATTTCTTGTTTTTGAACTTTTTCTTCTTTTTTATCTGTGAAGGATGGTTTTTCGAGTTTTATTTTACCATCTATTAGGTTTAGCGTACCTATCTCATTTAATGGAAAACTCCCTGTTGTTGAGAGTCCGGTCTTTATTTCTTTAATGAAATCATCAATTTTAACATTTGCCTCTTCTTTACTAAGCCCATCAGTTTCTTGTAAGAATTTAGAAAATTTTCCATCATTAAATTTTAGGAATTCGTTAAACATGTAAGATGAACCCATTTTCATGATTCCACCAAAATTTGGAAGCGTAACGCTGTTAGAGCTATTAAGGGCTTCTATTAAGGATTTTAGCATTTAAAATATTATGTTAATTAACAAGATGATAAAAATAGATTAGTGATAGGGATTTTCAAAACTTAACTATCAATAATAGTTAAGTTTTTATTAATAATTATTTAATAACATCCACAGTAATGAATAAATCCTCAATAGGTCTATCGTAGGCATCTGTACTTTGCGTTGCAATTTTATCTATGACACTCATTCCCGAATAAACTTCTCCAAAAACTGTGAAATCACCATCTAGGTGTGGCACTCCTCCGTACTTGTTATATGTTTTTCTGTTTTTAGCAGGAATGGAAAATTTATACCGCTTTTCAAGTTTATCCATATAGTTTTCTGATAAGGGTTTTTGTTGAACAATATAAAAATTGTATGGGCTTGATCTTTTGTCTTTCTCGCTTTTGGGGATGTCGTATTGCTCGTGAACAGCCATTGCTATTACTCCTCTTTTATGTATGTGGTGAGAATGGATTTCATCGGGGACTCTGTATTGCCCAATTCTAGCCATTTTTACAGCTACATTATCTCTGTCTGAGTTTCCACCTTGGACTACAAAGTTATTGATCACTCGATAGAACAGGGTAGAGTCGAAATAGTTCCTTTTAGTGAGCATGATGAAATTAGCTCTATGTAACGGAGTATCTTTAAAAAGGCGGATTTTAATGCTTCCAAACTTGGTTGTGATATTCACTTTGGTTTCCTGATTTTCTAAGCCATATTCTGTTAGTTTTTCCAAAACATTAGAATTGTTAATTAAATTTTGTTGTTTCTCAATAATAGTCGAATTAGGAATAAAATTGTTGTCAATAATTTCAATAGAATCCTCTTGAATGTCAACTTTAGAAATGAGTGGGCCAGAATGAGTACCTTCCTTTTCTGGAGAACAGGAAAAGAGTAGTAAAGGTGTTATAAATAAGGTGATAATACTATATTTCATAGGGTGTGAAATTACAATAAGGCTACTACTAGTGCAATAAAAACGAAAATAGGTAAGTAGGCATTTATATGCATAAATACTATATAAAGTGTGTTTGGTCCTTTTATTAAAAAATTTAGAATGGGCAAGAAAAATAATATGATAAAAACCCAAAAAGCAATATAAATCGAAAACCTATTAATCATTGATGTTTGGTATGCATCATCTGTATGAGAAAAGGAAATATTTTCATTTAATATTCTCGACTTGTAAATTTTTATAAAACTATTGTATTTCAAACCCTTGAAATTGTCACTAGAAAAAGCTGTAGAAATTTCATACTCTCTTTCTTCAGTTGGAATTTGATAGTTTAAATCATATACATAGTAAACTATATTGTC
>ENA-OSET01004988-OSET01004988.1-sediment-metagenome-genome-assembly--contig:-NODE-4988-length-11451-cov-3.586074_pt1 | contig 11451 bp, 9 predicted proteins | sample MGYA00237882_ERZ534229 | MGnify/ENA primary metagenome ERZ534229 (study PRJEB26408, sample SAMN06266212) | sediment metagenome | isolation source: Hudson Canyon methane seep mesocosm | place: USA:Hudson...
GGTTATTATGGCGTCACTCAAACAGCCAGAGAATCAAGATGAAAGAACTGTAATAGCGCGCGATGATAATGGGCAGGTTACCACGCTCGACAGGTCTGTTGAAACAGGGGCTCAAGCTAAAGCTAAAGCAGCATCGAATAAGTCAAGTTTGCTTATGGTTATTGGGTTTGTTTTAATTTTGGTGGCGGGTGGGTTCAGCTATCTGGTATTCATTGATGACGCTAGCGTAGCCACAATAGTAAATGAAGCGGATCAGAGTAGCGCGGAACCTACTATCCAACCTAAACTGGCTGCAGTACTTAAGACTCAATCTGAACAGAACAGGGTGCAAGTACTCAGTAAACCACCTGGTGAAGCTAAAATTAGTAATGGTGGTATGGGCGCTAAATTAAAGGATGTATCTGGCGTTGTGAATAAGCCTGAACTTAAATCGGTTTCTCCTCCCTCTCTCGCTATAGCACCTACTGTAAAAAAAGTTCCTATCAGTGAGCCCGCGATTATTAAAAAGCCACCCACTGTTAAGAAACAAGCTCAGATCCAAAAAGTTTCACCCGTGATAAACACGTTATTAGGTTCGTTTATGGCAGTGGATGCGGGTGATTTTAAAATGGGCATACAAAAAGCAGGGGTGATCGATGCCAGACCTATTCATAAGGTGGTGTTACCGGCGTTCAAGATTTCAAAGTTCCCCATTACCAATGAACAATATTCAGCCTTCAAAAAAACAAAAGTCGCAAGCAAAGAGCTTAAACTTCCTGCTGTGAATGTTAGTTGGCTTGAAGCGAATGAATTTGCAGCTTGGTTATCTAAACTGAATAAAACGGGTGAACAGAACTATCGTTTACCAACAGAAGCAGAATGGGAGTATGTTGCGCGCGGGCATCAAGCTAAAACTTTTCATTGGGGGAATGGCTTAGGTAAAAATAATGCGAATTGTAATGGCTGTAAGAGTGAGTGGGACAATATTTCGCCTTCGCCTGTCGGCTCTTTTACCGCAAATTCTTTAGGTGTTTATGATATGGTTGGCAACGTGTGGGAATGGGTAGCTGATTGTTATTCATCTAACTATCGCCAAGCGAGCCCAGTTGGTAAAGCTTATAATCCAAGCCGTTGTGAGAAAAGAGCCTTGCGTGGTGGAGCGTGGAATACACTTAAAAAGAAACTTCATCCAGCATATAGAGCTGCTGCAAAACCGAGTGCACAGCTAGATGCCGTTGGCTTTCGATTGGTTCAGGAACTCTAATGATGAAAATAAGGGGGGCATGCAGTGTTGTTGTTTTCATGCTGTCGTTATTTGTTTTATCAGGGTATTCGAACCACAATTATGCATCGGATGAAGTAAAAATTGCTCAGCCTGATCAATTGACTGTACCAGTTGCTTTAACGAATGGTAGCGGTAAATATTTTTTACCTTATACCGCTGATGGTGTGGTGACAGACTGGATCGATAAAGGCATTGAACTCGAAATGGGCGCGAATGTTGGCACGCTAATTGGTGTGGGTCTCGCCAATGAAGTGTTGAGCGAAATACCGGTTTTTGGTGCACTGATAGGAAAATCTATTGGTGACCGTATCGGAAAGGAAGCGGCTATTAGTGCTATTGGTGGCATGGAGTTTATTCGAAAAACGTCTGATTATTCATTTCAGGAAATAGATAAGTTTGCTGTTTTTTTATATGCGAAACATGCAACACATAGGGACTATAAACGCGTTTTTGAAGTAACTGTGATGGTGTATCCAGAGTTAAAGACCGCTTATTATTCAGCTATTGTTGAAGCCAGTAAAGAAGCATTTTCATTTGATGTCGATCTAGGTGACTAACGATTTACCGTTCAGACACTAACTAATTCTAAAATAGGAGAGATAAATTGAACATACAAAAAAAGATCATAGGTGTTGTTAGTGTATTGCTTATCAGTGCCTGTAGCTCTGTTGAAATAGAAAATGCAGAAGGGCAGTCTAGTCAATACGTTGATTCCAAAAAGGCTAAAGGCAGCAGTGGAGTCGGTATTGAGTCAAATGATATTGCCGGCATGACGGATAAAATGCTTAGCTCGATGATGGCTAATCCTGTTCTGCTTAATCGTGATAAAGCGCCAAGGGTTATTGTCGATGCGGAATATATCACCAATGAAAGTACCTCTAGGGTGAATAAAAATATACTTGGTGATCGTTTAAGAATTCAGCTTAATCGCGCAGCTAACGGTCGTATGGTATTTGTTGCGCGCCATTTGAATGATATGGTGTCTAAAGAGCGAGAACTAAAACGAGACGGTATGGTTGATGCGGGTACCATCCGTACAACGCAAGCGCAAGCCGGTGCTGATTACCGTTTAGGCGGTCGGATTATGTCTCATGATGCTATTCAGACGGATTCTCAAAAAACGTCTCGTTATCACTTAATTACCTTTGAAATGGTGGACCTTGAATTGGGTACAGTAGTTTGGAGTGACTTATATGAATTTGAGAAAAGCGCACAAGACAACGTTTTGTATCGATAAGGCTGCTCGGTGTTTAAATTATTAGGTTCATGTTTCGGTAAACTTTTGGTACTACTCTTATTGTTGGAGTCAGCATTAGTTTGCGCCTCCGGCAATGATGAAGTGTTAAAAAACATGGAGTCTGGCTTTGCAGAATTCCGTGCTGGGAAATTAAAGCCAGCTGAACGCCTCTTTGATCAGGTTCTGAATAATATCGAAACTGTTTTTGCCGATTCAGAGTCTGCGCGCAAAGCGCGTAGCTTGTGGTATAGCGAAGACAATAAAGCTTATAAGGGAGAGCCATATGAGCGTTCAATGGCCTATTACTATCGTGGTTTGCTATATTTGTTGAACACTGAGTATGGTAATGCACGAGCAAGTTTTTTGGGTGGCTTAATGCAAGATGCCTTTGCAGAAGAGGCGCAGCATCGGAGTGATTTTGCTAGTTTGATGTTGTTAAGTGCCTGGTCTGCTCGTTTGATGGGAAGTGCTTACTTAGAAAAAGATGGGTTTGAGGAATTACTCAAATTTCGACCTGATTTTATCTTACCTGACGCCTCTCATAATACTTTGGTGGTGGTAGAGACTGGTGCTGCGCCCAGAAAATTAGCCGATGGTATTGGTCACTATGAACTAGTCTATCGCAAAGGAAAAGGTCTTGAAGACGTTACAGTAGCACTATCAAGCAAAGGTGCTTCGTTAAACCTTTATCCAATAGAGGACTTGTTCTGGCAAGCCTCTACAAGAGGAGGACGCCAAGTAGACAGAATTATAAAAGGAAAGGCAGTGTTCAAGTCAGAACAAGCTGCATTTGGCTCAGGTTTAAGTAAGGCCGCAAACAATGCCTTGGTAGTATCTGAACTTTTTGAGGAAAGTAGTGAGATCGCTTTGATTAGTGGGGCTTTATCTTTGATTGGTGTCGGTCAAATGGCAGTGTCTACAAAAGTAGACGCTAGGGTTGATACTCGATATTGGTCTACTTTACCGGCGATGTTGCACGTGCAAACATTGCACCTTGATCAAAACGTAAACGAATTAGATTTTAGTTTTATTGATGATTTTGATGACCCGCTAGCGGAACTAAATCAATCTGCAAAAGTAGTTTGGGATAAAAACGGACATGGCCTTGTATGGCTGCGCGTAGAATAATACAATGCTTTCAGCTATATCTACTGAAGATAAAATAACGAAAATTAGGGGTGATAATGAAGATCAGCAATAAAGCTTTTTTCGCGAGCACAATAAGTGCCTTACTCATAAGTGGCTTGGTCCCTTCTAATGCATTAGCGGACAGCTGGCAGAGCAAAGCAGAAGCAAAACAAGCAGCTTCAAAACCAGCTGAGCAAGAGACTGTTAGTAAACAAACTACAACAGCTACTAAGTCATCAGCGTTTCGCGAGGGTGGTTTAGTGAGGCGTAAAGCCTCAGCGGGAAAGTGGCAGAGTAGGTCTGAAGCTAAACAAGCAGCTTCAAAAACATCAGCGCAAGAAACTGTTTCTAAACAATCTACATCAGCAACATTGATTGATGATGGTTTAGTTAAGCATAAAGCCTCTTCTGAAATTTCTGCCGGTGATAGATTAACCATCAAAACAAAAATTGATGGTAAAAACGGGGTTAAATTAGCCCGAGTTTATTTTAAATCCTCTGAAGCTAGCAAATATAGTTTTGTCGTGTTGAATAAAGGCGAGCGCGGAGTCTATTCTGCAGACATACCTGCAGCTTCAAACAGCGTAACTGCAATCGAATATAAAATTGTGGTACAAAACGCCTTTGGTGAAATTTATAAGACTGAAAAGTATGCTGTGTTAGTGTCTCCAACAGATGTTGTAGCCACTGCCTCAACTGAAGCAGGCTTTATTTCGGTTTACTCAGAATATCCTGAAAATGAAGCGGATAGTTCGGGTTTTGTAGACAAAGTTCGTTATACCTATAGCGCTACAAAGATCGCCACTCAAGTTGGTCAGGCCTTAAGTGTCAGTAGTTCAGGTGGTGGTTATGTCGGCGGTAGTTCAGCTAGTTCTGCAGGTGCATCAACAACCGCCAGTACGACGGCAACTACTTCAGCTAGCTCAACCAGTTTAACGACTGCTTCAGCGGTAGGTGCGGGTGCTGTCGGTACTTCTGTGATTACTGATCCGTCCGGGAAGGGTGGCGATTGTTTTACGGGTATTATTGAAATTACTGAAGAGAGTTTTGATGATTCAGATGTGATAGAAACGATCGGTATCGGATTTTCTTCAGGTATATATAACTCTCTATCTGTAAGAGTTTCTGGCGACGGTTGTGAAGACTTAAGTCACTTACAGGAATTTCTTGAAGAAGAAAATTTCGAGGATGAACTAAATGATGGTGAGTGTTTTACTAAGCAACAGATAGATCTAATAATTGAAGAAGAGAATGTTATAAATACTAATATTGTATCTAGTCATAGTTGTCCGTCTATTTCATTTTAAGCAGTCTATTTGTTCTTATAAAGGGTATTTCATTTACTGTAAATACCCTTTAATATTTTTCAAAGTCTTTATTTTTGCAGTTTTTATGTATGACACCAAAAGTAAAACCTAAAATGGTTATTGCTTATTTTTATAGTGACTTTATCTACAAAAACGCGGTCCCCCACCTTTTTTTGCCTCACTTGATTGTCCTGAGTATTTGTTTAGTCATTTTTTGTTCAACTACTCTTCAGGCCGGTACTTTGTCTTTACCTGCTTATGTCGCCCAGGTTTTAAAAAGCAGTAACGAAGCCTATCTAATTCAAAGTGATATAAGCTTGAGTGATATCAGTAAAGAAATCGCAGAACAGCGCTTTGAATTCGAGTGGTCTCCTTCAAGTCAAACCTCCGTTAGTGAAGGTAGAAATAATGTCTCAATGGGCGTGGAAGGAAAACGTAAAACTACCTGGGGGCCAGAATTTACCGTCGGATTAAACCGATCTTTTGACGGTTACGATGTCACCAAGTCTTATGTTGAAGTCAATCTAGGGCTGTTTAGGGCATGGGGACAGCGCTATATCCGAAGTCCGCTTACCTTGGCTGAATTTCAACATAATAAGTCCTTATTGCAGGCGGTGAAATCTGAACAAGAGCTGATATTTACCGCGATTAAAAGCTATTACCAACGAGGTGAAAGTCGTTTACTTTTAAAGCAATCTCGTGAGTCGGTGCAACGGGCAGCGCTGAATTTAGAGGTGGCGACAAGTAGGCACAAGCTGGGCTTGGCGGATAAGGTGGATGTGTATCGAGCAGAACTGTCTCTGCTTGATCGCAGAGAGTCTTTCAAGCGGCAACAGCGTGCGCTTGATCGCTCTAAAAGAACTTTTGATGATCTACTCGGGCCAGTACCAGTTGATGTACCAGCAAATGACTTGTCAGAACAGGGCTCTTTACCAGAGAAGGTAACTTCATCAGCACATCAGCTTTCGCCAGAACAGAGTCATTCATCTGGAAAGAGCCTAGTCAGCCAGAATTTAGCAGAACCGCTCTTGGTTTCAATAAAGTCTCTTTACCCTCCTGCCTGGGAGGATCGTATTTTTGCCTTGAATATTGATTGGCAGATACATTTGATCGATCAAAAAACCGTTGCACAAAACTTATATGTCGCCAGTAAGAACACCTTGCCTGACCTGCAGCTTTTTATGGCGGCAGATAATCAACACTTTCAAAATCCAGCGCTTAAAGAGGATTTTGATTGGACGGTCGGTTTGCGCGTCAGCTCGAGCTTTAGTCTCAGTCAGGAGCGGGCACTTTATAACCAGGAGCGGATTCGCTATCAACAGCTTACGCGGCAGTCATCACAGCTGCAAAAAGATATTATCGCCCAAACCCGTGATAGCATTGATGATTATGAAAGTATCTCTCAGCGAGTGAATATATCTAAAACCAAGCTTGCTCAGGCAAAAAAGGCGCTGGAATTAACCTCCTTACGTTTCAAGCGTGGCTTAAGTAGTAACCTTGATCAAATAGAAACCCAGCAATCACTCAATCAAGCAGAAATAGATGTGGTCAGGCAAGGTATTGAGCAAAGTCTACAGGCTGTTAATATCGCTTTAACTATGGGTATATTGACGCCCGAATGGTTAAACGAAGCGCTCACTAATAGATCATCTAATCTGCTAAATTAAGCGCTTATTTAATTGAACAGCCTAAGCAGATAAAGATATTGAAATAACGATGGAATACCTCAGGATAACGAAGTTGTGATAAACCGAACCGTAATGAAGCAAAATATAGAGAAAATAAAGGGCTTGATTGAAAGCAACCGCCCAAGGTTTGTTTTATTCACTTCCTTGTTATGCATCCTTGTTATTTCTCTTACCAGTATTGCGCTTAGTTTGGGTACTGATGGCTTAAACAAATTTAAACAAGTTAGCGTCACTCATCATGATATTGAACAAAACGTCCTGGGTCGAGGCATTGTTGAGCCTACAGAAGTTGCTTCTGTGGTGTCAGAATTGCCTAGAGATAGAGCAACCATTATCTGGATGGCCGACGAAGGCTTAATGGTTGAACAGGGAGATTTGATCGCTCGTTTTGACCCACAAGTCACCCAGAATAAACTGGATGAGACTAACAATGAACTGGTTGCCGCCAAGGTAAAGTTATTGAACGCGACTAAGTCTTTGGAGTTGCGTCAAAAAGAGCAAAAGTCTGAAATGGAATCGGCCAGCAATAGTAAGGAAATTACCCTCTTATCTGCTAAAGATGTTAAGTATGGCTCGGGTGCCTTACAAAAAGAAAAGTTGCAGCAGCGTATCGTGCAGTTAGAGCGAAAGTTATCACTTGTTAACTTAGAAAATGCTGATTATCAGATAATCTTCAAAAAAGGGCATATTAGCCAGCGTGAGCTTGACCGTTCTTTGAATCAACTCCAGGAAGCAAAAGAAGAGCTGGGTTTCGGTAAAGAGGAATATGCAAATTTTGAAACCTATGTTTGGCCTAAGTTACTGCGTGAGTCTGAATTATTAGCTGAAAAGGCGCACAAAGATTTCGATCGTGCAATTGAAAAATCACAATTAGAATTAACAAAGCTGAAAGAAGAAGTAGCGGTTACCCAAGCAAATGTTCTACGTAAAACCGGACAAGTGAATATTCTAACCAATCAATTAGGTCAGTGTAATGTGAGAGCGCCGATCAGCGGTATGTTGCTTTATAAAAAGGTCAAAAAAAATGGCGGTCGGCGACATTATAAAATTGGTGACAAGGTCTGGAAGGGCCAAACATTATTTGAAATCCCAAACACCAATGATCTGATGATTAACTCGCGGGTACGGGAGTTAGATATATCTAAGGTGAAAATAGGGCAAACAGTGCGTATTAAAATAGATGCCTTACCGAATCGGCAAGTGCTGGGTAAGGTGAGTCATATTCGCCGATATGCCGAGGAGTCAGCAGAAAGCTCTGATCAGTTATTTAGTGTGCATGTCAGAATAGCAGAAAAAATTGAGTTATTAGTCGGCATGAGTGCCTTGGTTGAAATCTCCATTGCGTCTTTAAATCAAGCGTTGTCGGTGCCTTATGATGCGGTTTTTTATCAAGATAACAGCGCTTTTGTACGTGTCGGCGAGTCTGATGAATTTGAAACTAGGCAAGTAGATATCGGCTTGAAAGGTGCGCAATGGGTACAGGTTCTGTCCGGCTTAACACTCAATGAAGCTGTTTTAGTTGAGCAGTTTTAATGCTTGAATTGATTGATGTCGACAAAGGTTTTTCTCTTGAAGGCACAACCACTAAAATTCTCAGTGGGCTTAACTTACAGATAGAGGCTGGCGATTTTTATGCCGTTCTGGGTCCATCGGGAGTCGGCAAATCAACCTTACTCTCGATTATGTGTGGTCTTGATAAACCTAGTGCAGGCGATGTTCGGTTTAATGGTCAAAGTATCGTTACCGCTGACAGCCAGCAATTGGTTCGCCTTCGTAACCAAGCCTTCGGTTTTGTCTTTCAGTCACCTTATCATCTGAATTATCGAACGGTGATAGAGAACATATTATTGCCCTCAATTTATAGTCAAAAATATACCCGAGCTCAGGCGCTTGAGAGAGCCAATTACCTGATTCACTATGTAGGTATCGAAGGCCTGGAAAATCGGCTTCCAGCGAATCTTTCGGGGGGAGAGTTGCAAAGAATGGTATTTGCTCGGGCATTATTGTTAGAACCTAAAGTTATTTTTGCGGATGAACCAACCGGCAGCCTCGATAAAGCAAACTCTGAAAAAATCCTAACGCTGCTGACCGAGCAGTCTCAGCAAGGCTGTGCAGTGGTAATGGTGACGCACGATCACCATGCGGCGTCCTATGCGACTAAGGTGCTCAATCTGTATAAAGTTGAGGAATTTGATACAGAAAATGAGATAAAAATATTGTCGGATAAGGCTAAACAAGCGTGAATCTGTCTGAATTAAAATACGACCTCTATGATACGGTTTTAGCAATCAAGCGACGCTGGTTTCGTTCTGCTCTCAGTAGTTTAGGCGTCGCGATTGGTGTGGCTTCTTTAATTGTTATGCTCTCTATCAGTGAAGGTACGCTTGAAAAAACTACTCAGCAGTACCACCAACTAGGTTTGAATACCTTAAGAATACAAAGTCTGGGCAATGATGGTGCACCAGGTAGAGGGATTTCGGAAGCAGAGTTTATAGATATCCAAGAACAACTGCCTTCGTCAGCAAAAGTGTCCGCTTTTATTGTGCAAGAAACCTCTAAGGCCGAATTTAATGGGCTCTCAACGGCTGCGTCTTTAGTGTATGCATCTCAGCACTGGGTGAATATCGAGAAGCTAGCTTTGGAGAAGGGGCGGTTTTTAAGTCAGTCAGACCAACTTAGTGGTGCTTCTTTTTGTGTTATTGGTTATCAAGTGTCTCAGGCGCTTAATGTAAAGCTTTATCAATCAAGTATCAGCTTTAATGGCTATTCCTGTACGGTGGTGGGCGTGTTGTCTAAAAAACAGGGGGCCTTCGTTGAGAATAAAGATATTCATTTTATAGACTTTAATCGTGTGATTATTCTGCCCTTTAAGTTACAGCCTCAAGTTAATCGCTTTTCTTTGGCGCAGCTTTCAGAGATCTCTATTGAAATGCCGCCAGAAGAGACAGGCAATATTCTGGCCTTATCCAGAGCGTTAAACTCGACTTTAGCAAAGCGTTATCAAGGCTTGCTTAATTACCAAGTGGTTAGCCCGCTAGAATTATTGAATAAGGAAAAGGATAGTCAGTTGAGTTTTTCACTGATTATGATGTCTATTTCGGTGATGACCTTATTAGTCGGCGGAATCGGTATCATGAATATTATGTTGACCCATATCAGTGAGCAAACAAGAGAAATAGGTCTTCGCCTGGCAGTGGGTGCCTCACCTCAACGTATCGTTAATGTGTTTTTATTGCATGCGCTGATTATTTCAATGCTGGGGTGTTTTTTGGGCGGCAGTTTGGGCTTATTAATGGTCTTGGGCTTTGATTTATTTCTGGATTGGCCAATCAAATTATCAGTATTTGCTTTGGTGATTGGGCCACTTTTTTCGCTAATAACAGGCTTACTGTTTGGTCTTTATCCCGCTTTAAGAGCAAGTCAGATGGATCCGATCATCATGTTGAAAGAGTTTTAAAGGCTCTGTTAAGGGCTTTTCTTTGAATGGCAAGGTTTGAATGGTTAAGCTTGAACGGAAAGAAAAGTAAAAAAATGCGCAGCAAGCTGCGCATTTTTTCTGTATCTTTATCGGTTTAGAATGATAAGTTCATTCCGACCGCGATCACATTGCCGCTACCATCTTTGTCTTGTTCAACTGTTGCTTGTAAGCCGCCATCAGGGCCAACACCAATCAGGCCATAGACTGTTAGATTGCTGGCAATTTTACGGTCGTAACCAACGGCAAGCAGTATCGCATTATCGGCTTTAGTATCAGGATCTTGCATACCAATTTGCGCTTTGATACGTGCATCGTCACCAAAACGTGTATAACCACCTATAGTGATGGTTAATGGCGCTGTGGCATCTCGATCAGAGCGGCTGATACTGGCATTTAAGCTAACATCTTCATTGACTTCAAAGCTAGCAACAAACCCTATATCGGTAGAGAAATCAGAAACTTCAAGACCAGCGGCAAGTCCAAATGATTCATTGATTGGCATATCTGCCATGGCGCCTAAGCGCATTTTTTTTATCGCATCTTCATCGTTTGCATTTTCGCTATTCTGAAAATCAATAGAGTAAGCATAAGTCAATTCACTTGTCTGACTCAGAAACATAAGGGCGCTGTTAGCCGTGGTATTAGGAACAACAACGTTATTAAGGTCAGCGTAAGTACCTGAAAATAAATCCGCTTTATCCATTACGCGACGTAAAGGTAAATCGAGGTTACCAATTCGGTATTCGCTGTCGGCATTTTTGTAACCCAGGTAAGTTTGATAAGAACCGCCAAATCCACCGCCATCAATCAGGTCCATGTTTGCTTCATGAAGGTAGGTTAGGGTGTCTCCAGTATCTAAAGGAATTATGCCTTCAATGCCAATGTAGTTGGCATCGCCAGGAGCGTCATTGAAAGCGAAGGCTACTTCTTCAGCTAACTCAATCCCGAAAGAAACGTCAAAGTTGCCATGGAACGTCGGCATAGGTAATGACTCACCCGCAGTAGCATGAAACGCAAGCAAAGATGCAAGTATAAGTGATCCTTGAATAGGCAATTTGGTCTTCATTGTATGTCCTTGATATTTTGAAATTAATAATTTGGAATTAAAATGATATGTTTTATTTGAGTGCACTTATAATGCATAAGCTGCTGCTCAATACGGCAAAAATATCAGTAAAGTGACTGCTTCATTTTTTATAGAAGACATCCTATCATACCGGTGCTGTGAAGCTAGTGTTTACAGAGTGTAAAGCGTAAAAAAGTTGATTTTTAAATTTAAAACCAAAGGAAAATTCCTGAAAGGTTGTCTCTGGCTTCAGTACTCAATACTGTTTGTTTCAAATATTGCT
>ENA-OSET01004989-OSET01004989.1-sediment-metagenome-genome-assembly--contig:-NODE-4989-length-11451-cov-3.475119_pt1 | contig 11451 bp, 9 predicted proteins | sample MGYA00237882_ERZ534229 | MGnify/ENA primary metagenome ERZ534229 (study PRJEB26408, sample SAMN06266212) | sediment metagenome | isolation source: Hudson Canyon methane seep mesocosm | place: USA:Hudson...
TGATAAGTCAGATAACCCACCAACAACCATTCCTTTGTATTATTACAATAAAGCTACCGGGCTTTGGGTAGAAGAGGGCTCCGCTGTTTTGGTGACTGATGGCAATGAAACGTATTATGAAGGTGAGGTGAGTCATTTTTCTACATGGAATGCCGATGATTTATATGAGCAGGTATTAATAAATGGCTGTGTAGAAGATGTTAACGGCAACCGATTATCGAATATGAATGTTATTACTAAGGGGAACGATTATTCAGGCTCTGCAAACACCACAACCGATGCATTTGGTAACTTTTCTGTTGCGGCTAAATCTAATTCATCCGTTACTGTGTTTGGGTTTCAATTAGGCGTACAAACCAGCAACCTCAATACAACGACCAGTACCACGGATGAGCAGTTAGGCCAATGTTTGGTCAGCTCAGGAGGCGGGATTACAGTTAAGATGAGCTGGAAAACGCCTATGAATCGTGATTATGGCTTATATTTTGACGATTATGTTGGTGATGAATACCTTTCTTCCGACTTAAATGGTCCAAAATTTAAAGGTGAGGATACATATTGGGATCTTATCGTCTCTCTTTACGGCAGTTTACTGGAGTTTCCTTTTATGGATATATTCTTATCGGACCCTTATCATGAAATAGTGACCTCTGGTGAAGAACTTCTGGTTATTGCACAATTTCCATTACCAGGGACATATCGCTATATAGTGAAAAATAAATTAAGTGATTATATCGGCGAAAGTAATGACCACAGTACGGGTTTTCTACCAAGCATGAGACGAATATCCGACTCTCGGGTAGAGTTAAACATTAATGGGAATATCACTATGTTTTTTCCTCCTCCAGGTGAAGGCGGTGAAAATGTTAATTGGAATGTAATTCCACCAGGAACAGAGGCTCCTAATGTCATTTGGGAGGTGTTTGAATTTGTGGTTGCCAGTGATGGAAGTTTTACGGTGGTTCCATTGAATAATTGGCTTCCCCAAACAGAATGGAATGGTACACCACCACCTTCCCCTTAAATAAATTAGCTATAGGATATGAAATTAGAATGTTTTTACGGATTATTGTTTGTTTAGGTCTTTTATCTACTATTTTGGGTTGCTCTGAAGATAATGAAACTACAGGAGCTATTGTAGAAATTACTACAGAAACTACAGCAGTAGCTATGGTTGCAGGTAACAACTTAAGTAGTTCATCAGAAATGGCCACTTTTCATATGGTTCAGCAAGCAGGTACTTGCGGAGAGTCTATGGTAGAAAAATCTACTTATGAGGCTGTTATGAGTTTTGGTGCAGGTATTCAGGGGCATTGCCCCAAAATTAGTCCAGAGGGCTGGAGCTTAGAGTGGGGATGCCGACAAGTAGCTGATGAAAATGGCGAAAGGGTTACAATGTTTAGCTATCGTATACCTAATACTTCAGACATGCTTGAATATTCTAAACAGAATTGCTTGAGTCAAGAAGGGAGTGAATGGTTAGTCTTTGACTAGCCCTTCGCTGTGAAAAATTCAAGCGCGAGGTTGAGGACTTGTCTGGTAGGCGAGTTACAGAAAAAAAACGGGGACCAAGGCCTAAAAAGTGTATTGATTAATTAATAGTTTTTACACTGACCCCAAATATTATAACAGGAGACGGCATATCCATCGCTTATCGTTATCATAGTCTTGATGATCAGAGCTTAAGCGGGCTTGGGGTTTTACTAAGGGTGAATTTTTAGTGTAGTTGAGAAAACACAGTGAGCATCAGTTGCTCTCTGTGTTTTGAATTTCAGAGATGGTCCTGTTGATTTCGTCTATCACGCTCTTACTAGTCGACTTTGAACATAGGATGTGGTGCTCTTTACCTGAAGGTAGGCCAATAAGTTTTACTTTTTTAAAATCCTTTGCAGCCAGTTGTAAAATGAAAATAAGATAATCACCTTCTTTCTCTGCCATAAAAACATAGTCACCACGGCCTGCCTTCAGTATTCTGAAAGCGTTTTTAACTTCCGAACCTATATCTATAGTGGGGGGGGTATATTTTTTAATGATGTCTTCCAGATCGTCTTGATAAGCATAGTTTTCAATTATTATTAGCGTCTTATCTTTGTTCGAGAATACGTCCTGAAGAGTGATTGATGTTTTAAAAAATGAGTCTGAAGCTCGAGTAAAAGCAAAAATATCTTTCTCCTGAAAAATAGGTAGAGTAAATATACCTATGTCATTCCAGTCGTTAGATTTACTTGGGCCAAGGACACATACATTTTTTTTATTTTCTTTGAGAATAACTCTTTGCCGTTTCAGCGGCACTTGTTTCCAATCAAAATTCAATGTTGATTTAATAGAAATAGTCCTGGCAATATCACCTACTAATCCATAAGGCCCCCAGCCGCCGGTCATAATAAAAGGTGATCGCTCGTTAAAAAGAATTGTGACTAGTTCTTTTGAGAACGCTGTTTCACTACTCAGTAATAAAATCCCAAAAGTGAGCTTTAATAGCTTATTTGTCATAGGGGCCATAAGTTTTATAATACTCGTCATATCGACTCTTGTAGTTCATTTTACTTTCATAAATTTTATTAAATGATTCACTTCTATCCCTGTATCGTCGATAAATTTTATCAGAGGCTTGTTTCCACCTATTAAGGTCTTCTTTGGACCAAGTGTTAATGGTGTACCCATCTTCAGAAAATTTATTAAAGGCTGTTATATCTATATTTTTACTTCTTAAAGTGGTGGTGATAGTAAAGTCTTTAATCGCAGACTCTAAAATTGCCTGAAGATCGGCAGGCAGAGCATCATAGGCTTCTTTGTTAATAAGAAAATCGGCTAATACCGAGGGTTGCCAAACGGCAGGAGCGATAAGGTAAGGGTAAGCCTTCTCAAACCCCAGCATCAGAGTGGCACCCGGTACCGTCCACTCCACACCATCAAGTAACCCACTACCAGCTAAAGGGATAATTTCTTCTGGAGTAATAGGCGTAGAAAAAGCGCCTGCAGCTTCAATGAGAGTATCAGCTGGAACCCCTGGGCCTATACGAATTTTTTTACCTTTAAGGTCATCCAGCCCTTTAATCTGAGTATTTGATAAAATGCCAAACTCCATGCCTGCCCACCAGGCTGGGCGCCATAAAATACCTTGAGGTGCGGCTAGTTTATTAGCTAGTTCCATACCTTCACCTTCAAAGAAATACAACATGGAAGCATCGATATTCATAAAATCATACGGGCCAGATTGTATTGCCGCCCAGCCCATATCTTCTTTTAGCCACCAGTTAGGCCAACCAAGTGCCATTTGTGTCGTACCCTTTTTAACCCCAGTGAATATACCTGCGCCTTTGGTTATGGCTCCTTGGGGGTAGGGGGTTATGTTTAATCGCCCAGCACTCATAGTCTTTACTTTTTCAGTAAATTCCACGAGTGTTTGATAGTCAGGGTTTTGTTCAGGCGCTTGTGACTGAATTTTCCAGTGAATAGGGGGGGGAGTTTTCTGTTGCTCTATATATTGAGATGTAAAAAAACCAAATAAAATGCCACCGAAAAGAGTTATTGTTGTAATCGCATTTTTCATCTTTATTTTATCCATTGGACAATAAATTTAATTACTTAGTTTTTATTATGTAACGCCTCCTTCAAGTTGGAGTGCGGTCATTAAGGATCGATGATACGTTTATATAGCAGTATAGATTAAGGGTTAGTTTTTTCCTCTTACTGTGCCATTAAAACTTTATTCCGTAACCAACGATTAGCAGGGTCTTTATCTACATTAAGATGCCAATACAAATGAACATCAATATCTGGTAATTCAACGGGGAGTTCATAAATTGAAATATCCAATTGTTTGCTAAACATGTTTGCAGCACTTTCAGGCATAGTTAGCAGCATATTACTGTTTTCAACGACTCTACAAGCAGAGAAAAAATGTTGGCAACGTAATCCCACTCTTCTTTGTAATCCTAATCTTCCTAGTTCAAAGTCTTCAAGCCCTGGCCCTGATGACCTTGATGAAACCAGCACATGTTTCTTTTGCAGGTAGGTTTCGGTATCTAACTTCTTTTTCTTGGTCGTACACTTAAGTGTTGAGTGACTATCAGCAGCAACCACCACAAGTCGGTCTTTTCTGATTTGTGTATGGCAAATGTTTTCAGTCACAGGCAACAGAATGTCGATGGCTAAATCAACATCACCGGATGCCAGCTTATTTTCTAAATCGCTTCTTCTTACACGGGTGCTGGTTAAATCAACCTGAGGTGCTTCTTTGTCTATATGGCTCATTAAGTAGGGTAAATAGGCTGCTTCAAGAGAATCATGAAGGCTTAGTGAATAGCGTTTTTTTGCACTTGATGGATCAAACTGTCTAGATTGTTGTAATGCTACCTGAAGCTGTCGCAAGGCTACACGTACATCTGCAATTACATTTTTTGCAATAGCTGTGGGCAGCATTTTGTTGCTTTGACGAACAAATAGCGGGTCATCGAAATGGTCGCGGAGCCGTGCAAGCGCATGGCTTACTGCGGGCTGGGTAATATTGAGAACGTTAGCAGCTTTGGTAAGGTTGCCTTCGGTATAAATAGTATCGAAAACAACAAAGAGATTAAGGTCTATTCTCATAGTGAGTGCTCGTGAGTCTGTTGCCTTATTATAAATAAAACTAATAGATATTGATTATAACTATTCATTGGTTTTATTTATAGGTAGGGCATAAGATAAGTTCAGCATCATTTGACGTACTACATAAAACACGGCCTGAAACACCCTTGGAGATAGTTATGGATTTTAGCTTATCAGAACGTTCGCAAGATTATTTGAGTCGCGTAAAGGCTTTTATGGAGCAAGAAATATTGCCTATAGAAGATGACTATTTTAGAGAACTAAAATCATTAGATAACCCCTGGGTTGTGTTACCGATTATTGATGAATTAAAAGCGAAGGCTAAAGCGCAAGGCTTGTGGAACATGTTCTTGCCTATTGAAGGTTATGGCCCTGCTTTAACTAACGCTGAATATGCGCCTATTGCCGAGCAAACAGGAAGAAGCTTTATCGCGCCAGAAATTTTCAATTGTAATGCCCCTGATACGGGCAACATGGAGGTGCTGCTCCATTACGGCTCGGAAGAGCAAAAGGCTCAATGGTTAACGCCGTTATTGGAAGGAAAAATTCGCTCGGCCTTTTGTATGACAGAGCCTGATGTAGCTTCTTCAGATGCAACCAATATAGCGGCCACCGCCATTATTGAAGGTGATGAAGTTGTGCTCAATGGACGTAAGTGGTGGAGTACCGGTATTGGTCACCCGGATTGTGAAATTCTTATCTTTATGGGGCTGACTAACCCCGATGCACACCGCCACCAACGACACTCTATGGTGCTTGTTCCTAAAAACACACCAGGGGTAAAGGTTGAACGTATGCTGTCTGTTTTTGGTGATTTGGATGAACCTTATGGACACGGTGAAGTTAGTTTTACCAATGTACGATTACCAAAAAATGCCATCATTGCCGGGCCGGGGAGAGGGTTTGAAATTGCACAAGGGCGTTTAGGTCCAGGTCGAATTCACCATTGTATGCGTGCAATTGGCGCTTCGGAACGCGCCTTGGAATTACTGATTAAACGAGCGGTAAGCCGTGAAGCATTTGGTAAGCCCATCGCCAACTTAGGTGGAAACAGAGACATTATAGCTAATGCACGTATGGCTATTGAGCAAGCCCGATTACTCACACTTAAAGCGGCATGGAAACTTGATACCTTAGGTATTATGGGGGCTATGAGTGATGTGTCTCAAATTAAAGTGGTTGCGCCTAATGTATTACAAACCATTGTTGATCAGGCAATGCAGATTCATGGGGGAGCAGGGATGAGTGAAGATTTTCCACTGACTCAGCTATTTGCTTATGCACGCTGTTTGAGGTTGGCCGATGGGCCTGATGAAGTTCATCGATTGCTTATTTCAAAATTTGAATTATCGAAGTATAAAAACTTAATGAAAAAGTAACTTCTTGCCCCTTTTTGAGTGAAAGACATGAATAACAAACGAATATTTATTACAGGTGGAGCCAGCGGTCTTGGCAAAGCAGTAGCTATTAAATTTGCTAGTAAAGGCTTTAAGGTTTGTATTGGTGATGTGAACGATGAACGTGGGCAAGAAGCGGAAGCGGAGCTTAAATCACTCTCATCAGAATCTTTTTATGTTTACTGTGATGTGACTTCGCAAGACAATTTGGAAAATGTACGTTCTCAACTAGAAACACGTTGGGGTGGGGTAGATGTAGTCGTGAATAATGCCGGTGTTGGCGGCACGGCGGGTTCTATTGAAGATGTTAGTTTATCTGATTGGCAGTGGGTAATAGATGTTAATTTAATGGGTGTGGTCAGAGGCTGTAAAACATTTACGCCATTATTCAAAAAGCAGAAAAGTGGCCACTTTGTCAATATCGCCTCAGCAGCGGGCTTAATGAGTGCGCCTTTTATGAGTAATTACAATGTGACGAAAGCTGGGGTTATTTCTCTTTCTGAAACGCTCTTAGCCGAGCTTCATGCACATAACATCACTACCAGCGTAGTTTGTCCTGCATTCTTTCAGACCAATCTGACTGAATCTATGCGCTCTCATATTGGAGGCATTCATTCCAAAGTAAATAAGTTGATGAGCAGATCAAAAATTACTGCTGAAGATGTAGCCGATAGTATTTACCAAGCCTATGAAAAAAAGGAATTCTGGGTTGTGACTCACCCATTTGAACGTCGTATGTGGTACTTCAAACGTATGGTACCCAAAGGTTTTAATGCTCTGATGCAACGTCAGGCTAAGAAGCTATTTGCATAATAAAATGAAATTCGAATGAGCTAGGGGAGAGCGTAATGTCAGTATTAGATCAAGCATCGGATGTAAGAGAGGGAGAGTCCCTTAACCTTAAAAAAGTTGATGGATATTTGAAGCAAGTATTACCCGATTTGGAAGGTAATATTTCGCTTAAACAGTTTCCTGGTGGCGCGTCGAATTTAACGTATTTAATTCAATACTTGAATCAAGACTTGATATTACGCCGTCCGCCCTTTGGTCACATTGCAAAGTCAGCTCATGACATGATTCGGGAATCAAATATTATGCAGGCGCTGAGGCCTGTTTATCCTTATGTTCCGAAGATATTGGCGCAGTGTGAAGACTCGGATGTTATGGACTCTAATTTTTATGTAATGGAACGCTTTGCAGGCATTATTCCCCGTCAGAATTTACCAAAGGAACTCAACCTGAGTGAAGATGATACACGCCGCTTATGCTTAAACGTTATTGATAAGCTGGTAGAGCTTCATCAGGTTGATTACAAAAAAGCAGGTCTTGAAGGTATTGGTAAGGGGGGAGGGTATGTAAAGCGCCAAATTGAAGGTTGGAGTGATCGCTATATTAAAGCGAAGACGGATGATGCCACTTCTTTCGAAGGTGTTATGGCTTGGCTAAAAGAAAAGATGCCAGAAGACGTAAAAACATGCGTTATCCATAACGATTACCGTTTTGATAATGTGGTGTTAAACCCTGACAATCCCTTCGAAATTATTGGTGTATTAGATTGGGAAATGGCCACACTAGGTGACCCACTGATGGACTTGGGGAATAGTCTGGCTTATTGGATTCAGGCTGATGATGAACCAGGCTTTCAAATGATGCGCAGGCAGCCAACTCATCTTAAAGGCATGCTCACAAGAAAAGAGGTGGTGCAGTACTATCTTGAAAAGTCAGGTCTATCTATTTCAAATTTTGACTTCTATGAAATCTATGGGTTATTTCGTTTAGCCGCTATTATTCAACAACTTTATTATCGTTATTATCATGGTCAAACAAAAGATGAACGTTTTGCAGGCTTTGTGCATGCAGGCAAGTATTTGGAAGAGCGTTGCCTGAAGTTAATTGAGCAGAGTTCATTATGATCGATTTGTATTGATAAAGAGTGTCAGGAGGCGTTTATGGGTGCGATTTACTTAGTAAGACATGGACAAGCATCGTTTGGTCAGGCTGATTACGATAAGTTGTCTGATAAAGGACGAAAACAGTCAGAAATTTTAGGGGAACACTTTAAAAAACTGGTGACGCCCGATCGCTTTTATTCGGGGAATCTACTTCGCCACGAACAAACCGCAGATCATTTTTTAACAGGCTTCGGTGATAGTAGTCTTCCAATGATTACTCACTCTGGTTTTAACGAATTTAACCATGTTGAAGTGCTTGTTCGATATAAGCCTGAATGGAAAGACTACAAGGTGATGGCTGTAGACCTGGCTAAAAACCCTATCCCTAAGAAAGCATTTGAGAGTGCCTTCTTAGCAGCTGTGAAACGATGGATTTCAGGGGGGCATGATCATGAATATGAAGAATCATGGACTCAGTTTCAGCATCGATGCAGCAGTGCATTGAAAGAGGTTATAGCACAGTCTGAATATGCAAAAAATATAGTGATATTTACCTCAGGTGGGCCAATTTCAGCGATCACTCAACAGGTATTAAAACTAGCTGATAGAGAAGCATTTTCGATTAACAGCGTGTTGGCTAATACCAGTGTGTCCAAATTACTATTCTCGAAAGATCGTTTGAGCGTTTCATATTTAAATAATTATGTACATCTTGAATTAGCCGGTTCCGGCTGGGTCACTTACCGATAGAGACGAAGACTATGACTAACACATTTAATTTATCAGGCAAGGTTGCTCTAATCACCGGTGCGAGTCGTGGAATTGGTGAAAGTATTGCCAAACTATTGGCTGAAAATGGAGCTCATGTAATCATTTCCAGCCGAAAAATTGAAGGCTGCCAGCAGGTCGCAGATGCGATTAAAGAGGCTGGAGGCAGTGCAGAAGCTATTGCTTGTCATATTGGTGATATGGAACAGGTAGAATCAATTTTCAAGCAGGTAGAAGCCTCTCATGGCAAGTTAGATATTCTTGTTAATAACGCTGCTACCAACCCCTATTTTGGGCATGTGTTAGATACAGATTTAAGTGCCTTTCAGAAAACCGTTGATGTAAATATTCGCGGTTACTTTTTTATGTCTACTTTAGGCGCAAAGCTTATGAAAAAAGGAGGCGGTGGTGCCATCGTAAACGTAGCATCGGTTAATGGTGTGATCCCCGGTCATTTCCAAGGCATTTATTCTATTACTAAAGCGGCGGTTATTTCTATGACCAAGACCTTTGCTAAAGAATGTGCGGGTTTGAATATTCGTGTGAATGCTTTATTACCGGGAGCAACGGATACTAAGTTTGCTTCTACGATTGTTAATAACCCAGGTATTTTGAAAAAGGCGATGGAACATGTGCCTATGAACCGTGTAGCAAACCCTGATGAAATGGCTGGAGCGGTGCTTTATTTAGTATCCGATGCTGCTAGTTATACCACGGGGACTTGTTTGAATGTTGATGGTGGTTATTTGCTAGGGTAGTGCACATCGATTTTAATGGCGTGCTTGAGATGTTTTAACCAATTTGCTCATCATGGCTCTTAGTGCCGCAGGTTTTACCGGCTTATGAAGTATTTGATAGCCTCTTTCATTGGTTTCTATAGTGAGTTCTTTCGCTGTTTGTGCTGTCACCAGAACCCCCGGTATTTTTACCCCTACTTCTGAACGGGCAAAAAATAATTGAAGCTGATCCATTGCATCAAGACCATTCTGGTTATTATCTAATTGATAATCGGCTAATAGTATTTCGGGTTTAGCTTGTTCCTGAGAGTATTGTTGCTTCGCATGGTCTAAGCTACTTGCCGTAGTTACTTTACAGCCCCAGCCTGTTAATAATGAGGCCATGCCTTCTAAAATAGCCGGGTCATTATCTATGCAGAGAACATTAAGGTCTTCTAAGCCTCCTACTTTTCTTGCTGTAGACACGTTAACTTCACTTGATAGCGGCGTTTGTTTGCTTGATCCAATAGGGACGGTAATAGAAAAAACGCTGCCTTTTCCAAGTTTGGAGCGAACCTTCACAGGATGATCTAAAACATGGCTAACTCTATCTACTATTGCTAAGCCCAAACCCAGTCCATTTTTATCGTGCCCGTGCTGAGGTAGGCGTTTAAACTCCTCAAAGATTATTCCAATTTCATTTTCAGGAATACCGGGGCCTGTATCCCATACTTCTATTCGTAAAGAGCTCTTTAAGTGACGACAGCCCAATAATATTTTCCCTCTGGATGTGTAGCGCATCGCATTGGATAGGAAGTTTTGTATAACTCTGCGCAAGAGCTGTGGGTCTGAATGGACCGTTTTAAAACAGGGAACTGTGTTAAGGGTGAGATTCTTATCTTCAGCAATAACAGTAAATTCAGCATTAAGTTGTTTGAGTATGTCTTGAATACAAAAGTCAGTCACATGGGTTTCAAGAATACCTGCGTCGAGTTTAGATATATCTAATAGGGTGCTAAGTATTTCTTCTGCGGCGGTTAAAGAATGGTCAATGTTTTCTACCAGCGCTTTATTCTTTCCCTCTTCTTGTTGATGTAGAGCTGAGGTAAATAGCTTGGCGGCATTCAAGGGTTGCAATAAATCATGGCTGGCGGATGCTAAAAACCGTGTTTTACTTTGGTTCGCCTGTTCGGCAATAGACTTTGCCTGAAGCAATTGATCATTAAGAACCGATAATTCCTGGGTTCTTTCTTTAACCCGCTCTTCCAAATATGTATTGGTATCTTTTAATGCCTGAGTCGTTTTCTTAAGGTCTGTGATATCTGCAAAAGTGGTAACAAAGCCGCCTCCGGGTGATGGATTACCTTGAATGAGGAGTGTTGACCCATCAGGGCGAGACCGTTCATATTCGTGTGCCGTTCCATCTCTCATGAGCTTCAAACGGTCTTCTATGAGTATTTCAATTTTTGATTTTGGAAGTTTAGCTGCAATGAGGTTGTATCTTACTAAATCTGCAATGGGTCGCCCAATTTGCACAAAACCTTTAGGGTAATTGAATAAATTTATATAACGCTGATTCCAGGCAACAATGCGTTGCTGGTTATCAATAACACTCACACCTAGCGTGATGTTCTCAATGGCAGACTGTAGTAAATCTCGGTTAAACTGCATCACTTGTGACGCTTCATCAACGATGCTTACAACATCTTCGATGTGCATATCCCGACCTTTAAGCGTTGAATCCAAAACAACTTTGGCGGTTGATGAACCTATGGCATTCGCTAACTGCTTCTCAATAAACTTAAGAAGCCTTGGGCTGGCATAGCGGCCTGGAGACAATTTTTCGGTATAACGTTTTTCGTAGATTAGAAAAATGGCAGTGGTTTTTTCTGTCCCCATAAAACGCTCAGAAAGTGCCCTAAGGTCATCAATGGTGGTGTTGCTTCTTCGAAGGTCTTGTGAGGAGTTTTGATTAGAAATGTCTACTTCATGAAAGAATGCAGCGACCTGTATTTTTTCTCTTACTCGTTGTTGGGTTAGTAGTGAAACAAAAATATATAAAAGAAGATTTACACCGAGGCTCCA
>ENA-OSET01004992-OSET01004992.1-sediment-metagenome-genome-assembly--contig:-NODE-4992-length-11445-cov-3.684465_pt1 | contig 11445 bp, 3 predicted proteins | sample MGYA00237882_ERZ534229 | MGnify/ENA primary metagenome ERZ534229 (study PRJEB26408, sample SAMN06266212) | sediment metagenome | isolation source: Hudson Canyon methane seep mesocosm | place: USA:Hudson...
CTATTCAGCAACGGATAATGTCGACGGCAATATCACCGGTAGTGTTTCGGTCAATTCAAGTGCTGTTAATACCAGTACGATAGGAAGCTACTCGGTAACTTACAATGTCTCCGATGCCGCGGGCAATAACGCGACAACGGTGACCCGTACCGTGAATGTGGTCTCAGCTACCACCACTCATACCGAGAGCCCAGCATTAAGTGTCGGTGCAGCTTCCATTTCAACCACGCTCAATATTACTGATGATATTCAAATCGCAGACCTGAATGTCTTCATTGATATGCCACACGATTACCCAGGAGACGTTTCAATTATTCTAACTAGTCCCTCAGGTACAAGTGTCACTATTGTTGACGGCCCTGGAAAACCGGCTTCAACATGGGGTTGTGCAAACGATGATTTCCTCGTTACGCTTGATGACGAAGGTACCGGCAACGTCGAAGACGCATGTACCAGTGCACCCGCGGTTAGTGGTACGTTAATTCCGAACAATGCATTAAGCGCATTCGATGGCGAATCTGCACAAGGTACATGGACGCTACAACTAGATGATTCCTATACCCAATCTGATACAGGCACGCTTAATAGCTGGAGTCTAAATATCACCGCTGATGTCACGGCTACTTTAGATACAACTGCGCCAACATTGACGCTAGTAGGCAATGCCGTTATTGAGCACTCAAATGGTGCTTCGTTTACTGATCCAGGTGCAATAGCAAGCGACAATATTGATGGCAACATCACTGCCAGCATCATCGTATCTGGTGCTGTCGACGTTAATACCGACGGCACATATGTTCTGACTTACAATGTTCAAGATGCAGCGGGAAATACTGCCACTTCTGTTTCGCGCACGATCAATGTTTCAGCGGCAGCAGCATCACCTATTTTCACCGAAGCAGAATCTGGCACTACTGGAGGTAGCCATACTATTGAAAGCTCTCATGCTGGCTACACAGGGTCTGGCTTTGTTAATTATGCAGGTGAAGGCTTTATGGAATATACATTTGAGGGCAGTGCTGTTCCTTATGATCTAACGATACGTTATGCATTAGGTGGTGGTAATCGTCCCCTAGACGTGATTCTAAATGGTTCTAATGTCGGCACGATTAGTTTTCCAGCGACTGGCGCTTGGACGACCTGGCTCTCGAGTGCACCGTTTTCAATAACACCTATTTCAGGAACAAACACGCTTAGGTTACAAACCACTGGGTCCAGCGGTGCTAATGTGGATTCACATAGTTTGATTCCCCAGTAATACTCCCTATTAATTAGAGTGAGTAATGAGAGTAGGGTAATTTGGTATATTTTAAGATGGTCGCTCTAGTCTCTGAGCGACTGAGATAGGTGCCGACTATTAGTCTGCAAGGCTATTCGGTAAACAGCTTAAAACTGGAAATGTTTTAGTGTTGAGCTTTAAGCGTGGCGGTTAACCTACCATTACTTCTTCTTGTTCTCTTTCTGTTTCAATATCAATAAAATCACTTAAGTGATCCCAAACAATTCGACGATGAAGGTTGGAGCTTGGAATGGCTTCGAGCCCTCCCATTAGCTTCATTAGATCACTACCCGTTTTTGAGAAGGGTTGTAGATAGTAGCCTACACTTTGACCTACCTGAGTAAAGTCATGGCTGATACAGTGTTTTTGTCGATCATAGAAAAACTCAAAACCTACCACTAACTCATTTGGTTGCGCGGCAATCATACCGGCATTGATGCAATGAGATAATAAGCGAGTCTCAGAAAATATATCATCTTTATCGGCGTTATTCTTAGTGCTACGGAAAATAAATGGATGTCCATTACTGCCGACAAAGGCATAGTTAGCGACTTTTTTGAAGGCGGTTATTTCCCAAGTATCGCAGTGATATAAAAAATTCAAACTACGTTTTGAAATAGATCCAGGGTGTTTAAGTTCGCAATGCATGGCACGAGCCCAAAGGCTTTGTATCGCTTTATTCGATACGTTTTGAGCGTAATCAAAAAAGATATTGGCCCAGTCAGGGTCCACTGACTTCATATTGACTTTATCGCCAAGTAGTCCAGAAACAGTTGAAAGGATGGCTTCGATATTTTCTTGTTTTTTTACTTCCTGGTAGCGCACGCGGGCATGGGTTCGCTCATTAATACTCGCAAACTCAACGTCTGTTTCGACAAAAATGGCATCGCCATCCTCATCAGAACTTTTACCGCCGGCTATATTGCGCACAATCGTGCCGTTAGAGCGATAATAACCGCCCATCGACTTTGTGCATAAAGCGACGAGTTTGGACCAGGTTCCCATTTGTTTTTTATTTTTCCCTTTCGACCTTAGCAAGGTTCTCCAACTCCCTTTAGTTTTATAATTTCACACGACGTTTCACAAATTTTATATAAATATAATATTTATTAGTGTTATTCGTTATTTGAACAGTCGTACACATCCTTGATGGCAAAAAATATAGGCATTCCTAGCGATGAAAACAAGTACTGCTTTTTTTGTGGTAAGTAAATGTGATCCTGTTCAAAAAAAGTCATTAAATTTAAGAAAATACATGCATCACCAAAATTAATTTGCTAAGTAAAAAATCTAATGATATCAATGAATAAGACAGATTGCGCCACTAACTTCAGAGCTTACTTTAACATTGTGAGATAAGTTGATGAGCTCAGTGAAGAAAGCAGGTGAAAGACAATAGAATTTACGATACCGTAGTGAAAAACTCACCAACAAAGCAGACTATGTTACGACTTTATCCTTCAAATAAAACTGAAAATCTGGCCTTGGTGATTGCTGAGCTTATGAAGGCTAAGCCGCTCACGAGCGTATTTTCGAAAGAAGTGATTTTAATCCAAAGTCATGGCATGGGCTCTTGGCTGCAACAACAGGTTTCTGAACAGTTGGGTATTGCTGCAATGATTGATTGTATTATGCCTGCATCTTTTATCTGGCAGCTATTGCAGACCTTAATGCCTAATGATCCGCACGTTCCTGTTTTTGAAAAAAATAATGTTAGGTGGGAAATATTTAAACGTTTACCTGAAAAACTAGATGACCCTCAATATGCCACTCTGGCGAATTATATAAATGCCATCAGTTCTTCTGGGCAAACAAAGAAAGAAGACCAAGCTCTACGGTCAGATAAAGTACTTTTTGAGCTTAGTGAAGTGTTAGCCGACTTATATGATGCGTATCAAAATTACCGGCCTGATTGGATCGCTGCTTGGGAGAAAGGTGAACGACCTCATGCCAAGCAAGATACACTTAACAACCTAGAAGCTTGGCAGTCTGACTTATGGAATAGTTTGTACCCAGACTTACCCTTAGATAAGCGCCAACACCGTTCTATTTTATTAGCCGAGCTTGTTGATAAACTGAAGTTTTGCCCCGAAGAAGTTAAACAACAGCTGCCTGAGCGTATATTTGTTTTTGGCCTTTCTTCATTGCCGCCACAGTGGTTGCCTATTATGTCAGCCCTAAGTGCCTACTGTGATGTCCATTTTCTGATCCAAAACCCCTGCCGATATTATTGGGGCGATGTCTATTCCGAAACCCAGCAATTGAAACTTGAGCACTCTCTGGTTTCAAAGGGGGTGAGTAGTGAAACAGCAGCAGACACTTTTTTAGAAAGTAACCCTTTATTAGCCTCTTGGGGAAGTTTGGGTCGAGATTACATCTCTATCATTTATCAAAATGATGCGATCAAAGAAATGCCAGTAGAGCTCTTTGAGACAAACGCACAAAATACCGAACAAGATTCGCCTAGTGCATTAAGTTTGCTTCAAGACGATATTCTCAACCTACAGGCTAATCAGCATATTCTTTCAAGTAGTGATGATTCAGTCCGTTTTGCTAGCTGTCATAGTAACTTAAGGGAAGTGGAAGCATTGCATGACTACCTTTTCAACCTGCTTGACCAGACAGATGATATAGCCCCAAAAGATATTATTGTGATGATGCCGGACGTGCAGGATTTTGCGGCATTGATTGACGCGGTTTTTTCACGGCCAGCGTATGATTGTTATGGACATGCGCATTATTTGCCATATGGTATTTCTGATCAGATGTTATCTCTTGATCAACCTATGCTGGATGTACTTAGCGGCATACTGAACTTGTCAAAATTACGTATCACCGCTTCAGAAGTGTTGGACTGGTTGGATATTGAAGCGATACGCGAGCGGTTTTGTATTGAAGAGATCGAGTTGGAACAAATTCATGCCTGGGTAGAAGGCTTGAGTGTGCGTTGGGGTTTATCCGAAGCGCATCGAAATGCACAATTATCTTTAACAGATTCAGGCCAGGGCAATACATGGTTAAGTGCCTTTAAACGCTTGTTAGCGGGTTACCTGTTTGGTGTTGATGAACCTGTTTTGCAAACGTCGGGTGAGGTGCTTGCTCAACCACAGTTTACCCGAGATACTCAGTTATTAGCGGGTAAGCTTATTCGGTTTATTGACGTTATTGAGCAAAGCGCTCAACAACAAAAAGGCTCGTTTTTAGTTCATGAGTGGCTAGCCAAAATTTCAGGATGGTGGGGGGATTGGTTTGACTTTGAATATTTAAGTGATGATATTCAAAGCCTAATGGATCAAGCACTCAATAGTCTGGCAGAAGAAGTGAAATATGCCGGTTTTGAGCAAACGCTTCAGTTTGGCGTTATCGCTCAATGCATTTCTACCAGATTTGAAAAGGAAAGGGTCAGCCAGCGATTTCTTGCTGGACGAATAAATTTTTGTACCCTGATGCCGATGCGCAGCATTCCATTTAAATCTGTCTGCATGCTTGGCATGAATGAAGGCCAGTACCCACGACCAACACAGAAAGTCAGTTTTGATCTCTTGAGTTTAGGTGAAGCCAGAATAGGGGACCGCTCTCGGCGGGAAGATGATCGATATCTATATTTAGAAGCGATTTGTAGTGCGCGTAGCAGTTTGTATTTGAGCTATTGCGGGCATGATATCCGAGACAACTCAGAGCGCTTTCCGTCAATACTCGTTAGCGAGTTACGTGATTATTGCGCTAAATACTTTGTGTTGGAAAACAGTGAAATTGACATCTTGGATCGATGGACCACAGAGCATCGTCTTCAGCCGTTCCATCCAAGCTATTTTTCTTCGAAGGGTAATGAAGTGTCTAGGTCAGTTTTACAGAAAACGTACAGCACCGATTGGTTAGGCTTGTTTAATAAAATAGAGATAGGAAATGAGACAAGCCAAGAGAAAGTTGTTGTAACTGAGCAAAGTGACTTGCCGTCTTTTGACCTGTTTAATGTGCCTGAAGTACAAGAGCGTCATATTAGCCTGAACAGTTTGGCAAGAATGGCTGACCACCCCTTACGTTTCTATTATCAACAAACTCTAGGTTTAACTTTTACTGCACTTCAGTCAGATATAGAAGACAGTGAACCCTTTGCATTGAATCATTTGGACAGCTATCAATTAAAGTCTGACCTGGCACATTCATGGGGTGAGGTCTTAACGCAGAATGCGGGACAGACTGTTGATATGAGTGCGGACCAGAGTGCGGACCAGAATGCGAGCAAGAGCGTTTATGAACAATGGCACTTAGCAGACCGCTTTCCACGTTCGCCAGTGGATAAAATTTACTATCACGATGCGCAGCAATCTTTATCCTCCATGCAAGACTACATGTCGAACTTAAGTGATCAACAAAGCGATTTTTCACTTCATCCTTTTGAACTTACACTAGGTAATGAGCATGTAGAGGCAGAGTTATTAGCGTCCTCAACCGGCTGTATCGAGTTAAGTGTCGGTAAGAATATTGCTGGACGTTTTTTTGGTATCTGGGTAAAGCATGTGTTTTGGAATCTGCATTGTCAAGGGCGTTTGGAGCAGGGTGACGGGCATGCGGAGCAGGGTATTAGTAGAATTGTCACTGTAGATGCATTATGGACGCTTCCAGCACTAGAGCGCTCAGTCGCACAACAATATGCCAGAGAAATTCTCGATTTATATATTAGCCTTGAACAAACTCCTACTCCCTTTTTAGCAAAATGTAGCTTTGCCGCCTTGTTTGAAAAAGAGACTCAAGTAAAGTCGGCGTTTAAAGGTGTCAATTTTGGAAGTGTCAATATTCAGGGTGAACAAGATGACCCATACTGGCAGCGTTATTGTTTATTGTCAGAGGAATTTAGTGAGGAAGCATCACCTCTGAATAGCTTACCCGATCTGACCAGTTCAATCTTTTACCAGCAGGTTTTCGCGCATAAAGATCAGATCACTTGTGAAGAGCTTGAGGGAAGTATTGTATGACGCCCCTTAACTTAAGCGATTTTCCTTTAGATGGTCTGGCTTTAATAGAAGCTAGCGCTGGCACCGGCAAAACCTATGCTTTAGCGAACTTATATTTACGCTACCTGTTGCAGAAACAATTTAGCGTTGATCAAATCCTAGTCGTCACGTTTACTGAAGCCGCTACTCAAGAACTGAAAGATCGGATTCGCAGTCGGATAAGAGAGTTATGCGCCGTTTTTGATCAACAGCTTGATCTTGATAAACAAACGCAAAATGAATCTGAAACAGACGACTTCTTATTAGAACTCTTTCACTCCTCAGAGCATGCTGAGCTGGATCGTTTACGTTTAAAAATAGCCGAACGGCAAATGGATCAAGCCGAAATTCATACCATTCATGGTTTTTGTCAGCAGATATTAAAAACCCATGCGCTTGATGCCAATACACCGTTTAATCAAAGCTTAATAGAAAATGAGAAAGAACTATTAACCAAAGTTATTGAAGACTTTTGGCGACAGGAAGTGCTGAGCTTAAATGAGCATGAGCTGGTGTTCATCTGTTCAAACTGGTCTTCGCCAGAGGATCTGCTTAATTCGATTACACCATTGCTCAAGCGTCGGCCTGAAAGGCTGATTCCTGCGATTCAAACCGGCGGTATATCTGCCTGGCAGCATAGTTACTCAGAATCATTAAGCTGGTTTAAATTGTTGAAAAGCAAAACCCGAGAGTCAGCTGCCGAGTTGGAAAGTATTATTGCCAAGTCGGACCTGAAACGACTTAAAGATAAACAAAACTGGCTGACTAAAATAATCAATTGGTCGGTAATTGATGAAGTCGATTTTAGTTTCCCCAGCGCAGGGAAGCGGAAAAATTTATTCAATGATTTTTTACCTGAAAATTTATTGGCACAAACCAAAGCAAAATGCAGCCCACCGGAGCACCCTTATTTTGACTTTTTAGCTCGACATATTAATGCTGCGCCAGCGCCATTGAAAACACAGTTTATTGTGCAGGCTTACCCGTTAATACAACAGAAAATTGTTGATGAAAAACGAGAGCAAAGTGTACTCGGTTTTGATGACCTGATCCTAAACGTCTCGACGGCTCTCAAGCAAAATGAAGGTTTTGCACAAAGTGTAAAATCTCGTTATCAAGTGGCTTTGATTGATGAGTTTCAAGATACCGATAAAACTCAATACCATATTTTTAGCACCTTGTTTGGTGTGCTGTCTGAGCAGCAGCAACAGCAGCCACAACAGCAACAACAGGCTCAAACGTCTCGTCTGGTATTGATCGGCGATCCTAAACAAGCTATCTATTCTTTCAGGGGCGGGGATATATCAACCTATCTGCTAGCAAAAAAAGATATTACCTTGCACCCTCGCGGCATCGTATTCACGATGGATACAAATTGGCGATCATCTCCCCAGATGGTCAATGCAGTGAATGCTTTGTTTACCGGTTTAAGTGACCCTTTTAAGGCGAAAGATATTCCGTTTACGGCGGTCAATGCCGCCAAAAAAACGGATCAATCAAAAGATAAAACGGCACTGTATATCAGCCAACTGAGCGCAGAGGGCTTGAATAAAGAGCAGTTGTCGTTTGGCTTGGCAGAGCAGTGTGTTAAGCAGGTTTGTGAATTATTAAACGATACGACGATTGCGAATTCTGATATTGCTATTTTGGTACGTTCTGGCGCTGAAGCTGAATTGATTCGTAGCCACTTAGGTCTCGCAGGTTTAAGTGCGAGTTATGAGGCCAAGTCGAGTATCTTCGAGACCACTGAAGCGCTCGCGGTTTACTATTTGTTGCAAGCGGTCGCGGAGCCCAAAAACGAATTTCTACTGCGGCGCTGTCTCGCAGAACCTTTCTTTGGGATGCCTGACTCACAGTTCAATCAATTGAATCAACAGGCTCACGAATTGTCTGTTTACTTACAGATAACAGAAAAGCTGAATAAACGTTGGCAAAAAACCGGTGTGCTGGCGATGATTCGTGAGGCCTTAACGTTATTAAAGGTATTTTCAATCTGGCAACAGTCGGCTAAACAAAACAGTGGCGAGTGGGAGAGAAGTTTATCTAATATCAATCAACTTGCAGAGTTGCTACAAAATCAGTCACGCGTTTTCCGGAGTCATAGTGCATTAGTGAGGTGGTTGCGTGATAGCATTTCGCGTGCTGTATCGGCAGATGACGAAAGCCGATTGCGCTTAGAAAGTGATGAACAATTGATTCGGATTGTCACCATTCATAAAAGTAAGGGTTTGGAATATCCCTATGTGTTTATTCCTTTCCTCTATAGTGGTCGAGGTGCAGAAGAGGCCTGGTTTTATAGTCGTGATAAGCAAACTCAGCAGCAACGTTTGAGCTTGGATTTGTTAAACGATGAAGCAAACTTAGAACTTGCAGATGAAGAGCGAGTAGCAGAAGACATTCGCTTGTTATATGTCGCACTAACACGCGCAAAATTCCAATGCTATATCGGCACAACAGCCTACAAAGGTGGAACAAAAAAATCCCTAGGCATCGCTAAAACAGCGTGGGCTTATCTTTTATTTCAAGGTAGTCCACCATCGCCTTTAAAAGATCAAGAATATGCTGATTGTCTGGATGCTTTTGCCCAACGGTATGCCGATATCGTTAGTATTATTCATCTGACGAATTCAGAGGACAGTACAGATCAATTGTCTTTCGATAATATGCTTCAAACTGAAGGCGAAAGCCTAGCGGTAGCATCAGCTTTGTCGGGTGCTTATCGTGCCAAAGAATTAACCGGAAAGATAAGAAATGACTGGCGTGTACAGAGCTTTACCGGCTTGATGCACGAAAATCATGCATTAGCGCTCAGGCACGTTTCAAACTTTTTGTCGACCTCTGTTGTGAGTGTAAAAGACGACTCAATCAATATATTTTCCTTTCCTAGAGGGAGTCGCGCAGGTACATTTTTACACACCTTATTTGAAAGTATCGTGTTTGAAACGGCAGAGCCTATTCGCCAATTACAAACTCAATATGCATCATTGACGGATTTGATTGAAGCAAAACTTAGCTTGACCAAACTGGTCGACGATAGCAGTGTTTCATTGTGGGCAGCCTATCTGGCAACGTGGATTAAGACGGTGCTGGATTTTCCTTTATTCCTTTCAGCAGCCGAATCATCACAAGAGCCATCATCAGACTCATTATCAGACAGCATTAACCCGCAATCAGTGAGATGCTTATCTGATTTAAACGAGCGTGATTATTTTTCGGAAATGGAATTCTACTTCTCGGTCGACCAGTTTCGAGCCAGTGAGTTTAATGCCACCTTAAAACAGTTTTCGGGGCAAAGTGAGAGCTTAGAATTTGGCAATTTTGACGGTCATTTGAAAGGCGCGATTGATTTGGTATTTAAAGCGAATGGGCAGTATTTTATTTTGGATTATAAGTCTAATTTCTTGGGCGACTCGATTGATGATTATCAAGATGCAGCATTGCAAGAAGTGATGCAGGATCACCGCTATGATGTTCAATACCTACTCTATACCTTGGCGACGCATCGTTTTTTAACCCACCGTTTTGGTGATGCCTACGATTACCAACGGGATTTTGGCGGGGTGTATTATTTGTTTCTTCGTGGACTGGCCTTAGACCTAGACCTAAATATGGAAACGGCGGCGATAAGGTCAAAGCAGATTATAAGTAAGGTCACAAATAGAAAAGAGGGCGTGTTGTTTATTAAACCGGATGCTGAATTAATTGCCGCATTGGACCGACAGGTTTCTACAATATGAGTCTACTTACGCATCGTTTACTTAAATTATTTGCTACCGAGATTAACAACAATACTAGCGCTTTACGCTGGATCGATCTTTATGCCAGTCAGTATATTATTGATGAATTCACTCATGCGGAACAAAAACTCGCTGATGAATTTATAGCCTTAAGCGTGCTTGCGTCATTTGTGAGTAGCAGAGGCCAAACCTACTTAGACTTAAACGATTTACCCGCAGATGTACTACCTTATCGATTTGAAGACATACCTGTAACGCAGCGCGAACAAAGTTTGAGTCAGCTGCAGCCAGTTAATTTTATTGAAACTGACCCGTCTATCGTATTTCCTCTAGAGGATGTGGCGGTTCAACACGACAATGAAATTGCCCAGCCCTTGGTTTTGTGGAACCAGCGTTTATACCTTGCCCGATATTGGCGTTTACAACAGATTCTTGAACAATGGTTATTTGAGCAGTCGATAACAAGTCCAGCGCTCAGCAGTAGCCATGTGTTGCCTCTTCAGGAACAGCTTAAAGCTGTCTTCTCGAACGCGTATCAGATCAATCAGGCCGATCAGACTGAGCAGGCTAATGAGTCTGAAGTAGGCCGGGAGATAGACTGGCAAGCAGTCGCAGCAGCCCATACGCTGTCTCAAAATTTCAGTATTATTACCGGCGGGCCGGGAACGGGTAAAACAACGACGGCAGCCAGTATTTTATATCTACTAATGCAGCGTCATATCTTACAAATGAAAGATGCCGTTTTTAAGGAAGCTAAACCAGATGCTCGTTTGTCTGTTCGTCTATTAGCACCGACAGGCAAAGCAGCGGTAAAACTTGCCGATTCAATTCGTCATCAATTAGTGAGTATCGAAAATCGTTTGTTGGGTACAGATGTGAAATCCATTCGCATGAGTGACTGTTTACCAGAAACAGGTGAAACCATTCATCGCTTCTTGTACGACTGTGGTGCACTTCGTGAAAGCTTGAACCATCATAAACAATTCAGTAGTGCAGAAGTGTTATTGGGCAAACAAGAGAGCAGAAAAGCACAGCTTGATATTATTATGATAGATGAAGCATCTATGATCGATTTAGCCTTAATGGTTGAACTGATCAAGGTGATACCTGATAGTACCCAAGTGATTCTGTTAGGGGATCATCATCAGCTACCTGCTGTAGAGCCCGGACAAGTTTTTGCGGGTATGGTTGAGCGCTATATTTCAAGAGCCTACCCAAGTGAATTTGCTAATTCACTTTCTCAGCTTACATCTTTTTCAGCAAGTGACCTTGCACAAGGCAGTTTGATATCTGACAAGCCAATTGACACACAACTGCCTGAAGCAAATGCCAAATCATTAAGCCAATATCACCCCTTGTGCCAGTTACGTAAGACCTATCGATTTTCAGGCGACTTAAAAACGGCAGCTGAACAGATTAAAAATGGTGACGTGAA